>CXWJ01010503.1_pt1 | contig 11327 bp, 7 predicted proteins | sample 590841 | NCBI WGS metagenome assembly CXWJ01 (sample SAMEA3498367, study PRJEB10139) | wastewater metagenome | biome: wastewater treatment plant; material: activated sludge | place: Austria | collected 2015-01-21 | reverse complement strand
ACTTGGCGCGGCAGATATCGCTCGATCGCCTCGTCGCCCTCAAGGTCTCCGCCAATCGCGGCAGCGAAGGCCGCACGATGGCCCGGCTCGAACACCAGCACATCGTCCAAGTCTTTTCGGAAACGGTCGACCCTGAATTCAACCAGCGGCTGCTCTGCATGCAGTTGGTTCCCGGCATCGGGCTCGAAAAGCTCATCGGCGCACTCCACGCGCGGCCGGCCAGCGAAACGGCCGACGCGCCTCGTGAATGGACCGGCAAGGAGCTGTTGGCGATTATCGATCAAGCCGGTTCGCTTCCCACGGCGCTTGATCCCTCCGCGATTCATGATCGCGAAGCGCTTGCCACGATGGACGCGGTCGAAGCAACCGCCTGGTTCGGCGCAAGGCTGGGTGAAGCGCTCGATTTCGCCCACCGGCACGGCGTGCTTCATCGCGATATCAAGCCGGCGAATATCCTCGTGAACCCGTACGGCAGGCCGATGCTCGCCGACTTCAACATTTCTTCCCAGCCCGCCGGTACCGAAGGGCAGGGCGAGGAAATGTTCGGTGGCACGTTCGCTTACATGGCCCCGGAACATCTCGAAGCTTTCAACCCCAGCGACAAAACGGGCCACGAAGCGGTGACCGCGCGCTCGGACATCTATTCGCTCGGCTTGGTCCTTAATCAACTACTGGAGGGCCGGCTGATCTTTCCACTGCCCGATCGCAAGCAGAATATGCTGCAAACGCTGCAAAAAATGACCGCGGAGCGGCGACAGAAGCGGCCCGCGTGTCGCGAAGGGAGGCCCAGCGCCCGCAAGACATTGGAACGCACGATCAGCCGCTGTTTAGAGGCCGCACCCGAAGATCGCTTTGCCAGTGGGGCCGAATTGGCCGAACAACTCGATGGTTGCTTACGACTACGTCAAGCGGAACGCCACCTGCCGCAGCCTCCCGCCCCACTGACGGCCACACTCCGCCATCCATTTGCCTGGTTGATTCTATTGGTGGTGTTGCCGCAGATCGCCGCCAGCGCGCTCAATATTGCCTACAACTTGACGCAGATCGTGAATGCCCTCAACGCGGAACAGCAACAATTATTTCAGCAATTGGTGATCGGCTACAACCTGATTGTTTATCCGGCCGCGATCGTCTTGTTCATCTGGGCGGTCAGGCCAGTGTGGCGATGTTGGAACGCACTCGCGAGCACAGAAGCGTTGACCGAAGAAGAAGTGGAGGCCGCGCGACTGCAAGCGCTCCAATTACCCTCCTGGACAGCCATTCTCAACGCGTTAGGCTGGTTTCCAGGTGGCATTATCTTTCCGCTAGTCATCAAGTACTTTAGCCCTCCGCTGGACTGGCACATAACCGCCCACTTTGTCGCTTCGTTTTATCTGTCGGGCTTAATTGCGCTAGCCTATTCGCTGTGCGGCGTCCAATTCGTGGTCTTACGCGGTTTCTATCCCGGCATGTGGCGAAACGCGCGCGGCTACCAAGAAAAGGCCCGGCAAGAGCTCGCCCCGACCGCCGCGCGGCTCAATCAAATCCACTGGCTGGCCGTCTCCATTCCGCTGCTGGCCGCATTTTTATTGCTGCTCTTGGGCGGCAGCACCGACACCACGTTCCGCTTCCTTGTCGCCGGCCTGATCGCGCTCGGAATGATCGGCTCTCACATGGCCAGCGCCGTCATCCGCGGCCTTTCCCAGGTGATCGTGACGCTGACGAAGGGATAAAAGTTAGTTGTCAGTGGATAGTGGTCAGTGGCAAAGCATCATTTCTGCCACTGACAACTAACTACTGACCACTAACCTCTCCACCCAACTCGTCAAATCGCCAAAGTACGCAAGCGGATCAGGCTCGAATTCGAGCGTGTGGGCCGCGTTGGGATATTCGACGAGTACTCGATGGGCGACCGCTGTCCGTGTGAAAAACTTCCGCGTCCGCCGGTTATCGACGATACGATCCCTCCCCGCCAGCATCAGCAACAGCGACGTATGGAGATAGGGCGCCGCCTCCCGTGTGAACTGGCTGAGCTGACGATCGGCCTGCGCGAATCGCAACGTCACTTCACGGAGCGCGAGCGGATCGCGAGCCACAAATTCGCGCTGCGGGGGATTATCGGTAAATAGCCAAGCCTGTTGCAGCGGGATGCGGACCCGCTTCGCCACAAACTTGGCCGGTAGCGGGGCGGCCAACATACAGCGTTTCCAAAACGCCGCGTCATAGTGCGAGTAAAGCCCCGGGCAGATCAAGCCGAGGCCATGAATCAATCCCGGATGGAGCCGCGCAACCGCCGTGGCCAGCTTGCCCCCCCAACTAATGCCACAGAGAGCAACGGGGCAGTCCTTCGGCAGCCTCTCCAAATACGTGGCTACATCGCTGATCCATGTGTGCCAACAATCGACGTCGCCCCGCTGCTCCCCATTCAGCCCCGATCCACGACGATCCAGAAAATGGACTTCGTGCCCGGCGGCGGCCAGATGCTCGCAGCTGCGATGATACCAACCGCCATGGCTGCTAATGCCATGGAGAAAGACGACCCGCGACTTAGGCGGCGCGCAGTTGTTATCCCATACGTGCGTAGCCAGGCGCGCGCCATCAGCGGCCGAGTAAAAATCAATGCGAGAAGCAGGGCAGGACATGCGGGCGAATCAAAAGGGGCGAAATCTTGCGGCCAGACAACCCACCCGGGCAGCGAGGCGTTTCCTTAATCGTAGCATCCCCACAAGGACAACGCCGCTGCCCCACATTTACGCGACAGAAAACACCTTTTGCGACACCGTGACCTTGGCCAGAACAGCCGGATTAATCGTGACGCCCAAGCCCGGTGTCGCGATCGCGGGCGCGCGACCGCCATACCCAAACGTGACGTCCTCGTTGGTCAGTAACCGGCGAAATAGATGCCGGTCGTAAGAACCTTCGAGGTGACGGATGCCTCCGACGGAACAAGCAAAGTGTCGCCCGGCTGCCGAAAGGACGCCCGACTCACCGGGGTGGCAACCCAACTGGTAACCTAGCCCTGCTTCTTGTGCTAGCGCCGCAATTCGCAGGCTATTCAAAAAACCACCACATTTGGAAAGCCGAATGTTGAACAGGTCGCACGTCCGCGCCGCAATGGCGGCTCGGGCATCCGTTAAGCTCGTGAGCGACTCGTCGAGCATGATCGGCACGTCCATCAAGGGTCGCAACTCAGCGAGCGCGGCAACCTCGCGGTGTGCCACGGGCTGTTCGACGCTGCTCACGTCGAACTGCGTGAGCGGCTCAAGTCGCGCACGCACCTCCCCCGCGCGCCAGGCTTCATTCGCATCAACTCGCAAGTCCACTTTCAATCCCATGACGCGGCGTATCGTCCGCAACCGCGTCACATCATCATCCCCCGCGCGACCCACCTTCACTTTGCAATCGCGAAATCCGTATAGACGACGGATGAGTGCTTTTTGCCACGCGGCCCGGCCACCCGAATCAAGCACCACGCCATAACGGACGAAAGAGCGCGGCGATTGAATCGGCCGCGCCGGCTGAAAATGGCTCGTCACGGCGCTCACCGGCTCGCCCAGCCATTGACCGAACGCGTCGAGAATGCTTAGCTCGACGGCACAGCGCAAGGCGTTACCATAACGGCCGCGCGGGTCGTCGCGCTGGGTGGTCGGCGCGAATCGCTCGCACAAATGAATCACATCCGGCCACGAGTCCGCTTCACTGTTAAGCTGCTCGGCCACCGGCGTTGCCGCCAGTTGTTCGATTCCGCCCGCCGCCGTTTCGCCCGTCACGTAGCTCCGCGGCACCCCTTCGCCCCAGCCCACGGTACCGTCCGCCAATTCACAACGAACCAGCAGGTTCTCGCTTTCTTGCCGCGTGGCCGAAGCATGCGTGAACTGCCGCTTGAGCGGCAAACGAATTACATGCGCAGTGAGCTGGCGGATATGCATGGAGAAAAGAGTACCGACCAAGCTACGCGCTGGCAGCTACCGGTGGCGTCGCTGGCTGCGCGGATTTGCCAGAAGCTCCTCTGCCCGTCACTTCGTCCAGGGCCGCGATAATCCCCTCACGAAAATCCACTCGTGGCCGATAACCCAACACCCGCTTCGCCTTGGCAATACAAAAATCAAGGTTAAGCGTCAGGAACTTGATCTGCGCACGCGTCAAAAATGGCGGCGAAGTCTGGCCGCGCAGGCGGGCAATCGCTTCAACCGGCCCGACGATCGTTCGACCAACCCATTCCGGCACATGACGCGGGCGCGGCTTCTTCAAATAATCGGCCACCGTATTCACAAATTCCTCGCGCGTCACCAGCCGTTCGTCGCGGATGTTAAATGTCTCACCCAATGCGGCCGGATTGTCCATCGCCAGCAAAATCGCATCGCACAAATTCTCCACGGCCGTGTTGTTCAGAACTCGGTCACCTTTGCCCAAGAATTTCATCTTTCCTTGATTGATTCGCTCCACGATCCTCGACAGCGCATGGCGATCGCCCGGACCATAGATAAAACCGGGGCGCAGAATCACAGCCGGCAGCTTGTACTCATGAAAATGACGATTAACGACCATCTCCGCTTCGGCTTTGGTCTGCGTGTAGCCATCGAACCCTCCCGTATCGGGCGGCACAGATTCATCGGTCCCGTAATGGTGACGAGCCGGATACACACCGAGCGAACTGATTTGAATCCAGCGTTTCAATCTGCCGTGCCGCTCTACGGCGTTCAACATATGCTCCAGCGCGATCACGTTGATGGCACGATACTTCTCCGCTGGCCCCCAATCGCCCACGTGAGCCGCCGCGTGAACAACGATGTCGGCCTCCGCCAATGCGGCCGGCAACGTTTCCGGCTGTGCTAAATCTGCCTCAACATATCGAACCGGCAGACTCGCGAGCGCGCTACGATCAGAATTCGCCCGCACCATCGCCTGCACGTCGTAACCGGCTTCCAGGGCACGCTGAGCGAAATGCCGACCCACCAAGCCGGTGGCGCCGGTGACTAAAACCGTGGTGCGACTCATTGTGCAGCCTTCGCAGAGGGTGGCGCGCCAACAACGCACGCTGCGCCACGTTCATCGTTTGTCAGATTCGGTTGCTGGCCGCTGTTATGATACGCCAGCCGACTGCTGCGGGGAACACGCACCAAGCCGGGAAAGATTCTCGACGTAATTCAAATCGCCAACCAGGCACGGATGCTTGAATTCCTCGAAATTGCCCCGCTGGCGGGTTCGCTCTTGTCGCAAGGCGTTCCAGGTGCCAGCCGGCACTTCGCGGACTTGAATCGGCAACAACCGACCGCTGAACGACTTGGCCCCATACTCTTCGTTGATCCGCTCCAAATTGGCCTGCACGCGCTGCGCCAATTCCTCCGCACGATTTTGGTGCGCTCGGGGCTCCAACAACAATAGATATCGCGGCTTCTCCACCACCTGCGGCGCGAGCGTAAACGCCTCCATCGGCAGGTGCAATTCCTGAAAACTCTGGCGGACGGCCTGGATCGCTTGATGTTCGCTCAATTTCTCGCCCGTAATGCTGGAGAAATTCTTCCCTTTGTTCAAGAATTCCAGCAGCGGCGCTTGCCCCTCATACCCCACGCAACGGACCACATCGTGAATATCGTAGCGATACAAACCAGCCGACGTCGTCAACAGGATGTAGTAATCCTGGCCTTCTTCCAGTTCGTGCGCCTCGAGCACGGTTGGGTTGGGCGTATCGTGCTCCTCGACGGGGATGAACTCAAAATAGTGATGATAATAATCGAGCACTCCCGCCGGTGTACCGTCAGCTAACGGAATGGTCATGCGGCCTTCGCTGGCGGAGAGGCCGTGATCGCGAATCGCCGTCGCCCCGTAGTAGCGTTGTAACTGCGGCAAATAAACGTTCGCCGAGCCGCCGGTCCAGGCCGCCAATACTGAAATATTGGGCCACGCGAATCGCAGCCACAGCGCACCATGCTTCGCGACAATTTGCTCGAGTTGCCGCGCGCGCTCCGGTCGACGCTTGCGAATCCACGGCGTTAGTTCCTTCCGAACCTCCGGAGCGACGCTGCACGAAAGCGTACCATCATGAATGTCGCGGATCAGCGATTCACGATCCGCGTCGGTCCGCCGCGCAATCTCCACCAACGTGCTCGGATTGGCCGTGATGATGATCCCAATTCGGTCCGTCGCCAGAGCCAACCGCAACGTGGCATAGTGCTTCGCGGGCGAATAATGGACGCGCGAAACGCAATGAGGCGGCATGAAAATCGGCCGCGCCACGCGCGGCTTCGTCGAAGCCGCTAGACCGCTGATCTGCCCGCACGGCACTCCGCTCGGCGCGAACTCTTGCTGCCAATCGCTGGTAAGCTGCAGCGTTTTCTTGCGAATCAGATCGCCGTGATCCCCATAAACGCCGCCTCCCCACAAGCGCCAGCCAACCTTGTACTCGCTCAACAATTCCTTCGTGATTGGCAATCGCTTGGGTTGTCCCGTCGTGCCGGAAGTCATCGCGAACATTAGCACGCGCGTGCCGGGCGCAAACATGGCCCCATGGTCGCCCCGTAGCACGCGCTCGATGTACGGTTGGTAGTCCTCATACTTGAGCACCGGCACAAGGCGGCGAAAATCGGCCGGCGTCCGCATCTGGCTAAAGCCAAAATCGCGGCCAAAATCGCTGTTCGCGTGCCGCGCAATCTTGCTCATCAGCGAGCGATGTTGCACCTCGCGCGCTCGTTGCGCATTGGCAACGAACTGCGCCAAGCGATGGCGCAACCACTTCACATAAAGATAGCGTTGAAACATGATACGCTTCGCTAATCCACTATCATTAACCCGCTAGCATCTTGGCTACTCGCGGCCACAACCCTCGAAGAAATTCAGGACGTCTCAACCTTTATACTTCTTTACGCTGCCCGACCGACCCTTGATTCTTGGCCGATGGCAATTGCATCGAAATTTGGCAAATCCAGCACCTTCGGCATGGCCACCGTTTGGCAAGTCAAATCTTCGCGGCGTTTGGCGGTTATCACCACCGGCACCAGTTTACCCACGCCGTTGTCCAAAAGCGCCCCCTCTCCTTGCCATGGCTGCGTCCCTTGCTGCTTGCCGACAGAGCGCAGATGCAGAGCCGCAAACTGGCGAATATGGTGCTGATACCCATCCAGGTACATTGCTATCAGGGAATTCCCGCGCCGCGACAACCCGCTCAACTGCAAAGCCTCCCAATACACCCGATAGCGGTGCGCCGCCGCCTGATATCGCCGATCTTTTTCCGCTTCTTCAAGCTCCGCTGGCAACATCAAATTGCGGCGCGAAAATTCCAGCATCCGCGCCAGCGTGGCCGCGTTGGCCGGGTTGCGCTCCCAACGTCTGACGCGCCAGCCTGCCCACTGATACAATCCGAAGTTGAACAGCCACGCGAACAACGACTGCCGCATCGTCCCCACCAGGAACGATTGGTAACCCATCGCCGGAATCAACCTCGCGACGGAACCCATATAATCCTTCATGGGGGCCTTCGCGTAGCGATTGGCCATCCGCACCGTGGAATCGTCGAACACAATTCTGATTCTAAGGCCTGGCGGATAAACGGAACATACCTTGTTGTGCCACGCGGCCAAATGACAGAAGGCGAAAAATTCCGCCCAATCGGCCGTCGTGTGACTCACCGTCCGCGGATTCTTCATCGGTGCGTAACCGAGTCGAATGCGGATCGGCAGCCCACGCTCCACCCAGTGCTTCACGCGCGCCAGCAGTTGAACATATTCCTCATCCAGCGGGTAAGGCGTCACTCGAAAATCGCGAACGAGCATGGCATCGAGCGCCGCCGTCGCCACACGCTCAACCTCATCCGCCGCTACCTTGAATGGCTGCGCCGGCTTTGCAGGGCGAATCCAGCGATGGCGGACCTCGGCAAACGCCCGCTGCGCAAGATCGTTCTGAGGGGCTGCGACACTTTCCATGAATACACCAACCGTTTGGATATTGCCAGATATCTCCACAGGTTGGATGTGAATCGACATAGGATAACTTTGGTACTGCTAAATGTCTGAACCCAAAACTAGGAACCCTTCCTAAGCGGCAGACTGTGTCGCAACCGTTCCTCGCAACCAATCCGCCAACTCGGCAATTCCCTGCTCGATCGGCACCCGCGGCTCGTACCCCAGTTGTGTATGAGCGCGGCTGATGTCCACATGCCGCGACGCACCGAGAAACCGCAGCGCTCCCCGGCTGATCGGCCCCTCGCGGCCGATCAAACCAAACACCGTCACGGCCAATCGCGGCACCATCGCGGGCAACACGCGCGTCGGCTCGGATACTCCAACGGCGCGGGCCAACAGCGACACCAACTTGCCGATCGTGGTCGCCGAGCCGTCCGTAATATTGAACACGCGACTCGTATTAGCCGGCGCTTTCGCAGCCAGCACCATTGCTTGGACCAAATCGGAAACGTGAACCAGCGGCACGATATTGTCCCGGCTGCCGATAAACACGAACTTCCCTCGCGCCACCGCACTAGCCAATTTGGCCAGATGAGGATCCCCCTGGCCATACACCAAGCCTGGCCGCAACAAGACGATATTTAGCCCACGGGCAATCGCCCGCTCCGCCTCTTCCTCGGCCGCAATCTTCAGATCAACGTGCAAATCGTGGGTCACGCGGCGCGGCGCGTCCTCCCTAGCTGAGGCGTAGCTCTCGTTGCCTAACACGTTCAGCGAACTAAGTAGAACGACGCGGGCAGTCGGCGCGGCAGAACGCACGGCTTCCAACAAACACTCGACTGACGCTAAATTCGTCCGGCGAATTTCCTCGGCCGAGCAGGTAGAGTGGGCCGCCGCGCAGTGATAGATTACATCCACGCCCCTAACCGCCGCGCGCACTGCGCCCGAATCACACGCATCGCCGCGAATCGCTTCCTCGCCATGCACGAGATGTTGGCGGCGCTTCTGCTCATCGCGGTACAAAGCGCGAGCCCGCTGGCCATCTTCAGCCAGTTGGGCGAGCAAATGTCGGCCGATGAAACCGGTGGCGCCGGTAACGAGCGACGTCATACCACGACCTCAGTTCGTATTGAGCGGCAGTTTCCCCACCGCCCGCGCATCGGCCCNNCTCTTGCCGATCCTCGAAACCGCCTCTTTAATAGCCCAATCACGGCAAAATTCCACCAAAACGGCGGCGGCTCCCCCCGCCGACGCTGGCCTCCCGCAGCGCCCGGCGACAATTCGCCGGACAAGGCTCGACCATTGGCGCTTCGGAATCAACCCTGTTAGCAGTGCAGGTATAATGTCATGCTTGCGTTTATAGCGTGCAAAACGAATCCGTATTATAAGTAGTTTGCGCCGTTTGGTGAACTAATGGCTCCGTCCGGAAATCCAAGGTACAAATCAAATGCCGTCTGACCTCCGGTGAGCCAGGTTGTGAAAAAACCGCTAATTAAGCGTTTCCTCTTGCCGCTCGCGGTCACCTGCGGACTTCTAGCCTGGCTGTTTAGCCGAATTACGCCACAACAGCTAGCGGAAGCCGCCAGCCAACTAGATTGGCCACCCCTCCTCCTCGCTACCGCCGTCATGGTCGTCGCCCTTTACCTATGGGACGCCGCCTGCCTCCCGACGGTTTACAGCGTGGACGGCAATTCCTGGCCGTACGCGCGGTCACTTTACCTGCGCGGAGTCTCGTACCTGGGCGGGGCCGTGAACTACGAACTTGGCCAAGCCGCCCTCGCCTGGGGAATGGCCCGATTGCAAAACATCGGCGTCGTCCGCATGCTCTCGCGCAGTGTGCTGCTCGCCTATCACGGCATCCTCGTGCTGCTCGCTGCGGGCTGGCTCGGCTCAATCCTTACCGACGACCCGCGCATGACGCGCATCCGTCCCTATATCACCGCAGGCCTGCTCATTGCGATCGCGCTGGCCGCTCTCTTTTGGTCGCTACCAACCAGCTTTCGCGCGCGATTCCGCTCCACCGACGCCGAATCCTTCCTCGAAGGTTGGAGCTTAGGCAGGTCGCTAAGACTATTGTCATTGCGCGCCGTCTACTTTGGCATTCTGGTAGTCTATGCGGCTGTGGCGCTCCGAATTTGCGGGCTTCATGTCGATCACCAAGTCGTCCTCGGCTCCATTCCACTCGTCCTCCTGGCCGACGGCTTGCCGAATTTCGCAGGTCTGGGCACGCGGGAAACAGCGCTGCAGTTGCTGCTCCAGCCAGAACGCCCCGCCGTGCTCCTCGCCATGAGCTTGTTCTGGTCTGCCGGGCTAATCATCGGCCGCCTGGCGATTGCGTTGGCACACCTGTGGGGACAACAATTACTCCTTCCCGCGGAGGACAACCCGACGACCCCTCCAAATGAATCTACCTAGAGTAGCCAGTCTTTTGTCGTTGTAGCTATCTCTACTTGTTCTCAAACGAATGCCCGAACACTCCCCAGAACCTCCTGTGCCGCAACGACTCAAAATTCTCCTGACCGAGGGTTCGAGCATCTCCTCGCGACAGATGCTTTACGACCTCGGCCCACACCACACGATCGACATCCTCGATCCCGATGCGATGTGCCAGTGTCGCTTCTCCCGTTTCGTGCGACGCTGGTATCGCTCCCCCTCCTTCTCAACGGATCCTTGCGCCTTTCTCAGTTGCCTGGGCGAACGATTGCGACTCGGCGAGTACGACGTCCTCGTACCGCCCCATGATGAAGTCTTCTTGCTCTCCCGCGTTCGCGAAGCGCTCGCAACACGAGTCGCCGTGGCCATTCCAGACGTTGCGGCCGTCGAAATCCTCCAAAGCAAACTGCAGTTCCTCACCATCGCCCGCGAAATCGACCTGCCCCACCCCGAGACGCACGTCATCACAGACCAGCGCGAGCTCGCGGCCTGGAACGACTTCCCGCGGTACGTAAAGCTCGATTACGGTACGGCCGGGCAAACCGTGCGGCTGGTCCATGATCGGCACGAACTCGACGCCGCCATCGCCACCTTTCGCGAACAAGGTTGGTGGGCGGAAGGCACGCCCGTCCTGCTCCAACAACCCGCCAGCGGCCTGCAAGGATTCGTCCGCGGGCTCTATCGCCACGGCAAACTCGTTGCCAGCCACGCGAGCGTGCTGCGGCTCCGCGGCGTCGGCGGCTCGGCCGTCGCCCGCGTCTCCGTCGATCACCCCACCGTGACCGAGCACATGCGCCGGCTCGGCGAGCGGCTGAATTGGCACGGAGTCCTCTTCGCCGACTACTTCTATGACGAAGCCTCGCAAACGCCCTACTACATCGAAGCCAATCCCCGCATCGGCGACTCCGCCAACGCCACCTTCAGCGGTACGCACATCTGCGGGCAATGGGTCGACGTCGCCCTGGGCCGCGAGCCGCGGCAAACGACTCCGAATGCCTTGCAGGGGCGGAGTCGTTT
>CXWJ01012829.1_pt1 | contig 11335 bp, 8 predicted proteins | sample 590841 | NCBI WGS metagenome assembly CXWJ01 (sample SAMEA3498367, study PRJEB10139) | wastewater metagenome | biome: wastewater treatment plant; material: activated sludge | place: Austria | collected 2015-01-21 | reverse complement strand
AAATAAAGTAGTACGCAGTCAGAAATACGAAGAAGCTGCACGCCTGCGCGATAACGAAAAGCAATTGCTAGAGCAATTAGAAACCGCCAAAAAAGTTTGGGACGAGGAAACCAAGAACCAGCGCTTTACTGTTGATGAGGAAAATGTTGCAGAGGTTGTAGCCATGATGAGTGGAATACCTGTGCAGCGTGTAGCGCAGGCAGAAACAGCTCGATTGCTTAAGATGCCCGATGAATTGAGAGGAAAAGTAATTGGACAAGATGAGGCAATTAAAAAAGTAGTTAAAGCCATACAGCGTAACCGTGCAGGATTAAAAGACCCTAATAAACCAATTGGTTCATTTATTTTCTTAGGTCCTACAGGTGTTGGTAAAACAGAATTAGCTAAAGTACTTGCAAAATATTTATTTGACTCTGAAGATTCTTTAATTAGAATTGATATGAGTGAGTACATGGAAAAATTTGCCGTATCGCGTTTAATTGGTGCTCCTCCGGGTTATGTTGGTTATGAAGAAGGCGGACAGCTTACAGAAAAAGTAAGACGCAAACCTTATTCAGTTGTACTACTTGATGAGATTGAAAAAGCACATCCTGATGTTTTCAATTTATTGTTGCAGGTGTTGGATGATGGTATGCTTACAGACAGTTTAGGTCGTAAGGTTGATTTCAAAAACACCATCATCATTATGACTTCCAACATTGGCTCACGCCAGTTAAAAGATTTTGGTTCGGGTGTTGGTTTCAGCACAGCAGCTAAATCCGGAGCAATGGATGAGCACAGCAAAGGCGTAATTGAAAATGCGTTGAAAAAAGCATTTGCCCCAGAGTTTTTAAATCGCATTGATGATGTTATTGTATTTAGCTCACTTTCTAAAGAGCACATCCACTCTATTATTGATATTGAGTTAGAGCGCTTGTACAAACGTGTAAGTGATTTAGGGTACAAGATTAAGTTAACTGACGAAGCCAAAGATTTTATTGCTGAAAAAGGCTACGACAGCAATTTTGGCGCACGACCTTTAAAACGCGCTATTCAAAAGTATATTGAAGATAATTTGGCAGAGGAAATAATTAAAGCTGAAATGGCTGAAGGTGATTCTATTGAAATAGTTTTTGATAAAGAGAATAACACACTTAAAGCAAATATTACCAAGCAGGGGCCTCCTCCAAAGCCAAGAAAAAAGAAAGAGGAAAACAATCAATAGTTTCTTGAAAATAAAAAATCCCGCAATGCGGGATTTTTTATTTTCAAGAAACTGTTTATCTATTCAATTACTAACTTTTGGGTAATGGTATTATCGGCAAAGTTTACTTTTATAAAGTACATTCCATTACTCATGCCGCTTTTCTGAATTTTATATTCAGCAGCATTTACATTGACAATGTTTTTAACTATGGCGCCTGATACGCTTACTACGTCTATAGAAAGTATGGGTTTGCTGTAAGTAGATTTAACCATGAAGTAATTTTTTGCAGGATTAGGGTAAACATTAACAGATGTTGATAGTGAATTAAAATTATTTACTCCCGTTTGCAGGTTAAGACAATAAACAATTCGTGGATTGACGTAATTCATTACAGTGTCTATATAAGCCAAAGCTTTTGCCTTGGTCATATTCGGGTTGGTAAGCATACCATTTGTGTATGCAGTAGAGCCATAAGAAGCAGGCAAACCACCGGCTTGTGCAACGGCTACCAAATAAGAAGAATCAGCAAAGGCATTTCCTTGTCCATAACCAAACCACTCCCATGGTCCGGCTTGGGTTGCAGGATTTGTAACAAATGGAAAGAGTCCTTCAGCACCACCATTAACTGCATTGGCAGCAAGGGTGTATGAATCTGTAAAGCCGGCATTTGCAAAGCATGCATTATTGCCAAGCTGAACAGCTTTGGGAATTACAACTCCGCTCCCGCTAACATCCACTACTACTTGTGGGCCTTGCGCTGTTGGTACATAAACGGTTCCGTTTGCAAACGGTGCAAATGGGTCGCCTACTGTGTGGAAAGCTACCATAGGTGCATCACCAGCCTCTAACCATGAACTATCACCCAGAGCTCCGCCCATATTAAAAACAAATTGAACATCGGTTGGGTAGCCGGGTGAGTTGTTTGCGTTGTTGTATAATGGTATGCCGCCATATCCTTCAAAATCGCCCCAAACTTGTTGGTTAACATAAGAGGCACCGGCAGTAAATCCATAAGTGGCATCTGTTGTTTGAGATAGAAATTTAGGCAACCAAATTTCTGCTGAATCTTCAAGGCAGGCGTAGTTTAGTGCTATGTAGCCTCCTGTGCCTTGCCCGCCTAGTATTACTATGTTTGGGTCAATGCCATAGATGTTTCCACTTACGGCTGCATCTTTTCTAAAATAACGTACACATGCTTTAGCATCTTGTATAGAACGGTAAACTGCGTTGAGCAAGGTGCCCCTTCTGATATCTACGTTGGTGCCTTGTGGGTTCCAGCCTATACGGTAGTCCATATTGGCTACTACGTATCCTCTGCGGGCAAATTGTTTGCAGATTTCTACTGTGGCGCTATCGGTACGGCTACCGGTAGGTGTTCCGTTAATTAAAATGGGAAGGTAGCTGCCGGTGTGCATAAATATTATGAGCGGACGCTGCGGTAATACATCTCCAGCAGGTTGGTATACATCCATTTTTAAATCAGTAAAACCGGGTGCCGTTGGAGGAAATACGGTGTAGTTGTTTGCGTAGGTTATGTTGGTGGTTACGTTTACGTTTGGAAAAACCTCGGTGAGGTAACGTTGTGCCTGCAAAGCAAATGTGGCAGTGATAAGTGCCGCAGTAAGTAATAGTTTTTGTAATTGTTTTTTCATGTGCATGTTGTTATTGTTTGATGGGTTAAAAGTAGGGATAATTTTTAAAGAAGTAATTATTGTTTCCTGAAATAAATCTGCATTTTTTAATCAAAAAACTTCCATAGAAGCCTCTAAATTATTTGAGTCTTCAAGTTGTTGCATTTGAGTTTTTCCTCCCAAAAATATTTGCTTTGCTTTCGGTGCCTTTAAAGAGGCGTTCGATATTTTTTTGGTGGGTAACTAATACGAGTATGGCTACTGCCATGGAAAATATGTTCATGGTTTTTACGGTTTCGTTAAACCAGAGCATGGTTATAAACGGAAAGCAGAGGGCGGTTATCATTGATCCCAGCGATACGTAGCGGGTGGTAAGCAGCACAATCACAAATATGCATATACATATAGCAGCGGCAGGAGGGTTTACTCCCCAGACTATACCCAAAAGTGTGGCTACGCCTTTGCCTCCTCTGAAGCCAACATATACAGGGAAAATGTGTCCGAGAAGTGCTGCTATGCCAAGTGTAAGTTTAAAGTTGATGAACTGTTGTGTGTGTGGTAAATAATCGCTAAAGTAGGTGGCAAGCTGCACAGCAAACCATCCTTTTAGTATATCCATTATTAATACGGGTATGCCTGCCTGTGCACCCAGTACTCTAAAGGTGTTAGTGGCACCTGCATTGCCGCTGCCGTATTCGCGCACATCAATCCCCCAAAATATTTTGCCTACCCATACGGCAGATGGTATGGCCCCCAATAAATAAGCTGTAAGAAGTAATATAAGATTCTCTGCTGTTATCATTAGTGATGGGCTAAAATATTTAAAACATGTTTTGTGGAGAAAAATTATTGGGGTGGGGATGGTAATTTTTCAACAATTAAAAAAGAGGGAGTTTTTTTGAGACACAGATTTACAGATTAAAAGATATTGATTTTTTGATTTTCACTGATGCAATTTGTGAAAATTTTAGAGCGAAGCGTTTCAATTATTTTTTTAAATCTGTTAATATGTGTTTAAACTATTTTAAGTTTATACATATTTTTAATTTTGGCGGCCTAATATATTTTGTGTAATGAAGGTTTATTTAGATAATGCAGCCACTACTCCTGTTCACCCCTTAGTGGTGGAGGCGATGATGCCTGTACTGGCAAACCAGTTTGGTAATCCATCATCCATACATGGCTATGGAAGGGAGGTTAGGTCGTTAATAGAGAAGGCGCGTAAAACGGTGGCGCAGCTATTGAACTGTGCGCCTTCGGAAATTTTTTTTACATCGGGCGGTACAGAGGCTAATAACACAGCCATACGATGTACGATTACTGATCATGATGTGAAACATGCAATAACAAGTAAAATTGAGCACCATGCTGTAACGCATACACTTGAGGATATGGAAAAGCGCGGCTTAATTAAACTGAGTTATGTTAAGATTGATGATAAGGGGCGCGTGGATATGGTGGATTTTGAGCGTTTGTTGAAGGAGAATGGTAAAACGTTTGTATCGCTTATGCATGCCAATAATGAAATAGGCACTACTACAAATATGCATACCGTGGGCGATTGGGTGAGAAAGTACGATGGCATTTATCATTGTGATACGGTGCAAACGATGGGACACTTTAAGCACGATTTAAAAAACACGCCTGTAGATTTTGTGAGTTGCGCTGCGCATAAGTTTCATGGACCAAAGGGTGTAGGGTTTATGTATATAAACAGCCGGTTGAAAATACATCCGTTTATAACAGGCGGTGCGCAGGAAAGAAATATGCGTGGCGGAACTGAAAACGTTTACGGTATAATTGGCTTGGCAAAAGCATTGGAGCTAAGTTACCAAACTATGCAGGACGACAAGGATTATATTACCGGTTTAAAAAATTATATGATTGGTAAACTAAATGATAATATACCGGGAGTAAAATATAATGGCGATGTAGGCGAAGAGAGTTTATATACTGTTTTGAATGTATCCTTCCCTCCTACTGATATTGCCGAGATGCTTTTGTTTAATTTAGATATTGCAGGTATAGCAGCATCGGGCGGCAGCGCCTGTAGCAGTGGCAGCGAGGTGGGCTCGCATGTACTTACTGGCATAGGCAGCAGTCCTGATAGACCGGCAGTGCGCTTTTCGTTTAGTAAGTTTAATAAGAAAGATGAAATTGATTTTGTTATTGAAAAACTCAAGGAGCTCTTTGCTGTGAAGGTTTAGGTGATGATTAAGCTGTTTAACTTAGATTATCAATGTAAATATTTCTTAAGCCACAGATTCACAGATTTAAAGAAAATTAAAACGCTTCGCTTTAAAGTTTTCACAAATTCGATATAACGCATGATTGGTAAGAGCTTACCTAACACTTTTATTAATCTGTGCATCGTGGCAAAAAAATACCCATGACAAATTTTTAGATAAATTTTAAACGGCTTCTTACTCCACTTAAGATTTTTGTTTAGCCTCAAAGTATGCAAGAATTTCTTCGGCAGGCTTTACTAGAATTTTTCCTACTTTAAATCCGTTTTTACTAGCCACTTCTTTTAAAATATGATTGAAGTGATATGCAATAGACCCGATAAAATGCACGGGATGTTTTTTTGATTCAGGATAACATGTTATAGTTGTTTCATAAAATTCTGTGAAACCTTTCCGTACGAGGTTTACCACATAATCGCTCTCTTTATGTGATGATAAAAACTTAGCAAAAGATGCGAGGTATACATTGGCGTTGCTTTTTTGGTAAACACTTTCAATGATAGATTCTTTTGTAAGATGATAAGAATCTCTTAATTCCTCCTCTAAAGGTTTTGGTAAAAGTTTGTAGAGATAAGATGAGAGAATTTTTTTTCCGAAGTAGCTTCCGCTGGCTTCATCACCTATAATATATCCGAGCCCGTGGTAGCTGGCATTAATTTTTTTTCCATCGTAACTGCATGCATTGCTGCCGGTACCAAGTATGCAAACCACACCGGGGTCATCGCCACAGGCGGCAATGCATGCGCCAAGCATATCATGGTCAACCAATATATCAGCATTGGTAAAAACTTTTTTAAATGCACCGGCAATTACTTTGTTTCTTTTTTCGTGGCTGCAACCCGATCCATAAAACTTTAATTGCTTTACATCTTTTGCATAGTGCATTAAACCACGGTTGTGGTTAAGCTCGTTAAGCACAAATTGTTCGTCATGAAAAAACGGATTAAAACCAAGGGTGTTAAATTCCATTTTAAAATCGTTATGATCACTTATCAGCCAGTCGGCTTTGGTAGATCCTGAATCGGCAATAAGAAGCATTTTTGGAAATTATGAATGTTGAATTATGAATTATGGGTAATGAAGTTAAGGGGCAAAAATAAAAATGGTTGGATATAAAAAGAGGATTCGCCATTTAACACACCCCCTACCCCCTATCGCTTACGCACTGGCAAACACACAGAGGGGAATACGTTACCATTTACCATTCACTATTCACCATTGACTTTTAAATTGACAAAAACTTACTGTAACGCAATAAGTGTTTATCCAGTGGTGCATGGTGTTTAACTGCTTTTTTTAAATCAACCAGTACCAATTGGTTTTGTTGTATGCCAGTCATTTTATCAGTTTCGCCTTTTAATAATTTTTCTACTGCAAACACACCAAACTTGGTTCCGAGTATGCGATCGAAAACCGTGGGCGTTCCCCCTCTTTGTATATGACCAAGAATACTTACACGCGTATCGTAATTAAATTTTTTACTAACCTCTTTTGCAATTTTTAGTGCTCCACCTCCTTCATCACCTTCGGCTACAACTACTATGCTTGATTCTTTACCTTTCTTAACTCCATCTTCTAATTTCTTTACCAAATCAGTCACACTGGTTTTTGATTCGGGCAGTAATATATCTTCAGAACCGCCTGCAACACCGGCCCACAGGGCAAGATAGCCTGAATCTCTTCCCATTATTTCCACAAAAAAAATTCTATTGTGACTTGCAGCCGTATCGCGTATTTTATCAATGGCTTCAACGGCAGTGTTAACCGCAGTATCAAATCCAAGTGTAAAATCGGTCCCCATTAAATCATTATCAATAGTGCCGGGTATGCCAATAAAAGGTATATCGTATTTGGCATTAAACTCTACAGCGCCTCTAAAAGTACCATCGCCACCAATAGCGATAAGCGCATCAATTTTATTTTTTTTCAGGTTGGTGTATGCAGTCTTCATACCCGCGCTTGTCATAAACTGTTTGCTGCGCGCGGTTTTTAAAATGGTACCTCCCCGGTGTATTATATTACTTACCGAGCGGGAATTCAGTTCAACAATATTATTCTGAATCATTCCATCATACCCCCGCATGATACCTACCACCTTTTTCTTATTGAAAATAGCACAGCGCACCACTGCTCTTATACATGCATTCATGCCGGGGCTATCACCACCTGACGTAAAAACACCAATTGTTTTCATTAAATCTGATATTAATGCTGGCTAAAATAAAGTTTTAAAAAAAATGAAATTTGAATAGCCAATACAATTTTAACTTTTATATTCGCCTCACATTAATCAACTCAAATTTAAAATGAAAAAGCAAACATTATTAAAAAAAACCGCTATTTTGGCTCTACCGGCCATTATGATTTGCGCTATCAGCTTCGGACAAAGTGATAACGCAAAAAAGCCCGGTGACAAACTGCAGGCAGCAACAACAAAAACGAAGAGTGAACTGGCCCAAAAACATCAGGCAAACAGAACAGTTTACAAAAACAATTCTTCAACAGAAAGATCTTGCATTAAACCCGATGCAAAAAAAGCAAACATTGTAACGCAATCAATGTTAAAAAAAATGCCTAAAGACAGACAGGAATTTGTGAAAGCAAACCCTCAAAGATTCACAATTGTAAACAACTAAATAAACAAGACATACGATGAATACAATATACAAGACTTTATCAAAAATAGTTTTTACAGCTACTGTAATTGCAGGTTTGTCTGTTAAAGCAAATGCTCAGGTAACCAACCTTATTCTTAATGGAAATATGGAAGGTGCAGCAACAGCATGGAATCAAACATCAACAAACTTTGGCACCCCTCTTTGCACAGCAGCAGCTTGCGGAGTTGGTGGTGGTACCGGTCCTCACGCAGGCAGTGGTTGGGCATGGTTTGGCGGATTTCCAGGAGGTGTAGAACAAGGTACTTTAGACCAAACTATTACTATCCCCACGGGCTTGGTATCAGCAAATTTTAACTTCTGGTTAGAAGTACCGGTTTGTGATAGCGTGGGAGGTTCCCAAGATTACCTGGCTGTACTTATTGACTCAGACACTTTATTTTTTGTTACAGGTAATGACATTTTGTGCGGAACAGTTGGTTATGGCCAACAAACGTTTAATGTGTTATCTTATGCTGATGGTAATCCTCATACTATAACTTTTACCTCCACAACATTTGGAACCGGTGGGGCTACTAATTTTTTTGTGGATGATGTTGAATTATTAGCTGACAATGGCAGTGTGGCTGTAGATTGTGCAGACACTACTTCGTTTTCTCCTGCATTAGCTATAACTGATGGAGATTCTTTAGGTGTAAGCGATGTACAAACTGTAAGCGGATTAACCGGCACTTTAGGATCAACTACTAATTTAATTGGAGTGGCTGTAAATGTTACCCACACCTGGATTGGCGATGTTAGAATGATATTAACAGCACCTAATGGCGCTCAAATTACTTTGATTGATCGCCCTGGAGTTCCTGCATCAACTTACGGTTGCGATGGAGATGATTTGGATTTTACTGTAATAAGAGGTACAGGAAACGATATGGAAAATGTTTGTGGAAATTTACCTGCAATTGCCGGTGATTATACTGCTGCCAATGGTCAGGATTTAAATGCTATTAACCTTTTAGGCGGATCACCAAATGGCGCATGGACTTTGGCTGCTGCTGATTTTGCTACTCCTGACCCTGGAGTAATTAATTCATGGTCTTTGATTTTCAGTAATGGACCTGTTGCTTCCTTTAACCCTCCTGCTTCAATTTGCGCTACAAGTGGAAATGTTAATCTCTCACCACTTGTTACAGGAACTCCCGGTGGAACATGGTCTGGTGCAGGTGTTACAGGTACTAGTCTTAATCCTACCGGTTTAACATCAACATCTATTACATATACTGTAACTGATGGTAACGGATGTACCGATTCTCAAACCAGCACAATTCTTATTGCACCAGGTGCCCCATCTGCTGCTTTCACTTTTTCTGCTACTGCTAACACAGTTACTTTTACTAATACTTCCACAAATGGAGGAACATACGTATGGGATTTTGGTGACAGCGGAAGTTCTACAGATACTAATACCGTGCATACATATGCCTCTACAGGATCTTACACTGTAACTTTAACTGTAACAAATGCATGTGGCACTAATTCTACTACACAAACTGTAACTTTAGGCTGTGCTGATTTTGTTCTTGATGGTGGATTGGAAGCTGGTGCCGGTGGAGGTGTATGGACAGAATTTTCATCAAACTTTACCACGCCACTTTGCAATGCTGCTGGTTGTGGTTTAGGTGGTGGTACTGGTCCTAATTCAGGTACTTGGTGGGCTTGGTTTGGCGGCTTGGGCGGTGCAATTGAGCAAGGCTCCTTGATTCAATCTGTTACTATTCCATCAAATGCTACATCTGCTGATTTATCATTCTTTACCGAATATCCGGTTTGCGATTCAGTTGGCGGGTCTCTAGATGTGTTCTTTGTAATTTTAGGTTCAGATACTTTATACCAAACTACGGGTGCTGATATTGATTGTGGTGTTGTAGGGTATCAACAACGTACTTACAATGTATTATCTGCAGCTACCGGAAATCCAACAAATTTGGAGTTTAACTCAACTACTTTTGGAACCGGTGGTCCTACTAACTTCTTTGTAGATGATGTTGCGCTTGTTGTTTGTACTCCTGTTGGTATTCAGGAATTGGTTTCAGGTGCTTCTATTTCAGTAGTTCCTAATCCTGCCAGTTCTTATGTAGATATTACATTCAAAAACTACTCAGAGAATATTAATTTATCTATAAATGATATGACAGGAAAAGTTGTTTATAATGCTACTGTTTCCGGCAAATCTGCACAAAACAGAATTGATGTTTCCAATTGGGCAAAGGGAGTTTACATGGTGAGCTTTAAAGCGTTTGGAAAAAATTACTCACAAAAACTGGTTGTACAGTAAGTAATTGAATTATTTAAATCAAAAAAAGTCCGATGCAATGCATCGGACTTTTTTTTGTTGGTTCAAAAACACTTTACTCTGTCTTTCCTATTACTATTTCCTTAATTTTTCCTTCAATCTCTTCTGCCAACTCAGGGTTATCGGCAAAAAGTTGTTTAACAGCATCGCGTCCTTGCCCGAGTTTGGTATCGCCATAGCTAAACCACGAGCCGCTTTTCTTTACCACATTCAACTCCACACCCATATCAACCAACTCTCCGTTTTTACTCACACCCTCGCCATACATAATATCAAACTCAGCCATTTTAAAAGGCGGAGCAACTTTGTTTTTTACCACCTTAACGCGTGTTCTATTGCCCACTACATTTTCCGCATCTTTTATCTGACCAATACGCCTTATATCCAACCGAACAGATGCATAATATTTTAATGCGTTACCACCTGTGGTAGTTTCGGGGTTGCCAAACATAACGCCAATTTTTTCGCGTAACTGGTTTATAAAAATGCAGCAGCAACCGGTGCGGTTAATGCTTGCAGTAAGTTTTCTTAAAGCCTGGCTCATTAAACGTGCCTGCAATCCCATTTTGCTTTCGCCCATTTCTCCTTCTATTTCACTCTTTGGGGTAAGAGCCGCTACAGAATCAATTACAATAATATCAATGGCGCCCGAGCGTATAAGATTATCCGCAATTTCCAATGCCTGCTCTCCGTTGTCGGGTTGAGAGATGAGCAGGTTCTCTAAATCTACTCCCAATTTTTGCGCATAGAATCTGTCAAAGGCATGCTCGGCATCAATAAACGCTGCAATGCCTCCGTTCTTTTGCACATTGGCAATAGCATGTATAGCTAATGTTGTTTTACCAGATGATTCGGGTCCGTAAATCTCTACTACCCTCCCGCGTGGTAAACCGCCAATACCTAATGCTATATCTAATGAAAGCGATCCGGTGCCTATCGATTCCATTGGCTCTATGGCTTCATCGCCCATGCGCATAATGGTACCTTTGCCGTAGGTCTTTTCAATTCTTTCAATTGCTGCCTGTAATCCTTTTAGTTTTTCGTTGTTTGCTGTTGCTGTAGCCATTTCTGTTTTGTTTTTATCTGCCATTTAATTTTGTTGTTTGCAATACTGCTTTGTTAATGATTGTAATATAATCAAATACGACTCCCGTAAACATACAAGAATTTATTTATATGCAAATAAAAAATTGAAAAAGATTTTTAAGACAGGGAACCACAGATTTCTCAGATTAACACAAATTATTTGTGGTTACTTCTAATATTTTTCTGTGTTAATCTGTATAACCTGTGGTTAACTCTTTAAT
>CXWJ01005489.1_pt1 | contig 11344 bp, 6 predicted proteins | sample 590841 | NCBI WGS metagenome assembly CXWJ01 (sample SAMEA3498367, study PRJEB10139) | wastewater metagenome | biome: wastewater treatment plant; material: activated sludge | place: Austria | collected 2015-01-21 | reverse complement strand
CCCTTGTCACTGCTGCGGTGTGTAATGCCTTCGGCATATTGCAGGCGTGGGGCGATTGACCCGCCACAACGATATGACATTCGCGTAGTGACGCCAACGCCGCTTCGGTTCCCCCTCATCCCCAGCCCTTCTCCCCCGGAGTACGGGGGGAGAAGGGAGTCAGAAGGTTTTGGTTACGGTTAGGCTCCCCGACATAAATGCTCGGGGCTAGGATCGCTGCGCGAGAAGGACCGTGAACGATCCTGTGCTGGTCACTTGTCATCGCCAGTGGTTGAAAATTTTCGCATGAAGTACTTCTGCATCGAGAATGCTAGATCGTGGCCCAAATCGCGGGCAGAAGCGGGCGTCACGGCTACTCCGTCCGCGTTCGCATAAGGGATCTCCAACACGGTCGCGACCCAAATGTCTGGCAATCTAGAGGCCCAGCCCAAGAACGATCGGGCGGCAATGTCTTGCGTGTTCCACCGCAGCCCGAAGGGTAAATCGTGGNNGTATACGGAATCACACCCTGCCGTTCGCTCGCCAAGACGCTCTGAAATCGTCGAGATTCGGCAGCGACCTCCGGAACCATGCTTTCCATGAAGAATACGCGCTCGGAGCAACCCGGCTGATCTACTGGGTCGCGCAGGTAAGAGCAATGAAGGTCCATCGCCAGGCGCACTGGTTTGTTGGATGGCTCTGAGAAGAGATTGCGAATCGCTGCGACGGTGGCATAGCGGCTCTCACCTTCATAATCCAGCCAGTGATCGTGTGGGGCGCGGTTTTTACCTTGATCTCCCTCCTCAACCCCGTCTTTGTCGACCAAGGGGATGATCATAATTTCAACTCGTTCGCGGAGCCAGCGACCTGAATCGTCATCCTGCAGCACAGCCCTTATAAACCCCTCCAATGTGTAACTAGCCATGGCCTCACAGGCATGATGACGTGCGGTCAATATCACACGGGCTAGTGGTTGTCGGTCTATGGAGCCGATTCGCAAAATCTCGACGGGCCGATTCTTTGCCGTTTGACAGAGAGTTTCCGATTTCAGCTCTCGGTGATCTTTGTATTGAGCAAGCAAGGATCGTAAATCAGCCGCTTGGTAAGGAGGACAAAATGCGAATCGGACGTCATCCGCATCTGAGGGAAATGTGTAGCGGAACGACGCATCCGTCGGTCGATCATCCACGGAGTCCATTCCCAGCCAGGCCCAAGTTTTACCCCCGTCAAGGCTGACTGCCGGCCCGCGCGCCCCCAGCGGATTTCGACCGTCGAAATGAAACTCCACCGTTCTAGCGGCCCCTCCGCGGACACGAAAATTCCAGTAGAACCACCAACCCGTCGTATCACGCAGGTCGGGACGGAGGTGGACGACATCGCCCGCGGTGCTTTGCACAAAGATGTTGCCGCCTGGATAGGAGGCGTCGACCTGTAAGTCCGCGACAGCGCGACTACAGTGCATGAAAATGATCGTTAGCAGAATCAACCGAAGAATGGACTTCATAAAGATCGGATTGGCCATTCGGGGAGATCGATCTCGCTGGTGCGTATCTGCGGCGCTTCACGTTGCTATCGCAATGGAGTCATTCTTCTCGTCAGCCAGGCCTTTTTTGGCGCGTCTTGCTCGCTAGCGAGTTTTGAGGGTAGACGTGCGAAACAGCAGCCACGGAGACACTACCGACGCCGCCAGAGTACTCAGGATCAAGGCATCTGGCTCGGGCACAACGACATTCGCACTAGCGTTCGGGCCACCGACGGCGGCCTGGCCGAAATGAGCGCGCCACACATCATAGTCACCGGCATCAATTGTGCCGCTGTTGTTTCCATCGGCGGCCAAATCAGTGCCAGATTGGCCCAACGTATTACGCCAGACGACATAGTCAGCCGCGTCCACCGCACCGTTCGCATTGTAGTCACCCTCTGGAAAGACTTTAATCGTCAAATTCAGCACCTCACCGAACCAAGTCACGTGTTCTTGGAGCATGGACCAGTGAGTCAGGTAGGTGCCCGACACATCTGGGGCCACGACATGGACGTTGAACGTGACGGGGCGGCCCCGGAAAATCCCTCCAAATTTCGGAATTTCATTCGTTGCGTCGTCGAGAAGATAACGTCCTGGGCCAAAGAGCGTTTCTCCCGGCAAATACTCCTGTTGTCCGAAGCGAAACTGCTGAGCCTCGGTCCAACCTAAGTCACCCTCGTTGCGGACCACCACCTGGAACTCGCCTTCTTCGCCTGGATGCATGTGGGTCGGTAGATTGTGCCACAACACACGTGCGTCTCGGTCGGCCACGCTGTTGAATGCCTGCGCGCCAGAAGCCGTCGTTTTGATGTATTGCAATGGATCGTTCGTAGTGGACCAAATATCGGTCGAATTATTGCCGCTGCCCGGCAAGATGAATGGCGCGCCCGGGTTGGCTCGGTATATTCCAGAGCCCTCGTCATACTCGTTCCAACTTTCGATGTTGATATGTCGCAGACTCGCATTGTTTTTCGCCGTATTCCAGGCCGCTGAGTAGTGAGCGCCGCCGTCGCGTAGCAAAATTGAACCGGGGTTGCGAACATTTTGATCCCAATAGCCCGGCTTTAGTTGGGCGCTTTGGTAGCCAGCCGTTACACTCGGCACGTAGTAGTCGTTGATTTCAAACTGCGTGAGCCGTTCATTCGTGAAGCTCAATGTGGTCGGAGAATGGGCGGTCGTTACCATATGCACGCCGTTGTTGAACACAGGATGCGTCGCGCCAAATGCCGTTTTCAACCGACTCTCCACATCCGCCCGCGTGAGTGAATTGACGTTCGATGTGTTCAGATGGACGTGCCACGTGTCCAGTTGCACTCGGCCATTCATTTGGGCCAGGTAACTGTCGGCCGCGGCATCTGGGTTGGCCGAATAATACTGCTCGAAGAAACGAATGTAATGGCTGACAAACTCATCCTTACCCGCCGCGGTGGCCAGGTCGACCAGTGGCTTACCGTCCCAGGTGATCAGCGGATCAAGAAACGGCGCCACCTTGGGCACGTCGTAACCTTGCGTGCGCAGCTGATGGAGTGCTTGGAACAAACTTACTCGCTGCTCTTCGGAGGAGGGAATCAAATGGACATACATGACGTCGATATTAGCCGACATCATCTGTTTGATTTGATCTTGCCAAAATGCGGGCTCGCCCGTCCAGTTGGGGCGTCCCTCTTGCAGGCGCCAGGGGCCAGAAAGCTGGCCGCCAGAGGCTGTGTACCAATGGAAAACGGTCGTGCTTACGTATCGGCTGCTGGTTGTCAGCGTCCGAGGCGAGGGGGAAATCAGCTCTGCCGGCACTTGGGAATTCGCGTTCGAGCCGAATAAGGAGAACAGGATCGCGCAAAATACGAATACAAACGGCAATCTGCCGTTTCGCGTCTCGCCAGGCTTTTGAAGAAAGACGCGCATATGATGGATTCAGCCGTTGGGGCTCGCGGTAGAGGTCTGCGCAGAAAGTAGAATCATGGCGCCGAAATGCAACTCGGATTTTGTCGCAAATACTGACTGCCCGGCTCAATCGCCTTCCACTTGGCAGCAAGCTCTTCGCAATTCATGCTAACCGACACCACTCGACGGTGCAAAGAGATTGCGCTAATGACTCCGCTTAGCACGGAATCGAACAAGCTGGCAGGCTTTTAGCGGCCTGCTACCTCACCATGAAGATGTTGCAGCCCTTGAATTACCTGGCGGGCGCAGTGTCGCCGCACAGATGGACTTGAATGCCGAGCGCGTGCGCAAACATCGCCTTGGTTTGCAGTGTAACGTTGGCTGACGTAGCGTCGTTACTGTAAACGACTTGAATGTGGTTGCTCTTGTGTTTCGCCATCAAGGCGTCGCGAGAAACGCCGTCTAGCACGGCGTGCATGATGGGCCATTCCGACGTGGTGGCCTGCCAGCGACGCTCGGTTTCTTCGCGGGGGAGTTCCACGGCGCGGCCACGGCCGATGTCCATCTGAATGGCATCGTTCTCGACGTAGATGCGCGACCACACGATCTCGCCTGGCTTGGAAATCCCACGGAGCGTGCTGCCGCCATTAGGAAAATACATTGCCGGCTGGCGGAACCCCTCGGCACCCGCCCAACCGCCCGCGAAGTGGGCCGGCGGGGCCGCGCCGCTAATCAGAAACACCCATACATAATCACCGACAGTGCCCGTGCGATCGTCGTCACCCCAGCGGATGTCGTGCAGCGTAGTTTCCACGGGCTGACCGGTCGCCTTTTGCACGCGATAAGTGATTAGCGCGTCGAGCCCTGCGCACTCGTCCACTTCGTTAAAGTGAACGACCGGTTCGCCCTCGAAAAGGGTGCGTTTGCCATCGCGGCTGCGGACCGGCGGTCGGTCGGCATTGTTGAGTGTGCCTTCGACCAAATCGCTGGCCGGCAACAAGTCTTTCAAACCTTGTTGATACTGGATGCCGATGAGATTGCAGCCGAAGTCGTCGGCCAGCCGCACGGCCGCGATATACATTTTGCACTGGAGCAGAATTTGAGCGTCTGTGAGATCGGTCTCGTGCTTGGGGCCGGTATGGAATCGCATGCCGCGCTGTTCCATCCATTGGCGCACGGCGGCAGCCTCGGCATCGAGAACTTGCGTTGCTTCATAGTACAACGCGGACTGGCTAAGGCGTTCCTTGAAGACGCCGGTCCGATGGACTAAATGATCGGGCAGGATCGCGTTGAACATGCCCATGCAGCCTTCGTCGAAGACCCCCATGATGGCCTTTTCGCTCAACAGCGTTTGGGCAAGTTGCTCGCCCAGCTCGCGGGCGCGCGGCTCTACTGCCGCGGCCTTGAAGGGCTTCGCGTGACTAATATCATGGTTGCATTGGCCCGNNGCATTGGCCCGTGGCTAGCCAATCGCGGAGGCGCGTGGTGAAATAATCATCGGTAAAGTCTTGGCTCCATAACGTGGAGTAAGCGACGCCCGCTTTGGTAAGCGAGCCGTTCAGGTTCAGCATGCCGACCAGCCCGGGCCACGCGCCGGACCAATTGGCGACTGTGAGAATGGGGCCGCGGTGCGTGGTGAGACCGGCCAAGACATGGTGTGAGTATTGCCACACGGCTTCGGCGACGATGAGTGGCGCATCAGGATCGATATTCTTGAAAACGTTGAGCCCTTCTCGCTGTGAAGCAATGAAACCGTGGCGAACGTCTTCTTTGTAGGGATGCGCACGAACCAGTTCGAATCCGGCGGCCGTTACGGCTGAGGCGAGCTGCTGTTCCATTTCATACTGGGCGGGCCAGCATTTTTGGTTGGCCGACAGGCGTAAGTCGCCACTAGCAATGAGCTGGACTTGATTCTTCTTGAGTTTCATAAGAGTTTGACTTTCTCTGCGAGGCTCGGTGCTAACTTCCGACCAAGTTTGCCGGGTCACGTAGTTAACCAACAGCAAAATGGTTCGTCAGGTAGGCCTAGCATTCTATTTATGTTGATTGTTTGAACAAATCGGCCAAGCGGCGGTATTCTTGGTAGGCCGCGTCATACGCGGCGCGGTGGCTTCGATTGGGTCGCACGATGCGAAGCTCGCGATCTTTGGAATTTCGCTGCGGCGAGGCCATCGCGCGAATCGCAGAACTGGCAGAGCTAAAACCTGTCTTCTTTCGCCCTGCAGCCAGTGCGCCGAGGATAGCAGCACCGAGGGCTGGGCCATGCTTTGAGGGATGAACAGAAATCGCTTCGCCAAAGACATCCGCATAAATTTCGACCAACAGTGGATTGTGGTGGGGCAGCCCTCCCGTGGCGACAAATTTTTTCACGGGCACGCCCCCTTCGCGAAGGACGTCGATAATCCAACGCACGCCGAACGCCGATGCTTCCAGAATGGCGCGATAAAGATGGGCCGGCCGATGTTGCAACGTGAGGCCTGTAAACGCGCCACGCAGCCCGCCATCCATTAGCGGCGTGCGGCAACCATTGAACCAATCCAAACAACTAACGCCATCCGCGCCGGGCGGCACAGAACGGGCCGCGGAATCCAACTCGGCAAACTCATCGTGGCCGAGCAATCGTCGCAGCCAATCGAACGCGTCGCCGACGGCGGCTTGCCCCGTTTCGTAACCGACGAGCCCTGGCAGAATGCCCCCTTCGACGATTCCCGCGACGCCAGGCACGAAACGATTCTCAGTGGCATTCAACATGTGGCAACTGCTCGTGCCCAACACCATCACGAGCGTGCCCGGCTCGGCTGCCCCCGCGCCCGGAACGCCGGCATGTGCGTCGATCACGGCCGCACTCACGGCGATGCCGGGGCGAAGCCCCAATCGCTTGGCCGCGGCCGCTGAGAGCTCGCCCGCCGCCTCGCCGGGTGGGATCAACCGTCCTGGCATCTTGTCACGAACCACATGAACCAGCTCAGGATGGACTGCCTTGAAGAAGGAGGTCGATGGGTAGCCGGCTTCGCGGGACCACATCGCTTTGTAGCCGGCCTGGCACGTGGAGCGTGGGAGATCCTCGGCCGCGCCGCCTACCAACTGCCATACGAACCAGTCGCCCGCTTCGAGCCAGACTTCGGTCGCGTTGTAGACGGTAGGCGCGTTCTCCAGTGTTTCGAGCACTTTGGGGAAAAACCATTCGAGGCCGATGATGCCGCCGTAGTTGTTGAGGAACGCCTCTTTGCGACGCCGGGCAACCTCATTAATGCGGTCTGTCTGCTGCTTGGCTCCGTGGTGTTTCCACAACTTGGGCCACGCCAGGGGCTGCTCCTTAAAGCGATCGAGCTGGCACAGCGGCGTACCGTCGCGTAGCGCAGGCAGCATCGTGCAACTTGTAAAATCGACGCCAATGCCAACCACGTCGTCAGCCGCTACTTTTGCTTTTCGCAGTGCGGTGCGCACAGCGCGGGCCGCGCTATCGAGCCAGTCTTGCGGATTCTGTAAAGCGTAGAAGGGAGGCAGTTTCTTGCCGCTGCCTGGTAGCGCATCAAGAATCTGGCCATGGGCATACGGTACAACGGCTGAGCCACGCTCATTTCCCTTCAAATCGACAAGGAGCGCCCGCACCGATTCCGTGCCAAAGTCAAGGCCGAGGGATACATCGGAAGTTTTCGCCATCTAACGTCACCAAAAGAGAGTCAATCTGCGGTTAAGATCTGGTTCGAATATCGTACACGAAAAAACAAGCGGATTGCATGGTTAGTTGGGAGTCTTAGGGCCAGTGCCTTTCACTCTCACATCAATGGAGTTGACTCTCTTGAGAAAGCTCTGGCTTTGGTCGAATCAACAAAACCATGGCGATGGAGAGAAGCGCGACCCCGGCGAAGACACCAAAGATCACGTTCAACGGAACCTGGCGGTCCCGCAGCACGCCGAAGCCCCAATCAGCTAGGCCGCCGGTGCTGATGCCAACAAAATTCATGATGCCGTAGCCAGTAGCGCGCAGGTGCGGGCGGACGATCTGGGACAGGATGGGCATATTGTTACCGTCGAAGAAACCCCAACCGAGCCCAAACAACATGAGAAATGCCACGGCCACGCCAAGCGATCCGGCATTACCCACACCAAAAATTGCTGGGACGATAAAACTCATGCCGATGGCGCTGACATAAATTCGTCCGCGTATGTTTCGACGCATCCAACGGTCTGCCATCCAGCCACCTAGCACAGCGCCAATCATTGCTGTGATCATCCAATAGAGTGTTGCCGACACTCCGGCCTGTCCTTGGCCGATATTGAATTGCTCTTTAAGAATGGCAGGCATCCAGTCACGCACTACCCAGGCCGCCAACCCCGGCAATGTGAAGTACAACGCCAACAAAACAAACGACCCATTCGAAAATAAATCCCTCATTGCGCGTCCCGGAGAAGTCTTCGCGACAGCAACATCACCCGTTGTGCTGGGCGCATCGCGAATGGACAGCAATAGCGGCAACGTATAGAGCATGCCAAATATCCCACAAGCGGTGAAGGCAACCCGCCAACCGAGGTTGGGATTGTCCGCCACATATCCGCCAAAACCGCCCGCGATAACACCCATGTAGATCGCCATTTGGTGTAGGCCCACGGCACGTGAACGCGTATTGCCGGTGTGATAATCGGCGATCAGAGCCAAAGCCGCCGGCATGTAAAAAGCTTCGCTGATGCCCATCAATGAACGAGTCATCAACAGTTGATCGTAGTCCGTTACATGACCGGTCCACCATGTAATGGCCGACCAGACGAACAAACTCGTGCAGATCATGAGTCGTCGGCTGAAGCGGTCTGCCAAATATCCTCCGATGGGACTGAAAAAGGCATAGACCCACTTGAACTGCCCGAGCATATATCCCCAATTTTGCTCGTTGCCGATGCTGGGAAGATCTTGCATGACGGAGAACTTCATCGACGCAAGCATCTGCCGGTCGAGGTAATTCAGCAGCGCAACCGGCATGAGCATGATCACTACCAGCCAAGCCGTGCGAATGAGACTTGAAGAAGAGGTTGATGTTGGCACGCGTAGAGGTTGCTCCTAGAACGGCGGCAGCGAATCTTTGAGAAAAGTCAACACGCCGCCTGGGTCATCCAAACCGAAAAGATACCAAACCGACAGGTCTTATTTAGATCGAGCTAGAATTCATATCAAGCTCGCTGTGCCAGACATTCTAACAAGCTCCTCCCCCCCTGTGTCTAGCAGCTTGTTTTTGAGGTGCGTCGGCCTCGTAACGAATCGACTATTAAGCCAATCCATCAGTCTGGTTTTGTCTCAGCAGTATCCGGCTCCTCTGCCTCGTACCGCTGGAACCATTGCCAGTCTCGCTGGGCACGTTTCGCAAGCGGGTGCTTCATTGCCGCGTAAGCTTCTGCCCGGGCCTTCAATACAGAATCGGTCCAGGGCACGTTAGGCTCGATTTCGGCAAGCGATTCGGCCACAAACTCGGGTCCGAGAATCTCTGCCAGGGCAATTCGCGTAGAGACCCGCTCCGTGTTAAAGCAGCGAGATGCGAATTGCTTTGCCAAAAGCGGGTAGAGCCGGGCGGCCGCTTTTGGATCGGCTTGGACGAGCTCCGTCGTGCGCGTAAAAACGCTCTCAACCAACTGCGGCACTACCCAGGGATCCGTCTGCAGCAACGAATAGAAAGCGGCAACCGCCTGCTCGGCCTCTGCTAAGGCACCGGCTCGATAAAAATAAATTCCGCGTATTGCGTTGGCTTCGATGGGATGCCCAGCCTCGGCGGCGGAGATTAGCTCCAGGCATTCTGGCTGGGCGAGTTCAGCAAAACAGGTCGCCAACACAAGACGCTGAATATCGTTCGTCGGATGACGATATTCAACCGGCCACAGGCCGATTGCTGAAGTGAAATCACGCTCGCGAAATTTGCCAAAGGCTTCGACGAGTGCCCGGTCAGTTAAGTTAGGCAAGAAAGCATTGGAAAGCTGTCCGTCAAAAATCAAATTGGACTGCTGACGCCATATTTCTACCACGGACCAATCGAGCGGATCGCCGCGTAGTCGCTTTTGATGTAAACCCAAATTCTTCAACCGGTCGCGCATCGGTTCGACGGAAATGCTGGTTTGTAATCCAACTGTCTTGGCAAAACCGTATTCCAGCAATGTACGGTCGTCCGTGTTCAATAGGTGTCCAGGGCTGCTGGCAAGCTCGTTGGCCCACCCAGAGGAAGCGACGAAATGCGACAAGAATCCTTCAACGCCCTCGACACGCCAAGCTTTCGCCATTGCATCCTTAACCGCACCCGTACTGATGCGCCGCCGCAGTTCGTCAGTTGAGAATTCGATAGGATCATCAGAGCAAATGAGCTGTAAGTCGGAAGGCAAAGTTTGCCAGACTTCCACATGGCGAAACTCCGAACCGGCGGTTGCAAGCACCAGATTCATGGCCTCGGCATCGATTTCATACGCCTGCAGCCATTGCACGAACACCCCGCCAGGATTCAAGCGCTGGCGTACGGCGCGATAGAATTCGGTCGTGTAAAGCGCTGCTATTCCTGCGCGATAGGGGTTCGACGGTTCTGACACCACTAGGTCATAAGAGTTCTTCGTCGTAAAGACGAATTCTCTGCCATCGTCATAGATTCGCCGCACGCGAGGGTGGTTAAGGACATCATGATTGAGCTCCCGACAGCGGTGGGCCATTTCATCAATGGCTGGCTCAAGCTCCACTACGTCGACCCGTTGTATGTTGCGCATTTCTGCCAACCACCCGGCGGACTCCCCCGTTCCGAGACCAATAACGAGCGCAGTTTTAGGATCTTCGTGCAGGACTGCAGCCAAGATAGATACGCCGATTTGGGTCGGAGCATCGGCCAGCGCGTTGCCATCGCTTTTGCCGTTCACGATAAAGGACAGGCTATCTTGTCCGAGAATTGCGACGCTGGATTCAATCCCGTCGGCCTCCCAAATAGGCGCCCTACGCACGGTGTGGATCCAGCGTTGCTTCTTATTGGGTGAAGACTCTCCCGGATTGATCCCTCGCCCCGCCCCCACTCCGCTGTGACGCCAAACTGCCGTTGGCCCTTGGGTAAGCATCAAGCTGACAGTCAGCAAGACAAGTGCGATTACAACCGCCATCGCGCGGCGGGCGATGTTTGGCGCGCAGCAGACAATTACACCGGACAAGGTCGCGATTAATGCTGCAATCGCTTTCCACAAACCGGGCGCAGTGAGTAAAGGCATGCCGCCAAATCCAGCGATTAGCGAGCCCGCTATAGCACCCAACGTATTCCAAGCGTAGGTCATGCCGAGATGCTTGCTGATCGTCCGACGGCCATGCCCAAGTAGCGCAATGAGCAGTGGAAATTGTAACCCACTGACTAGCGCCACCGGCAGAACCACGATACAAGCAATTTCCGCCCAACCAAATACCAGCTGACTAAAACTTTCCGCCGCAGCTTTGCGTCCGGCCGCAAGTAAGGCAAGGTGATCTCCTAACGCAAAAGGCACCATGACGAGCGCAGCTTCGCAGCCACATGTGATTGCCAGCGCAGCCCAAGATGGTGTCAAGCGACGAAAAACAAAATCGTAGGCGATACCACCGACACCAATGCCGAATAAAGCCACACAGAGAATCAACCCAAAGGTAAACGCTGTGCCCCCCAAGATCGGTCCCAGCATCCGATACCAGACCAACTCCAGCGCGAAGAACGTAAATCCCAGCGTGGCGGCCGCCAAGTAAATCAAGCCGGGACGGTCATGCATATCGGCATCGGGAATGGAATCCATCGCCGCTTGGGGCTGTAATTGGCGACTCTGCATCGTGGATGGCGCCATTTTGCGCGCCCGGTCGACGGCGATAACGCCCGCCAAGAGGCCGATCGCACAGCCGGCCCAAAGGGTTGCCCGTGTGCCTAGATTTTCCAAGGCAATAAACGTGGTCACCGCGGTGCCAAACACGGCGCCAAGCGTGTTGGAGCCATAGGG
>CXWJ01001108.1_pt1 | contig 11344 bp, 11 predicted proteins | sample 590841 | NCBI WGS metagenome assembly CXWJ01 (sample SAMEA3498367, study PRJEB10139) | wastewater metagenome | biome: wastewater treatment plant; material: activated sludge | place: Austria | collected 2015-01-21 | reverse complement strand
GTACGCTCGGCAAAGGTTCAACCTTCACCATCCGCCTGCCGATTGCCCAGGTCTGATCCGCAAGCGACACCATGCAACCGAATGCAATTTATCTGGACCACGGCGCGACGACGCCGCTGCATCCGGCAGTCCTGGCGGCGATGGCCCCCTACTGGAGCGAACAATTCGGCAACCCGTCTTCCCACCACCGGACGGGCGTTGTTGCCGCGCGCGCCGTGCGCGCCGCCCGCGACATGGTGGCCGACCTGCTGGGCGCGGACGCCGACGCCGTCCTGTTCACCGGCTGCGGCTCGGAGAGCAATAACCTGGCCCTGCGCGGGGTGATGGCCGCCGCGCGCGCCGCCGGCCGGGGCAACCACCTCATCACCAGCGCCATCGAGCACAGCGCCGTGCTGGAGACCGCCCGCCAGTTGCGCGACCTCTATGGCTTCGATCTGACCATCGTGCCGGTAGACGAAACCGGCCGCGTGCGCCCGGCTGACGTGGCCGCCGCCATCCGGCCGGATACGGCGCTGATTAGCATCATGGCCGCCAACAACGAGATCGGCAGCCTGCAACCGTGGGCGGAAATCGGCGCGTTGGCCCGCGACCGCGGCGTCCTCTTCCATACCGACGCCGTGCAACTGGTCGCCACGCGCCGCTGGAATCTGCGCGACGAGCCGGTTGACCTGCTGACCATCGCCCCCCACAAGTTCTACGGCCCCAAGGGGGTCGGCATCCTGATCGCCCGGCCGGAGATCGACCTGGTGCCGGCCCTGACCGGCGGCGGCCACGAGCGCGGCCTGCGGGCCGGGACGCTCAACGTGCCGCTCATCGCCGGCGCGGCCGAGGCGCTGCGGCTGGCGATGGCCGAACTGGACGAGCGCCTGGCCCACGTTCGGCCGTTGCGCGACCGCCTGCTGGCCAAGTTGCCCGCCGCCCTGCCCGGCCGCTGTCTCATCACCGGCCATCCGACCGAGCGCCTGCCCCACCACGCCAGCTTCGCCTTTCGCCACGTCAGCGGCAACGATTTGCTCATTCACCTCGACGTGGCCGGTATCGCCGCCGGCAGCGGCTCGGCGTGCAGCAGCGGCGACCCCAAGCCGTCGGCCGTGTTGCAGGCGTGCGGGCTGGGGCCGGCGTGGGCCACGGGCGGGCTGCGCCTGACGCTTGGCCGGCAGAATACGGCCGCCGACGTGGACGCCGTATTGCGCGTGCTGCCCCCGATTGTCGCCGACCTGACGGCGCTCGCCACCGGCCTGGTTGCCGTACCGGCCTGACCCACATGAACGCTATACCCGACACCAGCCCCACCAACGGCCGGCCGCGCGTCGTCGTCGCCATGAGCGGCGGCGTCGATAGCTCGGTGGCCGCCGCGCTGCTCGTCGATCAGGGCTACGACGTGATCGGCCTGATGATGCGCCTGTGGAGCGAGCCGGGCAGCGGGCCGATGACGCCCACTAACCGCTGCTGCACGCTCGACCAGATGAACGACGCCCGCCGCGTGGCCGATATCCTGGGCATCCCGTTCTACGTCATCGACGTGCGCGACCATTTCCGGCGTTCCATCGTCCAGTTTTTCATCGACGAGCACGCCGCCGGGCGCACGCCCAATCCGTGCGTGGAGTGCAACCGGCAAATCCGCTTCACCTATCTGCTGGAGCGGGCCATGGCCCTGGGCGCGGACTATCTGGCGACGGGCCACTACGCCCGCATCGACCAGGCCGGCGGCGTCTACCGCTTGCGGCAGGGTCTCGACGCCAACAAGGATCAATCCTACGTGCTCCACGTCTTGCAGCAATCCCACCTGGCCCGCGTCCTCTTCCCGGTGGGCGAGCTGACCAAGACGGAGGTGCGCGCGGTGGCCCAGGCGCGCGGCCTGACCGTCGCCGCCAAACAGGAGTCGCAAGATCTGTGCTTCCTGAATGATGGAGATTACCGGCGCTTTCTGCGCGAACATGGCGACGGGCCGCCGCCACCCGGCCCGATCCTCGACGCCGCCGGCCGCGAATTGGGCCGCCACGAGGGACTGCCGTTCTACACCATCGGCCAGCGCAAGGGGCTGGGGCTGGCCGCGCCTGAGCCGCTATTTGTGCTAAGCAAGGACGCGGCCCACAATGCCCTCATCGTCGGCCCGCGCGAAGCCTTGGGCGCGCCCGCGCTGACCGCTCACGGTGTTAACTGGATCGCCGGCGTCCCGCCGGCAATGCCCATCCAAACCCAGGTGAAAATCCGCTACAAGGCGACGCCCACTGCCGCCATCGTCACCCCGCTGCCCAACGGCGAAGCCCACGTCGCCTTCGCCACGCCGGCCGTGGGCGCGACGCCGGGCCAGGCGGCCGTGTTCTACGATGGCGATGTCTGCCTCGGCGGCGGGACAATCGGGGCCGTCGCCACGCCGGGGCTGGGCGAAGCGCAAACAATGCTGGAGGCGATGCCCGCGTGATCGCCATCCCCGGTTCCGCCTCGGCCCTGGTGTTGGGCTTCCTGTTGGCCACTATTTATGGCGCGGTATTTCATCTCGTCTTTGGCGGGACGGTCAAGCGGCTCATCCTCTTCCTGGCCGCGGCCTGGCTGGGGTTTTTCATCGGCCAGTTCGCCGGCGATTTCCTGAATTTTGAGATATTGAAGTTAGGGAAAATCCACCTGCTGAGCGCCACCCTGGGGGCCTGGCTGATGTTGTTCGCCGCCTGGTGGCTGGTGGGGCAGGATAGCAACCCACGTTGAGAGCAACGGCCATTCCTGCTATACTTCCTTGTTGGGGTTTATATGATGAATGATTTACCCATGCCCGTCTCGCCGGGGCTACCGGAACCGGCCGCGAACCGCGAACCGCTGATTCGACCCGTCTACATCGTCATCGGCGTCGTCGTGACGCTGGTGGTCGCCGCCCTGTCAGTGGCCTTGCTCGTCTATCTGGCGGTCAATTATGCCGAGACGATCCTCATCGTGCGCGACATGTTCATCATTGCCCTGGGCTTGATGTCGTGTCTATCGGGGATCGTGCTGATTTTGCTATTGATCAGCGTTATCCGGCTCATCAATATGCTTGAGTTTGAACTGAAGCCTATCCTGCTGAAGACCAACGACACACTGGGCACCATTCGCGGCACGACCGTATTTATGAGTGAGAATGTTGTCCGGCCGATGACCAAGGCCAGTAGCTACGCGGCCGGCCTGCGGCGCGGCGTCGCCACCCTCTTCGGCGATCCCCGCCGCAACCTGGGCAAATAACTTAAGGAGAAACGAAATGGACAATCGCGATAATGACTTCGGCGCTTTTCTGGCCGGTTTTGTCATCGGGGCGCTGGTAGGGGCGGCCACGGCCCTTATTCTGGCCCCCCAATCCGGCCCGGCTACCCGCCAACAAATCGTGGACATGAGCAGTGATCTGCGCCATACGGCCGATACGCAAGCGCGCGAATACCGCGACAAGGCCGGCGCGATCATCGCCGACACCCGCGACCGCGCCCAACAGTTGACCGAGCAGGTACAGGATCAGGTGCGCATCGTACTGGACGCGGGCAAGGATCAGGCCGAACAGGCCGCCGAGAACCTGAACAACGGCGCTGCGCCGGACCTGGGCTAACTGTTCGGTTTAGCCCCCACTGGTCGCACCACGCAGCGCCTTGGTACCCGGTTACATTGAAATCATAACTTGTTCGTAGTCAGGCGCTTTTGAAGATAAAAAAATTAAACACGGATCAACACGGATCATACGGATAGAGCGTAGATTCAATCCGTTCCATCCGTTATATCCGTGTCCTATCCGTGTTTAATTTCTTAATCGGCAACAGCGCCGTCGGACGACAATAGCCGTCTTTCAAGAACGCAACTAAAGTTGCTGACTACGAACCTTAGAATCCTTGTAACGAAATACTTAGCCGTAACTGATCGGCATTTTCTTTTATCAACAATAATCCCGTGCGGGCCGGAGGCCCGGCCAGCGGGAAAAATAATCAAAAGGCTTCCGTGGCCTAAGGCTTCCGTGGCCTAAGACGCGCGGAATGCCTCTATATGTCTCATGATTCAGGCTAATGACCCCGTGGTGGCCGATCTGTTGAAAGGTCTGCCGCGCGAACTGGATAACGAGAGCGACCGCGCTCGCCTTGTGCCCGCGCTCCAGTTCGCCCTGACGACCTACGGCGACGAGCGCCGACCGTCCGGCGAAACCTACGTCGAGCATGGGCGCAACGTGGTTGGCGCGCTGTCCGAATTGGGAATCGTGGATACCGACACGGTCATCGCTACCCTGCTGCACGATACGCTGCTGCCCCAGTTTAAGGTGACCGATGGCGCGCTCATCAAGCACTTCGGCCGCGAAGTGGCCGCGCTGATCCGGGGCGTCAAAACCCTGGATGATTACTCCAAGCAAGCCGGACGCAACCGGCAACCAGCCCCCGATAACCCCGACCAGAGACAGGATCGCGACACGCTGGAGGCCATTCGGCGGGCGCTGCTGTCGATCATCGAGGGCGATATTCGCGTCATCCTGATTCGCATGGTCGATTCGCTCCAGGATTTGCGCCGGGCGGCCAATATGCCCCTCGATTTGCAGCGCCAGGTGGCCTATGAGGCCATGTATATCTATGCCCCCATCGCCAACCGGCTGGGCATCTGGCATCTGAAATCGCAACTGGAGGATTTGGCGTTTCGCTATCTGGAGCCGGAGAAATATCGCGAGATCGCCCGCGCGCTGGACGAAAAGCGGGAGGTACGGGCGCTCAAGGTGGAACGGGCGGCCACGCGCCTGCGCAAGCGGCTGCGCGATATGGGCCTGAAAGCGACCGTCACGGGGCGGCCGAAGCACCTCTATTCCATCTATCGCAAGATGAAGCGCAAGGAACTGGACTTCACCCAAATCTACGACATCCAGGCCCTGCGGGTCATCATCGACACGCCCGAACCGGCCGCCGAAGATGCCGCCCCGAAGACCAACGGCAAGGATAAGAAGCTGAACGCCAAGGCGCGCAAGGAGCGCGAGGACAACGAGCGCGATCTGTGCTATCAGGTATTGGGCGCGGTGCATAGCTTGTGGCAGCCGATGCGCGGCGAGTTCGACGACTACATCGGCTCGCCCAAGGCCAACGGCTACAAGTCCTTGCACACCGCCGTCATCGATTCGGAGACGGGCCAAAAGCTCGAAGTGCAAATCCGCACCCAGCGGATGCACGAAGAAGCCGAGCGCGGCGTGGCCGCCCACTGGCTCTATAAGGAGCAGGATACGCAGGTCAGTTCCTCGTCGCAACGGCAAATCCAAAACCTGCGCGAACTGCTGGTCACGCTGCAAGAGGACGAGGATGAGGCCGGCGTCCTCGACATGTCGAAGCTGGAGGAACGCATCCACGTCTACACGCCGACGGGCCAGATCGTTGACCTGCCCGCCGGCTCGACGCCCATCGACTTCGCCTACCAGATTCACACCGATCTCGGCCACCTGTGCAGCGGGGCGCGCGTCAACGGCAAATTGACCAGCCTCGATTATCAGTTGAAGTCGGGCGACAAGGTCGAAATCATCAAGGGCAAACGGGGCAAGCCCAACCGGGACTGGATGAACCCCAGCCTGGGCTATAGCGGCAGCGCCCGCACGCGCAGCAAAATCCGCCAATGGTTCCGCCAGCAGGAGCGCGAGCAAAATATCGCCCAGGGGCGCGAGGTCATCGAACGTGAATTGAAGCGGCTGGGTCTTCTGGAACTGTTCACCGTCGAGGACATCGCCCACGCGCTGAAATACGAGGTCATCGACGAATTTCTATCCAAGGTTGGCTTTGGAGATATTCACACCGTCCAGATCACCGGGGCGATAGCGGTCATGCAGCAGGCGTTGCGGGCCGAGGATGAGGATCTGCGGCCCCTCTTCCGGCCGCCCTCGTCCAAGCGCAAGGGCGTGACGGTGCGCGGCATGGAAGGCTTGCACACGCGCCTGGCCGCCTGCTGCCATCCCATCGCGCCGGAGCCGATCATCGGCTACATCACCCGCGGCCAGGGCGTCACCATCCATGCCCAGTCGTGCGATCAGTTGAAGGGCATCACCGACAAGGAGCGGCTGATCGAGGTCGAATGGGGCACGGGCGGCGAAAAGTACCCCATCCCCATCGTCGTCACCGCCTACCGGCGCGGCGGGCTGATCGAAGACCTGGTCTCCACCCTGCGCGGCCAGCAGATCAATGTGCCCAAGACCAAGCTGGTGACGACCGACAACATTATGAAGGTCTACCTCATCGCTGAGGTGGCCGACATTACCCAACTCAATTGGCTGCTGGCTAAGCTGGAGAATCTGCCCAAGGTGATCAAGGCCCAACGTCAGAGTTGGTCGTAGGCGGGGTATTGGTGGGGGCAACCACGACCCCCAGTTCGTCTAGTTGGACGGTGTGTGGCCCCGAGCCGTCGTCCAGCGTTAGCTGCCACGTATTCAGGTCGAAGCGGAACTCCTCGACACGCTCGCCGGATGCGTCGGCGACGACCAGTTGGCCCCAGGTGACGCCCTCGGCCCGGCCACGCAACCGCAATTTGGCCCCGCGCCAGCGACAATAATAGACCAGCGGCCCCATGCTAACCCTCTATCGCCTCGTACTGCTCGAAAATGAGCCGGTAGGCGGGCGAGGCGGCCATCAACGTGGCGTGGTCGCCGATGGCCTCCAGCCGCCCCTTGCGCAGCACCACGACCAGGTCGGCCCAGCGAATCTGTGACAGGCGATGGGTGATGAGGAAAGTGGTGCGATTTTCGGCGGCGTGGCGGATGGCCCGCTGAATCTGATCCTCGGTGGCGCTATCGACGGCGCTGGTCGAATCGTCGAGGATGAGAATGCGCGGGTTGGTCAGGAAGGCGCGGGCCAGGGCGATGCGCTGGCGCTGGCCGCCGGACAGGGTGACGCCGCGCTCGCCGACGACTGTCTCATACCCATCCTCGAAGCTCATAATGAAGTCGTGGGCCTGGGCGGCGATGGCGGCGGCCTCGATTTGCTCCCGCGTGGCTTCCGGCACGCCGAAGGCGATGTTCTCGCCGATGGTGCGCGAGAAGAGGAAGATGTCCTGCTCGATGATCGAGATTTGGCGGCGCAAGGCGGCCAGGCTCCAGTCGCGCACGTCTACGCCATCGACCAGCACCCGACCTTCGCGCGCGTCATAGGTGCGGTTGATGAGCTTGGTCAGGGTGCTTTTGCCGGCCCCGGTCTGTCCGACAATCGCCACGGTCTGCCCCGGCCGCACGGTGAAATCGATTTGGCCCAGGGTATCGACGCCGGGCACGTAGCCGAAGGAGACGTTCTCGAAGCGGACTTCGCCGGCAATCGTGCCCGCGAAGCCGTCGGGGTTCTCATCCAGGTCGGTTTCGGTGTTGATCAGTTCCAGGATGCGCCGCGCCCCGGCCACGCCGAGGGAGACGCGCGAGTAGGCCATCAGGGATACATATGTTGGAAAGCCGAACAGGGAGAGCAGCCCCATGTAGGCCACCACGTCGCCGACCTGGATTTGCCCGGCGCGCAGCAGCAACAGGGCATGGGTGAAGCCGATGCCTTCGGTCAGCCCCAGCAGCAACAGCGGCAGGAACTTGGCCTCCTCGCGCCCCTGGGCCACGGTCGCATCGCGGTAGGCGCGGGCATTGTCCTCGAAGCGGCCCACTTCGGCCGTCTCCTGGGCCGTCGATTTGACCATCTCGATGCCGTCGATGGCCTCGGCCAGCCGGGCATTGAGCACGCCGAACGAGAGGCGCACCCGGTCGGCGATGTGGGACAGCACGTTCATGTAGCGGATCAGGGACAGCACATAACTGACGACGAAGAACAGCGGCGCGATGATCAGTTGCGAGTGGAGGCGTGGGGCCAGCAGCAGCGGCATAACCAGGAAATTGGCCGAGCCGACGACCAGATTGATGCCCGGATTCATCATCAGGTTCAACTCGCGCACATCGTTGGTGGCGCGGGCCATCGTGTCGCCGACGGGCTGCAAATCGTGGAAGGTCATGCTCTTGCCCAGCAGGCTGATGTACAGTTCCTGGCGGGTGTCGCGCTCCAGCCGCTCGCCCATGACCGAACTGGCGAAATTGCGGCCGAGTTGCAGGAAGGCGCGGATGACCTGGCTGGCGAGAACGCCCACGGCCGCCAGCCCAATCGTATTCAGATTGGGCGGCTCGGCCAGCGCCGCGTTGAAGGCCATGCCGATCAGGATGGGCATGGCCGCCGCCAGTGCCGCGTTGCCGAAGGCGCCGATGACCATGACGACAAACAGCCACCAGTGACGCGCCAGATGGGACAGAAGCCAACGCCCCGGCGAGCGGCGATTGGCCGGTTTGTGGCTGTGGATCGCGAATTCGCCCATACGATTGATTGGCGGTCAGGAAAAATGGGCCGCCGAGCCGTTGGCGCTATCGCCCAATACCTTCAGGTCAATCGAGGCCGGCGGCTTCTGGCCCGGCTGGAACAGCAATTTCGACTGGCCCAGCAGCGCGTCCCACACGTCGCCCAGTGAATCGGCCAGGACCACCGGCCGCCCCAACTGGTTGGCCACGTCCTGCGGAGCGATGTTATCCAGCGAGATCGTGTCGGGGTGATCGAACATGACCCGCGGCAGGACGATCAGGTCGCCAAACCCCTCGGCCCGCAATTGGTCGACCACGTCGGCGGCATTGAGCAGCCCGGCCACGGTGATCGTCTCGCCCAGCCGCTCGTTGCGGATGGCCCGCACCGTCACCGGGCAGCCGGTTAGCTGGGCGAACTCGGCCGCCTTCTCGCGCAGGGTCGGGGCAAAGAGCGCGGCCGTCACCAGCGTCAGGTCACGCGGCGCGGGCAGCATCGCCGCGTTGCGTATCTCCTCGCCCACATCGGCCCAATCGTCCAGAAAGGCGCGCACCATACCCAGGCCGTTCTCGTGCAGTTCGTGGCCGTCATAATCCGCCAGCGGCGGAACCTCGCGGCCGGTCACCAGATACCACTCGTCGGTCAGATAGACAAAACGGATGCCGAAGCGGGCCTGATAGTCGGCTTGCAGCGCCGTGACGAAATCGAGCGTGGCCGCGGCCTCTTCCGGGGTGTGGGGCCGCATCCCGTACTTGTGATGGCGTGTCAGGCCGACCGGCACCACACTGACCGACAGCACACCGCCGCCGCCCTCGTCGCCCGGCCACAGGCTCGCCAACTCACGGATCGACCGGGCCAGCCAGTCGCCATCGTTGACGCCGGGCACGATGACCAGTTGGGCGTGTACCTCGATGTGGCGCTCGGCCAGCCAGCGCAACTGCTCCATAATGTCCAGCGCGTCGGCGTTGCGCAGAAAGCGGCGGCGCTGCTCCGTATCGGTGACGTGGACGGAGACGTAGAGGGGGGACAGGCGCATTAACTCGATGCGCTGCCAATCGTGCTCGCTCAGATTAGTCAGCGTGACGTAATGGCCGAACAGGAAGGAGTAGCGGTAATCGTCGTCCTTGACGTAGAGGGTGCGGCGGAACTTCGGCCCCATCTGGAGCACGAAACAGAATTCGCACAAATTGTTGCAGCGGCGGATGTCGATGTCGAAGGTCGGATGGGCGAAGATCAAACCGAGCGCCTGGTCATAATCGCGCTCAGCCTCGAAGAGCAACAGCTCACCCTCGCGCCGGATGAGGATATCCAGTTCTTCCTCGGCCGAATAGAATTGCACGTCGATGATGTCCTCGACCGCCTGATCGTTGATGGCGATCAGCTCGTCGCCCGGCCGCAGATCAAGCGCGTCGGCCACGCTGCCCGGCTCGATGGCGACGATGCGCCCCCCGGCAAAGGTCAGTGGGTCGATTTCCTGGAATAGGGCCATCAGGCGCGCTCCTCGCTAGGGATGCCGTTGAACAGGGCCATGATCTGATCCATCACTTCCTCGACCGTACGGCCGGTGGTGTCGATCTTGATGGCGTCGGCCGCCGGGCGCAGCGGGGAGTGGCGGCGGCTGCTGTCGTGGTGATCGCGGCGCACGACGTCGGCCAGAATCGTTTCGTAGTCGTCGTCGTGGTGGCCCTGGCGGCGGCGGTCGATGAGGCGGCGGTTCGCCCGCTCCTCGGCCGAGGCGGTGACGTAGAGCTTCAGCGCCGCCTCGGGCAGCACGACCGTGCCGATGTCGCGGCCGATCATCACTACCCCGCCCCGCCGGCCGAAGGCTCGCTGCCGCCGCACCATCTCGGCCCGCACTTCCGGGTAGGTGGACACCTGCGACACGTAGGCATCGACCACCGGCAGGCGCAGCTCCCAGGTCACGTCCTCGCCGTCGAGCAGGACGGTATAGAGGCGGCCGTCCGTCTCGCCGGCCAACGGCATCACGTCGAGATCGCATTCGTGGGCCAATTGCACGATACCGGCTTCGTCATCGGGCCGGACGTGGCGGCGAATGGCGGCCAGCGTCAGCGCCCGGTACATCGAGCCGGTGTCGAGGCACAGATAGCCCAGCCGGCGGGCCAGCAACAGGCCGACCGTCGTCTTGCCCGAGGCGGCCGGGCCGTCGATGGCAATCGTATCAGGCAGACGCATCGGCATGTTGATCCTTTCCATTGCGCCGGTTGTTCGGCCGCGCCGCCCCGCGCCGGGTCGGCTCTTCGGCCGCGCGGCGCTGCAACCGGCCCACTTCCTTTTCGGTCAGATAGCGCCATTGCCCCAGTGGCAGGTCGCCCAGTTCCAGCGGCCCGATACTCAGGCGAATGAGGCGGCGCACGGGATGGCCCAGGGCGGCGGCCACGCGCCGTATCTGGCGCTTGCGCCCCTCGCGCAGGATAACGCGCAGCCGGGTAACGTCGTGGCCCCGCTCCAGCACCTCGATCGGGGCCGGGGCGGTGATGCGCCCATCGAGTATGACGCCGCGCCGCCACTGTTCCAGCACGGCGTCGGCGATATGCCCTTCGACCGTGACCTCGTAGACCTTCTCGTGTTCGTAGCGCGGATGGGTCAGCCGGTGGGCCAGCGCGCCGTCGTTGGTCATCAACACCAATCCCTCGCTGGGCTTATCGAGGCGGCCGACGGGATAGATATGACCCACGCCTTCGATTTGAATGAGATCGCGCACGGTCGTGCGCCCCTCTTCCAGCTCATCTTCCAGCGAGGAGATGACCCCGCGCGGCTTGTTGAGGGCGATATAGACGAACGGCTCAGAGGCCGTTGGGGCGGCGGCGGCAAACAGCGGCCGGCCATCGACCTCGATGCGATCCACGTCGGGATCGGCCTTGTCACCCAGCTTGGCGACGCGATCATTGACGACCACCCGCCCGGCGGCGATGATCTCCTCACACGAACGGCGCGAGCCGAGGTTGGCCCGCGCCATGAGCTTTTGTAATCTCTCCTGCACGCGATTATTCCTTGCCGGCGAATGGCCCGCTACTCTTCCTCGTCACTCAGGGGCGGCATTTCGGTCAGCC
>CXWJ01003555.1_pt1 | contig 11369 bp, 8 predicted proteins | sample 590841 | NCBI WGS metagenome assembly CXWJ01 (sample SAMEA3498367, study PRJEB10139) | wastewater metagenome | biome: wastewater treatment plant; material: activated sludge | place: Austria | collected 2015-01-21 | reverse complement strand
GTAAACACGTGCGGTTGTCACAAGCCATAAAAGAAAGCTTACCGGTAATTTCAAATTTTTCTTTGGTGAGGATTTTAATTTTCTGACGGAAGATGGCAGTGCCTTCAAACGTAAGCAGCTTCATCTGAAAAGCCTCATCAAAAATTTCATGTCCTTTTTCTTCTTCAACTTTTCCTTCAAGCTCATAATTTTTATTACTCGCAAATTCAAACACGGTAGGTAACGGACCATCACTTGAAGAAAGAAACTGCGAATAAATATGAAACTTCTCCTTTATATCTGCTTTAAAAACCAACACCGTTTCATCTTTGGTTTGCTCAACAGAAAAACTCCATTTGGCACCAGATACAATCTGAGCAAAAGAGGTGTTACTTAAAAAAAACAACAAAAACGAAATTAACAATAGATATACTTTACGTAACATAAGTTTAATGTGCAGAGTTAACAAATTATTTATGTGCCAACATTAAGGCTGGCTGAAATTTTAAGAGGCGTAAAAATAAGAGAATTTCAATGTGTGTTTGTATGGCATCTGGCTTCACATCCATTTTCAATACCATAGTTGATCACTGTTTTTCAAAAGTATCATTTAACTTTTTTTAAGAAAATAAGGTCACCCTTCCCTCTTTAATACCCTACTTTTGAAATCCTAACCCAATATAGTAAATACTGAAAAATGATGCATAAAATAATAACTACAGCTATGGCTTGCGCAGTAGCGTTAACTTCGTGCAATGCACCTGAGAAAAAAGCTGAGGTAAAAATGGAACCGGTAACCTATCCGCAAACAAAAAAAATGGAAGTAGTTGATGACTACTTTGGAACCAAAGTGGCAGACCCATACCGCTGGCTGGAAAATGATACAGCAGCAGACACTAAAGAGTGGGTGCAGGAGCAAAACAAAGCAACGTTTGGCTTTTTGGATAAGATCCCATACAGGTCTAAAATAAAAGAGCGTCTTACCGATATTTTTAATTATCCAAAATACTCATCGCCATTTCGTGCAGGTGAATATTATTTCTTTAGTAAGAACGATGGCTTACAAAATCAAAGTGTAATCTACTATCAGAAAGGATTGGAAGGAACTCCTGAAGTTTTTCTTGACCCAAATAAAATGAGTGATGATGGCACTGCAGCAGTTTCTTTACTGGGCTTTAGCAAAGACAAGAAATTTGTGGCGTATGCTATTAACCAGAGTGGTAGCGATTGGCAAAATATTTTTGTGATGGAAGTTGCCACCAAAAAACAACTAAGCGATAAATTGGAGTGGGTAAAGTTTAGTGGTGCAGCATGGAAAAACGATGGATTTTATTATTCGAGATATAGTGCCCCGGTAAAAGGAACAGAACTTTCTCAGAAAAACGAATACCACAAAATTTATTACCACAAACTTGGTGATGCGCAGGATAAAGATGTATTGGTTTACGAAGACAAAACAAAACCTTTACGATACTATGGTGCACAAACAACAGAGGACGAGCGCTTTCTTTTAGTTTATATAAGTGAGGGAACAGACGGAACCGAATGTTTGTACAAAGACCTGAATGCAAATGACAAAAACTTTGGTTTGTTGTTTAAAGGCTTCAAGTATAACTACAGTGTATTAAACAATGATGGCGACAAACTTTTGGTGCATACAGATGACAGTGCTCCTAACTATCGTGTAGTTTCTGTTGATCCTAAAAACTCAGCTAAAGAAAACTGGAAAGATGTTATACCGGAAGATTCAAAAAATCTTTTGCAAATGGCTGCTACCGGTGGCGGAAAAATTTTTGGTGAGTATTTGAAAGATGTAGCTACACACGTTTATCAATTCGATTACAACGGAAAAATGGAAAGAGAGATTACTTTACCTGCTCTTGGCAATGCAAGCGGATTTGGTGGCGATGCTGATGACAAGGTTATATTTTACACGTTTACCTCTTTTACCTACCCTCCTACCATTTATAAGTATGATATTGCTGCAGGCACAAGTGATGTGTGGAGAAAAAGTGATGTTAAATTCAACCCAGATGATTACGAAACCAAACAGGTTTTTTACCCTAGTAAAGACGGCACAAAAATTCCGATGTTTTTGGTTTACAAAAAAGGAATTAAAATGGATGGCAACAATCCAACTTTACTTTATGCTTATGGCGGATTTAATATTTCGCTTGAACCTAACTTCAGCACATCACGCTTAATTTTATTAGAGAATGGTGGGATATATGCACTTGCTAATTTGCGTGGTGGTGGTGAGTACGGAGAAAAATGGCATGAAGCAGGTAAACTCCTGAAAAAGCAAAATGTATTTGATGATTTTATCAGTGCTGCTGAATATCTGATCAAAGAAAAATATACCTCATCAGAAAAACTGGCTATACAGGGTGGAAGCAATGGCGGTTTATTAGTTGGTGCTTGCATGACGCAGCGTCCTGATTTATATAAAGTATGTTTTCCGGCTGTGGGAGTAATGGATATGTTGCGCTACCACAAGTTTACTGTAGGATGGGGCTGGGCTGTTGAATACGGAAGCAGTGATAGTGTGGAGCATTTTAATAATCTTTACAAATACTCCCCTTTACATAATATTAAAGAAGCAAACTATCCTGCCACCATGGTTACCACTGCCGATCATGATGATCGTGTAGTACCTGCTCACTCATTTAAATTTATTTCTGAGTTACAGGCAAAAAATAAATCTGCCAACCCTACGCTTATACGCATTGATGTAAAAGCAGGACATGGTGCCGGCAAACCCACTTCAAAAATTATTGACGAGCAATCAGACATCTGGAGCTTTATGTTTTATAACATGGGGGTAGATGTTAAATATTAAAGTATCAGCTCATGTAAAAAAAGCATTGCAGTTTGCAATGCTTTTTTTGTTTTAACTAATGGCGTCTTTCAGTTTTTTTTCCCTTTATTTACACCACACCAAATAACGGCAACAACATGAACAAAAAACATCCAAAGGCGCTTCCTTATTTATTCCTGAGCGAAATGTGGGAACGATTCGGGTTTTACCTGATGCTTGGCATCTTCTTTTTATACATGACAGATACCCAACGTGGTGGCATGGGCATGGACAGGAAAGAAGCCAGTGATATATTCGGAACATTTATAGCACTCGTTTATCTCACTCCTTTTGTGGGTGGTTTGCTTGCCGACAGGGTATTAGGATACCGTAGTTCAATAACCATTGGTGGCATATTAATGGGGGTGGGTTACTGCGGGCTTGCGCTTCCGGGCATGACTTCCTTTTACATTTCATTACTCATTATTTGTATCGGCAATGGTTTTTTTAAACCGAATATCTCCACCATACTAGGCAATGTTTACAACGACCCGGAGTACAAACACCTGAAAGATTCCGGCTACAATATTTTTTACATGGGAATAAACATTGGTGCATTTATCTGTAATTTTTTTGGTGCTTATCTGCGTAATACCTTTAGCTGGGGTGCCGCATTTACTGCTGCCGGTATAGGAATGTTTATTGGTGTTATTATCTTCTGGATAGGAAATAAGCACTTTAAACATGCTGATGTAATAAAACCAACAAAGCCTGAGGATATGAGCGTTGGAAAAATTCTTGGGCTCACACTTTTACCAGCGATTATTGCAGGGTATATAGGCTGGATAATTCCGGGAAACATTTTTGGTAGTGATAGCACCGATGCATTTATACTTGGCGCATTGCCTGTTGCAGGATATTATGTTACCATTTTGCTTAGGAGCAGTGCAGAAGACAGAAGACCTATTGCTGCATTGCTGTCTGTTTTTGCGGTAGCCATTGTTTTCTGGGCCATATTTAAACAGAACGGAACTGCTCTTACCACATGGGCAGAAAGCTATACTGACAGAGAAATTTCCCAGTCAGCAGTTGCGCCATTAAAAACACTTGGAGTAGTGCAGGAAGTGAAATATGTAAAAGATTCAGTGCCATTAACCGGTGATCAGTTCAGGGTGGTGCGAGATGCGAATGACAAAGCCATAAAAACTTTTGATTACCCACTCTACTTTAAAAATATACCTGCGCAAGAACTTCCTGCTGAAGGATCAAACACAAACCTGGTTTCAACAGAACTGGGGCAAAGCATTAACCCGTTTTGGGTTGTAGTGCTTACCCCAGTTGTAATTGCATTTTTTGCTTTTTTGAAAAAACGCAACCGCGAACCATCAACTCCCTGGAAAATATTTTACGGATTGTTCATAACGGCATTGTCAACCTTAGTAATGGTGGCGGCAACGTACGCCTGCCATAACGGAATGGAAAAAAGTTCAATGCTTTGGCTGATTGGCTGCTATGGTGTAATTACCATTGGCGAATTATGTTTAAGCCCAATGGCACTTTCTCTTGTTTCAAAACTTGCGCCACAGCGTTTAACTGCATTAATGATGGGCGGTTGGTTTTTATCCACTTCTATTGGAAATAAAATGAGTGGTGTACTTGCAAGCATGTGGGATATGTACGAGCACAAAGCAAATTTTTTTCTTGTAAACTTTATTCTTGCATTAGCTACCTCCGTAATTATTTTTTTAATGATAAAGTGGCTGACAAAAATTATGAAAGAGCATAATGCATAAAGAAACCCTTTTCCAGCGTATGGGTAAAAGCGCTATTTAAATATTGAACTATTTTTTAAAAAAATTTGATTAATTAAAATGAGCAGGTTAAGTGTTTCAATGGTAACTTTTCTGCTTATGTTGGTCATGGTAAATATTTGTCTATGTCAAACAAACAACAGCTTTAATTCAGTTATTCAATACAACACAACTCAAAAAAGGCTAAAAGAAAATTATCAGATAACCAACAAAGTTTCGGCTTTAGGAAAAAATATCGGGCGCATTTTTCAGGAAAAGAATTTTAATTACTGGTTAGCGAGCAATGGCGATGGCGTGTTCAGGTATGATGGAAAAACATTATTGCAGTTTACAATTAAGGATGGCTTATGCAGCAATTTTGTTTGGGATATACAAGAAGATGTAAACGGTAATTTATGGTTTACTACGCGCGATGGCATTTGCAGTTTTAACGGACACGCGTTTACTGATTACACACATGCAATTAAAACCGCTAAGCAAGAAAAGCTACAATACAAAAATGGCGGACTGTTTTTTGGACAAACAAATGATGTAGTTTTTTATGATGGAAATTCTTTTACAAAATTTACAATTCACCCCAACTCATATCATCCTCTCGAAAATGACCTGTACAGACCTTACAGCATTTACTGTTATTTGATTGATAAGGCAGGTAATGTTTGGTTTGGAACACAAAACATGGGTGTGTGCCGCTACGATGGAAAAAATTTTACCTGGTTTACAGATAAAGGATTAAAAGATGCAGCCATACGCTGCATGTTTGAAGATACAAATGGAGATATTTGGTTTGGAAATAATGGCGCAGGTTTGTTTCGTTACAACCCTCATTCATTAAATGAGCAGGAAGCCATTACAAATTTTACGGAAGAGAAAAGCTTGAGCAACCCTGCCTTTTTAAAAGACCACGAAATAAAAGATACTGCCGGAACGCTTGCACGTGTGTGGGCGATTAATGAAGATGAAAACGGCAACTTATGGATAGGAACAATTGATGCCGGACTGTGGAAATATGATGGACAAAAGCTTATAAATTTTACTGTTAAAGATGGACTTACAAACAATTCTGTTTGGAATATTTACAAGAATAAAAACCAGGAACTATTGGTTGTAATGGGCGGAGAAGATATTTTTAAAATAGAGGGGAATACTTTTACAAAAAATGTTTTTAGAGACTGAAAAACGAATGATGTATTTGCTTCAAAAATTTTTGCTTTCGTTTAACCGTATTTTCTAACAAATTACTCCCACTTAAAAGTTTTTGTTGCTACTGCATATACAATCACTGTCCATAATGCAATAACTCCCAATTGCGGAAGAATCTGAAATATTTTCAGTCCTTCAAATGCAACTTTACGCATAGCATCATTCAAATAAGTAAGCGGAAGTATTTTGCAAATCGGTTGCAGCCATGAAGGAAATGCTTCAACACTAAAAAATGTCCCCGACAATAAAAACTGTGGCAGTGTAATAATATTTGCCAATGGAGGAATAGTACTCTCACTTTTTGCAAGCCCCGAAATAATAAAACCAAAGCCCATAAACAGAACCAAACCAATTGCCGCCAGCAACAACATGGTTAAAAAAGTTTCCAATCCATTTACCAAAGTAAACCCAAATGCAAAATGACCAATGCCTATAATAAACATAGCACCCAAAAGTGCAAACGTCATACGGCTTATTGCCTCACCCATTACAATATAAATACGGTTAACCGGTGTGGCAAAAAAACGTTTGATAACAAGCGTTTGCCGTAAACTAAAAAAAACAAATGCAGTACCAAACACGCCAGAAGATAAAAGAGAAAAACCTAACTGCCCTGGCAAAATAAAATCTATGCTTTTATATGCTCTGCCGGGTAGCTCCTCTGCTCTTACTTCGGTTAGTTTATTTTTTACTTCGGCATTAATCAGGTTAAGCTGGTTAGAAACATTTTGCATTATCCTAAAAATTAAATCGCCATTTTGAGGAGATGCTGTAGATGTTTTTACATCAACGTTATATTCGGTTAAACTGCCCTGTGGATTTTTTGTAACGGTAAGTATTCCATCATACGAACCTTTACTCAGTTCTTTCATTTGAACTGAATCGGGGCCGTAGTGAAACCTGAGCGAAGGGATTTTTTGAACGCTTTCAAAAAAAACATTGTTACGATCGCATTTGTTACTCACGCCCACATCTACCTTTGCCCCTCCGCCTCCTACAAAGCCAAAAACCAAAATAAAAATTAACGGAAACGCAAGCGTAAACACCACTGCAGATGGACTACGCATTATAGAACGAAAACTTGCTTTGGCAATTGCAAGCATTGCCTTTGTTTGCGAATATTTTTTCATCAATGGTTTTTTTGTTTAATTGTTATCGCGCCATTCAATTCCTGTAAGATTTAAAAACACATCTTCAAGATTTGCTTTTTTTACTTCTTTCTTTCTTTCAAACCCCGATGCCACTAATTTATCTATAAGGCTATCGGGAGTATCTATGGCAACAATTTTTCCCGATTCAATGATGGCAACACGGTCGCAAAGTTGTTCGGCTTCATCCATGTAATGTGTAGTAATAACAACTGTAGTTCCCTTACTGCGAATTTCTTTTATTAATTCCCAAAGGTTTCTGCGAGCCTGTGGGTCTAACCCAGTCGTGGGCTCATCCAAAAAAATAATTTTAGGATCATTAATTAACGTGGTGGCAATACTAAAGCGTTGCTTTTGTCCGCCACTTAGTTCTTTAAACTTTGCCTTATCCCTATCTACAAGTCCAACACGTTTTAAAACCTCAAGCGGGTTAACTTCTTTATTGTATAGCCCGGCAAACAAATCAATCAACTCGGTAAGTGTAAGACTTGGGTAATAACCCGCAGCCTGTAACTGCACGCCAATAATTTTTTTAATGTCGTTAGCATGAGTTTCAATGCTCATATTGTCAACCAACACTTCGCCCGAAGTTTTTTCACGGAGCGTTTCAATAATTTCGAGCGTGGTGGTTTTGCCTGCACCATTTGGCCCAAGCAGCCCAAAAATTTCTTTTTCGTTTACATCAAAACTGATGCCTTTAACAGCTTCAACCGATTCGTATTTTTTAAAAAGATTTTTAACTGATATAACTGACATGGCGCAAACGTATGAATTACTTACACTTAAATTTTTTGTTAAGAAGAATTTAGTATGCATGTTTTGAACCAGTGCCACAGAAACTCTTTCCTTTGGGGCAGAGAGGTTATGAGTTAATCCACCCTAATCCTGTATGCCAATCCGGCTTTCAAAAAATAACCATTTGCTTTATCATCACTCATGTATTCTGCTTCGCTGTCAATTCTTTGTCCCGTTCTTATTCTTCGTAAAACCGAATGACCATATTCAATTGTTAATACAATTTTACTGGTTGCATACACATCGGCAAAAAGTTTTATATAGTTATCATCAATGCGGTAAAAAATTTCGTCTTCAACCCTGTAGGTTGCAATGCTGCCCTTAAATGCAATACCGGTATGGAGCAGGCGGTGAAGTTTATATTCCGCATTCATATTACTTGGCAACACACCAAATACATTCAGTTTTTTATTTACGCGCCAATCTAATCCAAGTAATGGTGTAACATACCATCCGTAAAACTCGGTGTTTATATACATACCAAATTTTAATTTCAACGATTCCTTTTTACCAAAAGTATTAATCAGTACTCCACCGTATTGATAAATATTTTTTGTTTCATCCCTATCCTCATTCTTATTAATCCTTCCAATAAATCCTGCCGAAGTTTTCCAGTAAGTATTTTTCCACTGATGTACAAAAAACACAGGAATGCCAGTGCTCGTATATCTTGTCCCTCCTAACTTTGTTTTGAGGCGATACTTTTGGTTGTCAATAAAAGGGTTGAGGCTGATGAGATTGTTAGAGTCAAGTTTTAAAGGAAGTGTAGAGTTGATTGAAAAGGAATTGCTTTCAAAGGAATTATCATCACTAATAAACAAATTGGTAGGGCGCGATTTGTATACCGAAAAATTTACAATATCAATAAATGGCTGCGCATTTGATTTTGAATAGCAGAGTAAAAGAAAAAAAATTGCAAAAATTCTATTCAACATAAGTTTTGTTCGCCAAATCTAAAAATAAATGAAAGCTCTGTTTTTTACCTTAAATGAATATATTTGGAAAGGCAAAAAATCACTCCCATGAAAAAACTATTTACCCTACTTACTCTTCTTACCATTTCAAATTTTACCAAAGCGCAAATTACACTTCCTTATTTTGAAGATTTTGAAAGCGGAACATCTCTATGGACTGATACTACCATAAGCGGAAGTGCATGGAATATTATTACTCCTGTTGGCGCTGTGGCTCATTCGGGCTCTAAAACATTGGCAATTGGTTATGATGGTTCAAATTACCAATTCGGTACACAATCAATGATTGAATCTCCGGTGATGGATTTTTCAACACTAACTAATCCTTACATTAGTTTTTGGAAATACCAGAACACAGAATCGGCATGGGACGGAACGCGACTTGAATATTCTCTTGATGCCGGAATTTCATGGAATGTATGCGGCAATGTAGGTTCAGGATATAATTGGTATAATGATTCTTCACTAAACTCATCAGCACTTCCGGCATGGACAGGCACTGACTCCTCCTGGAAAAATTCTATTATAAATATTCCGGCTGTTGCAGGTCAATCAAATGTTAAGTTACGTTTTGCATTTACCTCTGATTCGTCTGTTGATCTTGATGGATTTTTAGTTGATGATATTTTTATTGGAGAAGGTACCGGCAACTGGATGTATGCAACACATAATTACAGTCAACCATGCGGCTCACAAAATGTTGATTTTAATTTATGGGGATTCGGTTCAATTTTTACCGGAACAATTAATGTTAATATCAACTTTGGAGATGGAAATGATACTACATTTCAAACCACCGTTACAAGTGGCTCTTATAATACAACCGCATCGCATTATTATTTAAGCACCGGACTTTTTTCAACGCAAATAATTTTAAGCGATGGTAGCGGAAATGCCGATACATTGGTTCAATATAACTCTGTAAATATTTCTGACAACTGCGGAAACATTTCGGGCATGGTGTATAACGACAATAACAACGATTGTGCTTTTAATACTGGCGATACACCTATCAATAATTTTCCGGTAATGCTCATTTTACCTGGCGGACAAAGCTTTACAACTTTTACAGATAGTGCAGGCAATTACTTTTTTCAGGGCAATGCTGCAATAAGTTATACAGTTCAAACAGGTTACTATCCAATGCTGGGTTATAATTCGATTTGCCCTGCATCTGGTCAATATATTACTACACTACTGCCTTCAACCGGAAATGATTTTGCAGTTTATTGCGCTTCCGACTTTGATTTGAGTGCGTATATATGGGGCGGAGGATTTGTGCCGGGCCAAACAGCAACCATTACCGGAGCGGTGCACAATAACAGTTGCCAGATTATGAATGGCTCGGTAGAAGTTATTTTAGATAATAACTTAACTTACGTAAACGCAAACCCGGCACCTACCACTGTAAACGGCAATACGCTTACATGGAATTATACTTCGCTATTGGGTGGCGATTACCTGCATTATTTTATTACCGCCACTACCGATACTACGGTTATGATAGGCGATACTATTTGCAACAGCATAACTGCCAACCCTGTAACAGGCGATAACAACCCGGCAGATAATTATGATATGCAATGCCGTGCAGCAGGTGTGTCATTTGATCCGAATGAGAAAACTGTTTCGCCAGAGGGAGATATATTGCTAACCACAGAATTGCTGTTCACCATATTTTTCCAGAACACAGGAACAGCCACGGCTTACAACATTAACATTTTTGATACGCTGAGTGCAGGATTAGATTTAAGTACATTTCGTGTAATAGATCAGTCTCATCCTGTGCATACAAATATTTACCCTGGCAATCGTTTGCATTTTGCATTCAATAATATTTTATTGCCCGATAGCAATGTCAATGAACCATTGAGTCATGGTTATGTTGCCTACTCTATTAAACCACTTTCAATTTTACCGCAAGGTTCGGTAATTGAAAATACTGCACATATCTTTTTTGATTTTAATCCTGCAATTGTTACCAATACTACTTTCAATCAAATTGATTTGGGATTGAGTGTAGCAGAAATGAACAGCAGTAATGGATTGATTTTGTACCCGAACCCTGCGAGTGATTACCTCAACCTGACCATTTCCAAAGGAGAGAAAACGGCATCCTGCTTAATTAGCATTTATGATGTGTTGGGTAAGGAAGTTTACTCTGCAAAAATGAGCGGCACCCATTTTTCAATTCCGGTAAACGGTTTGCAAAAGGGAGTTTACTTTGGAGAAATAAAAAGTAACATAGGCGTTTACAGACTAAAATTTGTAAAGCAATAACGCGTGAAATTATAAACGTCAATGAAAAAAATTGCATTTATTGTTTTATGTATATGGATTAGTTTACATGGGTATGCTCAAATATCAACTCCGTATTACGAAGGATTTGAAGGGGGATTTAATCAATGGACTGCTTATACAGTTTTGGGTACCGGTTGGAATGTTACTTCCCCTCCTTCTATTATACCACATACAGGAACACAAGTAGCGGCTTTAGGATATACCGGGTCAACTTACCTGGCAAACAGCGAATCATATTTTATTTCTCCCGCTTTTGATTTTTCAACGCTTAGCAATCCGGTGTTAAGTTTTTGGAAATACCACCATATTGAGCCTAACTATGATGGTGTCAGGATTGAGTATTCAACAGATAGTACTAATT
>CXWJ01005758.1_pt1 | contig 11378 bp, 5 predicted proteins | sample 590841 | NCBI WGS metagenome assembly CXWJ01 (sample SAMEA3498367, study PRJEB10139) | wastewater metagenome | biome: wastewater treatment plant; material: activated sludge | place: Austria | collected 2015-01-21 | reverse complement strand
CAACAGCACAACTACATTTACGTATAACGCCCCCGTAACAGCACAACCTTTTGATGTTGTGATAAGCGAAATAATGTTTGAGCCAGAATCAGGAACACAGTTGCCCAATGCAGAGTATGTAGAAATTTATAACCGCAGCAGCGGAGCCATTAATCTTAGCGGATGGCTGTTGAGCGATGGTGGTTCGCTTACGCCCAATTTTGGTAATTATAGTTTACCGGCAGGGCAATATTTAATATTATGCTCTACTACCAATGCTGCGGCTTTTGCGGCTTTTGGCAATGTGCTTGCGCTGAGTTCTTTTCCATCGCTTAATAACGATGTAGGCGATGATTTAAAATTATTTGACAACAACAGTGTGCTGATTGATGAAGTGGTTTTTGACAACGACTTTTATAACAACCCAGCTAAGGATGACAATGGATATAGCATAGAAAAGGTTGATTTAAACTTTACCTGCACTGATGTTGCCAACTGGCGCGCCAGCGAAGACATTAAAGGCGGTACACCAGGTGCACAAAACAGTGTTAACGGTACTTTTAATGATAACACATCTCCGCAACTTGTGAGTGCGTATCCTGTTTCGACAATAGTAGTTGATGTATTTTTTTCTGAACCGGTTGATGCAGGTGCTGCTTCCATTGCAAATAATTACAGCATTAGCGGGGGTATAGGCACTCCGTTAAATGTGGTGCCGTTTAAAAATAAAGTTACGCTAACCCTTGGCGCTGCATTGCAACCCGGAACCATTTATAGCATTACTGTTATTGATACCATACGCGACTGCCCCGGTAATTTAATTGAAGGCGATTTAACGGTTAAGGTTGGCTTGGCAGACAATGTAACCACAGGTAATTTACAGATAAACGAAATATTATTTAACCCCGTTACCGATGGTTACGATTATGTAGAGCTATATAACTCATCAGCAAAAATTATTGATTTAAAAAACGTTTACATCGCTAACGTTAACCTAACAACCAATGCTGTGGACGACAAAGAAATAATATACCCCGAAGGACGGCTGATTTTCCCTAACGATATTATTGCCTTAACAGAAAATGCTGCTGCCACTACACTGAAATACCCCACTGATGTAAAAAGAAATATTTTAGAAATAGCATCGCTGCCATCCTATAATGATGACGAAGGAGGTGTGGCTGTTACAGATTTTGCACTAAACGTGCTTGACCAGTTTAATTACTCCGAAGATTATCATTATCCCATTTTAAACGACAAGGAGGGCGTTTCGTTAGAGCGCATAAGTATTACTGCTCCCACCCAAAACAAAACCAACTGGCACTCGGCAGCACAAACGGTGCATTACGGAACTCCTGGCTACAGAAACTCACAATCTATTATATCACTCACTAGCCAGGAACTTGGGGTGGATCCTGAAGTATTTTCGCCCGATAACGATGGATATAATGATGTGTTGAGCATTAATTACAACTTAGGCGAAACAGGCTATACGGCTACCGTTAGCGTTTTTGACGGTGATGGCAGAGAAATTAAAACCATTGCAAACAATGAGTTAGTACCGCGATGGGGTAGTTATTATTGGGACGGCATTAACGACAAAAACGAAAAAGCACGTATAGGCATATACGTTGTAATGATGGAGGCTACCAATATTAATGGTAATAAAAAGAAATTGAAGAAGGGTTTTGTGTTGGCAGGTAAGCTGTAGCAAAAGAGATTTATGATACACCACTAACAACTTTCCGGAAGATTAAAGCTTTCGGAAAGTGGCCGTATAAATAATTTAAGAAAGCAGCATTTTAGCTTACCCCTCAAATCCAACCTTGCGGTGTGTGCCATCGCAGTAGGGTTTGTTGGATGATTGCCCGCAACGGCAAAAGGCAGTTACTTTATTTTTTATTTCTTCCCTCCCATCACTATGTTTAATTTTTATGCTGCCATACACAAGTAGTGGCCCGTTGGTGGAAACCTCTGCAATGGTTTCAGCTTCAATTTTTACGTTATTGTTTTCTTCGGCATTCATATAATAACTTAACGCACCACTGGGGCATTTGTTTATTTGCGCTGTAATTTCTTTGGTTGATGCATTTTCTGCTATTATCCACGGCCGCCTGCGTGGGTCAAACACGGCAGGTAATCCTTTAAAACAAATTCCTGAATGAATACATTGCGATGGTTTCCACACAATAGTTAATTCGTTGTTTGTGTATTTTTTGGTGATGTCTTTCATGAAATGAATTAATTCAAAAAGTGCTATTTCCTTACAATTTTAAGAATTTCATTACAGCCCACCTAACTAAAGTAAACTCATGTTTTAGTAATATTTACATTTTGAAAGCGCGTATTTCCATTACATGATTTGAAGTATAAGCTATATAAGCACTCGTTTCGGGTATCATTTATTCTAAAATATTACAGGTATTAAAAAAAGGTACTATATTTTAAGTACGCTTTTTGTCAATGGCACCGGATTTACCCTACAAAAATGATGATTCACCAAAATCTAAACCCTAAAGCCCATCTTAGATAGGAACATTGCATATCAAAATAAAAATCAAAACCCATATACAATGACACAAACAAACATTCCAATTCCAAAAACACAAAGGCTTGCCATAGCGCTTGCAGTAATGTTTATGGCAGTGCTTGCCCTGATGGCAGGCAGGGCTACGGCTCAAACAACACAAACATTTACCACAGCAGGATCCGGCTCCTGGGTAGCCCCTGCCGGGGTAACCACAGTACAGGTCGAAGCCTGGGGTGCAGGTGGCGGTGGCGGTGGTGCTACATCATCAGGCCGTGCCGGTGGTGGCGGTGGCGGTGGCGGCTTTGCTAAAAAAGCAAGTGTTACCGTTAGTCCGGGCACATCTTATAACCTACAGGTAGGTGATGGTGGTAACGGGTCTAGTGGCAATGGCTCAAACGGAACTCCTTCATGGTTTTTAAATACAAGCACTGTTTTTGCTGCCGGTGGAGTTGGTGGTACAGGTGGTACTTTTGGTACACCCAGTGGTGCAGGTGGTGCAGGTGGTGGTGGTACCGGAAATTTAAATATTGGTGATGTTGGTTCCATTTTTAACGGAGGTAATGGAGCAACAGGTGTAGCAGCAACAATTGGCGGTGGTGGCGGTGGTGGTGCAGGCAGCTCGGCTGCCGGAGGTAATGGTGGTAGCCCTTCTACACAATCGGCAGGTGCCGGTGGTGCTACAGGAGGTGGTAATGGTAGTGCAGGGGTTACAAGTACCGATGCTTCTAATGCATCAACTTATGGTGGCGGTGCAGGTGGTGCACGTGCCAATAACACATCAGACAGAGAAGGTGGAGATGGTGCCAATGGCCGTGTAATTTTAACCTGGACATGCCCAACGTATAGCTTAACTTCTACATCCGTTGTTTCTCCCAGATGCGTTACCAATACAGCAACCGTTACTTTAAATGGAAACGCTGCTAACTTACCCGTAGGCGTATATACTGTTACTTATAACCAAAGCGCGCCAAACAGTGCAACCGGAGTTACAAAAACAATGACGGTAACTACAGCGGGCACAGGTTCATTTACAACCAATGCACTTGCAAATGCTGGTGCAACTACTATTACTATAACAAATTTAACATCGGGTGCAACGGGCGGCACATGCTCTTCTACCATCAGCACCAATAACACGGCTGTGGTTACCGTTAACGGAAATCCTACTGCCAATGCAGGAACAGATGTAACAACATGTAGTAACGCAGGTGCTGTAAACATTACTGCCGGTGCCAGTGCTACAGGAGGTGGTGTAACTTGGACATCATCAGGAACTGGTACTTTTACAAATGCTACCTCTCTTACACTTGCTACTTATGCACCAAGCAGTGCAGATATTACAGCAGGCAGTGTGGTGCTTACTTTAACTTCTTCCAATGCACCATGTACTGATGCAATTGATACCAAAACTTTAACCATTAATCCGGCTCCCGCTGTTACAGGTGCAACTATTTGCAAGGGAAGCAGTGGCTCACTTACTGCCGCAGCTACCTGCCCTAGCGGAAGTGCTACAGCATCCGGAACCAATACCAATACATTTCAGTTAACAAACACATCGCCAGTACATGGTATTACTTTACCGGTTTCGGGAGTACCTGCCGGTGCAACTATTACCGATGTAAACGTAAGTGTTACCATAGCACACAATTACCAAAGCGATGTGGTATTGTCATTATCTACTCCTGGCGGTGGAACAACAGTATCATTAACCGGAGCTTCGGGTGCAGGCAATAGCAATAACCTTGGTAATACAACAGGGACAATTACAGAAACCTCAACAGGAGCTGTGGTTACTTATACTTTTGATCAGGCTGCTTCAACACAAGCCTGGGGAGGTAGTAACCCCGCTACAGCAGGTAGTTTCCGTCCCGCATCAGGTGGTGGAAGTATGAATACATTTAACGGACTTACTACCATTAACGGTAACTGGACTTTGACTGCTGATGATGATGCCAATAACGATAATGGTTTAATTACAGCAGTTACTGTAACAATACAATATTCTTATCCCGGAGAAATTGCATGGTACACAGTACCAACCGGTGGAACGGTAGTTCAAAACGGTTCTCCGTTTAATCCTGTTGCCGATGCAGAAGTAATTGCAGAAGGTGGCATTTATGCAAACCTTGTTAACAGCAACACTCCCGGTACTTATACATTTTATGCTGCATGTTCATCAACACCAACTTGCCGCGAAGCAGTAACATTTGTTATTAATGCTGCTGCAACAGTTGGTGCAGGTGCCGATCAAAACATGTGTACAACAGTAGGAACAGCTACCATGAGCGGTTCATTTGGCGGTAGTGCCTCTTCTGCCACATGGTCAACTGCCGGTGATGGTTCATTTGATAACACTTCGTTAATGAATGCTGTTTATACACCCGGTGCCAACGATATTACCAACGGTAGTGTTGTACTTACTTTAACTACCAACGACCCATCCGGTCCTTGCAATGCTGTTGCTGATAACATGACCCTTAACATTGAAACAGCACCTACAGTAGATGCAGGTGGTAATCAGAATATTTGCGGAAACGGAACAGCTACTATGTCTGGCTCAATGGGTGGCGGAGCTACAGCAGCTACATGGTCAACTACTGGCGATGGTAGTTTTGATGATGCCAATAACCTTGCTGCGGTGTACACCCCGGGTGCAAATGATATTACCAACGGTACTGTTACACTTACTTTAACAACTACAAGTGCGGTTTATTGCACAAATGTTAACAGTTCAATGATATTAACCATTGATGCTGCTCCAACAGCCAATGCTGGCAGCGATATGGAAATATGCGCCCCAAACAGTGCTTTGTTAAACGGAGCATTTGGCGGAGCCGCTTCCTCTGCATCATGGTCAACTAGTGGAGATGGTTCTTTTAACAATGCCAATTTGTTAAATGCCATTTACACACCCGGTACCAATGATGTATCCAACGGTAGTGTTGTACTTACTTTAACTACCAATGACCCGGCCGGTGTTTGTAATGCAGTAAGCGATAATTTAACACTTACCGTACGCTCAACATTACCTATGCAGCCTGCTCCTGTTACAGGTTCACCTGTCAGTGTTTGCCCTCCTTTAAATGGTGTGGTATTAAATACAGCTAACGATCCTAACGCAACATCATACGTATGGACTACCGGACCCGGTACTACAGGCATTACATTTAATCCTGCTTCTACTACAAATTCTCAAACCATAGACATTGGATCAAGCGCTAATTCAACCTATTCAATAAGAGTAAGTGCTGTTAACGCCTGCGGTACTTCTTTGTATCGTTCTGTAAGTATCCGAAGATCCGTTTCTACTCCTGCTTCCATCACCGGAAGTACTGTTGCATGCGGCAATGGAACTTATACCTATTCTATTGCTGCCGTTGGTGGTGCCGACAGCTATACCTGGAGCGGGCCTCCACAATCACAAATAAATGGTGGTGGTAGTACTTTAACTACCACTAACACATCTGTAAATATTGAAATGCATCACAATTTTAATAGTGGTACTATTAGCGTTACAGCCAATGTTGCTTGCTTTACAAGCCCGGCAAAAACGCTTAGTATAAGTAATACCACGCCTGCACTTTCAACAATAACAGGGTCTGCAATTGCCTGCCCGGGTGGCACACAAACATTTACAGTTCCTGCAGTTACAGGTGCTGCCAATTATATCTGGACTTTGCCCAATAATTCATCTGGGTCATCTTCTACCAACAGCATTAACGTTACATTTAACAGCGGATTTGTAAGCAGCAACATTTGTGTGAAATCAAACAGTGTTTGTGGTGTGCAGTCTGCTCCTCGTTGCAAATCGGTAGCACTCGGTGTTCCGGCTCAGCCTTCAATTGTAAGTGGTAATACCAATGGTTTGTGCGGACAAAACACATCTTTCAGCACTCCTCCTGTTTCTGGCGTAACTTATACATGGGCTCCTCCTGCCGGGTACTCTAATTTAGTTGGACAAGGAACCAACTCCATTAGCGTAACTATGCCTTCTAACTTTGTAAACTCTACTATGTGTGTTACTGCCACCAATGCTTGTGGTAACAGTACGCCAAGATGTATTGCTATAAAAGGAGCTCCTTTAACTCCTGCTGCAATAACTGCAATGCCCGGCTCATGGTGCGCACCTACCGAAGCAATAAGTTTTACCTCAAACACTTCGGCTTTAACGGGGGTTTATAACTTAACTTGGACCTGGGCTCCAGCCAATGCTGCCACTTATGTGTTAGGACAGGGAACTAACAATTTGGTTTTAGATTGGGACCTTCCGGGCACAGCAACAGTTTATCTTATGGCATCAAACGCTTGCGGAAATACAACCCGTACATTGCCCTTAAATGTTGCATCATGCCGTTTGGCTGGTAATGGATACAATGCACAACAATTAATTTCTGAAGAACGAATTACTGTTTACCCTAACCCGGCTACCAGCGTAATTAATATTGATTACGATTTGAATAATGCCGGCACTACTACTGCTTACTTAATAGACCTTAGCGGTAAAACAGTAATACAAAAGGCAATTAATGCTGCACAAGGCTTTAGTAAAAACCAACTTGACATTAGCAGGCTGTCTAAGGGTATGTACTTATTAAAAATAAATACGCCTGATGGCAATGTGCAAAGCAGAATAGTAATTGAGTAATTTTTAATTTGAATAAAAGCAAAGAGCCGCCCCTTCTCTGGAGGGGCGGCTCTTTTTATTTAAAGTTGTTATTTATCCTGCACAGCATCCATCAAATCGCCAAGCCTTGGTATAAGCACTACTTCAATCCTTCTGTTTTTGCGCTTGGCTTCGGCAGTGGTGTTTGCTTCAACAGGTAAATACGGCCCCCTACCTGATGGTATTAATCTAACGGGGTCTATAGTTGCTCCATACTTGGTTAATATACGTGTAACAGATGTAGCACGCAACACACTTAAATCCCAATTGTCTTTTATAGGACCTCCGTTAATAGGAACATTGTCTGTGTGTCCTTCTATTCGCACATTAATATCCTTATTGGTTTCAAGTACCAGCGCCAATTGCTTCAAAGCATCTTCGCCACGTTTATCAACCACAGTGCTTCCGCTTGCAAACAATAATTTCTCATCCATGCTTACATACACGTTACCATCCTTTTTTGTGATAGTTAATCCGTTTCCTTCAAAGCCTGTTAGTGCCTTGCTAACTATATTACGCAAAGCATTGGCAACAGAATCTTTTTGATCTAACATGCGTTGCAGATCGCGCACCTTTTCTTCGCGCTCTTTTAAATTGCCCTGCATTTTTCCGAGCGATGCCTGCAAATCATTTAACGCAGCTTCCTTCTTCGCCATTTCATCCTGCTTTTTTATCAGCTCTTCCTGTGTCATTTGAAGTTGCCCAATTACTTTTTTGGTTTCATCGGCTTTGCTGGCAAGCAACTTATCATTGTTGGCAACTAATTTTTCGTAAGAGTTGCTAAGCTCGTTATATAAATTGGTGAGCCTGCGTTGTGCGGTGCCAAGTGATGAGGTGTCGTTCTCCAATTTTTCAATTTGCTTTTTTTGCTCTGAGTTGCGCGAGTTCAACTCATCATTTTTTGAAATGTAGCTTGCGTTTTCTGTTTTTAGCTTTGTATTCTCTTCCTCGCAAGTGGCTTTCTTTAATTTCATTTCGTCATACTGGCGTGCCGGAACGCATGCATTAAAAACAAGTGCCGTTATTGCTAAGGCAATTGCCGGGATCATTAACTTAAATTGTTGGCCCATATTGGTGAAACTTTAATGTAATTAACAAGTAAAATATAATATAGTGTACAAAAGTAAAAACGGTGGCTTGATTATTTGTAGTGTAATGACGAAATTTGTGTTTGACTTTTGAACAAGATTAAATCAGAATAATATGAGCACATTAAACCCCAACTGGATTACTGAAAAGCACATAGATTTTGAATACAAAAAATATATGCTGCTGGGCTACTTGCAACATGTAAACAGCCACTTTACAGAGCATAAACTTTATCCTTCGCTAAGCGAGTTGGTTACACATTATAAAAACGTGGTTACGCTTCGCGAAAACAAAAAAACTTTTTACGAGCGTTTTCCGCAACGCATGAGCACTGCCGATTTTTCGAACTTCAAAATTATTTATGAAAAAATTTTGCAGGACGATGAACTGATGCAACATGTTGAGGAAATTATTTCGTTTTCTATTCCTCAGTTTGAAAAGCATTTAGCCGAAGGAAAAAAGATTTACGATTTTCTGGAATCTCACTTAGAAATAAGCCCTGTAGGCATTGTTCCGTTGCACAACAAAGAAGGCTATTTATTTTTAACCGAAAAACGAAATCGCGAAACTCGCATTTACGAATATTCTATTACACTTTTTGAAAGCCCTGATGAGAAATACAGAGGCATTTACACTAACTTTATTTGTTCTTACGAAAAGAGCATTAGTAATACTTTTGAAAATATTAAAAGTGAATTGATTTCTTATCAGCAAAAATTACCCAACCCCGCTGCTTATGTTATTGAAACTGGAATAAGTTTGCCCATGGAGGAGACTTTTTTACCGTTGGCAAAAAGAGTGTTGATGAAATATGTTTCGGAATAAAATAAAAATGCCACAGATTCACTGACTGTACATTTGTGGCATTTTTATTTGAAAGAAATGTACCTTGCAAAATCTTGGTAAATTAATATACCACCACTTTTTTTACTGAAAACTTAAAGCCCGACATGTCAGAAATGGCAAGAGAGTAAATACCTTTTTTAAATGATGCACAGTTTAAATTAAAGCTGCTATCAGAAAATTTGTTTGAGTACATAACCTTCCCCATTGTATTAGTAAGTTCAATTTTTATTTGAATGCCTGTTAAGTTTTCTATGGTAAGATTATCTTTTACAGGGTTGGGGTAAACTTTAACTAATTGACCTAAATTAATAGCAGCAGTGTTTGTATTTTGTGTTATTGGGGTTTGTCCATGCCTTAAGTTGGCAGATGTGCCGCAGTTATCAATACTTGTATAAAATCATCGTAAGAGATGGTGCCGTCAATTAAATCCTGCTCTAAGCGGGTGGTGCAATTCCAGTAATTAAAATAATCGGTTTGTTCGGGTTGTATCCATGTTGCCAAATCATCTAAAACAGTAAAAGCCAAATCGCGCTTGCCCGCAAGCCGATATGTTTGCGCTTTATCTAAGGTTAAATAATATTATCTAAATAAGCATTATTGGCATTGGCTTCGGCAATAAGTTTATCCTGCACATCAATAGTTTTTTGCACTTCGGGTGTTAAAGCAATTTTGTTTTGCGCCTCTGTAATTTGCCCAATGCTAAATGCCCGACCTAATGCAGGAAAAAAAAAGAACGTAATGCAACTGTGTGGCTAAGGTATAAAAATGGCATAATAAATTTTAAAATAAATCAACCTTATAAAAACACCAAGGGCTCACTTCACAGTGAGCCCTGGCGAACCTAAAACTTATGCAACCTTATCGAATAAAAGCCTGTTTTAATTTTGACGGGAACCATTCATCTCAACGCCTGTTCTCCACATTTCCCATTAGTATTGTTTCTCTTTATTAATTAGTCATTACTACTAAGTATTTTGATGCACTCCAGAATTTTTCGGGATCTGTTATCACCAGGTCAGAAACTGTTTTATCAGTTTGCTCAAGGCGATATGAGTCTGAAGGGTGAGTGGTCACTAATTTTGCACTCTTACTGTTAATTGGAATTGATGCAGTTTGTGTGTAATCAATTTTAGTGAATGACTCATTTTTAATTGCAGGAACCACTTTGGGTTTTGCACCTAAACCAAGCACACCACCTTCTTTAGCCAACACTTTTTCATCTCTTAACTTTTTATAATTACCCACAGTGTAATATGCTGTATGCAATTTTGTGGTTTGGTCAGCTATTACAATTGCGCGGTTTGCATTTTCTGTGTTAAGCGAATCGTAACTTGTACGTATAGTTGCCAACTGCACATTTAAACTTCCAAGTTGTTCGTTAAGTGATGCAAGTTCTTTTTCTTTCTGCACCAGTTGTTCTTTAAGAGATGCAACCATTTTTTCTAATTTACCAACCTTACCACTGTTACGTTTAATTGATTTTTCTAAATCAGCTATGCGGGCTTTGTTTTCAGTCATTAATTGGTTAATGGCTTCAATTTCGGAGTTGATTCTATCCTTAGTGGTTTTTGCCATTTCAGGATTTTTTTCCGCACTCATGGCAATAGAATTTTGCTTTTGAGTAATAGTGTTCAAATTCGTTTCAACCTCGTTGAAAGAACTGATAAATTCGTCAATCGTTTGGTTATTTGCATTGGTGATAGCAACCAACGAATCGCGCTGACGGGTTAACTGCTCTGCTTGTTCTTTGTAGTTTTCGCAACCGGTTAACATGGCGGCTATTGCAACCGGAACTATTAACAATGTCTTTTTCATTTTTTTTGTTTTTAGAATTTGAAACATATTATGTAATAGCCGTGCCAAACTGACAAACCAACCCTTTTAATCGGCTCATTAAAATCACTTTTTTAAAGATTTCTCCTCTGAAAGTTTGGGGATTAAGGGGTACAAATTTTCCTGCTTCAGCCCAATCATTTTTAAATTAAAGTGTAAAACTTTTACTCAAAAGAGGAAGCATTTTCCCAAAATGAAACTAATTTGGTGCTGTTAAAATGATTTGAGGCAGATTGCGTTTAATCTTCCTGTAAAACCAAAACCACAAAATGTTCCGTTTTAAAATTGCATTAGGGTTTATTATCGCATTAACTCTTGCGGCTGCAGGAGTGTATTTTACTTACGCTTTTCTTAACCGCATGTCAAACACTATTGACAAAGCAGTTAAGCCTGATGATAGATTAATAAGGCTTAAAAATTTAGTTAACGATATTTATG
>CXWJ01018562.1_pt1 | contig 11390 bp, 8 predicted proteins | sample 590841 | NCBI WGS metagenome assembly CXWJ01 (sample SAMEA3498367, study PRJEB10139) | wastewater metagenome | biome: wastewater treatment plant; material: activated sludge | place: Austria | collected 2015-01-21 | reverse complement strand
GGCCGTAATACAGCACGGGAATCGCCACGGCCAGCACATAGGCCGCGGGCAGCAAGCCGATGGCAACCGGACCGCGTGTGTCAGGCTCTGGATCAATGCAAACCACCTTCGCCACGCGCAGGTAATAAATCAGCGAAATGGCCGTGTTGATGCCGGCGATCACGAGCAGGCCGATCATCCAAGGGCCGCCGGCGATCACGAGCGCGCGAAAGATCGCAAATTTTCCCACAAAGCCGGCCAGCGGCGGCAGCCCAATCAAGCTGATCAAAATCGTCGTGAGTGCGACGCTCGTAAGCGGGGCTGTGCGGATCAACCCGGCATAGTCGGCAATCTCTTCGCTTCTCATCGCGCCGCGGAGGAACGCAACGATGGCGAACGCGCCCAGATTCATGAACACATACGTTAATAAGTAGAATACGAGGGCGGCCACCGCTTCGCGGGCGCCAATCACATTCGTGCCCGCCAGTTGAACGGCTGCGGCCACGGCCATGATCATGTACCCGGCGTGGGCGATTGTCGAATAAGCCAGCATCCGCTTGATGTTCGTCTGCCCGTAGGCAGCCAAGTTGCCGAATGTGCAGGTGATGGCCGCCATGACTGCCAGCAAAAGGACGATGAACCGACGGACGGGGGCCAGGGCGGCTGTGCCCGCGGTTTGATTGCCAACCGCCGCCGCGATATCGCCCGGCGTCACCGGCTCCTTGGCGGGCAACTCTTGTTGATACGTGACGGTGTGAACCGGAACCGTCGCGGCAACGCTCGCCACCGGCGGAGACGTTACGGGCGGCACGGCTGAAACGCTGCTCACTCCCAACACCACGCGGATCAATAATGCCATGGCGGCTGCTTTTGAGGCCACCGAAAGGAAGGCATCCACCTCGGCCGGCGCTCCTTCGAACACGTCCGGGCACCAGAAATGAAACGGCACGGCCGAGAGCTTGAATGCCAGGCCGACCATGATCATCAGCGCGGCCAAAGCGAGGACCATCAACGTAGACGTGTTTTCTCCGCTGGTGATCATCGCGGGAATATCTAGGGCCACAAGCCGCGAGGCGATCGTGGGCAAATGAGCCGAGCCAACGAGGCCCGCCAGCAAGCTAATGCCGTACAACATGATGCCGGCCGCCCCCGCGCCGTACACAGCATACTTGAGCGCCGCTTCGCTCGAACGTCGGCGGCCCTTGATGATGCCGGCCATGACATACGAGGGGACGCTCGCCATTTCGACGGCCAAGAAGATCGTGGCCAGGTGGTTGGCCGAAGCCATCAGACACATGCCGAGCGTAGCACCTAGCAGCAGCGTGTAAAAATCTTGGCCATCTTGTTTGTCCGCCAGGCCGGTCATTCGCACCAAAATGACGAACCAGAACGCGAACGCCGTGAGGAACATCCGGAAGAAGACCGTCATCGAGTCATAGACCAGCATCCCCGTGAAAAGCTCTTGTCGAGCCGTGCCGCTCCATTGGCTCGTCACGCCGGCGGGCAACGCATAGCAGAATGCCACGAGCGAACCGATCAGGGCCACCCAAAACATGTCGATCTTCTCGCCCAGCCGGAAGACGCGCGCGAACAGCATCAGCACGATCGTCGCGCACAATACTAACTCCGGCTTGAAGTGAGGCAGACTCACCTTGAGCGTGTCGGAGAGCAGATTATCAACAAGCGTTTGCAGGTTCACGCGTTAACTCAATTCACAAGGCTGGCTTAACCACGGAGACTCCGTGGGGATTTTCATATCACGATTCAGGTTGTAGTTTATCCACTTCAATAACGGCTGCCGTCGCGGGGGCTGCTTTGGCCATCGCCGGCTCATTCGTCTTCGTCCAATCGGTCAAAGCGACGACCGTCTGATCGACCGACGGCTGCATGTATTCCAACAGTGCCCGCGGGTAGACGCCGAACAAAATAGCGAAGGCCAATAGCGGGGCGGCAATCGCAAATTCGCGGAACGTCATCGGCGTTAGTGCCTCCGGGTGTGGACCCTTGTACTCAGCCCCCAAGTAGACCCGCTGCACGGCCCACAAAATGTAACCGGCCGTCAAGATCACCACCGAAGCGGAAATCACGGCCAGCGGGATGTTGAACTTCCAAACGGAAAGCACAACCAACACTTCGCCGATGAACCCGCACAAGCCGGGCAGGCCCAGGCCGGCGAAGAAGATGCCAATCGCCAAGCCACTGTAGACGGGCATCTTGTTGAACATGCCGCCGAATTCGTTCAGATTGCGGTGATGGACGCGTTCATAGAGCACGCCGACCATAAAGAACATGCCAGCTGAGCTGAGGCCGTGGGCGATCATCTGGAACATCGCCCCGTTCATGCCCATCTGCCAGTATTCTGGATTGTATTGATTGCCGGCCACCGCGCTCCACACGCCTAGGCCGAGCACCACGTATCCCATGTGGCTGACGGAGCTGTAGGCCACCATCCGCTTAAAATCCGTTTGAGCCAGCGCAGCAAACGCGCCATAGACCATGCTCACGACGCCGATCGCACACACTACATAGGCCAAGTCATAACCAGCCTGCGGACAGATCGGGTAGCAAATTCGGATGATGCCATAGCCACCCATTTTCAGCAGCACGCCGGCCAGCAACATGGAGATGGGCGTGGGCGCCTCCACGTGCGCATCGGGCAACCATGTATGGAACGGCACGCTGGGCACCTTGATGGCAAACCCAATGAACAAAAGCACAAAGGCCCACCATTGCAACGAATGGCCCCACCACGTGGGCGCGGTGTACAAATCCGTATGCTGGCCGAGCCATTGCATGGCCAGAATGTTGAAAGTATTTACGGGCACTTCAGACTTCAAAATCTTTTGCACATCCGCCTGCCGCGTGGCATCGTCCAATTGCGGGCTGACGACCCCCGTGGCCAATAGCTGTTCGGCCGGCAACTTCCGCAGATCGCTGTTGAAGTACAGCATCAAAATGGCGATCAACATCAACACGCTGCCCACTAACGTGTACAGGAAGAACTTGATGGCGGCGTACTCTTTCCGCGGCCCACCCCAGATGCCGATCAGGAAGTACATCGGCAACAGCATCACTTCCCAGAAAACGTAGAACAGGAAAAAATCGAGCGCACAGAAGACGCCCAACATGCCCGTTTCCAATAACAGAAACAGCACGCAATATGCCTTTTCATGCTTCGAGATCGGCCAGCTTGCCCCCATGGACAACATGCACAAAAACGCGGTCAGGGCGACGAGCGGAAAGCTGATGCCGTCCGTCCCCATGAGATATTGGATATTGAACGACGGAATCCAATCGAACGCGAACAAGTTTTGCATTTCCGGGGCGATCTTAAACTGCACGTCGCTCCAGCCGAAGAGCATCGCCAGCGACATAACGAACACGACCGCCGTCGCGGCCAGCGAAATCCACTTGGCCGTTGTCCCCCGGATCGGCAAGAGGGACATCACCAACCCGACGATCGCGGGCAGGAAAATCAGCGTACTCAGGAACGCGGCAGGTGTGGAAGGAAATGGCATGATAGGAATTCAGGCAAAGCAGGACTGGAAATGAGCGGCGAATATCACCCCGCAAACGCAAATCTCCACCAAAAACTAGCAACAACGAACAGCACAATCGTGCCGACGACAATAAACATCACATACTGGCGCAAACGACCCGTTTGCAGGGCACGAAGCGACAAACCAAGATCCCAAGTCTTCTCGGCAAACGTGTTGACCGAGCCATCGATGATTGTTTTATCTCCCACGACGGCAACCACGGCCGCCAATTGACGGTAGAGCCAGGCAAAGAAATGAAGGATCCCGTCGATGATGCCCCGATCCAAGACCACGGCGATGAACGCGCTAATGGCGAGCGCTGGCCGTACAAACACAAAGTCGTACAGCTCATCAAACCACCACTTGTTCCAAGACAACTCGTAGAGGGGCCATAGCGTTTGCTTCAGCTTTTCGGCGCTGATCTTTTTCCACCAGTAAACCATTGCGGCGAACCAAATGCCCAAGATGGCAGCCGTAATCGCTGCCAGGCCGGCTGGCAATACGATAGAGGTCCAATTCTCCTTCTCATGAGCGAAATGCTCATCAGGAACCACAAGCTCCGGAAGCAAGACGCCCGTCTTGGTCGCCAAAGTACCGACCGGACGCGCCTGCTCCAACAATTCCGTGATGCAGAAATTCGAGAACACCCCCGGGGCGAACTTCGGTAGCCCCCAACCCGCGACTACGGCGAAAAATGCCAGCAAGATCAGCGGGGCCGTCATCACCTGGGGCGATTCGTGGGCATGGTCGTAGCGGTGATGATCGCGTGGCTCACCGGCAAACGTCATGAACCAGAGCCGGAACATGTAGAAGGCCGTGATCGCAGCGCCACACACAGGCACGACGAAGAACAACCAGCCAAAGGCCGACGACCAATTGTGATGCCAATGACTGAGCGCCTGCTCGACGATCAAATCCTTCGAGTGGAAACCGCTGAACCCGGCCAGAAACGGCACGCCGACGCCCGCGATCGCCAGACAGCCGATCAGCATCGTGTACGCCGTGATCGGCATCTTTTTTCGCAGGCCGCCCATTTCGCGCATGTCGTTCGTATGGACGGCATGAATCACGGAGCCAGAACAAAGGAACAATAGGCTCTTGAAAAAAGCGTGCGTGATGAGATGGAATAGCCCGGCCACCCAGCCACCTAGGCCAAGGGCCAGCATCATGAAGCCCAATTGACTGATCGTGGAATAGGCCAGCACCCGTTTGATATCGACGGCCGTAATCGCAATCGTCGCCGCCAGGAATAGCGTGATGCAACCGATCACGGCGATGAACAACAGCGCCTCGGCGTTGAAAATCGGATAGACGCGCCCGACCAGGAACACGCCGGCGGCCACCATCGTCGCCGAATGGACGAGCGCGGAAACGGGCGTCGGGCCTTCCATCGCGTCAGGCAACCACGTGTGGAGCGGGAACTGGGCGCTTTTGCCCATGCAGCCGCAGAAGACGCCTACGCCCGCCACAAATAACAGCCAGTGGCCGTAGTGATGGTCCTTATCGGCACGCAACTGGGCCACCTTGGCTTGAACGGCCGACGCATCGCCGCCTTGGCGAACGACTTCAGCGATTTGATCCTGGGCCTCCGCCGCGACGATGCTGTCCGTCGGCTTCAGTTCAAAATTGTTCTCTTCCGGATGCAACAAGCTGAACATGCCGGGCTCGACCGTGCCGTTCGCGTTCTCCGTATCTCCAAAGGTGAACGTGCCGAGCGTGGACCACAACGCCATCAGGCCAATCAGCATGCCGAAGTCGCCGACGCGGTTGACGATAAAGGCCTTATTAGCGGCCGTGCTGGCGCTATGGCGTTCGATGTAGAACCCAATCAGGAAGTAGGAGCAGATGCCCACCAGTTCCCAAAACACGAACACCATCGCCAGGTTGCCGGCGATGCAGATGCCCAGCATGGAAAAACTAAACAGCGACAGATATTGAAAAAAGCGGTGGAACCGGCCGCGACGGTGCAGATGGTGACCGTCTGAGAGTGTCACTTCATGATCGGTGAAATCGTGCAGCTCGTCGTGCATGTAACCGAACGCGTAGATATGAACGCAGGAGGCAATCAGCGTCACTACGCAAAACATCATCACGGTCAGCGTGTCGATGTAGTAACCGATCGTGAGCTTCAGTTTGCCGAAACTGGCCAGCGTGTACCAATCGCCGACCACCGCCGGCGGCTTGCCATTGTTGTGATGGGCTTCACCATGCCCTGCCCCTTCGTGCCCCTCTGCTTCGTGAGCTCCCTCTTCGTTTTGAAAAGCCGCAAGCCTAAAAGGAGATTGGAGAATGGGCGCGTCAGTCCCTGCATGATGTTCCTCAGTCGCGTGATGCTCCGCTTGCCCCAGCGGATGGAACGGCAGCCAAACGCCGAACAACGCCACAATGCTTAGCACAAAGCTGGTGACGATCGCACCGATCGAGATAAACGCCCCGATCTTCGTAGTCTCGTAAGGCACGCGGATGCCAAAGAATTGCGGCACCGAATAGCCAATGCAAATAATGGCAAACGCCACTAGCGGCAACAGCCAGGCGGCGAGCAGCAAATTCGGTAATGCAGTTGCTGGATCCATACTCTCAGTTCAGTCCATCAACCACAAAGACACAAAGGTCACGAAGAAAAGTCTCCACAGGAGGTAACAGAGAAAACAGAGAAATGGAGCGATCTGTGCTACCTCTCCTGCTCCCTCTGTTACCTCCTGTTCAAAAAAATTTTCTCCGTGCCCTCAGTGTCTCCGTGGTTCAATTCCTGCTTATCCCTGCAACTGATCGGCGCGGTCGACGTCGATCGAGTTGAAGCTATTGTAAAAATTCAAAGCAATCGCGAGCGCCACGGCCGCCTCGGCCGCCGCCAGCAAGATGACAAATAACGCAATCATTTGTCCATCCAATCCAATCGTCCCGGGCAGCTTCCGTAAATAGGGGCTGCCAAAGGCGATGAAATTCAAGTTTGCGCCGTTTAGCACAAGTTCAATGCCCATCAGCACGCCGAGCGCGTTGCGCTTCGTGGCCATGCAAAGAGCCCCACACACGAACAGCACGGCCCCCACAATCAAGTAGTGGGCCACGCCGACTGGCTCGCTCAACAAATTGGCCAAGGGTAAGAATGTCATTCGAGCACCGTGCTCCGCTTTCTCTTCGCCCGGGCCAGGTACGCGGCGCCAATCAACACCACCAGCAAATGGACGGAAATGATTTCGAATACGAGCAAGTAGCCGGACGCCGTGGGGTCATCGACGCGAATCCCCAACAAACCCATGCCAATCGGTGTGGCAGTTGGCTGAAGCTGGACTGCCTCGACGGCTGCTCGATCCATGCCGCGCCACGCGGGCACACTAATCGCGGCATACACCAATACGGCCAACAAGCAAGCGCCCGCCAGACCGCCCATCACCAAATCGAACTGGGCCGTTTTCATCGAAATGAAGCGGCTTTGAGACGTGAGCATCACGCCGAACACCAGCAACACCAACGTGCCGCCGACATAGATCAAAATCTGCATCGAGCCGACGAAATCGGCGCCCGCCAGAAAAAACAACCCAGCCGTCGATGCCAGCGACATGACCAAGTAGAAAGCCATCCGGACGATGTTTGGGCTCACGACCACCGCCACCGCGAACGCGCAGGCCAGCGCGGCGAAAACCCAAAAGAAAAAAGTAGGCCAGTAAATCATCGTACTTGTTCGAATCGTTAATTCGTTTGGAGCGGAGCGACGGCAGCCGTGCGGCCATTCAATTCGCCGCTCGCGATGGCAACTTTATCCGACTTAACAGCGGGCGCCGCCTCAACTGCCGGCCAGCGCTCCGCCAATCGATAAACGCCGCTCGGCATCCGCAAAAGTCCAAAAAATGCCCGGTCGGGCATCAAATATTGCCAAGTCGTCGCACCCAAAAACATGACTGCGGCAATCGGCACGCAGTATTTCAAGCAAGTGGTGATCACCTGATCGATCCGCAATCGCGGGAGCGTCCAACGCACCCACATCATCACCGTCACGCCGACAGTCCCCTTCAGCAACAGATTGGCCGTCCCCAGCATATTGCCGACGATTCCGTACCAAAAGCCATGCTCGAACGTGAGGCCGAGCGCGCTGGAAACCGGCACCGGCCCGTTCCACCCACCCAGGAACAAAATCGAGGCCAGCAGGCTCACCGCCAACATGGAGCCATACTCCGCCATGAAGAAGAAGCTCCACCTCAGGCCAGAATACTCCGTATGGAAACCGGCAACCAATTCACTCTCCGCTTCCGCCAAGTCGAATGGCGCGCGGTTCACGCTAGCCGTCGCGCACGGGAAGTAAACCCAAAACGTGACGAAAGTAAACGGGTCGTGAAAGACGTACCAATTTGTAAACCAGCCTGCTTGACGGTCGCCGATGTGAACCAAATCCATCGAGCCCGCCAACAGCACCGGCACTACCGCGCACATGCCGAGCGGCACCTCGTAGCTCACTACCTGGGCCGCCTCGCGCATAGCGCCGAATAACGACCATTTCGAAGCCGACGAATAACCGGCCAGAATAACGCCGAAAACTTCCAGCCCGAGCACGGCGATAATAAAGAACACGGCCACGTTCAGATGCAGGGCCACGAACGGGTGCGCCCCTCCCGCGAACGGAATCGCCGCAAAGGCCGTGAGCGAAGCGCAAAAACTAATGTAAGGCGCGAGCTTGAACAAAAACTCGTCCGCGCCCCCCGGCATCAAGTCTTCTTTAGTCAGCAGCTTGATGCCATCGGCCAGCGTCTGCAGCCAGCCAAACTTGCCGCCAACGCGCGTCGGCCCGAGACGATCTTGAATGCGACCTGAAACCTTCCGCTCAAGCCAAATGAACACCAGCGCCCCGACCGCAACTAAGTTGAGGATCAGCGCGATGTGAATGAACGCAGCCAGAATGCTGCCGAGAGCGCTATCCGCAGCAACCGACCCGCCTACCCAAGAGGCTAGCCAGTTCAATAGGAAGTTAATCCCGCTTGCCACAGTTTGATTTCCGCAAAAAGACAAAAAACGTCAGCGGCACGGCCCGAAAAGCCACCGGTCAGAGCGCTGTCCCATCCCCACGCAACTGCTTACCCCCAAGCACGTTGGGCCGCGGCCGTGAGATCGTGAAATATCGCACAAGGAAGGCCGAGTGTATAGGCCTTCGCCAGCGATTTGTTGCCGAGAAAATCAGGATGCGCGGGGGAGGGAAACTTTGTCGAATGACCTGCCGATGGGAAGCTCCACAAAGTCAAAATTGTGCCCTGGCCGCGATTGGCTTAAGACTTCGCAATCCTTACCGGTCAATCTCCCCCATCACGATGTCGAGCGATCCCACAATCGCTGGAACATCGGCAATCAGGCACCCCTGGCAAAGCGCGTTCGTCACCGAAAGATTGCAGAACGAGCTGCTGCGGGCGCGGACCCGCCAGGGGATCGATTCGCCTGAGCTGACGAGATAGAAGCCCATTTGTCCCTTGGGGCATTCTGTTTCCAGGTAACATTCGCCTTTGGGCAGTTTTTGCGTGAGCTTCATCGGCTCGCCGTAGCTGCCGGTCGAGGTGCTATAGCGATCAATTGCCTGCCGGCACAGGTCCACGCTCTGCACGACTTCCAGCATCCGCACGTAGAATCGGTGCCAACAATCGCCAAGCACCGCTTCATGCGGCACGGCTGGGTAAGCATGATCGCGCGGATAGTGTCCGTTCCGTTCGCAGACAACCTCGAATGCATAACCATCGTACATCGAGGTGTAAATCTCTTCGCCGTCGCGGCGCATGTCGTGATCCACGCCACTGCCGCGGAGCACAGGGCCGCTGGTGCCGAAGTCGATCGCCATCCGCGGCGACAGAATGCCGATGCCGGCCGTCCGCTTGACGAAGATCGCGTTCGTCGTCAGCAGCGTGTGATATTCTTCGATAATCGGCATGAACTGGTCCAGAAATGCCTCGCACTTCTGCAACCAGCCCCGCGGCAAATCGGCCGTGGCCCCGCCGGGCGTAAGGTAGCTATACGTCAACCGTGCGCCGCACGCTTCCTCGAATAAATCCAGAATCCGTTCACGTTCCCGAAACGCGTACAAGAAGGGGCTAAACGTCCCCAGGTCCAAGCCATAAGCCCCCATGCCAACGAGGTGGCTCGCGATGCGGCCCAACTCGCAAATCAGCACCCGCAAATGCCGCCCGCGCTCCGGCACGCGGTAACCAAGCAGTTTCTCCACGCACATCGCCCAGCCAAGGTTCATGTTCATCCCGGCCAGGTAATCCATGCGGTCCGTGTACGGAATCCACTGACGCGGCGTCAGATTTTCCCCGATCTTCTCAGCACAGCGGTGGAGATAACCAATGTGCGGTATCACCTCAGACACAATTTCGCCATCCGTCCGCAACACCAGCCGCAACACGCCATGCGTGCTGGGATGCTGAGGGCCCATGTTCACGAGCATTTCGTCCGTGCGGACGTCGAACTCAATGACGCGCGGATCTTCAACAATGCTCATGTCTACCTACCCCGTATCCCGTGATATTCGAGCGGCATTTCATAATCCCGCCGCAACGGATGGCCCACCCAATCCTCTGGGCACAGAATGCGGCGCAGGTTGGGATGCCCAGTGAAATACACGCCGGAAAGATCGTAGACTTCGCGTTCGTGCCAATCGGCCGTACTCCACAGGCTCGCCACCGAAGGCAGCTCGGGGAGTTCGCCCGGCCCGTTATTTTTCCAGCGAGGCAGCATCACCTTCAACACCAAGCTGTGTTTGTGCTTCATGCTGAATAGGTGATAGACAACTTCCAAGTGAGGTTGCCATTCCGATTTGGCCGCTTTTTTTTCGTCCGTGTGGACGTAATCGACGCCGGAGATGCAATTTAGATAGTCGAACGACAGCGTCGGCTCGTCGCGCAAATAGCGGCAGACTTCGACCAGCCCGCCAGGCGTCACTTCAATCCAAGGATCAATGTTGTCGAGATTCGCGCCGGCGATCTTATCGCCGAACTTGGCCTTGAGCTGCTCAACGAATGCGGGACCGCTCATGATTGCAAACAGGTCAGAGGTCGAGGAAAGAGTTTCAGGAAAATAGCCGCAGCGATCGCGACGCCCGTTCAGGCCGAAAGTATCGATTGACTCGGCTCCAGCGCTCGCGTTGGCGGCGGGCGGTGGGCCGGTTCAGACTTTTGTCGGGTCGTGGCACGTACCCAATCCAAATCGCCCCGTCTCCACACGTAAGCAAAACCGACGAGCAGCACCGCGAAAAACGTCGCGATGTCCGCGAAGGACGCCAGGGCTAGTTTCCGCGCCGTTTGTTGCAAGGCCTGCTTCGTTTCGGCCGGCGACCCTGCGGCCGTGGCCGCAATCGCCGCTTCCGGCATGCCCAACTCCCGTTGCAGCGTGACCGCTACGGGCGATAGCTGGCTGGCCTGTTCCGGCGGTGCGTTCGGATCCAAGTCGGCCGCCAACACCGGTGCGCCGGTCGCCGCCAACTGAGTTGCTTTGCCGAACACGGCCGCCCAAGGAAAGAAGAACGCTACTTCCACGTCAAAAATGATGAACAGCAGCGCTACCACATAAAATCGCAGGTCGAACTGCACGAAGCTGGAGCCGATCGTCGGCTCGCCACACTCGTATGTTTCCAGCTTTTCCTCGTTCGGCAACCGCGGACGCACAAGCCAGCCAATCACCAGGTTCGCGAACAGGAACAAAAATCCCGTCAGCGCGAATAAGGCGACATAACCGGCAATTGCGATAGGTGTTCCCATGATTTATTGATTTCCGCACGAACGGCTTACGACTTACACCTATTGATTCGGTCCGCCATGCACCGGCTCGGTGATCACTTTCGAATCGGCCACCGCGGTCGGATTCAACGTCGATCGCCCCCAGGCCACGTTCAACGGCAAC
>CXWJ01009836.1_pt1 | contig 11395 bp, 10 predicted proteins | sample 590841 | NCBI WGS metagenome assembly CXWJ01 (sample SAMEA3498367, study PRJEB10139) | wastewater metagenome | biome: wastewater treatment plant; material: activated sludge | place: Austria | collected 2015-01-21 | reverse complement strand
CGCTCGACACGAAGGACGAGGGTCGCGACAACCACCTGCGCTCCGCCGACTTCTTCGACGTCGAGACCTACCCGTCGATCGACTTCGTCTCGACAGGTGTGCGCGTCGAGGACGGCGAGATGCTCGTCGACGGAGACCTGACCATCCGCGACACGACCAAGCCGGTCACGTTCGAGTTCGACTTCGGCGGCTTCGGCGCCGACCCGTGGGGCAACTACAAGGCCGGTGCGACCGCCAAGACGGTCATCAACCGCGAGGACTTCGGCCTGACGTGGAATGCGGCGCTCGAGACCGGCGGCGTGCTCGTCGGCAAGGACGTGACGATCACGCTCGACCTGCAGGGCGCTTTCCAGGCCTGATCAGTTCGCACGCGAAGAGGGGATGCCGGGCGGCGTCCCCTCTTCGTCGTTTCGGGCCGCGGACCTCCGGTGCAGCCGCAGCCGGTCCTGCGCGAGGAGGATGCCCAGGAACACCACGATCGCCCCGACCGGCTCGTTCCACGACACGCTCTCTCCGAGGACGACGATGCCGAGGGCCACACCCACGACCGGCGTGATGTAGGTGACCGTCGAGGCGCGCGTCGGACCCCACGCGCGCAGGGTGTTCTGGTTCCAGATGTAGGCGACCCCGGTGCCCAGGCAGCCGAGCAGAAGCACGCTGGCGATGATCCACGGATCGAGAGCGACGGGCGTCAGCGCGATGAACGGAGTGAGCACCGCCATGATGGCCGCTGCGATTCCGATGTTGAGGAACGAGAACACCAGCGCGCTCATGCCCGAGTTCGAGACGAACTTGCGCATGTACGCGAGGCTGAACCCGTAGCAGGCGGTTGCGCCGAGGATCGCGAACTGGGCGATCAGGCTCTGGTTCAGATCGAGGCCCTGCCACGGCGCGATGATCACCATGACCCCGAGGATCCCGACCAGGATGCCGGCGATCTGCACGAGCTTCAGCCGCTCGACGCGGAACAGCAGTCCGGCCATCACGGCGGTCATGATGGGCGTCGTCGCGTTGTAGATGCTCGCAAGCCCCGAGGTGACGTACTGCTGGGCCCAGGAGAACAGCAGGAACGGCACGACGCAGAACGAGATCGCCAGCACGGTCATGTGAGCCCACACGCGCACGCTCCGAGGGAGGGTGTCGCGGCGCAGTGCCACGAAGAGGCCGAGGGTGAGCGCGCCCAGAACCAGTCGCGACCAGGCGACCTGCGCGGGGGAGAGGCCCACCAGCGCGACCTTCATGAACAGGAAGCTCGAACCCCAGACGACCCCGGCGAGTACGAACTGCACCGTGATCCACCCCTGCGAGAACGGGCGGCCGCTCGCTGCCCGTGCGATGTCACGGGTCGGCGGGGCTGCGGCGGGGGAGTCGATGGGCACCCGGCGACTCTAGCCCCGGCACGCGACACCGTGAACAGGCGTCGGATGCCGCGTCCGAAATCCGCTGGTGGACGGCCGTCCGGCTACGGCGCGGGCCGTCGACGGCGGCCCGATTATCCGCGTCACGGGCCTGCTGGTAGACTCTTCAGGTTGCCGTTTGATCGGCCGCGGATAAACAGAGCTCACGCATGAGGCGTCGGGCGCCGCGCAATGAGCAGAAAGGGGATCCCATCTATGCCACTCGAATTCGACGCGAAGAAGGCGATCATCGAAGAGTACGCAACGCACCCCGGTGACACCGGATCCCCCGAGGTGCAGGTTGCGATGCTGACGCAGCGCATCAAAGACCTCACTGAGCACCTGAAGGAGCACAAGCACGACCACCACTCGCGTCGTGGCCTGTTCCTGATGGTCGGTCAGCGCCGCCGTCTGCTCGGCTACCTCCAGGACATCGACATCGCGCGTTACCGCTCGCTGATCGAGCGTCTGGGACTGCGCCGCTAGTCGCAACCAGCGCATATCGTCTTCCCGGAAGGCCGCCCCCAGGTGTGGGGCGGCCTTTCGCTTGCTCCGGGTTCGTCAGAGCAGGCCGAGCTCGGTCGCGCGCGTCACCGCGGCGCTGCGATTCGCGGCATCCAGCTTGCGGTAGATGTGGGCCATGTGCGTCTTGATCGTGTTCACGGACACGTAGAACTGCGCGGCGAGCTCTGCGTTCGTGAGTCGCGTGGGAAGGTAGGCCAGCAGTTCGCGCTCGCGATCGGTCAGAGGCTCGGCCAAATCGTCGCCGGCCGGGCGGAAGCGCTCGTGCGCCCGCGCCAGTACCCTCTCGCGGAAGCCGTCGCGCGAGACAGGCAGAGCCTCGACCAGCGCGATGACCTCGGGCCCGGCCCAGAGGAAGACCGAGACCAGTCCGTGGATGCCGGCCAGCTCGAGCGCCGCGGCGAGGTGCGCGGAGGACTCGGCGGCCCTGCCCTCCTGGTGCGCCAGCCACGCCGAGAGGACGCCGTGCTCGACCGACGCGATCGGCAGGTCATCGCGCGGAGCGAAGGANNGGCATCCTCCGTGCGGCGCATCGCCAGCGCGCATGAGATCGCCTCCACCAGCAGCGGCGACCAGTCACCCTGCTCACGGACATGCGATCCGGTGCGGTTCGCCAGGCGTTTGGCGCGCAGTCCCGCCGCATCGAGCGAGCGCTGGACGATCGGCGGCGGGGGCCCGAGGGGCTCTGCGGAGACGGTCTCGAGGGTGTCATCGGCGAGGACGGATCCGAGATGCGCAACCCACATCAGCTGGGTGCGCTGGTTGGATGCCGCTCGAACGCCGCCCTCGTGCAGGGAGAGTCCACTGCTTCGCGGCTGACCCCGGTGGATTGCGATGAGAGCCTTCGCGAGGTAGGCGTCGGCGGGCGCCGGGTGGATGAGGAGGCCGACCTCCCGGGCGAGTCCGAGGCCTTCATCCGCCAGCGCCTCGGCAGCGTCCAGGCGTCCCGACCAGGCCTCCAGCAGCGCCATCGACCCGAGGGCGTGGATCCGATACGGCGAGTACTGGGTGCCCGGCGAGTCGAGCGTCCGTGTCAGCCATCGGCGCGCCTCGCGCAGTTCTCCTGCCAGGAAGTGCGCGCGGCCCCGCGAGCCGAGCGCCATGGTCCACAGCAGTGAGGAATGCGTCATGCCCAGGATCTGCGGGATCGCCGCACCGGCGTTGCTGCGCAGCATGCGCACGGCCGTGCGGGTCGCCGCGAGCGACACGGAGAGTTGGGGACGGAACTGGACCAGCGCCGCGAGGAAGACGTGCACGAGCACCAGGTGTCCCGCATCCAGATCCGTTCGCGCGGCTTGCCGCCTCAGGACGTCCTCGCTGTGCGCGGCCGCGCCCGTGATCGCGAGCGTGTAGCCGTACATCGTCTCCGCCAGCGGACGTGCGAGCCGGTTCTGCTCGGGCACGATGGCGAGCCAGCGCGCGATCGAGGCGGCGTAGCCGCGCTCGAAGACCTCGCGACCGTGGGCGAACATCAGGTCCAACGCCCGATCCCACGACCGCGCCCGCAGGAGGCACTCGATCGCCGCGCCCAGTTCGCCCTGGGCTTCGTACCAGTCGGCGGCGGCAACCAGGACACGCGCCTCGTCGCCGGGGTGTCGCGCCCGCAGTCGGTAGCGGAGCAGATCGCGGAACAGGTGGTGGAAGCGGAAGGACTCCTGACGGCCGTCGACCGGCACGACGAACATCGAGTCCCGCACCAGTTCGTCGAAGAGCGCGGCACCGTCGGGGACGTCGAGGGCCGCCTCGACCAGTTCCGGCGACATCTCATCCAGCGCCGACAGCCGCAGCAGCAGGTCGCGTCGCTCCTCCGTCTGGGCCGAGAGCACCTCCTCGCTCAGGTAGTCCGAGATGAAGCGGTCCGTTCCGGCGAGGCTCCGCGCGAACTGCTCGGGATCGTCGTGGTTGCGCAGGCTGATCGCACTGAGCTGGACACCGGCGGCCCATCCCTCCGTGCTCTCCATGATCGAAGCGACGGTGGCGTGCGTCGCGGCCGTGCCCACGATGCGGTGCAGCACCTCGCCGGCGACCCGATCATCGAACGCGAGCTCCGACTGCCGCAGCTCGAGCAGCGAGTAGCGCAGTCGATGCCTGCTCCAGGCGAGCCGCAGGTCGGAGCGGGAGGAGAAGACGAGATGGATGTCGCGGGGAAGATGATCCGCCAGCCACCACAGATCGTCGATGATCGCGCGGTTGGAGAGGTTCTGCAGGTCGTCGAAGATCAGCACAGTGCCCGGCACCTCGCCCAGCAGGGCCACGAGAGAATCCAGGAGCGGGCGTCCGAAGCCGCGCCCTCCGATCGTCAGGAGAGGGCCGAGCTCCGGCGCGTGGGGGGCCAGGGTCGCCAGTCCCGCGAGGAGACGTCGCAGGAACTGGGCGGGATCGTCATCGGCGGTGTTCACTTGCAGCAGGAGGAAGTGCAGATCCGGTCGCGAGGCCGCCCACTGCGTCAGCAGCACGGTCTTGCCCGAGCCCGCCGGCGCCACGAGCAGGGTCAACGGCGCACTCGTCGCACCGTCGAGACGAGCGCGCAGGAGCGGGCGGTCGACGGCGTGCGGGGGCGGCGGAGGGGCACTGATCATGATCGATGTTTCAGACTTGCGACGCGGCGCGCGAAGGAATCATCCTGGCGGGATGAGGGATCCGCGTGCCGCGCGCACAAGTATGGCAGTGGATGCCGCATCCCGCCGATGAGAGGAGGTCTCGCGTGACACCGCAGGACTTCGAAGTCGTGGTCCGTGGCCGCATGACCGCGGAGATGGTCGCGGCGCTGGATGGCTTCACGATCGAGCCCGGCGTCGACGGATTCACGCGTGTCGTGGGCCGGGTCTCGGATCAGCCGCGACTCCTCGGCCTTCTCGCCGCTTTCGACGATCTCCACATCGAGGTCGTGTCCGTGAACCCCATATCGATCCAGGAATGAACAGCGCGCGGCACTCGCCGCGCGAGAGAAGGAGAAGATCATGCCTCTAGGAAGAAGGGGTCGCCCCGGCCTCATCGGCATGGCAGCCCGCACCGCTGTCGTCGCCGGAACCGCGACCGCCGTGAGCGGCAACGTCTCACGTCGCCAGCAGGAGAAGGCGCAGGGACAGGCTGAGCAGCAGGCGTACGAGGCTGCTCAGCAGCAGGCACAGGTCGACGCCGCCGCGCAGGCCGCCGCCGCGCAGTACGCGCAGCCCGCCGCCGCGCCGGCTCCCGCGGCCGCGGCCGGTGGGACGGACATCGTCGCTGAGCTGACCAAGCTCGCATCGCTGAAGGATGCCGGCATCCTCAGCGAGGACGAGTTCGCCGCCGCGAAGGCGAAACTGCTGGGCTGAGTCAGCCGAGTCAGGCGGATGCCGCCGCTCGCGCGGCGACCAGATCGGCGTGGTGGATCTCCGCGACGTCGGGATGCGCGCGCAGACGCGACTTGAGCGCGTTCTCGCCGTACAGCGCGTGGATCGGATTGGCGGGATCCTGCGTGACCCCGCGCGCTTCTGCGGCGAGCTGCGCAGGCAGTTCGATGATCGGCAGGCGTGCGTCCAGCTCCGGGTTGAAGAAGAACGGCACCGAGATGCGGTCGTCGGGATACGTCGGTGAGACGACCCTGTGGTTGGTCGCGATGAGGTACCCCTGCGTCGCGTACTCGAGAAGTTCCCCGATGTTCACGACGAATGCTCCGGGTACCGGAGGAGCATCCACCCACTCACCGTCGCGCTCGACCTGCAGCCCGCCCTTGCCGGGCTCGACCCACAGGAGCGTGAGGACCCCGGAGTCCTTGTGCGCGCCCACGCCCTGCTGCGGAGTCGGATCGTCCTTGCCCGGGTAGCGGACGATCTTGATGAGCGTCGACGGCTCGCCGAAGTGCTGGTCGAAGTACGACTCGGGGGCCCCCAGCGCCACCGCCCAGGCCCGCAGCAGCTTGCGCGCGACGCCCGACAGGTGGTCGTGCCACTCGGAGACGACGGCGCGAAGCCCGGGCTGCGCGGCCGGCCAGAGGTTCGGGCCGATCAGGCGCGTGTAGTCCGCTGCGGCGGGGTCTGTGATCGCGGCGCGCTCCGGTCCGATGTCGATCTGCTCGCGCCAGTCCACCCGGCCCTGCGTGCGCTCGCCGCCCACGCGGGTGTACCCGCGGAAGTGCGGACTCCTGATGTTCTCGATGGCGAGCTTGTCGGCCTCCGGCAGCGCGAAGAAGTCCCGCGCCGCCTGCTGGAGCCGCTGTTCGAGCTCGGGGGAGATCCCCGTGCCGGTCAGGTAGAAGAACCCGACGTCGTGGGTCGCCGCGCGCAGGTCGTCGCGGAAGGCGGCGGCCGCATCGGGGCCGGCATCCAGCCGGGAGAGGTCGAGGACGGGCAGGGAGAGATCAGCCATGGACCGACGATAGGCGCCGGCCTCGGCATCCTTCCCGTATGTTGCCTAGGGTTACCGCGCCCACCGGCCGCCCGAGACCTGGGAGCGCACGCGCCGAGGGATCAGCCGTTCTGGCGCGGGTCGGCGCGCGGCGCGGCGGTGCGAGGCTGCTCGCGAGGGCGCCGAGACCCGGTGGGGTCTGAGCGACGGCCCTCGCGTCCGGCGAGCGTCGGGTCGGCGAAGAGCCATCCGGGCCGCGGTTCGACCAGCGGCCGGAAGAGGGTCCGCACCGGCTTGGTGGCCAGCCCCAGAGCGATCAGCACCGAGGCGACGATCACGATCGGCAGCCAGATCCACGTCGGCTCGAGGTCGCGCAGCACGCCGGATTCGCGGAACGGGTAGAGCACGAAGGAGTGCAGCAGATAGACGTACATCGTGTACTGGCCGAAGTGCGTCCACCAGTGGGTGCCGCGCGGCAGCAGCGCGAAGAATGCGGCCGACAGCACGAGCGCGACGGCCATGAGTGCGAGGCGGACGCCGCCCGCCCACCAGTCGGTGCCGCCGATCGAAGAGTAGTTCTGGTCGTAGAACAGCCACTCGCGGAGGTTCATCGCCCGCCACTCGTCGATGAAGAACCACGCGGACCAGCCGGCGATCGCCAGCACGGCACCGGACGCGACGAACACCCACCACGGGCGGTCGCTCAGGAGCCGCAGGCGGTCCACGATGTCGCGGTCGCGCAGCCACCACCCCAGAGCGAAGAACGGCAGCAGCCCGAGGGTGCGAGACAGCGACAGGGTCGAATCGATGTTGGGCAGGTACCCCGCGCCGATCGAGATGAGCACCGTCCACAGCAGCGGCCACCGGAGGAGGGCGAGGTAGGGGAGCACGAGCCGGAAGATGCCGAGGGCGAGGAGGAACCACAGCGTCCAGGACGGCTGGGTGAGGTTCGGATTCGCCTGGCCCTCGACGACCCACTTCGTCAGCGTCCAGAGGGCCTCGAAGATCACGTACGGCACGAGGATGTCGGTGATCACGCGCGCCATCTGGCGCCTGCCCGGCGCATCGGACTTCGAGAAGTAGCCCGAGATGATTGCGAAGGCGGGCATGTGGAACGCGTAGATCAGCAGGTACAGGCCCAGCGCGATATCGGAGTCGTACGTCAGCCGCTGCACGGCGTGACCGAGCACCACCAGGACGATGCATGCGAAGCGCGCGTTGTCCCAGAACGGCACCCGTCGCTTCGCGCGGGGCACGCCGGTCGACCCGGTCGGCGGTGCACCGGGGGAGGCGGATGCCGCGGCATCGGCGGCGCGGGATGGTTCGGTCATGACGGCGATGGCCACACTATCCTGGCCGCGATAGTCTCGGCGTCGCGATGACCACGATCGACGATGCACGCGAGCGCGACAGGGCGATTCCCGACCTCGACTGGCGCGTGTTCCCCGAGGCGCAGTCGGAGGGTCCGGGAATAGATTCGTCACGACGGTGTTCTACCGAATACATTCAAATGAATAGAAGCGGATGCGCCGGCATCCCGAATCGGAGAGCGATCGTGAACGACACCACCCCCGCAGTTGAGGTGCAGGCTATGCAATTCGGCATCTTCACCGTGAGCGACATCACCGAGGACCCGACCACCGGCCGCACGCCCAGCGAGGCCGAGAAGATCCGCAACACCATCACGATGGCAAAGCACGCGGAGCAGGTCGGCCTCGACGTCTTCGCGCTCGGCGAGCACCACAACCCGCCGTTCTGGTCGTCTTCGCCCACGACGACTCTCGCCTACATCGCCGCGCAGACCGAGCGTCTGGTGCTGTCGACGGCGACGACGCTCATCACCACGAACGACCCGGTGAAGATCGCCGAAGACTACGCGATGCTGCAGCACGTCTCGGGCGGCCGCACCGACCTGATGCTCGGGCGCGGCAACACCGGCCCGGTCTACCCGTGGTTCGGCCAGGACATCCGCCAGGGCCTTCCCCTCGCGATCGAGAACTACGCGCTGCTGCACAAGCTGTGGCGCGAGGACGTCGTGGACTGGGAGGGCAAGTTCCGCACTCCGCTGCAGGGCTTCACCTCCACGCCGCGCCCCCTGGATGACGTGCCCCCCTTCGTATGGCACGGCTCGATCCGCACGCCCGAGGTCGCCGAGCAGGCCGCGTACTACGGCGACGGCTTCTTCGCGAACAACATCTTCTGGCCCTCCGAGCACTACCAGCGCCTGATCACCCTCTATCGCCAGCGCTTCGCCCACTACGGCCACGGCACGCCCGAGCAGGCGATCGTCGGACTCGGCGGCCAGGTCTTCATGCGCTCCAGCTCGCAGGACGCCGTCCGCGAATTCCGCCCGTACTTCGACAACGCGCCCGTCTACGGCCACGGTCCGTCGATGGAGGACTTCACCGAGATGACCCCGCTCACCGTCGGCTCCCCGCAGCAGGTCATCGACCGCTACGCCGGCATGCGCGACATCTTCGGCGACTACCAGCGCCAGCTGTTCCTCATGGACCACGCGGGTCTGCCCTTGAAGACCGTGCTCGAGCAGCTCGACATCCTCGGTGGCGAGGTCGTTCCGGTGCTGCGCAAGGAGCTCGCGCACAACCGCCCGGTCGAGGTGCCGGACGCTCCGACCCACGCCGCGCTGGTCGCCGCCAAGTACGGCGACCAGGCTCCGCAGGCGAAGATCCCGAACGCGAACCGCGGCGACAACCTGACCGGTGGCTCGCCGTACCGCGAGACCGCCGTCGCGGCCGGGTCCTCGTTCGGTGCCGCCGCCGTCCGGAAGGGTGCCTGACATGTCCACCCGTCGCATCGCGGTCGTCTCGGGCGGGCTGTCGAACCCGTCCTCCACCCGCCTCCTGGCCGACCGCCTGGCCTCGGCCACCGTGCGCCATCTCGCAGAGCGCGACATCGACGCGCAGGTGGACGTGTTCGAGCTGCGCGACTACGCGCATGACATCACGAACAACCTCCTCACAGGGTTTGCGCCACCGGCCCTGGAGACGATGGTCAACGCCGTCGTCTCGGCGGATGCCGTCATCGCCGTGACCCCGATCTTCTCGACGAGCTACTCGGGCCTGTTCAAGTCGTTCATCGACATCCTCGATCCCGACGCGCTGAACGGGAAGCCGGTGCTGATCGGCGCGAACGCGGGCACCGCGCGGCACTCGCTCGCGATCGACTACGCGATCCGCCCGCTGTTCACGTACCTCCACGCCGAGCCCGTCTCCACCGGCGTGTTCGCGGCGTCGAGCGACTGGGGCGCATCGGGCGACCAGGTCGCCCCGCTCGGCGAGCGGGTGGAGCGCGGCGCACGCGAGCTCGCGGAGTCGATCGCCCGCCGGTCACCGAAGGTCGAGGCCGACCCGTTCGACCCCGCCAGCTACCTCGGCGAGGGGCGCTCGTTCGGCCACCTGCTGGGCGGACTCGCGGGGGAGTAGCGCGAAAGAGCGGCTGGTAGCGTCAAGACCACGGAGTCGGTTCGGCGCCCGCTGAGGGAAGAAGACCACCATGGCCACCCGCACACCCCTCGTCCTCGGCGTCGTCGGCGTCTCGCGCAAGCCCGACGAGCGACGCGTGCCGCTGCATCCCGGTCACCTCGATCGGATCCCCGAAGAGCTGGGGTCGAGCGTGCTGCTGGAGACCGGCTACGGCGAACGGTTCGGGATCGCCGACGACGAGCTGCGGCCCCTCGTCGGCGGCATCCTGGAGCGCGCCGAGCTGATCGCCGCGTCCGACGTCCTGCTGCTGCCCAAGCCCCAGCATGAGGACCTCCGTGACATGCGCGACGGTCAGGTGCTCTGGGGCTGGCCGCACCTGGTGCAGGACGAGGTCATGACCCAGCTCGCCCTCGACAAGCGGCTCACCACGATCGCGTTCGAGGCGATGAACCACTGGGGCAGCGACGGCACCTTCGGCCTGCACGTGTTCCATCTGAACAACGAGATCGCCGGCTACTGCTCGGTGCTGCACGCCCTGCAGCTGTGCGGGTCGACCGGCGACTACGGGCGCCGGCTGACCGCCGTCGTGATCGGATTCGGCGCCACCGCCCGCGGCGCGGTCACCGCCCTGCGCGCGCACGGCGTGCACGACGTCCGCGTCCTCACCAACCGCCGCACGGCATCGGTGGCCGCGCCGATCCACGCGGCGCAGATGATCCAGTTCGACCATGACGACGGGCCGTACCTGAGCGAGGTCATCACCGACGACGGACGCGTGCCGCTCGCTCCGTTCCTGGCCGAGAGCGACATCGTCGTCAACTGCACGCTGCAGGACCCGAACCGCCCGCTGCTGTATGTGAAGACCGCGGATCTGGCCGCCTTCCGCCCCGGGAGCCTCATCGTGGACGTCTCGTGCGACGAGGGCATGGCCTTCGAGTGGGCCGTGCCCACGAGCTTCGCCGATCCGATGTTCACGGTCGGCGGCGACATCAACTACTACGCCGTCGACCACAGCCCGTCGTATCTGTGGAACTCGGCGAGCTGGGAGATCAGCGAAGCGCTGAGTTCCAGAACCGTGCGGCCCAGAAGCCGTACGGAGTGCTGTCCGCCTAGAGGCGGATGTCGGACGGACGCCGCAGTTCGGACCATCGATCGGCCAGTCCCGGCCCCGCCGGCCGGACGTCCGCCGCGACGAGCGGTCCGAAGTCGATGCCGGCGAGCCCGGCGATGTCGGCGATCGGCACCTGGAACGTGCGGAACGACCCCAGCGGCGCGATCGCGATCGTGCTGCCGCCGAGCTCGATCAGCTCGGACTGGTCGAGGAGGAATCCCGCGGCGGCCGGCGTCGCCTCGCCGTCGGGCGAGGTCGAGACCCACGCCGCCACCTTCCAGAATCGCCGGGGGATGCGGATGCCGCGGTAGAGCGGATCATCGGGGTCGAGTACAGGACCGGTGAAGACCGACACCCGCTGGTCGGTCGCGTCGGCGTACTGCAGCACGTGGTCTTCGAGCCCGACCCACAGATCCTTCGACTGATTGAACACCGACGCCTGCGGAGCCGCGTTCGTGTATACGAATGTCGCCTCCGTCGCGGCACGGGCCTCGGCCGCGGTGCCCCAGCCCGGGTCGCGGCGGCGCACCAGGTGTCCGCGGTCGAGGTCGTTGTCGGCGTACAGCGCAGGCCCCGCCTGCTGGGCGGCCGGAACC
>CXWJ01005966.1_pt1 | contig 11395 bp, 12 predicted proteins | sample 590841 | NCBI WGS metagenome assembly CXWJ01 (sample SAMEA3498367, study PRJEB10139) | wastewater metagenome | biome: wastewater treatment plant; material: activated sludge | place: Austria | collected 2015-01-21 | reverse complement strand
GATGCCCAGGCGCAGCCGCCAGTAGTCGGCGCTGCCGAGTTGGGCGTGGATGTCCTTTAAGCCGTTGTGGCCCGCCGGGCTGCCGCCGAGCTTGAGCTTGACATGCCCGGGCAGCAGGTCGAGTTCGTCGTGCGCGACCAGGATCTCGCCTGGCGCGATCTTGAAGAAGCGCGCCAGGGCGGCGACCGACTTGCCCGACAGGTTCATCCAGGTCATCGGCTTCAGGACCCACAGCGGTCCGTCGGGCAGGTTTGCACGCCCGGCGAGCCCGAAGTAGGCACGCTCGGGGACGAGCGCCAGCTTCAGGCGCCGCGCGACCTCGTCGACGAACCAGAAGCCCGCGTTGTGGCGCGTGGCCTCGTATTCCTGGCCCGGGTTGCCCAGGCCGACCAGCAATCGGATCATCCGCGGATTATCGTGGCGAGCACGCATGAAAAAGCCCCGCAGGTGCGGGGCTCGTGCGCCATGCCGGCTGCGCGCCGGCTTGCGGATCACTTGCGGTTCTGCTTCTCGTCCTTCTTGCCCTTGGCGGGCTTGGCCGCGGGCGCGGCCACCACGACTTCCGGCGCCGCCTCTTCTTCGGCAGCTTGCACCGACACCGACACGATCACCGGGTTCTTCTTGCCGTGGGTCACGACCTTGATGCCTTCGGCGAGCTTCAGGTCATCGACGTGCAGCGACTGGCCCTTGGTGAGGTTGCTCAGGTCCACGGTCAGGAACTCGGGCAGCTGCGAGGCCAGGCACTGGATCGACAGCTCGGTGGCGATGTGGTTCACGAGGCACTTGTCGGTCTTGACCGCCGGCGAGTTCTCTTCGTTGACGAAGTGCAGCGGCACCTTCTTGGTCACCTTGGTCGTGCTGTCGACGCGCTGGAAGTCGATGTGCATGACGATCGGGCGGAAGGCGTGCATCTGGTAGTCGCGCAGCAACACCTGCTCGGACTTGCCGGCGAGCTCCATCTCGAGGATCGACGAGTGGAAGGCTTCCTTCTTGAGCGCGAAGAACAGCGCGTTGTGATCGAGCTCGATCATCTTCGGTTCGCCGGCACCGTAGACGATGCCGGGAACCTTGTGCGCATTGCGCAGGCGGCGGCTCGCTCCGGTCCCCTGCAGCGTGCGCTCGAAAGCGACGAATTTCATGTTCACTCCAAGTTTGTCGAAGGCCCGCGACCAGGTCCTTCATGAATTGGGGTCGTAGACCCCGCCACCGAAAAGGGGTCGCCGAAGGCAACCCCGCCTTCGTTTCTAGAAGTTCGCGTTCTGCTCCGCGAACAAGGATGTCACCGACTCGCCGTCGGAAATGCGCCGGATCGTCTCGGCGAACAGGAACGCCACCGACAGCTGGCGCACCTTCGGGCTGGTCTTGCCCTCCGGGTTCAGCGGGATGGTGTTGGTGATCACGACCTCGTCGAGCTGCGACCCGCGGATGCGCCCGATCGCCTGGCCCGAGAACACCGCGTGCGTGCAGTAGGCGTAGACCTTCTTCGCGCCGCGCTCCTTGAGCACCTCGGCGGCCTTCACCAGCGTGCCGGCGGTGTCGATCATGTCGTCCATGATCACGCAGTTGCGGCCTTCGATGTCGCCGATCACGTGCATGACCTCGGATACGTTGGCGCGTGGGCGGCGTTTGTCGATGATCGCCAGGTCGCAGTCGAGCTGCTTGGCCAGCGCCCGCGCGCGCACCACGCCGCCGACGTCGGGCGAGACGACGACGAGGTTGTCGTAACGTTTGGTCTTCAGGTCCGACAGCAGCACCGGCGAGGCGTAGATGTTGTCGACCGGGATGTTGAAGAAGCCCTGGATCTGGTCGGCGTGCAGGTCCATCGTCAGCAGGCGCTCGACGCCGACGGCTTCGAGCATGTTGGCGACGACCTTGGCGCTGATCGGCACGCGCGTCGAGCGCGGCCGGCGATCCTGCCGGGCGTAGCCGAAGTACGGGATCACGGCCGTGACGCGGCGCGCCGACGCGCGTTTCAGCGCGTCGACCATGATGCACAGCTCCATCAGGTTCTCGTTCGTCGGCGCGCAGGTCGGCTGGACGACGAAGATGTCGCGGGCACGCACGTTCTGCTGGATCTCGATGTCGACTTCGCCGTCGGAGAAGCGGCCGACCTTGGCCTTGCCGAGTTCGATGCCGAGGTTCGAGGCGATCTCCTGCGCCAGCGCAGGGTTCGCATTCCCGGTGAACAACACGGTGTTGAACAGCACATTCCCTCCGTCGAGGCTGGATGGGCCGCTCGCCTCGGCCCGTCGTTCACCCCACGCACCGGGCGGTGCACCGGGAACTACTTTCGGTTCAGAAGTCTTGGCAGGGGAGGAAGGACTCGAACCCTCGCATGTCGGAATCAAAATCCGATGCCTTAACCAACTTGGCGACTCCCCTACACAGGACGGCGGCTCGCGCCACCGACCGACACCTCGTCAGCCGCGCGCCCATCCGGCCAGCGGATGCAGCGCGAGGCTGCGGCACAGTCGTCCCACCCACTGCGGCGGAAGATCCGCCGGCAGCGTCGCCGCGGCAGCGACGCCCGTGCCGTTCACAATCGTCTCGTCCACCCTGGCGAACACCGCGCTGCCCGAACCGGTCATGCGGCTGTTGCCATAGTGGCCTTGCAGCCAGCGGGCGACAGGGGCCACGTCGGCGCATTCGGCCTCGGCGGCGGGCTGCAAGTGATTGCGGCCGAACCCCGAAGCCACCTGCGCTGCAAAATCCCGGTCGCCGGACCCGCCTGCAAGTGAGCCTGCGAGTATAACAGCGTCGCTGTTGCGGGCCAGGTGCGGGCTGCGAAAGATCGCCGCGGTGTCGATCGCCGCGGCCGGCTTGACCACCGCGAATGCCATCGGCGGCAGCTCGATCGGCGTGAGGCGCTCGCCGATGCCCTCGACGAAGGCGTTGTGCCCGCCGAGGAAGAACGGCAGGTCGGCGCCGAGCGCCAGGCCGATGGGCATCAGCTTCGCGAGCGGCCAGTCCAGCCCCCACAGCCGGTTCAGCGCGAGCAGCGTCGAGGCGGCATCGGAACTGCCGCCGCCCAGGCCGGCACCCCAGGGCACGCGCTTGTCGATCGAGATGTCGGCGCCGAACCCGCTGCCGGCGGCGGCTTGCAGCGCACGTGCGGCGCGCAGGCACAGGTCGTCGTCGGGCAGCTTCTCGCCGAGGTCGTGGCGCGCGAGCCGGCCGTCGGCGCGGCGTTCGACATGCAGCGTGTCGAACCAGTCGATCAGCACGAAGACCGACTCCAGCAGGTGGTAGCCGTCGGCGCGCCGCCCGACCACGTGCAGGAACAGGTTGAGCTTGGCCGGCGCGGCGATGTCGTAGAGCGCCTTCATGGCCGGTCGAGCCTGGCGCGCAGCGTCACCGCCGGCGGCTGGTCGCGCCGCGCGCTGATCTGGGCGTCGACGTCGAAGCGCGCCAGGCTGACCACCCAGCCGAGCTGGCGAAACCCGGGCTCGTCGGGCGGCGCGGTGGTTTCGCTCGGGCTGCCGGGCCAGGGACGACCGCGCAACCAGTCGTGCAGCGCCGCGAGAGGCAGGTTCTCGCCGAGCACTTCGCGCGCCAGCGAGTCGAGGTCGGCGAAGTCGGACCTGCCCTGCGGCGTGACGAGCTGTACGGCGCCGGGGCGCCAGTCCGCCTGCGCGATCATCGTGCCGATCGGTGTGACCAGGTTCAGCCGGCCGGCCCGGGCATTGCCTTGCAGTTCGAACTGGCCGCTCACCGCGCGCGCGGCGCCGCCTTCGGTGGCCGCGACCTGCACCGCAAGCCGGCCCGACAGCACTTCGCCGGCGCCGCGGTCGAGGGCCGGCGGCGCCGAGGCACAAGCCGTGAGCAGGGCGGCGCAGGCGGTGGCGGCCCGCGCGAGCCCGGCGGTCACAGGTCCACCTTCAATCGCGCCAGCGTCTCGCGCAGCACCTCGTTGGTCGCGTCGCGGCCGGCGGCGTCGCGCCAGACGCGGCGCGCTTCGTCGCGCTGGCCGGCGCTCCACAGGACTTCGCCCAGGTGTGCGGCGATCTCGGGGTCGGGCCGCGCCTGCCAGGCGGCGCGCAGCAGACGCAGCGCCTCGTCGCGGTTGCCGAGGCGGAATTCGACCCAGCCCAGGCTGTCGGTGATGAAGGGCTCGCCCGGACTCAGATCGAGCGCCTTGCGGATCAGCGTGCGCGCCTCGGGCAGGCGCTGGCGCCGATCGGCGAGCGAATAACCGAGCGCGTTGTAGGCATGGTGGTGGTCGGGTTTGAGCGCGATCACCTTGCGCAGCAGGCGCTCCATTTCGTCCATGCGGTCGAGCTTCTCGGCGACCATCGACTGTTCGTACAGCAGATCCACGTCGTCGGCGAAGCGCTGGTTGGCCTGCACGAGCACGCCGTGCGCGTCGCGCCACTGCTTGGCTTCGCGCAGCATCTGCGCTTCGGCGAGCAGTTTGGCGCGCGCGTCCGGCGGTGTCGGCTCGGGCAGCCTGCGGATCAGCTCACGCGCCTGCGCGACCTTGCCCTGGCGCGCGAGCAGGCTCGCGCGGCGCACCTGCACGTCGAGGGCGCGCTGCGGGTTGTCGATCTTCGCCAGCCAACCCTCCGCAGCGGCATAGTCCTGCTGCTGCTCGGCCGCCTGGGCGAGCATCAGCCAGGCCTGCGTCAGGTCGGTTTCCGGCGAGGGCTCGGTCTCGTCACCATCGGTCGCACCGGAGCGGACGCGCGCATCGGCGGCGCCCGACTCGACGAGCTGCAGGAAGGTCTGCAGCGAGGCCGTCGCCTGGGCCGGCTGGCGCAGCTCGAGCTGAAGTGCGCCGAGCGTCAGCCAGGGCGCTGCGAGCTTGGGCGCGCGCCGCGTCACGATGTCGAGCTGCTCGGTCGCCTCGGCGTAACGCTGTGCGCCGGTGAGCGTGCGCACCCAGCCGAGGCGCACGCCGTGGCTGTCGGGGCGAGCCCTCAGGTGGCTCGTGACGATGGCCTCCGCAGCTCGCGTGCCCGGCAGCAACTCGATCGCGACGACCGCCGGGCCTTCGTCGACCGGGTCGAGCGCATGGGCTCGTTCGGCGACGGCCAGCGCCTTCGCGGCATCCGGCACCGCCAGCCAGGCGCGACCGATCGCGATGGCGGCGGCGCCGCGCGTGGCGGGCGCGTCGGCAAAGTCTTGCAGCGCCTGTTCGAGCATCACGGCCGCCTGGGCGCGGTCGGCCGTGCGCGCGAAGTAACGCGGCAGCGAGGCGATCGACGACGCTCGCTCGCTCTCGGGCAGCAGGTGGAGGAGGGCGCGCAGCGGTTCGAGCGTTTCGCCGACGCGGTTCGTCGCGACGAGCAACTGCACCAGGTAGCGGTGCGCTTCGACCGAGCTGGGGATCGCCTGACGCCAGGCGCGCACCGCGGCGAGCGCGCGGTCGGCGTTGCGCGACTGCAAGGCGATGTCGGCAGCGTGCTTGAACAGCTGCTCGCTCTTCAGGCGCCGTGCGGCGTCGAGCACGACCTCGTAGGCCGTGCCGGCTTCGCCGGATCGCAGTTGCAACTCGCCGATCAGCAGCTGATAGAAAAGCTGCGCGTCGAGGGTCGAGTTGTCGACGGCCGCGTGCGCGGGCGTCCACGCCAGGCCTTGCGCCAGGGCCAGCGATGCCGCAACGGCGAGCACGCGGCGCCGCGCGCCGATGCGGTGAAACAGGGCAGGCATTCGTGACTCCAGGTCTTCGATCGATTCTAGGGCGGGGGTCCGACCCGGCGCGCTCGCGATAATTCCCGCATGCCGGAACTTCCCGAGGTCGAAGTCACGCGCCTGAGCTTCGCCTCGCGCATCCGCGGCGCGAGGGTGGCCGCGGTGCGCCTGGGCAAGCCGCTGCGCTGGCCGCTGGGCATCGCACCCGAAGCGCTCGTCGGTCGGCACATCGGCGAGGTCACCCGGCGCGGCAAGTACCTGTGGCTCGCGTTCGAGCGTGGCGGGCTGCTGCTGCACCTGGGCATGTCGGGCTCGCTGGCGTTCAGCGAGGCGCCGCCGGCGCACGGCCCGCACGACCACTTCGACCTCGTCACGACCTTGGGCACGCTGCGCCTGACCGACCCGCGGCGTTTCGGTGCGGTGCTCTGGTCCGAAGCGTCCGACCGCGGCGCCGCCGCGGCCCTGCTCGCCGGACTGGGGCTGGAACCCTTCGACACGGGTTTCGACGGCGCTTACCTGCACGAGCGGCTGAAAGGCCGGCGCGTGGCGATCAAGCAGGCGCTGCTGTCGGGCCGCATCGTCGTCGGTGCCGGCAACATCTACGCCTGCGAAGCCTTGTTCGACGCCGGCATCCACCCGGGGCGCGCGGCCGGGCGCATCGGGCCGGCGCGTTGCGAGCGCCTGGCCGGCGCGGTGCGCGAAACGCTCGCGCGTGCGCTGGAACTCGGCGGCTCGACGCTGCGCGACTTTCGCGACGCGCACGGTTTCGAAGGCCGTTTCCAGATGCATGCGCGCGTCTACGGCCGCGAAGGCGAACCCTGCGTGCGCTGCGCCAACCCGGTACGCCGCATTGTCCAGGGTCAGCGCGCGACCTACTACTGCCCACGCTGCCAGACTTAGGACCACCCCCGAAGCGGCTGCGCCGCCGGTCACGCCCTCGCAGAGCTCGGGCGGTTCGCGAGGCGCGCGGGTCTGCGAAGGCAGACCCGCACGTCCACGCTCACCCCCTCGAGGGGGCACCGCCGGCGGCCTGGCAGAGCCAGATCCGCGGCGGTTGCTTGGATTTGACCTGCGTGCCATCCCGGCCAGCAGCGCCGGGGGCCGCCTGAGTTCTGACTTGTTTCCGGGCGTTCACGTTCGTTCACGATGCTTATCCGGGTTTGCCCTGCGGTGCCGGAATCGCCATGCGACAATCTTCGCGCTGCCGTGCCTTCGCGGCAGCCCTGCGTCGCAGCGCCTTCACGCGCCGTCATCGCGACATCCCGACCTCCAGCCACCATCGATGCCGAGTGAGACCGACCGCGTACCCGCCGATGCCCTGATCGAAATCGATCGGGTCAGCTTCGGCTACGACGCCAGCCGCACCATCCTCGCCGACGTGAGCCTGAACTTCGCTCGCGGCAAGGTCACGTCCATCCTCGGCGGCTCGGGTTGCGGCAAGACCACGCTGCTGCGCCTGATCGGCGGCGTGCACGCCGCGACCCAGGGCGAGGTTCGTTTCGACGGCAAGACCATCGACGTGCGCGACAAGCCCGCGCTGTATCGCCTGCGCAGCCGCCTGGGCATGCTGTTCCAGTTCGGTGCGCTGTTCACCGACCTGTCGGTGTTCGACAACGTCGCGTTCCCGCTGCGCGAGCAGACCGACCTGAGCGAGCCGATGATCCGCGACATCGTGCTGATGAAGCTCAACGCCGTCGGCCTGCGCGGCGCCGCGAACCTGCGCATCGCCGAAGTCTCGGGCGGCATGGCGCGGCGCATCGCGCTCGCGCGTGCCATCGTTCTCGACCCCGAACTCATCATGTACGACGAACCCTTCGCCGGCCTCGACCTGATCTCGATGGGCGTGGCCGCGAACCTGATCCGCACGCTCAACGACGTGACCGGCGCGACCTCGCTGGTCGTGTCGCACGACGTTCCGGAGTGCATGTCGATCAGCGACCATGTCGTGCTGTTCGCCGAACGCGGCCGCATCGTCGCCCAGGGCACGCCGGCCGAGCTGATGGGCTCGAACGACCCCGAGGTGCGCCAGTTCGTGCGCGGCGAACCCGACGGGCCGGTCAAGTTCCACTACCCGGCGCCGACGCTGGCCGCGGACTTCGGCGTGCGCACGGGGGTGGCGTCGTGAACCCGCTCGCGCTGCTCGGCGGCCGCACGCTCGGCGTGTTGCGCTCCTTCGGCCACGCCGCGTTCTTCTTCGTCGAACTGGTGCGGGCGATGCCGGCGGCGTTGCGGCGCTTCGGGCTGGTGGTCGCGCAGATCCACGCCATCGGCAACCTGTCGCTCGTCATCATCCTCGCGTCGGGCCTGGCGGTCGGTTTCGTGCTCGCCTTGCAGATGTATTACGCGCTCGTGACCTACGGCGCGGCCGAGTCACTCGGGCTGATCGTCAACCTCGCGCTGGTTCGCGAGCTCGGGCCGGTGGTCACCGCGCTGCTGTTCGCGGGCCGCGCCGGCACCTCACTCACGGCCGAGATCGGCCTGATGAAGGCCGGCGAGCAGCTCGCGGCGATGGAGATGATGGCCATCGACCCGAAAGCGCGCGTGCTCGCGCCGCGGTTCCTGGCCGGCCTGGTGTCGATGCCGATCCTGGCGATCCTGTTCTCGGCCATCGGCATCCTCGGCGCCTGGGTCGTCGCGGTGCTGCTCATCGGCGTCGACGCAGGCAACTTCTGGTCGATCATGCAGAGCAAGGTCGACGTCTGGCGCGACGTCGGCAACGGCATCGTCAAGAGCGCCGTGTTCGGCCTGATCTGCACCTTCGTGGCGCTGTACCAGGGCCATGAGACGCAGGCCACGCCCGAAGGCGTGGCCTACGCGACCACGCGCACCGTGGTGATCTCGTCGCTGGGCGTGCTGGGCATGGACTTCGTGCTCACGGCGCTGATGTTCTCGACGCCGTGACGGCGCGTGCACAAGGAAGAAAGAAGAATCACATGGGCAAGAAGGGCATCGAAACGCTGGTCGGGCTGTTCGTGCTGCTGGGCATCCTCGGCCTGGTGTTCCTGGCGCTGAAGGCTGCGAACCTGGCGAGCTTCAGCAGCGGCGACACCTACACGGTGATGGCACGCTTCGACAACATCGGCGGCCTGAAGGTGCGCGCGCCGGTGCGCAGCGCCGGCGTGACCGTCGGCCGCATCGCCTCGATCGGCCTGGACGCCAAGACCTACCAGGGCCTGGTGCGCATGGAGATCGACAAGGGCATCCAGTTCCCGAAAGACTCGTCGGCGCGCATCCTGACCGCCGGCCTGCTCGGCGACCAGTACATCGGGCTCGAGCCCGGCGCCGAGGAGAAGACGCTCGCCGCCGGCGACACGATCACGCAGACGCAGTCGGCGGTGGTGCTCGAAAGCCTGATCGGCCAGTTCCTGTTCAACAAGGCGGCCGACTCGGGGGCGCCGCCGAACGGAGCGAAGAAGTGATGCGCCGCGGCGTCTCGCGCCTCGCGCCCGGGCTGGCGCTCGCCGGCGCGCTGCTGGTCTCGGGCTGCTCGACGCTGCAAGCCGCGCGCGGCGGCCCGGGGCAGAAGCTCGACCCGTGGGAGAACTGGAACCGCAAGGTCTTCGCCTTCAACGAGGGGCTCGACGAGAAGGTGCTCAAGCCCGTCGCCACGGCGTACGCCGAGGTCGTGCCGCAGCCCCTGCGCCAGGGGGTCGACAACTTCTTCGGCGTCGCCTACGACGCCTGGTCGGCGGTCAACAACGGCTTGCAGGCCAAGTTCGCGCCGGCGGTCGATTCGGTCTTCCGCGTCGTCGCGAACACCCTGTTCGGCCTGTTCGTCTTCGACGTCGCGAGCGACCTGGGCATCGAGCGGCATACCGAGGACTTCGGCCAGACGCTCGGCCACTGGGGTTTCGGCGCCGGCGCCTACGTCGTCTGGCCCTTGTTCGGCCCGTCGACGGTGCGCGATTCGATCGGTCTGCCGCTGGACCGTGCGGCCTCGCCGGCGCTGCTGATCCACGACGGCGCAGCCCAGTTCGGCATCGGCACGCTGCAACTGATCAACACGCGCGCCAACCTGCTCGGCGCGAGCCGCGTGCTCGACGACATCGCGCTCGACAAGTACACCTTCGTGCGCGACGCCTACTTGCAGCGTCGCCGCAGCCTGGTCTACGACGGCGATGCGCCGCCCGAACCCGAGCCGGACGCCGAACCGCCGAAGAAGAATTGATACGCTTGGACACGGCTCGACCTGCATTTGCGTGAACGATGCGGCGTCGTGCCGCGTTGTGGTGTCGCGGCCCGAAGGCCGCCTGGATAAGGAACCCGAATGGCTTTGAACCGAATCTCGTCCTGGCTCTCCTCGTGGCTGAACGCCGCTGCGCTCGCGCTGGCCGTGGCGGTGCTGCCCGTGCAGGCCCAGGCGCCCAAGGCGCCCGACGTGCTGATCAAGGAAGTCTCGACCGACGTGCTCGATGCGGTGANNTCGACGGGCTGATCGGCAAGCTGGCCGAGCGCAACAAGGCTGCGGCGGCGAAGACCTGAAATGACCCCCCCCCGAAGCGGCTTCGCCGCTCCCCCCCAGGGGGGCACCGCCGGCGGCCTGGCAAAGCCAGTTCCGCGGCGGCCGCTTGGAAAGAGCGTGCAATTCATGCGTCGCGGGTCGCGCTGAACATGCTCCTGCTGCCCGCCACCCTGACGATCCGCGACGCGCGCGACGCGCTGCGGCTGCTGTCGCAAGCCCTGAAAGCCGAGCCCGACAGCGGCGTCGTGATCGATGCCTCGCCGCTGCAAAGCTTCGACACTGCCGCGCTTGCGGTCTTGCTCGAATGCCAGCGCCTCGCGCAGGCCTGGGGCAAGGGCTTCGTGCTGCGCCAACCGCCGCCCAAGCTGACCGCGCTCGCCCGGCTCTACGGCGTCGACGCGCTGCTCTTGCCGGAGGCTGCCGCGGCCTGATCCGCGCGCCAGGCGTTGATCGCGGCGGCGGCGCGCTGCCGGTCGGGCTCGGGCAGGAACGACGCCGCGGCGGCTTGCAGCCCCATGTGCGCCAGGTCATCCCACGAGAACCCGGCGTGCGTGACCAGGGCCAGCGCCTCGTCGCTCTGGCTCACGCCGGTGATCAGCCGGCTGTCGGTGTGGAACGACAAGGACAGACCTGCGTCCCGCAACGCGCGGATCGGGTGCGTCGCGATCGACGCCGCCGCGCCGGTGCAGACATTGCTCGTCGGGCAGATTTCGAGGTGCAACCCGCGTGCGATCGCCTCGTCGGCCAGCGGTGTTCCCAGCGCATCGGCCAGGCGCACGCCGTGGCCGATGCGCACGGCGCCCAGGCGCGCGGCCTCGAGCACGCGCGCCGCGGCATCGGCTTCGCCGGCGTGGCAGGTGATCGGCAGTACAGCCTCGTGGGCGATGGCGAGTGCGCGCGCATGCAGGGCCGGCGGAAAGCCCGCTTCCGGGCCGGCCAGGTCGAAGCCGATCACGCCGCCGCCGGCATGGCGCACGGCCAGTTCGGCGATGCGGGCACTCTCGCCGGCGTCGAGCTGGCGCAGCGCGCAGACGATCAGGCCGCTCGGCAACCGGCTGCGGCGCAGGCCGGCAAGCATCGCGGCAATGGCCGCGTCGGCCGGCACGCCGGCGTCTTCCCACAAGGCCGGGGCGCAGCGGAACTCGGCGAGCACGATACCGTCGGCGATCGCGTCCTCGGCGGCTTCGAAGGCGACACGTTCGAGCGCTTCGACGCTCGCCATCGCCGCGATCGTCAGCTCGAAGCCTTCGAGGAACGCCGGCAGGCTGCCGCTCATCGCCCGCGATCGAAACCACGCCGCCA
>CXWJ01026847.1_pt1 | contig 11402 bp, 7 predicted proteins | sample 590841 | NCBI WGS metagenome assembly CXWJ01 (sample SAMEA3498367, study PRJEB10139) | wastewater metagenome | biome: wastewater treatment plant; material: activated sludge | place: Austria | collected 2015-01-21 | reverse complement strand
CCCCAAGATCAAGGACTTTGACTCCCTCGTTATCTGTCACGAAGCCATATCGGAATTGGATGGCAATCGCATGCGGGTGATGGATTTCTTCTTCAATAACATGCGTAACCTTGGGACATGTTGGATCGGCCAAGTCAACAACCACCAGCCCTTTTTCGCAAGCAATATAGGCGTAGGTCCCTGCAAAGGCGATGGATCGGGCTCCACAGAGAATTCCGTCTGGATTGAACGTTACGGCGCGCTCAAGGTAATTATTGAGGGGATTCCCATCGAGCAACGTGCCCGCACCCACCAAGATCAGACCTTCGTACTTGTCGGCCACATAGATGTAAGCGTACATGGGATGTACGCTGGCCTCGCCGTTTTCCGGTTTGGGCTTTCGCGTGGGATCGGGTGCCGTCGTGGATGGGGCGGCGACGGCCTGGGCGTAACGTGTACGTACGTAGAATCGCTGTCCCACGGGTGAAACGGGAGCGGTCGTGATTCGTTCGCTGAACGCCTTATGGTCGATAAAAGCGATATCAAAGATCCGTAAACCGCCGGCGCCGCATGCAGCATAGAGATACTCACCGCGGTGCTGCAGATCCAGCACTTCTGGTTTGCCATATCGCAAGGAAATGGTTTCCACAATGTCCCGGCCCGGATGTTCGTGGCTGTGCTCCAGAATTCCGCCCCGTTCCCGATGCTTTTCGTATTCCTCGGGAAATGCTAGGTGGTGCAGAGAACTTCCGATCACGGCTTGTGGTTCTTCGTTCTCGGTGACAACGACCGCTTCGAATCCATGTTCACCTGCCGCGACCCAGCAGTACTTGCCAATGAAGTTGGTAAAGCCGGTCCCCTGCATGAGGAGCTGAGCCATGATGGCGTTGTTATTCTTTTCCACAGAAACATGGCAGTCTGTGCAACTTTTTGTTTCGAACGTTCCCCCTTGGTTCTCGTTTCGTGCGTCCGACCAAGCCGGGCCTCCTCGCACGGTATGTGGGACGTTGGTTGAGAATGCGATACCGCTGAGGCCATCTGCACTGATCGTTTGCTGTTGCACATAAATCGATTCGCGATTTGCGTTATAGCTCGAGACGTGAATCGCGCAGCTGCTGCGAGCCGGATTGATTCTGTTGCCAGTTGCGTTGCCATCTCTGGCAAGCATGAATACATCGTCTCGGAGTGTCTGGAAGTTGTAGGAAACACGATTTCGAGTAACATCTCCTTGATTGTGGAGCTCAGGGGTCTTGATATTGGCCCGTTGCGGAAGATGGCAACCGAAACAACTTGGATTCCAGCTACTATGGCAAACAATACATGACATATTAGTGTCATTATGCGGACAGGCTTGAAAGTCCTCGATCGAATTACCTCCCCAAGTGATACGACCATCGTTACCTTGTCTCGCGGTTTTGGCAGCGTGGCTTCGCGGATTGTAGTGAGGATTCCCTGGTCGGACGGTATCTGCGGTTTGGACAACGTCCCAGGTGAGTTTCGGATCGACGGTGCTCCGCTGAATTAGTTTAGCGCGCTTCCCCGGTTCCCGAACAACTTCAAATCGGGGCTTCCCGCTGGGGGACCGAAGCGCTAAGAGGTTTGTCCCATTCTCGTGGGCAGATGCTGGGCCTGTCGTTCCGGAACGTTGCGGCTTTTTTTCTTTTGCCAGGCGATCGAGTTTTTCGATGAGAGTCTCTGTAGCAGTTCCATGGCAGTCAATACATTGGATCTCGATGGCGGCCCGCACTTCTCCGTAGAGCTTGGTGTCTCCATGGACATCCTGATTGAAGTGGCAATCGGCACAGTGCATTCCACGTTCGAGATGGATGTCGAGCAGATGGACCGGTACGCCGTCGCGCTGTCGCCCATGTTTCTTTTCCTCTGTCGTCGAAGGGGCCACGGCTGCCTGGAGTTGTTCCGTTTTAACGGAGTCGAGTTGGCTGCCGCGCCAATCGAGTAGCGTTCCGGTCCGATCTTTCTTGAAGACGGCTCGAAATACCCATCCATGCCCATGAAAATCGGCAAATTGTGTATGCCGGAGATGCGGGTTAAGCTCGCGGACTTCCGCCAAGAACTCGGGATCACTCCATTTTCCTCGCAGGGCAGATTCTTCGGGATTGTTCATTGTCGCAGCGATGTATTCTTCCGCTGATTTTTTCTCCTGATGTTTCGGATACATGCACTCGCCGTCCGTCTCATTGTCCCACCACATGTAACCGACATAGCTATTGAGGACGGTCGTCCCAGGATGGATATGACAAACAATGCATTGGCTTGTGGGAATCCGCAGCTCAAACTTGTGCTGGATCGGATGGCCAGATTCTCCTTTGCGGATGGTTGGATCGATCCGATCGACCCATTCATCCCGTGTGTCGGCCGCGTGTCCGTGATTGCCATAGTGAGCCAGGAAATCGGAAGTTGTTGCGTCGCGATCATTGGCGTATAAAACATGACAGGCCGAACAACCACTGCTGCGATAGTCGCCTGGATGATCGTTGGTGCCCAGAAAATTAAGGGTTGGATCTAGAAGGCGTGTCTTGGAGAGGCCGATAAAGACGGGATCTGTCCGATTTTCGGTGCCAAGTCCTCGGTTACTGAGTCGCTCTCGAGGTCGTCCCGGTTCCTCCAGCCGCTCAGGAATTCCTGTTTCGGCCCGAAAGCGTCCGCCACGTTCAAAGATCCGCAAGATATTTCCTGGTTGGCTTACCTGATACGCGGGAAGTGGATCTAGGAACGGGAGGATCGCTTGCTGTTTTGTTTCTTCGGCCGTTGGTAACGGGACCGTCTGTAGGCGTTGGGGTGTCCCCTGCATGCTGTAGCTTTCCCCGAAATGGGACGCTTTGAGTGCGACCGAACCATTGTTATAGAGCGCGGCGCCCCACAACATGCACCCATGGGTCATCATACTCTTACGAACCGCAAGAACTTCCTCAGCATGGCATTGACCACACGCGATGTGGGCCACGCGAAGGTCCCCGGGATTCACGAAGCGGATGAATGCGGGCGACTCATGGTTCAACAATGTATACGTTCGCACCGGATTTGCACTCGTCCGCCAAACCGACGGAAAACGCGAAGGTACATGTGCGGCCTCGATGGAATTTGCATCTGCGTTTCCACCATGACAGTCAACGCATCCAATGTGTACCTTGTTCTTGGGATGCATGTTGCCAACATCTGTATGGCATTGAATGCAGCCATAGCTCTTGGCGACTGCTTCGTCTTCCGTTTGATGAGGCATGTCCACGAAGCGAAGATCTTCTGGAATTGCGTAAGACGCGTTGTCCGCAATCCCCAGGCGGCGTGCGAGGTCCCACGGATCGTCGCCAGTCCTGCCCACACTTGGCTCGGCGGCACGACTTGCGTGCGGGTTCGGTAGAGAAGGAGGAACTGGAGGAGACTGTCCATAAATTGAGGCACAACAACAGATCGCTCCTAGGATCCATGCGACAACATTCTTCACGCATAGGCCGAGCGAATTCCGCGTTTTTTCGGCGGTACCCATCCCAAATTGCTGCGTAAGTGAGAAACCTCCATATCGCGCCCCTAGGTCACGAACAGATGGAAGCGGATCAGAATTCGAATACCGCCTCCACGAAACCCGCGACGTGGTTTCTCGAGTCCCCCTCAAGATCTTGGAACAGGTCGTCAAATCCATTTCCCGCGACCAAGGTTGACAAACCGCTCAAGAACAGCACGTTGTTGTTCAAAAGCGGGCGATATTCCATCCCTAAACTGACATCCGTTCCAATAAAATTTCGCACATCCCCCGTGAAGAGATACGTTTCCAATACCTCGGTTTGATTGAACCACAGGAAGTTGGTGTTGTGAATCAACTTCCATTTGGGCGTGATATCCGCATCCAAACCGACGTTATAGAGGTGCAATCCAGGGTTCACGAAATTCGTTTGACCCTGGAATTTGCCGTTGCGGAGCGACGGTGTCAAGCTCAATCGATTGACGAGCTCGACGCCGAATAGCCGGATTCCTTGCCTTCCCCAATAGCTAAATTCCGTTCCAGCAAAATTCGGATTCGCAAAAATCGCGTCAAATCCGGTTGCGTGATCATTGTTGGGATCGGCATCTCCTGAGCTATGAAAATAGGAATGTCGAAACCGAATCCAGTCTCGGTCGTACGATACTTCGAGGGCACCCATCCAAGCACTAATGTCCTGCCGCCGCCCTGCAATCGGATTCAAGTCATCGCGCCCAAAGACGTAATACAGGGCGCTAGATACGTTGAAGCGTTCAATGTGACCGTTGCTAGCAGTCCCGAAGAAGTACGAACGCACATCATGGGGCTGAAAGATCCCGACCGGATCAGGACGAACTAGAAAATCGTTCTTGTCAAATTCCGTACTCGGCTGATCATGGTTCGCGTGAAAAGATACATTCACGTTATAGCCTGGGTAGACAAAGTCTTGGCGATAGTAGTTCGCAATCCAAGTATTTTGATGCCTGTCCTCGCTAAACCGATTGAGGAGGCTGTTCGTTTCTTTTTCCGTCTGATCAAAGAACAGGACGTTGAATTGGTCTCGATTGCTAAGTCGCGTTCCAAATAGCCGTACGGCTCGATTCACATCGGAGAAAATGAAACCGCGAAAATCGCTCGTAAAGGGCTGACTCCCGATGCGGATGGACGTAAAGTCGTAGTAGGGACTCGAGTCGGTTAACTTGGTTTCGAAGAACCATTCTTCGAGCGCTGCGTCTTGCCGAAAACGGCTCGTCCCTTCCCGAACGTCCGGGCTTACGACGACGAGTTCATCTGCTACGAGGTGATTCAGGTTGTAGATCAGGTTAAGGCGCACGCGCCAGTCTGCAGGTTTGAAAGCCGCATTTCCATGGAACATGTCGACCGCGATCGAGTTGTTCTGCACGAATAAAAATTGGTCCGGGTCGCCGAAGAATTCAGCGGCGCCAGGGTCTCGTGTGGCTTCAAACGGCGTCGTGGGGGTCGGAAGTTGGCGGGCCTCTAGAAGCGTTAAACTGCGACCCGTGAACTTGAGAAACGTGTGCTGTCCCCAGACAGGATAGTCCTAATTGAGCACGTTTTGGTTGTAGGGATCAAACCATGTACCCTCAACACCGGGATAATCATCTTGTGGCGCGTGCCCCTTTCCGTAGCGATCCCACGACTCCGCTCCGATTCTCCACGGGTCCTCGATCGGAATAAAATGACTACTCGTTTGAACTTCCGTGGGCTCAACCCCGCTAGGGCCGGAGAATCCCCAGTGAGCCGCTTGTTCGGTCGTGACGAGAGGATAGGTATCATCACGTCCAGGAACAACTTCCGGGAGTCGCTCGGGCGCATCAAGGGGGTCTCGTAGAACCTTTGGTCGTACACTGGGAGTAGGTTTTGTATCTTCGGCAGGAACCTTCTCGAAAGCCCCGAAGGCAAACACGATCCCCAGAGCAATGTGACATAAAAATGTCATCATTCTCTTGCGTGCTTTCTTTCTGAAGGGCCTGGCGAGGATTCGCACCGCCTGAAACCTGTCCCTTTCTCCGAGCTAGCAGTGTATTGGATGAGCGTGGAAACGATTCAAAAGCACTCCGACGCTTCGTCATCGTTATCGGTCCGGAAGGATGGGGGGAATGAGCTGAGTTTTCTGAATTTAGCGATTGGCGAGCGAATTACCGTGGGCTGTGCGATCTAGGACACCGACGGCGAAAGCACCCACCCCACGTTTTCCCCCGAAAACCGCAATCTTCGGACGTGAAAACTGTGCGCAGCCCCCTTCGGGGACTAGCATAAGACGTAGGTACCTCCTGCGGCCAGGATTCCCAAAATGAAATGGAAAGCCGGAAGATCAAGGCAGCACATTGTTGAATCGCTTGAGGCTCGACAAATGCTGGCAAGCGATAGCATTGATTTTGGCTGGCATAATTTGCGCGAGCCGGCAGATGTCAATGGAGACAATCGCATTCAGCCACTGGATGCCCTATTGGTTATCAACCAGTTGTCCAATGCGGCCCGCCCGGATGGTCGACTAACCGAGCCGGCAACCGATCATGACTACTTTCTTGATGTGGATAGGAATGGTTTTGTGACCCCTTTGGATGTTTTGCGGGTCGTTCATGAACTCGAAGTCACAATGGCAGCTGCGTCCACATTAGCCCCTGTTGGGGGCCCATTTCTAGCGACACGGAACGTTGCAGAAGAAATGGGTCCTCAGAATTTGCTGACAACGGATGACGTAGAAACGCTCTTGCAGCGGGCATCGCTGGCAAGTCCGAGTCAAGATGCGATTATCGCGATCGTAGATCGGACCGGGCGCATCTTAGGAGTGCGCGTCGAGGACGGGGTGGACGCCAGACTCAAGGGGGACCCGGACAAACTTGCTTTTGCGATTGATGGCGCTGTAGCAAAAGCTCGGACGGCGGCATTCTTCAGCAACAACGAGGCGCCGCTCACGAGTCGCACGATTCGCTTTATCAGTCAGTCGACGGTAACGCAGAGGGAAGTCGAGTCATCGCCAAACAATCCCGATGCGACGCGGCGCGGTCCTGGATTCGTCGCCCCGATCGGGGTGGGAGGGCACTTCCCACCGGAGGTTCGTTTTACTCCGCAAGTCGACCTTTTTGCGATCGAACATCAAAGCCGAGACGGACAGCTCAATGCGGGACTTGATGGACGTAAAGGGACGGCGGATGACTTCACGTTAAATACACGATTTAATGTCGACCCAAACGAAATTGCTCCGGGGGCGGAGGACTTCTTTGCAACCTGGCCGGAGTCGTACGGATTTCAATCGGGGACGAGTGTGAATGCTCAATCGCGCGGGATTGCGACACTTCCCGGAGGGGTTCCTCTCTATAAAGTTGTCACTGACCCATTGGGGCAAGTGCAGCAACGTCCTGGAAAGCAACTGAGCTTACCTGACATCAATTTGGTCGGCGGCATCGGCGTGTTTTTTCCAGGGGCCGACGGATTCGCAACGCATGAGCAAGGATTCGTGCACGCATCTTTACGCGGTGGAGTTTCCCAATCAGAGTACGAACGCACGAACTCGGCCAAGGTACTTGAATCGGAGTTCATTGCATTCCTTGCTGCCGCAGGGGGTGGTATTGTTGGGCCTTCTGCCTTCACACGCGATCTGTCCAGTTTTAACCAATCACTCCCATCATTAGCCAATTTCGTACTTCCCGTAGGGCGAATTGATCTCGTGGGGATCACGCTGGAGATCTATGGGCCAAACCCCACGCGTGAGTTTCGTTATCCCGGCATTGATCGCTTGCTGAATCTAGGACGAAGTTTACCAGGCGTCCGTACGGAGAGTGGAATCGACGTTCGAGTGACTCCGACAGAAACTTATTTGTCTGGACAGGCAGTGCCTGAGGAATGGCTCGTGATGCCTCATGGATCAGCCGACGGCAAGTTGAGCGCGGACCAGGTGGAACAGATCATCACACAAGGGATTGCGGAGGCGAACCAAGTACGTGCGGCGATTCGTTTAGATATTGATAACAACTTCCGACCTGGCGCCCGCACGAAAATGGTCCTGGCTGTGACCGACACCTCGGGTGCCGTGTTAGGCTTGTACCGCATGCCGGACGCCACAGTATTCTCTATTGACGTGGCGGTCGCTAAGGCGCGGAATACGGCCTATTATTCGGACGCCGCTGACCTCCAGTCACAAGATCGCATCGATTTTAATGGCGATGGAATCGCAGGAACGAGTGCGACTTCTCTAGGAGACTTCACGGGCGATTCCGTCCCGGCAGGTACGGTCCTGACAAATCGTACGTTCCGTTTCTTGGCCGAACCTCGTTATCCGACAGGGATTGAATTGAATCGATCAGACGACGACGGTTTAGTTCACAGCCCGACCATTGATCTCTGTGACCAACGGCCAGCATCCTGTCAAAAGATTGGCCCTTTTAGCTCCCTGAGAATGCCTGGAATCAATCCACTGACAGGCGAGAATCTTGTGAATTCCGCCCCTCTAGCAGACTCGGTTTATGCCGATCCCGAGTCGGCCACCATTCTCTCGTTCACAGCCTTTCAACCGACACGAAACTTTCGTGACCCAGGAGACAGCAACGTCCTGGTTGCCGGGACGGCCCAAAGCCAACCTTTGGCAAACCAAAACGGGGTCGTCTTTTTTCCGGGGAGTACGTCTATCCATGTGGGTGTGACGCTGGCAGGGGGATTTGGTGTGAGTGGCGATGGTGTTGACCAAGATGACGTGGTAACGGTCGCTGGCCAGCGCGGATTTGCCCCAATGGATAGATTGCGGGCCGATCAGTTTATTGTTGGTGGAGTGCGTTTGCCGTTCCAGAAGTTCAATCGGAATCCACGCGGAAGGTAGATGTCGAAGTTTGCATGAGCGATGGGCGGCGACTCACACAACCGAACGCCCACTGGTGTTGCGTTTTTCAAATCCATGCGGTACACTTTTTGCTATGAATGCTGCGACATCGACCCACGATTCCGACCACTCTGACGTTTGGCAAGCGGCGTTTTCTGCGGCTGAACGGAGTGAGCAACTACGTGAAGATTCCGAGGCTTGGCGTGGGGTCACAGGACTCCTGATGGCGGTGGTCGGCGGGGGAGCTCTCTTTGGGGCGATCGTTGTCACGCTTATCGCCCTCTATAGTTAATACAAGATTGCGAACCCAGGCGCGAACCGTGGCTTCGAACGGCACCTATCGACGCTTAGAACGGCACCTATCGACTCTCTTTTCAAACGACGTGAGTCGACCGTCCGGATAACGTTCAACGGTGTTTCTCACATTCCGCTTGACGTTTCTCCCACTCGACCTAGCGATCGCCAAGCATTGTTGACAATCTCTCAACACGTTATCACCCGGTAGATTGGATGTCCAATCCGGGTGGACTTGGCGTACTTTACGGGTTGTGGCATCTAGAAATTTCTGGAGAGTGAAAAAAAAGCGGTGGGCCTCCTAGTGGGTTTCGAGAGAAGCGATAGATTCGAGACTGTCGCATTTGTATCTCGCGCTTCAAGGAACGTCCATGAAATCTTCTGCTTCGAACCGCTCGGCAGCATCTCCGGAAGTCAGTTCCGCTCCGTACATTGGTCAATGGCGCAAGCTTGTCAGCATGACCAATTGGGAAAAGGGGAGGATTATTTCGGAATGGCGTGCAACGCTAGAGAAATCTAGTGCCAAGCCGACCGACTATTCTGACGAGGCCTGGAGCCGGATTGTCGGAGGGGTCACGCCCCAGCATGTCGGGCGCTTGAGGCGAGTCTATGATCGATTTGGCAAGGTGCATGATGCGTTTGAAGGGATTTTTTGGAGCCACTTCCATGCTTCGCTCGATTGGGAGGATGCGGAAATGTGGCTGGAAGGTGCCATCCAAAATGACTGGTCGGTCTCGCAGATGCGTCGGCAGCGCTGGGAGACGCTCGGCGGTGAGGAGCCTCGCGAAGAGGAAATCATCCTTTCCGAAGTGAACGAAGACCTTCCTCCATTCGAGGGAGACTCGAGTATGCTGACGGAGATTCGAGGGCATGGCCAGCCGGCGGATCGGGACACATCCGAGAAACAAGGGGGTGCAGGTAAAGTTCCCAAACACGCCAAGGAGGACGCAACCGAGTCGGACTTCATGGATCGCACACGGGCCAAATTATCGGCCGACGAGAATTCTCCGAATGCCCCGTTCTCGGGACTCGTGCCTCTTCCCATCGACCTCCAGGATGCCTTTGACAACTTTAAGCTGGCCATCTTGAAACACAAGATGAGTGGGTGGCGCGACGCTTCTCGCGATGATGTGCTTGAAAGTCTTGAAGCCCTCAAGGAACTGGTTGTCGCTCCTGCCGACGCCTAATAACAGGTACGTTACGTCTGCCAACCATCGAAACGACCACTACCTTCGCACGCCGTCTTGTTCATTTTTCGTTACTGATGACAAGGTAACATATCAATGTCACCCCTGATTCCTCGCGACGCATCCTCTTCGCGTGATGGCGACGATTGGCTTGCTGCCGAACTCAAGAATCTCGAGTCGCAATCACTGCGAAGGGAGATTATCGAGCGCGAGGGTCCACAGGGACGCGAGGTTCGCTGGAACGGTAAACCCTACCTCAATTTTGGATCGAACGATTATCTGGGGCTTGCAGGGGACTCACGCCTTGCATCGGCTGCGATGAAAGCCGCGAGCGTGGATGGCTGGGGAAGTGCGGCTAGTCCGCTTGTGAGTGGACGCGGTTATTATCAATCTCGGCTGGAGGAAGAACTCGCGGATTTTGAGCAATGTGAACGGGGGCTCATTTTCCCTTCAGGCTATGCCGCCAATATTGGAGTCCTAACGGGGCTCGCGGATCGACAAACTCACATTTACAGCGATGCCAAGAATCACGCCAGCATCATTGATGCATGTCGGCTCTCTCATGCGATCGTTCATGTCTATCGCCATTTGGATGTGGATGACTTGGCAAGTCAAGTCGCGCAATTTTCAGCGGGCGCAAATAGACATATTATTGTCACAGATAGCCTGTTCAGCATGGATGGGGATATAGCTCCGCTTACGGAGATCCTGAAACTAGCCGAGCAATGTCAAGGTTGGGTTGTCGTGGACGAAGCTCATGCGACGGGAGTCTTCGGTCCCCAGGGGAGGGGCATTTGCGAATACTTGGGGGTCGAGTCTCCCCGTCTGGTGCGCGTTGGCACGCTCAGCAAGGCATTAGGATCGGTTGGAGGGTTCGTGGTGGGGAGCACGGACTTGATAAGCTGGCTAGCGAATCGAGCCCGGCCCTATATCTTTTCGACGGCACTTCCGGGACCCTGCTTGGCTGCTGCGTCGGCGGCCCTGCGCCTGGTGGCCGAAGAACCCCACCGTCGCATCTCCTTGCTCGAACGCGCCGCTTGGGTTCGCGCTAGTTTGCTTGAAAGAGGATTTCGGATCGGCGCGTCACAAAGCCAAATAATTCCTGTGATTATTGGGGATGCGACGAAGGCACTCGCCATGGGAGCCGCTTTAGGGTCCAAGGGAATCTATGTTCCGGTCATTCGACCTCCATCCGTCCCCGAGGGAGAAAGTCTCTTACGGATTAGTTTGAGCTATCATCATGAGATGCATGACTTAGAGGCACTTGTCCAGGAACTACGGTAGTCGCTCCCAATCAACTCATGTCGATCGTTTACATCACCGACCCGACGAATCCGCTGCTTGATCCTTACCGCCAACTAAAGATCATTCGTAAAGAAATTGCCAAGCAATTATTTGTTTGCGAAGGGATGCTATTGTTGGAGCGCCTTGTTGGCAGCCGATTTGAAATCCATTCCGTGGTTGCCATTGAAAGGCAGTTAGGTGCAGTTAAGCAGTGCCTGGTGGGTCGCGAAGCCGTACCTATTTACGTGATCGCGGACGATGCCATCCATGGGCTCGTTGGTTTCAATTTTCATCGCGGGGTGCTCGCGTGTGGATACCGGCAGGCGCCAATCTCCATTCAGAACGC
>CXWJ01008800.1_pt1 | contig 11402 bp, 15 predicted proteins | sample 590841 | NCBI WGS metagenome assembly CXWJ01 (sample SAMEA3498367, study PRJEB10139) | wastewater metagenome | biome: wastewater treatment plant; material: activated sludge | place: Austria | collected 2015-01-21 | reverse complement strand
GTCGAGATCGCCGGAAAGCTCGCCGAGCACGCCCACCCGGCGGCACGTGAAGCCGCCGCGACCCTGCGCGCCCGGTCGCCGCTGGCCGTCCACGTCGCCCTCGCCGCGCTGCGACGGGCGGCGACGATGACCCTCGAGGAGGTCGCCGAGCAGGACCTGCGGGTCTGCACCGCGATGGCGCTCGGCCCTGATTTCGTCGAGGGCGTCCGAGCCCAGCTGATCGACCGCGACCGTGCCCCGCGTTGGGCGCACGCGAGCCTGGCGGACGTCAGCGCCGCCGAGGTCGCCGGCTACTTCGCGTAGTCGACGACCACCGGAGCGTGGTCGGAGAGCCGGGAGTCGTAGTCCGCGTCCCGGTCGGTGCCGCCGGTGATCGCCCGGGTCGCGAGCCCCGGGGTGGCGAGGTGGTAGTCGATCCGCCAGCCGGTGTCGTTGGCGAAGGACTGGCCGCGCCAGCTCCACCACGAGTACGGCCCGTCGGCCTCCGGGTGCAGTCGGCGCACCACGTCCACCAGGGTGCGCGGGCCGAGGATCGACCCGAACCACTCCCGCTCCTCGGGGAGGAACCCTTCGGAACGCTGGTTGGTGCGCCAGTTGCGCAGGTCGTTGCGGGTGTGGGCGATGTTGAAGTCACCCATCACCAGGAATTCGCGGCCCTCGGCCTGGGCCGCCCGTCGCGCCCTGGTGAGATAGGGACGGAAGGATCGCAGGAAGCGCATCTTCCGCTGGTAGCGGGTCACCTCGTCGAGTTCGCCGCCGGGCACCCCGCCCTTGGGCAGATAAAGGGACGCCACCGTGAGCCCCGGCAGGTCGACCTCGAGGTACCGGCCCTCGGCGTCCTTGGCGTAGCCGAAGCCCTCTCGCACCGCCAGCGGCGCCTCGCGGGTGAGCAGGGCGACGCCGTTGCGTCCGGGCAGGTTCCCCTCGTGATAGCTCAGGTGGTAGCCCTCGAAGGCCTCGTAGGGCAGCAGCGAGGTGGGGCAGCGAACCTCCTGCAGGGCGACGATGTCGCAGTCGCGTCCGTCCAGCCACTTGTCGAAGCCGCGGCGGACGGCAGCCCGGATCCCGTTGACGTTGACGGTGGCGATGCGCAGGGTGCTCAATTCTTCGGCTCGCGGGGACGCTTGGGCAGCAGCTTCTTCACGTCCTCAGGGTCGATGTAGAACCGGACCTCACCGGTCTCGACGTCGACCGCCGCCTTGAGCCTGGCCCGGCGCTTGGACGACCAGGCATTGCCGTTGGAGAGCTCGATCGCGCCGTTGGACGTCTCTTCGGTCACCCGAAGGTCGACGATCTCGCGCGGGTAACCCTCGAAGTCGCTCATCGATAGTTGGCGAACTGGACGGCGAACTCGTAGTCCGCGTCGCGCACCAGCTTCTGGACGGTCTGCAGGTCGTCGCGCTTCTTGGAGAAGACGCGCAGTTCGTCGCCCTGGATCTGGGTGCGGATGCCCTTGGGGCCCTCGTCACGGATCAGCTTGGCGATCTTGCGGGCGTTGTCGGCGCTGATCCCGGAATCCAGCGTGGCGCTGATCTTCCACAGCTTGCCTGACAGCCGAGGATCGCCGGCTGACAGCGACTTCAGGTCGACCTTGCGGCGCACCAGCATGGTCTGGAAGACGTCTAGGACGGCCTTGACCCGCTCCTCGCCGTTGGCCTCCATCTCGACCACCTCGCCCGACCACTTGATCACCGCGTCGGCGCCCTTGAAGTCGTACCGGTTGCGCACCTCCTTGGCAGCCATGTTCAGCGCGTTGTCGACCTCCATCTTGTCGACCTTGTTCACGATGTCGAAAGAACTCTCACCAGCCATGCGGGACATTCTGCCCCAACAAGCCGCGCAGGCGTGACGATGCCGCTCAGTGCTGGCCTGTGACGGCGGTGTCGACCCAGGTTCCGAACACGTCCGCCGCGATCTCGGCGAGGGCGGCTCCATGGGTGGCTGCATCGGCTCGAATCGTGCGCGGATCGATGCCGGCGACCGAGAGCTCGTGGGCGTGGCCGATGAGCCAGCGCTCGAGCTGAAGGCGATCGACCTCCAGGTGGAACTGCAGGGCCAGGACGTGTGATCCCAGCGCGAACGCCTGATTCGGGAAGCCGGGTGTCTCGGCGAGCCGGGCGGCGCCGTCGGGGATCTCGAACTGATCCCCGTGCCAGTGCAGAACCGGCACCCCGGCCAAAGGGGAAAGCACTGACTCGTGGCCCTCCGGGGTCAGCGTCAGCGGGGCGTAGCCGATCTCCTTGCGCCCGGTCGGACGGACCTCGGCACCCAGCACCTCGGCGATCAGCTGCGCCCCCAGGCAGATCCCCAGGGTGGGCAGGCCCGCCGCCAGCCGGGCCGCGATTGCCTTCTTCTCGGCTACCAGGAACGGATAGCTCGCCGTCTCATAGACCCCGATCGGCCCGCCCAGCACCACCACAAGCTCCGGCTCCAACAGGGATTCAGGGGAGATCGGATCAATGCCCGCGTCGAGGTAGGACGCGCTCCATCCCCGCTCAGTCAGCAGCGGTGCGAGGATCCCGAGGTCTTCGAACAAGAGGTGTCGGACGGCGAGAACGTGAGGAGCCATGGCGTCACTCTAGGGGTGCGCGACAGCGGTGAATCACCCAGAATTCCGCGCCCGCAGCCGATTAGTTGTCGGCGCAGCCGCTTTGCTAGAGTTCACGGGCACGGCAGGTTGCCCGAGCGGCCAAAGGGAGCGGTCTGTAAAACCGTCGGCACAGCCTACGCAGGTTCGAATCCTGCACCTGCCACGCTAGAACCCCTTGTCAAGGCACATTTGACAAGGGGTTCGGTCTTCGCTCTTCGAGTACTGGAGCAGCGCCTGATCAGCGCCGGCCTTCCTCCGCCCACTGTCGGAGTTCTGCGGCGTTGAACTCGCACCCGGACGTGGCGATCTGTTGACGAATACCAGCCAGTCGCCGCAGCGCGGCCTCACGCTCGGGGCGATCGCTGGTGGTTTCTAGCTGTCGGGCCACAACGACTCCTTTCGGGCACCAGTCGATCCAGGCTACCTGCCGGCAGCCGCCGAGAAAAAGGTGAAGGCCCCCATCCGGCTGGATGAGGGCCTCCGTTTGGCTGGAGTCAGGACGACTTCGGGGCGGTCATGGCCGCGACGTCCAGGGCCTTGGCCAGTTGCTCCTCGGTGACCTCGCCGCGCGCGACGTAGCCGAGGTCGCGGACGGCGTCCGCCACGGTCAGGTTGTGCTTCACCGAGTGCTTGGCGATCTTGGCGGCTGCCTCGTAGCCGATCACGCGGTTCAGCGGGGTGACGATCGACGGGCTGGATTCGGCCAGTTGCAGGCAGCGCTCCACGTTGGCGGTGATCCCGTCCACGCAGCGGGTGGCGAGCACGCGGGAGACGTTGCCGATCAGGCTGATCGACTCCAGCAGGTTGCGGGCCATCACCGGCAGCATGACCAGCAGGTCGAAGTTGCCCTGGGCGCCGGCGAAGGCGATCGCCGCGTCATTGCCGATCACCTGGGCGGCGACCATGACGGTCGCCTCCGGCACCACCGGGTTCACCTTGCCGGGCATGATCGACGAGCCCGGCTGCAGGTCGGGCAGCGCGATCTCACCGATGCCGGTGCGCGGGCCGGAACCCATCCAGCGCAGGTCGTTGGCGATCTTCACCAGTGACACCGCGATCGTGCGCAGCGCGCCGGAGGTCTCCACCAGCGAATCCTGTGCGGCCTGGGCCTCGAAGTGGTTGGACGCCTCCACCAGCGGCAGGCCGGTGTGCTCGGCGATCAGCGCGATCACCCGCGCCGAGAAGCCGGGCGGGGTGTTGATGCCGGTGCCGACCGCGGTGCCGCCCAGCGGCAGCTCGTTGAGGCGGGGGAGGGTGGCCTTGACCCGGGCGATCCCGTAGCGGATCTGGGTGGCGTAGCCGCTGAACTCCTGGCCCAGCATGATCGGGGTCGCGTCCATCAGGTGGGTGCGGCCCGACTTCACCACGGTGGCGTACTCGGCGGCCTTCGCCTCCAGCGAGCTGGCCAGCACCTCCAGGTCGGGCAGCAGGTCGGAGTGGATCGCCTGGACCGCCGCGATGTGGATCGAGGACGGGAAGACGTCATTGGACGACTGCGAGGCGTTCACGTGGTCGTTGGGGTGCACCGGGCTGCCGAGCCGACGGCTGGCCAGGGTGGCGACCACCTCGTTGGTGTTCATGTTGGACGAGGTGCCCGAACCGGTCTGGAAGACGTCGATCGGGAACTGGTCGTCGTGCTGCCCCGCGATCACCTCGTCTGCGGCGGCCACGATCGCCTCGGCGACGGCGCCGTCGACGACCCCCAGCTCGGCGTTGGCCAGCGCGGCGGCGCGCTTGATCTGGCCGAGGGCGGCGATGTGGTGGGACGACAGCCCGCGTCCGGAGATCGGGAAGTTCTCGACGGCCCGCTGGGTCTGGGCGGCGTAGAGGGCGTCGGCGGGAACCCGCACCTCGCCCATGGTGTCGTGCTCAATGCGATATTCCATGCCGATAACCCTAAACCGGCGCCCACCCCGCCGGGGCGACTCCGGAGAAATCGGTCTGACAGCCGGTCGGCGGTCAGCTTTGGGCCGTTAGCCTTGTCGGATGGGCGTCTACGAGGAGGTCGCGGATTCCGTTCTGCTGGCGGTCGAGACCGTTCCGGAGGGCCGGGTGACCAGCTACGGCGCGATCGGGCGAATCGTCGGCTGCGGTCCCCGCCTGGTGGCGCGGGTCCTAGCCACGCGGGGCGGCGAGGTCTGCTGGTGGCGGGTGCTGCGCGCCGACGGCACCATCGCGCCTCAGCTCGTGGAGCGGGCTGCCGAACTGCTGGCATCAGAGGGCGTGCCCGTCCGGGGCGGCCGGGTGAACCTGCGTGAGTACGGGGTGTAGCGGTCGACTCACCCGTTGATTTGAGGCCGGGTGGCTGGTCGTGTAATGTCATCCGAGGTCCGGCCCCTATAGCTCAGTCGGCAGAGCGTCTCCATGGTAAGGAGAAGGTCTGCGGTTCGATTCCGCATGGGGGCTCTGTGTGTGGAGGGACGGAATAACCGCCCGTCGTTCCGGGTTCCCGGTCTTCAGACACGCCCGGCGGGATAGCTCAGGCGGTAGAGCAAGCGGCTCATAATCGCTGTGTCGCGGGTTCAAGTCCCGCTCCCGCTACCCTCGGCGGAACCGAACTCTGCAGGAAAGTGAGAGCCCGATGGCCAAGAAGACAGCCGACGTCCGGCCCAAGATCACCTTGGCATGCACCCAGTGCAAGGAGCGGAACTACATCACCAAGAAGAACCGTCGCAACGACCCGGATCGTCTTGAGCTGAAGAAGTTCTGCCCGAAGTGCCACGTGCACACCGCGCACCGCGAGACCCGCTGACCTCATCCGTCGCGCAAGCCGTCCGCCTTGGCGGGCGGCTTTCTCGCGTCCGGGGCGAGCACTAGCCTTACCCTCATGCCAATCAGTGATGCCCACGTCGGGCGCAGCTACCCGGCCACCGCGCCCTATGAGGTGAGCCGGGCCAAGATCGCCGAGTTCGCCGCGGCCCTCGGCGACGCCGACAACCCCGCCTACGCCGGCGCTGACCCGATCGCCCCGCCCACCTTCGCGGTGCTGCTCTCTTCGGCGGCCTGGGGCGCGCTGTTCGACGACCCGGAGCTGGAACTCGCGCTGAGCCGGACGGTGCACGCCGACCAGAAGTTCGCGTGGCAGCGGCCGCTGCGAGCCGGGGACGAGGTGACCGCCCAGCTCACCATCGAGCAGGTGCGCGCCCGCGGTCCGATGGCCATCGTGACCATCGCCGTCCGGCTGGCCACCACCGCTGGCGAGGACGTGTGCACCGCGACCTCCACCCTGATGCACCGGGCGGTCGCGGCATGACCATCACTGTGGGCGCCGAGCTGCCCGGCTTCACCACCGTCTTCACCCGCGCCGACCTAGTCCGCTACGCCGGCGCCTCCACCGACTTCAACCCGATCCACTGGTCCGACACCATGGCGGCCGCGCTCGGCCTGCCGGGCGTCGTCGCCCACGGCATGCTCACCATGGGCACCGCGCTGCGGGTGGTCACCGACTGGATCGGCGACCCCGGACGGGTGCTCAGCTACTCGGTCCGGTTCACCAAGCCGGTCGTGGTGGACGAGGTCACCGGCGGCGAGGTGACCTTCTCGGGAGTCGTCACCGCGGTGACCGACGGCATCGCCACCGTCACCCTGGAAGCCGTCCACGCCGACACCAAGGTGCTCGGCGCGGCCACCGTGGAGGTCGCGGTTGACTGACCTGGCCGAGCTCACCACGCTGCGGGTCGGCGGCCCGGCCACGCGGGTCGAGCAGCCCACCTCCGAGGCCGAGCTCATCGCCCTGGTGCGCGACTGCGACGCGGCCGGCGAGCCCGTCCTGGTGATCGGCGGCGGCTCCAACCTGCTGGTCGCCGACACCGGCTTCGACGGGACGGTGATCCGCACCGACGGGCTGCGCGGGGTCGAGACCGAGGACGTGATGGCCTGCTCGGGCGCCTTCCTGAAGGTGGCAGCGGGGGAGCCCTGGGACGACTTCGTGGCCTCCTGCGTGGCGCAGGAGTTCGTGGGCGTCGAGGCGCTCTCGGGCATCCCCGGCCTGGTCGGCTCCACGCCGATCCAGAACGTCGGCGCCTACGGTCAGGAGGTCGCCCAGACCATCGGCCGGGTGCGGGTCTGGGATCGGCAGACGTCCGCGGTGAGGACGCTCTTCGCCACCGACTGCGGCTTCGGCTACCGCGACTCGATCTTCAAACGGAACCCCGGACGCCACCTGGTGCTGTCGGTCAGCTTCCAGCTGGCCCTCGGGCCCCGCTCGACGCCGCTGCGCTACGGCGAACTCGCCCGGCGGCTCGGCGCGGACGAGGGCGGACGGGCTCCGCTCGCCGAGGTGCGCGAGGCGGTGCTGGAACTGCGGCGCGGCAAGGGGATGGTGCTCGACCCCTCCGATCACGACACCTGGAGCGCCGGCAGCTTCTTCACCAACCCCGTCCTGACCGCCGAGCAGGCTGAGGCCCTACCCGCCGAGGCCCCTCGGTTCCCGGCGTCCGGAGAACGGGTGAAGACCAGCGCCGCCTGGCTGATCGAGCACGCCGGCTTCGGCAAGGGCTACGGGACGCCGCCCGCCACCCTCTCCACCAAGCACACCCTCGCCCTGACCAACCGCGGCGGCGCGACCGCGGCGGACCTGATCACGCTCGCCCGAGAGCTCCGCGAGGGGGTGGAGCGCGCCTTCGGCGTCCGGCTGGTGCCCGAGCCCGTCCTGGTCGGGGTGTCGCTGTAGGCTGACTCGCGGTCATCGAAAGGAAGACAGTGAGCATTCTGGCGAGCGTCCCGCTGGCACCCCGCGACCCGATCCTCGGGTTGACCGAGCAGTTCGCGGCGGATCCGCGTCCCGGCAAGGTCAACCTCGGCGTCGGGGTCTACCTCGACGAGAACGGCAAGGTGCCGCTGCTGGAGTGCGTCCGCATCGCCGAACAGGAGCTCGCCGCCACCCCGGCGCCGCGCGGCTACCTGCCGATCGACGGACTGGCCGCCTACAACAAGGCAGTGCGCGAACTGATCTTCGGCGCCGACAGCGAGCCGGTCACCTCCGGCCGCGTGGTCACCATCGAGGCGCTCGGCGGCACCGGGGCGCTCAAGATCGGCGCCGAGTTCCTCAAGGTCGCCAGCGAGCAGCGCAAACTGCTGATCTCCGACCCCTCGTGGGAGAACCACCTGGCGCTGTTCAGCCGGGCCGGCTTCGAGGTCGGCGCCTACCGCTACTACGACCCGGAGCGCCGCGGCATCGACATCGACGGCATGCTCGCCGACCTGGCCGCCGCCGAGCCCGGGACGGTCGTGGTGCTGCACGCCTGCTGCCACAACCCGACCGGCTACGACCTCACCGGTGCGCAGTGGGAGCAGGTCGCCCAGGTGGTCGCCGAGCGCGGGCTGGTGCCCTTCCTCGACCTCGCCTACCAGGGCTTCGCCACCGACGTCGAGGCGGACGCCGCCGTGCCGCGCCGGTTCGCCACGCTGGGCGTCCCGGTGCTGGTGGCGTCCTCCTTCTCCAAGAGCTTCAGCCTCTACGGGGAGCGGGTCGGCGGCCTCAGCATCGTCACCGCGGACGCCGACGAGGCGGCCCGGGTGCTCTCGCAGGTCAAGATCGCCGTCCGCACCACCTACTCCAACCCCCCGACGCACGGCGCGGCGCTGGTCTCCCGGGTGCTGGGGGACGCCACGCTGCGCGCGCAGTGGGACGCCGAGTTGGCCGGGATGCGCGACCGGATCAAGGCGATGCGACAGGCGCTGCGGGACGAGCTGGAGGCCCAGGGCATCACCGACATGGGCTTCGTGACCGAGCAGGTAGGCATGTTCAGCTACTGCGGGCTGACGGCCGCGCAGATGCAGGAGCTGCGCGAGGTGCACGGGGTCTACGGCACCGACGCCGGCCGGATCTGCGTCGCCGCCCTGAACCCGGCCAACGTCGAGGCGGTGGCGAAGGCGATCGCCGCCGTCCGCTGACGGGAGTTCCTCAGTTCGACTCGGCTGGCCAAACCACGTACACTCTTCATCTTGGTGACCCCCTGTTCCACCATGCCCACAAGGCGACGGAACAGGGTGGCCCACCACCTAGGGCAATAGCTCAATTGGCAGAGCAGCGGTCTCCAAAACCGCAGGTTGGGGGTTCAAGTCCCTCTTGCCCTGCTGAGGTGGCGCCGATCCCGGCGCCGGCTCGGTGCACACCCGGCGACGACAGAAGGACGGCCAGCAGTGGCGGAAGACCAGGACCAGGCGGCTGCCGACGTCCCCGATGAGCCGACCCTGGAGCCCGTCGAACTCAGCGACCTGCCGCTGAGCGAGGAGGAGCAGGTCGCGATCGCCGTGGCGGGCGCCCGTCCGGCTCGCAAGACCACGGAGGTGGAGGCCAAGGGCCACGCCACCCGCAAGCGCAGCGCCGCCGAGGCGACCACCACCCACGAGAAGCGCACCACGCCGGCGCAGTTCGTCCGCGAGAGCGTCGAGGAGCTGAAGAAGGTCGTCTGGCCGACCCTGAGCCAGTGGCAGCAGTACTTCGTCGTGGTGCTGGTCTTCGTCCTGTTCATGATCGGGATCGTCAGCTTGCTGGACCTCGGCTTCGGCGCGGCGCTGCTCGAGCTTTTCGGATGAGACGGAGATGACTGACGTGACTGATAACCCCGAGTACGAGGCTGACTTCGAGATCGATCTCGGCCAGCTGGAATCCAGCGCCGACGAGGTCGAGCTGAACCTGGACTTCGCCGAGGGCCTGGACGCCCCGGCCGACGACGACATCCTGCTGCCCGGGCTGGAAGAGGACGAGCCGGAGCCCGAGCCCGAACCTGAATTCGGCGCGGACGAGGCCGCGGTGCTGGCCGAGCTGCGCGAGACGCTGCGCGGCCAGGTCGGCGACTGGTACGTCATCCACACTTACTCGGGCATGGAGAACCGGGTCAAGCAGAACCTCGACAACCGGGTGAAGACGCTCGGCATGGAGGACTACATCTACGAGGCCGTCGTCCCCACCGAAGAGGTCACCGAGACCCGCAACGGGACGAAGAAGTCGGTCACCCGCACCGTCCTGCCGGGCTACGTCCTGGTGCGCATGGAGCTGACCGACGCCTCCTGGGCGGCGGTCCGGCACACCCCGTCCGTCACCGGCTTCGTCGCCCACGCCAACGCCCCGGTGCCGCTCAGCCTCGACGAGGTCGAGAAGATGCTGGCTCCGGCCGCCCTGGCCAAGGCCGCTGCGGCCGCCACCGGCAGCAAGCCGCGCAGCCGCAAGGTCGAGATCGCCGACTTCAAGTCCGGCGACTCCGTCATGGTGGTCCAGGGCCCGTTCGCCGGCGTCCACGCGACCATCACCGAGATCAATCCCAACAGCCAGCGCCTGCGGGCTCTGGTCGAGATCCTCGGCCGGGAGACCCCGGTCGATCTGACCTTCGGCCAGATCCAGAAGGTCTAGCCTGCTCGGATGACGGCCGCCCAGCCAGGTCGGCCGCGAAACACCACCACACACGAAGGACCCAACCATGCCTCCTAAGAAGAAGGTAGCGGCGATCGTCAAGGTCGCCCTCAACGCGGGCGCTGCGACGCCCGCCCCGCCGGTCGGCACCGCACTCGGCCCGCACGGCGTCAACATCATGGAGTTCTGCAAGCGCTACAACGCCGAGACCGAGGCGATGCGCGGCACGATCATCCCGGTGGAGATCACGATCTTCGAGGACCGCACGTTCTCGTTCATCACCAAGACCCCGCCGGCCGCCGAGCTCATCAAGAAGGCCGCCGGCCTGAAGAGCGGGTCGGCCAAGCCGCACAAGGAGAAGGTGGGCAAGCTCACTTCCGACCAGGTGCGCGAGATCGCCGCCACCAAGCTGCCCGACCTGAACGCCAACGACATCGAAGCCGCGATGAAGATCGTGGCCGGCACCGCACGCTCCATGGGCGTCACCGTCGAAGGCTGACCCAGCCAACTCCAAACCAGTGGGAGGGCTCAGCCCGCACCACGCCTGGCCACGGCCCACGAGCGGGCCGCACCAACACGAAAGAGACCAGAGAAATGAAGCGAAGCAAGGCCTACCGGGCCGCTGAGGCGAACATCAACGCCACCCAGCTGTACACCCCCGAGGAGGCGCTGGCGCTGGCCAAGTCCGGTGCCTCGGCCAAGTTCGACGAGACCATCGAGGTCGCGCTGCGACTCGGCGTCGACCCCCGCAAGGCGGACCAGATGGTCCGCGGCACGGTCAACCTTCCCAACGGCACTGGCAAGACGGCACGGGTCCTCGTCTTCGCCACCGGTGAGAAGGCGGCAGACGCGCTCGCCGCGGGCGCCGACGAAGTGGGCGCCGACGAGCTGATCGACAAGATCGCCGGCGGCTACCTCGACTTCGACGCCGTGGTGGCCACCCCCGATCTGATGGGCAAGGTCGGCCGGCTGGGCCGGGTGCTCGGCCCGCGCGGCCTGATGCCGAACCCCAAGACCGGCACGGTGACCATGGACGTGGCCAAGGCCGTCACCGACATCAAGGGCGGCAAGATCGAGTTCCGGGTCGACCGGCACGCGAACCTGCACTTCATCGTCGGCAAGGCCTCCTTCACCGAGCAGCAGCTGGGGGAGAACTTCTTCGCCGCCCTGGACGAGGTGCTGCGGCTCAAGCCGAGCGCCGCCAAGGGCCGCTACCTGAAGAAGGTCACCGTAGCCTGCACCATGGGCCCCGGCGTGAGCGTCGATCCGACCCGGACCAAGCCCACGGCCGAGTGAGCTGATCGCCCTACAGCGAGCCCCGTCCTTCTGGACGGGGCTTTCGCTTTTGCGGATTGCTGCTCGGTCCCGTAAGGTAGGCAGAGCCGAAGACCGCTGGTCGGTTCTGCGTGAGCAGAACCGGTAAACCCCGCGCAGGTGAAACGTGAAACGCTCTCTGAG
>CXWJ01011778.1_pt1 | contig 11406 bp, 9 predicted proteins | sample 590841 | NCBI WGS metagenome assembly CXWJ01 (sample SAMEA3498367, study PRJEB10139) | wastewater metagenome | biome: wastewater treatment plant; material: activated sludge | place: Austria | collected 2015-01-21 | reverse complement strand
CAGCGGTAGCCGGTCGGCGATGAGCACGTCTACCCGCCCGGCGATCAGGTCGTCGACGGCCGCGGTTGTCTCCGTGTAGGCCAGCAGGTTCTCCGGCGACAGCACGCCGGCGTCTACGCCCGCCTCTTGCAGCCACGTCTGGTACACCGACCCCTCTTGCACGCCGACGCGGTAGGGGGCCAGGTCGGCCGGCGAGCGCAGAGCGATGCCCGTATCGACGCGGGCCAACGCCGCGTCTTCGCTGACGTGGTAGACGCTGGAGAAGTCGACCACCGCCCGCCGCCCCTCGGTGACGGAGATGGCGGCGATGGCCACGTCGATCTGCCCGACGGCCAGCGCGCCGCCCAGGCCGTCGAAGGCCATGTCGCTGAACTCGACTTCGACGCCCAGCCGCTCGCCCAACAGCCGGGCCAGAGCGACATCGAAGCCGTCCAACTCGAACTTATCCGTATAAAAGGCGAAGGGCGGGTAGTCGGCCGACGTGCCGACGATCAGCCGGCCGCGCTGCTGGACGGCGGCCCAGGCATCGGCCGCCGGAGCGGGAGTCGGGGCGGCAGCCGTGGCCGCGGGCGTGGCTGGTTCCAGCGTCGGCGTGACGGCTGCTTGCTGGCGGCAGGCGGCCAATCCAAGAAGAACGAAAGCCAGAATCAGGAGGCGATTGAGAGCGTAGCGAGTCACGTGTCACCTCTGCGGCCGATCTCCCGGTTGGCCGGGAGCCTTAAGAGAGGGCGCGTCGGCCACTGACCCGCCCTCTGAATCTCTCGCGCTATGGGAGGGGTGGGAGAGGGGGATTTAATCATCTACCCTCTCCCCAACCTGCTCCCGAAGGACGAAATGAACGGAATTATGATTGGGGGATAAAGGTCATCGTTCCCCCATCAGCCATCAGTTGGATGATGAGCGCGCCGGCGTCGTCCACCTCGAACGGCCCTGCCTGGTTCAGGTACTCGATGAACGAGTCGCTCAGCGAGCCGGGCGGGCAGGCGACGAATGTCTGGGCCTGCACAACGATGGTCAGCGTGCCGTCGCTGTTGACGGTGTACGTCCCATTGGCGTTGTTGCAGTCGGCGACGACAGCGACCGTGCCGTCATCGTTGAAGACGAGGGTATAGTCGGCCGTCGTTGGCACCGCATACTCCTGCTTGGCGTCGCGGAAGGTCGTCCAACGCCAGATGATGCCGGCCAGCGGCGCGGCCGTGGGGCCCTCGGGATCGGCCACGACCTCGGCGCCGGCGCCGCCGGTAAACGGGCCGCCGTTAACCAGCCGCAGCATCGGGCCGTCGACAACACTCAGCAGCAGGTCGTCGCCGTCGAACGTGAAGCCGGCCACCTGGCCCAGCAACTGCACGTACTGATCGCCGAGCGACCCCTCTTCGCAGGCCGCGGCCGTCATCGCCCCAGGCTGGAGCGTCAGCGCCATCCCTTCCAGCGTGTAGCTGCCCGCGCCGTTGTTGCAGTCGGCGACGAAGGCAATCGTGCCGTCGTCCAGAAAGGCCAGCGTGTAGCGCTCCGGGTTCGCGACGACGGTGCTCTCGCCGCCGTCTTCCAGGGCGGCCCACTGCCAGGCGATGTCGAGCAGGTCGCCCGTCGGCGCTTCCGGTGCGGCGGCCGTAGCCGGGCCGGTGTTGACGAAGGTGGCGCTGCCGCCGTCGGCCGTGGTCAGCGTCGGGTTGCCGTCGTCGTCTACTGTCACACCGTTCACGTTGCCGAGGAAGTTGACAAAGGCGTCGGCCTGCGACCCCTCGGGGCAGGCGGCCAGCGTCATCGGCCCCGGCGACAGCGTCAGCGCGCCGCCGGCGTCATAGGTATAGGTTCCCGCGCCGACGTTGCAGTCGGCCTGGAAGTTAAACGTGCCGTCGGGCCAGAGCACCAGGAAGTAATCCTCCGGGTTGTCCACCTCGACCGGGTTGCCTTCGGCATCCGTGACCGGCCATTGCAGCGTGACCCCGGTCAGCCCGGCGCTCTCGGCCGTCGTCTGGTCTTGCCCTTCGGGGGCCGTCGTCTCGACCGGCCCGGCGGTGATAAAGGTAGCCCTACCGCCGTCGGCGGTGGTCATCGTCACCGTGCCGTCGTCGGCCACAGCCACGCCGGTCACGCCATTCAGGAAGCTCAGGAACGTATTGGACTGCGAACCGGTGGGGCAGGCGACGCGCGTCAGCGGCCCGGGCAACAGGGCCAGCGCGCCGTCATCGTCATACTCGAACGTGCCCGCGCCAACGTTGCAGTCGGCCCGGATGGTGTAGGTTCCATCGGGCAGCAGCACAAGCGAATACGTCTTCGGGTCATCGACCTCAACCGCGCTACCGTCGGCGGCGGTGAAACCGGGCCACTGGAGATTGAGACCGGTGAAGCCGGCGTCGGCCGCGTCCGGCTGCGCTTCGGGCGCGTCGGCGGCGGTGGTGTCGGCCTGGCCGCCGTTGGCAAAGATCGCCTCGCGGCCATCGGCCAGCGTCAGGATCAGGTCGCCGCTTTCGTCGAAGGCCAGGGCACGGGCCGCGGGCAGCGTTTGCAGGAACTCGTCGGCCTGCGAACCGGCGGGGCAGGCGGCGCGCGTCATGGCCCCCGGCGTCAGGCTGAGCGCGCCGTCGTCCACGCGGGTGTCACCGCGACCAACGTTGCAGTCGGCCACGAAGCTGAACGTACCGTCGGGCCAGAAGATAAGGGCGTAGTCGGTGGGGTTCTCGACCGAGGTCTCGTCGCTATCGCCGCCGCGGCTGCCGGTCCAGTTCCAGACGATGCCGGCGGCGTCGTCCGGCGTGGCCGGAACCGGCGCGGGCTGGGCGGCAGCCCGGACGGCCGTCGCGCCCACGGCCAGTGAGCGGGCCAACCGCCACAGGCGCGACAGAGGCGGCGTCGTCGCGGCGTCGTCCGCTTCCTCAACCTGAGCGGCGATGGTGCCGTAGTAGGCAGCCGGGTCGGAGGCCAGCGCGGCGGCGGCGTCAGCCGACGGTTCGGCCAGGTACGCGGCCTCCACCGGCCAGGCCATGAAGACGTAGTGGCGGCCGTCGGCGGTCACGCCCTGGTAGACGTAGCTGAGGCCCGACTCGTTGGTGACGGGCGTCACGTTATTGCCGGTGACGTGGGTCACGTAGCCCACGCCCTGGCCGTCGTGGAACGTCTCATAGGCCATGCGGGCGACCATCGCCTGGGTCGCCTCGCTGAGGATGGGCGGCACGGGCATCGACGCCTCGTCGGCCGCCGGCTGCTCGTCCAGCATCGATTGCAGCTCCTCCAGCGCGTCCTGCCCGGCGCTGTCGCCGCGCGCCTGGAGCCAGGCCAGCAGGGCGGTGATGGGCACGATGCGGATCTGCGGCCGGTTGAGGTCGATGGTGTCGGGCGCGGCCAATTCCAACTCCGGCTGGGCCGGGTCGCGGAAGGTCAGCAGCAGATGGGGCGGCAGGCCGTCTCCGGCCGCGTCGGCGGCGTCGCCGCTGACGACCTGNNGGCTCCTGGGCCGTTGCGTCGACCGCGGCGACCTGGGTCGGGGCCAGGGTGGCGGCCGGCTCCGCGCCGCGCAGGGCGGCCAACTGGTCGCGGGCGAACAGCAATAGCCACAGCAGGCCGATGATTTGCAGCGCCAGCACAATCCAGGCCAGCGTCACCCGCCGACCGGCGCGGCTTTCGTCGTCGTGATAACTCGCCATGTTCTCCTCCTCAAGCCGCCAATCCGGTGGCACTACTCCTTCTCAAAGGTCAGCAGTTGCGCCCACTCTTCCGTCAGCGCGTCGTCGGCCGTAACGGAGCCAAGCATCTGAATGATGCGGGCCACGATACCCGTCCAACCCGTCTGATGGCTGGCCCCCACCCCCGCGCCCAGATCGGCGTGGAAGTACTCGTAAAACAGGATGAGGTCGCGCCAGTGGGGGTCGGTCTGGAACTTCTCCGTGCCGCCATAGACCGGGCGGCGACCGTTGCGGTCGCGCACGAAGATGGACGCCAGCCGGCGGCCGATGCCCATGGCCACCTCGTAGAGCGTGGCCTCGTGGCCGGAGCCAGTCGGAAATTCAATCTTGAACTCCGGCCCATAGTAGCGATAGAGTTGCAGCAGTGCGCGCATGAGGAGAATGTTGACCGGCATCCAGATCGGCCCGCGCCAGTTGGAGTTGCCGCCAAACATGCCGTTGTCGGATTCGGCCGGCAGATAGCTCACCTTATACGCGTGGTCGCCGACGTGGAAACTGTACGGCTCATCCAGATGGCGGCGCGACAGGGCGCGAATGCCGTAAGGGCTGAGGAACTCCTCCTCGTCGAGCATGGCCCGCAGCACGCGGCGCAACTTGTCCTCGTTCACCGTCGACATCAGGTAGCGCCCCTCGCGCCCCGGCTGGCGCGGCACACCGATGGTTGCGCCCAGTTCGGGGTAGCGGTCCAGGAAGGTGCGCACCCGATCCATCAGTTCGGGCATGGCCGCCAGCACCTCCGGCTCAATGACCGTCGTGGCGCAGATGGGCAGCAGGCCGACCATGGAGCGGACTTTCAGCCGGACGGCCGTGCCGTCGGGGAAGCGCAACACGTCGTAGAAGAAGCCATCTTCTTCGTCCCACATCTCGTCGGCGTGCTCGCCAATGCGGTCCATCGCCGCGGCGATGAGCATGAAGTGGGAGAAGAACTTGAGCACCATGTTGCCATAGAGCGACGGATCGGTCGGCAATAGCTCCAGCGCCATCTCCAGCATGCCAAGACAGTAGAACGCCATCCAGGCCGTGCCGTCGGCCTGCTCCAGAAAGCCGCCCGTCGGCAGCGGTGAACTGCGGTCGAAGACGCCGATGTTGTCCAGCCCCAGAAAGCCCCCTTCGAAAAGATTGCGGTCGCTGCGATCCTTGCGGTTGAGCCACCAGGTAAAGTTGAGCAGCAGCTTCTGGAACGACTGGGCCAGGAAGCGCGTGTCCGCCTCGCCGTTCATCTCGGCGTCGATGCGATAGACGAACAGGGTGGCCCAGGCGTGGACGGGCGGGTTCACGTCGCCGAAGTTCCATTCGTAGGCGGGAATCTGGCCGCTGGGATGCAAAAAGCGCTCAGACAGGAACAGTTCGAGCTGTTCCTTGGCAAAGTCGGCATCGACCATGGCCAGGGAGATGGTGTGGAAGGCCAAATCCCAGGCGGCGTACCAGGGGTACTCCCACTTATCGGGCATGGAGATCACATCGGCGTTGACCATGTGAACCCACTGCCGGTTGCGCGCCGGCCGGTTGGCGCCAGGCTTCCAGGGGTGGGCGCCCTGCTCTTGCAACCACATGTCCAGGTCATAGTAGTAGTACTGCTTCGACCACATCATGCCGGCCAGCGCCTGGCGCATGACCGCCGCGGCATCGGCCGGAAGCCGCTCGGGGGTGATGGCGGCGTGGAAGGTGTCGGCCTCGGTCTGGCGGTCGCGGAAGGCCGTCTCGAAGCTTTCGCCCAAGGGGGCTGCGCCCTCGCCGGCCCACGCGTCCGGGGCGGCCCGTGTCAGCCGCAGTTGGACGGTGGCCGACTCGCCAGGCGGGATGGTCAGCGCATAGTGGGCGGTAGACTTGGTGCCCACTCTCTGCCGGTCAACCGCCTGGCGCTCGCCGTCGATCAGATAGCGGTGGAAGCTGTCCTTGGTGTAGGGCGAGCCGTTGGGCTTGTTGTAAAGCCGCTGCTCGTTCGATTCATTGTTGGTGAACAGCAGTTCCGCGCCGCTCTGGCTATACAGATACATGTCGCCTAGCAGCGGGTGCTGGGCGGCGATGACGCCGATGCCGGCCGGGCCGTCGACGGCTTTCAGTGTCGGCCGCGCCGTCTCCGGCATCGACGACCAGATGTTGCGAAACCAGAGCGTCGGCAGGAGGTGGAGCGGCGCGGCGTCGGGGCCGCGATTGGCGGCGGTGACGCGAATGAGNNGTAGGGGAAGGCACGCTGAGGATACTTGTACAGATACTTCATGTACGAGTGCGTCGGCGTGCTGTCCAGGTAGAAGTAGTACTCCTTGACGTCCTCGCCGTGGTTGCCCTCGCTGTTGGTCAGGCCGAAGAGGCGCTCCTTCAGAATGGGGTCGTGCCCGTTCCACAGCGCCAGGGCGAAGCACAGGTGTTGCTGGTCGTCAGAGATGCCGCCCAGGCCATCCTCGCCCCAGCGATAGTAGCGCGAACGGGCCTGGTCGTGGCTGAAATGGGCCCAGGCGTCGCCGTTGTCGCTATAGTCTTCACGCACAGTGCCCCACTGTCGTTCGCTGAGATAAGGCCCCCACTTCTTCCAGGCAGCTTTCTTGTCACGCGCCTCGTGCAGCCTTTGTTTCTCAGCGTTGTTGGTCATGGTGTGCTTGAGGACCCCTCGACGACCGGCTTGTACGCCAGCCGTCGTAAGTCGATTAGGCCCCCAACGGGGCCGCGTCGGCTGCATCGTCGGCCGCGGCGGCCGCGTTTTCGGCTGCGTCCTCGGCGTGTTTGGCCGCGTCCTCGGCCGCTTCTCTGGCGCGAGCGGCCTCGTTCTCCAGCCGGCGGGCCTCGGTCGCGTCTTGCCGGGGCGAATCCCCTTCCAACGCCTCGACTCGTTCCTCGAACGTCCCCTCAACGACCTTGTCGCTCAACATACGATAGCCGACGTAGAGCGGCACGATCTGGTAGAGGGCAAACCAGGCCAGCAGCCCCGTGGCCACCAGCTTGATGGTGTTCAGATTGGCATTCACCTGGGCGCGCGCGTTTTCCAGCGAGGCCGTGGTCTGGTCGAGCACGCCGATGTACTGGTCGAGCAGTGGGATGAACTGCTGGACGGTGGTGTTGATGCCGTCGATNNTGCAAGCTCTCGCCGATTTGCAGCACGGCGTCGTCAAACGGTTCCTCCGGGCTGTAATCAATGCCCAGGTCGAAGTTGAAGCTCTGGCCCAGGAATGTACGCTCCAGCTGGAAATCGCTGAGACGGGTGAGTGTCGTGTCAATGCTGCCGGCGATGCCCGCCAGATTGGGCACGGCGACGTTAACCGCGTCGAGGCTGGCCGGCAGCGTCTCGGTGGTCAATGTCGTCACCTGCTGCAACAGCGGTTCGGTGTCCACCAGGGTTGTGGCCGCGTTGCTGGCGGTCAGCGAGACGGTGTCGAGCGTCGTGCCGACTTCGGTCAGCGTGGCCTGGACGTTGCGCAGGCTGTCCGTCGACGTATCGACCGTGGTGCCCAGCGTGTCGACAACGGAGTTCAGGCCGACGACAGTGGCGTCGATAGCCCGATTGGCAAAGAAGGCCCCCGCGCCGGCGATGACCAGTCCGAGGATACCGACGATGATGATGAGTAAGCCGATGAGGCGACGAAAGATGGACATGATTACCCCTCCACACTTATCAAATGCGTACCCAATGGACACCGCCGCGCGGCGCGCAACCGGCCGCGCGGCGCGGCGGTGTCGTGTGGTCTAGCGCTGTGCGCGCAGCAGATCGCGAATCTCGGTCAACAGCTTCTCTTCAACGCTCGGTGCCGGCGGGGCCGGGGCCTCGACCTTCTTGCGGTTCATCCGGTTCATGGCGCGGATGATGAGGAACAGCACCAGGGCGATTAGCAGAAAGTTGATGATGGCCTGGATGAAGTTGCCGTAGGTGATGGCCGCATCGCCGACGGTCATCGCCAGCGAGGTGAAGTCGACGCCGCCGAGGATGACGCCGATGATGGGCATGATGATGTCATTGACCAGCGAGTTGATGATGGCCGTGAAGGCGCCGCCGATGATGACGGCTACAGCTAGGTCCATGACGTTGCCGCGCATGATGAACTCTCGGAACTCTTTGATCACAATAACCTCCTAAATGCTTCTGTCTGCAACGTTGGCCGGCGGCGAGGTGGCGAACCGACTCCCGCAGCCGGTGATCCGTTTGAGCGACAGGCGCTACCGGGGATCGTCCAACAGATCCATAAAGTCGGAGCCGGTGTCCGATGTTGAGGATTTCTTGGGTGTTGTCTTGGTCTTCTTGTGGGTCGTTTTCTTGGCCGGTTGGGGGGCGGCCGGGTCGGCCGCGGCCTTCTTGGCCGTCGTCTTCTTGGCCGTGGCCTTCTTCGGCGTGGCGGCCGGCGCGCCGGCCTGGGTCGCCATCAGCCCCATCGCCTCTTGCAGGCCATAGACGGCATCGTCTTCGCTGATGCCCATCTGCGACGACAGGCGCGCGGCCACGCCGCTGGAGCGGATGTAGTCGGCGTCGGTCACGCCGGCCAGACTGGCGCTGCGCCCGCTCTGCTTCTTGGCCATCGACGCCGTCAGCAGGCCAATGGCGCCCATGATGAGCGTATTGGCCATCTGTGGCGAGATGCCCAGCTTCTCGGCCAGCGTGTCGGCAAAGGGCAACATCGCCCCACCACCGCCGCCGAAAGTCGAGGCTCCGCCGCCGCCACCGAGCAAACCGCCCAGCAGCCCACCCATGCCGCCGCCCCCGCCGCCCAGCAGACCGCCCAACAAGCCGCCGAGGCCGCCCGCGTCAGCAGCGCTGCTGCCGGCACTTTCAGTCGCCCCGTCGCCCATCAGGCCGCCGAGCATACCCATCAGGTCGCCGGCGTCGCCACTCGACGCACTGCCGCTCGGCGCGCTGGGGCTGGGGGACGCCCCGCCACCCATCAAGCCGCCGAGCATACCCATCAGGTCGCCGGCATCGCCACCGCTCGGGCTGCCGCCAGCCGCTCCGCCGCCGCCCATCAGCCCACCGAGCAGCGCGCCCAGGTCGCCGGAGCCACCCGCACTGCCGCCCATCAGGCTGCCCAGCAGGTCGCCCATGCCCTTGTCGCCAGTGTTGTCTTCCTGGTCGGGATCGCTCATATCTGACAACATGCCCATCAAATCATCGCCCATCTTGACTCTCTCCTTGGCCGGCAGCCGGGCTGCCCTTATTATGGCCACATTCTACACGTTTCGCCCACAGGGCAGCAGTAATTGGCACAGTTGGCGTCTAACGCACGGCCAGCGCCACCGGCCGCGAGAGCGCCTCCAGCGTGGCGCCGTTGACCATGAAGGCAACGATGACATATTCGCCCGGGCCAACGTCGCCGCTGACCTGCCAGTTGCCGCTCGCATCGACCACCGCCGGCGCGCCGAACGCCTCGCCGCTCATCTCGATGTAGATCGTCCGCCCCGGCTCGGCCGTGCCGGTGACTGTCAGCCGCGGGCCGACAAAGGTGGCCACGCCCGACTCATTGATGATCGGCGGCCGCACCCCCGCGGCCAGCGGTGGTAACAGGATGCGGTCGATGACGTGGAGCAGACCGTTGCCCGCCGCCACGTCGGCGGCCAGCACCGCCGCGCCGTTGATGGTGATGCCGTCCCCCTCGGGCGCGATGGTCAGCAGGCGGCCGTTGAGCGTCGCCGGCTGCACCGTCCGCAACTGGGCAGCGGTGTGGCGTCCGCGGACGATGTGGTATTGCAGCAGTTGCGAGAGCGCCGTCGGGTTGGCCAGCAGCGCGTCGACCACCGGCTGCGGCAGGGCGGCGAAGGCGTCGTTGGTCGGGGCAAAGACGGTGAACACTCCCGGCCCGGCCAACGCCTCGGCCAGCCCGGCGGCCTGGACGGCGGCCAGCAGCGTCGCCAGCTCCGGCCGGCTCTGGAGCGCGGCGGGGATGGTATCGGCCGGCAGTTCGGCGGCCGGCGTCGTCCCGGCCGTGGGGGTTGCCTCAGCAGGCAATGTCGCCTCGGCAATGACCGTGGCCTCGGTGACTGGCGTAGACTCCACGGCCGAAGTGGACTCCCCAGCCGGAGTAGGCTCCGCGGCCGTGGCCTCAGCAATCGGCGTGCCCGGGCCTTCCAGCGTGGCCGCGCCGGCGCTGACGGTCAACGCCTGACCGGCGGCCAGCAAGACACCGGCCGCGTCGAGGCTGTTGAACTGGACGGTGTGGTCGCCGGGCGGCAGATCAAGGGGCAGCGACCAATTGCCACTCTCGTCCACGACAGCCACGCCCGCCTCCTGCCCATCGACCAGCGCCTCGACCTGTGTTCCCGGCGCGCTCTGCCCCGTCCAGCCGATGACGCCCACGGGCACAACCAATAGCACCCCACCGTCCGGCCCGGACGAAAGTTCGCCCGGCGCGGCGATGGCCGGCGGGCGCGGGCCGAGGGGCACGGGCAAGCGGGTCGTCACGCCGACAGCGTCGATTGACTCGATGATGACNNAAGCGACCACGCGCCGACGACATCAGCTGTTGTCGTGCCCAGCGGCGCGCCGTCCGACAGGACGGCGACGGTCACGTTGGGCGCGGCCACGCCGGCCAGCGTCCAGCTATTGGTCAACGCATCGAACGTCGCCTGCAGCTGATCGCCGGTCGCGGACGCCTCGCCCACAGCGATGGTCAGCGGGACGGATTCGGCCGCGACCCCGCCGACGTTGTCGAGCGTCTGGGCGACGAGGGTGTGTGTGCCGGCGGGCAGGTCGGCCGTCAGCGACCAGGTGCCATCGACACCAGCGCTGGCCAGGCCAATCGGTTGGCCGTCGGCCAACACCCGCACCTGCGCCCCCGCCCCGGCCAGTCCGCTGAACGTCAGCGCACCGGGAGCCAGCGGGCCGGTCGGCGCGCTGATGGCCGGCAGAGCCAGGGTGGGCGCGGGGAGCGTGGCCGGCTCGCGCGTCAGGCCCCCGGCAGCGGCTTCGGCCGTCGCCACGACCACAGCCGTCGCCTCCGCCTCGTTCAACAGGTCGGGCAGGCCACTTTGACGGGTGGCAACCCAGGTCAGAAACAGCAGGACGATGAGCAGCAGCAGCACGCCGAGCTTCATCAGGTCGAAACGCCGAATCTCTTCGGCCGAGCGATGGCGAATCATGGCCTAACCCCTCCTTGCCGCAACCAGCTCGGCGGCGTGGGTGCACCACGCGGCGTAGTCGGCCAGGCGCAGCGCGGGGGACGGGCAGAGTTCGGCCAGCCGCTCCGGGGAGGTGGCGGCCAGCGCGTCGAAGGTGCAGATACCGGCTTCGTAGAGGCGGCGTTCAAAGACTTCGCCAATGCCGCCCACCTGCTCGAAGTCGTCGGGCGGCGTGCCGTCCCAGGCGCGGCCGAGGGAGTTGCCGGCCACGGCCAGGCGCATCGCCTCGGCCTGGATGGCGGCAATGTCGATGCTGCCCGGGCGCACATTGAGAAGGGTTGCCAGCTCGTCGCCCGGCAGTTCGGCCACTTCCCAATAGCTGCCGATGCCCGCGGCGTAGAGGCGCTGCTCGAAGACGGAGCCGATGCCGGGGATGGCCGACAGGTCTTGCGGGCAGGGGACGACGTAGGCTGCCTTGGGGCGGCGCGTGGCGCGGGGAACGCGCCGGCCGGCGGCGCGCCGTCCGGCTTCGTCGATCCAGGCCGCGTAGTCGCCGCCCCGACCGCCGCCGGCCTTCACCGCCGCTTCCACCTGGTCGGGTGTGGCCGCGGCCAACGCGGCGAAGCTGCCCAGCCCCGCTTCGCGCAGCCCGGCGGCCGAGCTTGCGCCGATGCCGCGGATGAGGCTCAAG
>CXWJ01001387.1_pt1 | contig 11408 bp, 11 predicted proteins | sample 590841 | NCBI WGS metagenome assembly CXWJ01 (sample SAMEA3498367, study PRJEB10139) | wastewater metagenome | biome: wastewater treatment plant; material: activated sludge | place: Austria | collected 2015-01-21 | reverse complement strand
GTCAAATCAGCCAACAGCCAATTCAACCAAGCCGCCTCGAACACAGAAATTCGGACACTCTCGCTTCGACTTGATCGAAGCACCACGGACCGCGATCCCGCCGCTCTCGTTGGACTCCACCACGAAATCGTAGAACGCCTTGCTCTCGGTCGTTCGACCATGCAGCAACTCCGCGAAGCAGCGCTCGATCTGCCTGGAGTCGGCACGTGAGCTTCCATCACTCTCACGGTTGCCGCCAGTTCCATCCCGGTACGTCGCCAGGAACTTCTGCAGTAGCGCCAATTCCCCTGCAGTCGGCGGGCGTGTCAGGAATGCTCGCTCCATAAAATCCATTCTGACATGCCAGCCCGCAGCTCCGCAGCCACGAGACATGACCGTCGGTGAACGACCGCGTGGTCCCTACGCGACCGTTGCCCGATTCTGGCCGGTCTCGCCGACGCCGGCCGTCGAGCGCCGGCACCGTCACGGCCCGCTCGCCAACCCTCGCTCAAGCGCGCAAGGCGATGCGCCGGGGCGCCGCGCCGCGCGGCTGTACCGCCTCGATCACCATCAGCGCCAGGCGCTGGAGCCCCTCCCAGGGCTCGGCCGGCCAGTCCGGGTGTTTCAGGCCCTTCACCAGCCCGTCGCAGACCTGGGCGCTGGCGAGCAGGTGGCCGAGCGCCGCCGGCGTCAGCAGCGGCACGACGCGCTCGAACAGCCGTTCCTTCGCGCCCCAGACGCGCGCTTCGCGCAGCGCCATCGGCAGCGGCTTGCCGGCATCGAGCGCGTCGCGCACGCGCTTCAGTGCGCGGATGTCCTCGGCCAATGTCCAGTGCACGAGCACGGCGGCTTCGCCCTCGGCGCGCAGGCCGTCGAGCATGCGCAGCGCGCGCGCCGCCTGGCCGGCGAGCACGGCTTCGCCGAGCTTGAAGACGTCGTAACGCGCGACGTTCAGCACCGCGGCCTCGATCTGCTCGAAGCCGAGTTCGCCGGCCGGGAACAACAGGCCGAGCTTCTGGATTTCCTGGTGCGCGGCGAGCAGGTTGCCTTCGACGCGGTCGGCGAAGAACGCGAGCGTGCGCAAGCCTTCGTCGCCGGCGGCCACACGCTGGCCCTGCGCGGCCAGGCGCTGCGCGATCCACTGCGGCAGCGCGGCGCGGTCGATCGGGTCGACGCGCAGCGTGATGCCGGCCGCATCGAGCGCGCTGAACCAGGCGCTTTGCTGCTGCTGGCGGTCGAGCTTGGGCAGCTGCACGAGCGTGACCGTGGCGTCGCCGAGGTGTTCGCAATAACGTTGCAGAGCCTCGGAACCGTCCTTGCCGGGCTTGCCGTTCGGGATGCGGATCTCGATCAACTGGCGCTCGGCGAACAGGCTCAGCGCCAGCGACGCGCCGAGCAGCCCGCTCCAGTCGAAGTGCGCGCCCTGCACCGTGTGCACCTGGCGTTCGGTGCAGCCGGCGGCACGCGCGGCGCGGCGGATCGCGTCGCCGGCCTCCTGCGCGAGCAGCGGCTCGTCGCCCCAGACGGTGTAGATCGGCCGCATACCCTTCGCAAGATGGGCGGCGAGCTGGTCGGCGCGAAGCTGCATCTGCGGCGCCGCTCAGATGGCAGGTACCGCCGCGAGCCGGCGCAGCACCTGCGAGACGATGTCGGCCTGCATCGCGCGGTACAGCGCCGCTTCTTCCTGCTCCTTCGCGAGCGCGACGCTTTCGCTGTAGCTCATGTCGCGGGCGAGCAGGATCTGCGTCGGCGCGATCAGTTCGCGGTCGCTTTGCGTGCGCAGGCGGAAGTTCAGCCGCGTGCGCAGCTGCAACTCGCGCACCTGGCCGGCGGCGGTGCTGGCGACGACGCTTTTCTCGCGCACATCGGCCAGCGCCTCGAACACGACCTCGGCCCGCGCCGCGCTGTCGACCACCTTCGTCGACGGGCTGGCGTCGATGCCCTGGCGCAATAACGCAGCGAGCGGCGAGGCCGAGGCGAAACCCGTCAGCTGGATCGTGCGAAAGCGCAGTTCGGGCGCGCGCCGCAGTTCGAAGCCGCAGCCCGCGAGCGGCAGCACGATCAGCAGCGCGCGGCGTCGCATCGCGGCCTAGACGACGACGTTCACCAGCCGCCCCGGCACGACGATGACCTTCTTCGCCGGCCGGCCTTCGGCGAACTTCGCGACGTCCGGGCTTGCCAGCGCCGCCGCTTCGATCGCCGCCTTGTCGGCATCGGCCGGCACGCGGATCGCGCCGCGCAGCTTGCCGTTGACTTGCAGCATCAGCTCGAGTTCGTCGCGCTGCAGCGCGGTCTCGTCGACCGCCGGCCAGGGTGCGTCGAGCAGGTCGCCGAACTCGGCCTCGTAACCCAGCTCGCGCCACAACACCCAGGTGATGTGCGGGCAGGCGGGGTAGAGCACACGCAGCAGGATGCCGAAAGCTTCGCGCCGCACCGCGGCGGCGTTGCCCTTGAAGGCTTCGAGCGCGTTCAGCAGCTTCATCGCCCCCGAGACGACGGTGTTGTACTGCATGCGCTCGTAGTCGTAGCTCACCTGGCGCAGCACGGTGTGGACCTCGAAACGCAGCGCCTTGGCCGCGGCGTCCAGCCCGGAAGCGATGCTGCCGGCCGAAGCGATCGCCGCGGCGTGCTTCGCGCCGTAGGCCCAGACGCGTTTCAGGAACCGGTTCGCACCGTCGACGCCGGCGTCGTTCCACTCCAGCGTCTGCTCGGGCGGCGAAGCGAACATCACGAACAAGCGTGCCGTGTCGGCGCCGAAGCGGTCGATCAAGGCCTGGGGGTCGACGCCGTTGTTCTTCGACTTGGACATCGTCGTCCAGCCTTCGCACTCGACCGGCCGCCCATCGCGTTTCGCGGTCGCGCTCAGCACCTGCGCATGTTCGTCGCGCACGACGTCGAGCTCGTGCTCCCAGAAGTACTCGCGGCCGCCCTGGTCGCCGCTGCGCACGAAGGCTTCCTTCAGCACCATGCCTTGCGTCAGCAGCCGGGTGAAGGGCTCGTCGACCTTCACCAGGTGCATGTCGCGCATCACCTTGGTCCAGAAGCGCGCATACAGCAGGTGCAGGATGGCGTGTTCGATGCCGCCGATGTACTGGTCCATCGGCATCCAGTACTGCGTGCCTGCCGCGACCATGGCCTTGTCGTTCTTCGGGTCGCAGTAGCGCATGAAGTACCAGGCCGAATCGACGAAGGTGTCCATCGTGTCGGTCTCGCGCCGCGCCGGCTTGCCGCAGCTCGGGCAGACGGTGTCGACGAAAGCGGCGCACTTGTTCAGCGGGTTGCCGCTGCCGTCGGGGATCAGGTCTTCGGGCAGCACGACCGGCAGGTCGCGCTCGGGCACCGGAACGCTGCCGCAGGCATCGCAATGGATGATCGGGATCGGCGTGCCCCAGTAGCGCTGGCGGCTGATGCCCCAGTCGCGCAGCCGCCAGGTGATCTTCTTGCCGCCCAGGCCTTTGTGTTCCAGCGCCTTGGAGATCGCATCGACCGCTGCCCCGTACGACAAGCCGCTGTACAGGTCGGAGTTGATCGTCACGCTGCGGGTCTTGTCGGCGTACCAGTCCTGCCAATGGTCGTAGCTGAAATGCTCGCCGTCGATGTGCACGACCTGCAGGATGTCCAGGCCGTACTTCTTCGCGAACGCGAAGTCGCGCTCGTCGTGCGCCGGAACGCCCATCACGGCGCCGTCGCCGTAGCCCATCAGCACGTAGTTGCCGACCCACAGCGGCAGCTTCTCGTGCGTCAGCGGATGCTCGACCATGAGGCCCGTGGGCACGCCCTTCTTCTCCTGTGTCGCCAGCTCGGCTTCGGTCGTGCCGCCGGCCTTGCATTCGGCGATGAAGGCCGCGACCGCCGGGTCCGACGCGGCCGCGTGCGCGGCGAGCGGATGCTCGGGAGCGACGGCGCAGAAGGTCACGCCCATGATCGTGTCGGCGCGCGTCGTGAACACGTACAGCCGGCCGTCGCCGATCGGTGCGTCGTCCGCTGTCGCGCCCTTCGCGCGGATGTCGTGCGTGAATGCGAAGCGCACGCCTTCGCTGCGGCCGATCCAGTTCTCCTGCATCAGGCGCACGCGCTCGGGCCAGCCGCCGAGGTGGTGCTGCACCTGGTCGAGCAGTTCGTCGGCGTACCGCGTGATCTTCAGGTAGTAGCCGGGGATTTCGCGGCGCTCGACGGGCGCGCCGCTGCGCCAGCCGCGGCCGTCGATCACCTGTTCGTTGGCGAGCACGGTCTGGTCGACCGGGTCCCAGTTGACGACCTGCGTGCGGCGCTCGGCGATGCCGGCCTCGAGCATCTTCAGGAACAGCCACTGGTTCCAGCGGTAGTACTCGGGCGAGCAGGTCGCGAGTTCGCGGCTCCAGTCGATCGCCAGCCCCATGGCCTGCATCTGGGCCTTCATGTGGGCGATGTTGTCGTAGGTCCACTTCGCGGGCGGCACCTTGTTCTTCATCGCCGCGTTCTCGGCCGGCAGGCCGAAGGCGTCCCAGCCCATCGGCATCAGCACGTTCATGCCCTGCATGCGCAACTGGCGCGCGAGCATGTCGTTGATCGTGTAGTTGCGCACATGGCCCATGTGCAGCTTGCCGCTCGGATAGGGCAGCATCGAGCAGGCGTAGAACTTCGGCTTGCCCGGATGTTCGGTGACGCGGTAGGCGTCGGCCGCGGTCCAGGCAGCCTGCGCGGTGCGCTCGATCTCGGTGGGCTTGAAGTCGGGGTTCATGGGCGGGGCGCGCAGGCGCTGCAAGGATCGAACGATTATAGAAAGCGNNCTCGGGCTCGGCGACGAAGCCGATGCGCGTGAGCCCGGCCTTCTGCACGATGCCGATCAGCTCGGCCACGCGGCCGTAGGGCACGGCGCGGTCGGCGCGCAGCTGCACCTCGGCTTGCGGGTTGGCACGCGCTGCCTCGGCCACGCGCGCGCGGAAGGCCTCGTCGGCGAGCGCCTCGTCGCCGAAGAACAGCCGGCCCTGCGCGTCGAGCGCGACCGCGATCGATTGCGGCGCATCGCCCGGCAGCGCCGCGTCGCTGCGCGGCAGGTCGAGCTTCAGGCTCGACGCCATCAGCGGCGCGCTGATGATGAAGATCACCAGCAGCACGAGCATGACGTCGATCAGCGGCGTCATGTTGATGTCGCTCATCGGCAACGGGCCGGTGCTGCGTTCGAGGCGGCCGAAGGGCACCTCAGGACTCCTGCGCGGGGGCGCCGGCGATCATCTCGCGCAGGTCGTGCGCGAAGCCTTCGAGCTCGGCCTCGCACGCGCCGACCGCCTTGCCGAAGACGTTGTACGCGAGCACCGCGGGGATCGCGACCGCCAGGCCCGCGGCGGTCATCACGAGCGCCTCGCCGACCGGGCCGGAGACCTTCTCGATCGACATCGACCCCGACGCCGCGATGCCGACGAGCGCGTGGTAGATGCCCCAGACGGTGCCGAACAGGCCGACGAAGGGCGCGGTGCTGCCGATCGAGGCGAGCAGCACCTGGCCGAACTGCAACTGCGCAAGCACGGCGTGCAGCGCGTCGCGCAGGCGCCGCGTGAGCTGCGATTGGAGGTGGCCGCGGGTTTCGAGCGTGCCCGCCGGCGGCGCGGCGGTGGCGGCGGCCAGCAGCGGCGCGAGCACGCCTTCGCGGTCGAACGCGGCGAGGCGTTCGCGGCCCGCCGCCAGCGTCGGTGCGGCCCAGAAGGCGGCGACGGCGCGTGCGACGTCCCCGCGCACGCGCTTGAGCAGCCAGCCCTTCCAGAAGATCAGCACCCAGGCGCTGACCGACATCGCCAGCAGCGCCACCGCCACCGTGCGCGTGATCGCGTCGCCCTGGCTCCAGAAGTGCTGCAAGCCTTCCATCGAACTCAGAACCCGAGCACGTCGTTCATGCCGTACAGGCCGCTCGCTCTGGAGACGAGGAAACGCGCCGCGCGCAGGCTGCCTTGCGCATAACCGGCGCGGCTGGCGGACTTGTGCGTGATCTCGATGCGCTCGCCGGTGCCGGCGAACAGCACCGTGTGGTCGCCGACGATGTCGCCGCCGCGGATCGTCGCGAAGCCGATCGTCGACGGGTCGCGCTCGCCGGTCACGCCTTCGCGGCCGTAGACCGCGCAGGTCTTCAGGTCGCGGCCGAGCGCGGCGGCAACCACCTCGCCCATCGTCAGCGCCGTGCCGCTGGGCGCATCGACCTTGTGGCGGTGGTGCGCTTCGATGATCTCGATGTCGTAGCCCTGCGCAAGCGCCCGCGCGGCGGTGTCGAGCAGGCGCAGCATGAGGTTCACGCCGACGCTCATGTTCGGCGCCATGACGATCGCGATGTGCTTGGCGTGTTCGGCGATCTGCGCCTTCTGCGCGTCGCTGAAGCCGGTCGTGCCGATGACCGCCTTGACGCCGAGCTCGCGGCACGCAGCCAGGTGCGCCAGCGTACCCTCGGGGCGCGTGAAATCGACCAGCACCTGGGCGTTCGCGAGGCCGGTGCGCAGGTCGGCGGTGACGGGAACGCCGCTCGCGCGGCCCGAAAAGGCCGCGGCGTCGTGGCCGAGTGCCGGGCTGGACGCGACATCCAGCGCCCCGGCGAGCGCCAGGTCGTCGGCGGCGAGCACGGCCTCGATCAACATGTGGCCCATGCGCCCGGTGGCGCCGGCCACGGCGACGCGCAGCTTGTGCGCGCTCACTTGGCCGCCTCCAGCGGCGGGTACTCGCGTGCCGTGCCCTCGGGCGCAGCGTCCCCCGCGGGCTTCCTGGGGGGGGCCGGAAGGGCCTTGATCTGCTCTTCGCTCAGCGCCAGCACGGGCGCCGTTCCCGAGGTCTTGAAGGTGTCGATCGACGCGACGAATTCGCGTTCGCCGGGCAGTTCGCCGCCGGTGTCGATGCTTTTCAGCTGCTCGCCGTCGAAGCGCACGACGATGTGGCGCGACTGCGGCTCGGCACCCTGGCGCCGGATCGTGAACACGTAATCCCAGCGGTCGGCGTGGAAGACATCGGTCAGCAGCGGCGAGCCGAGCAGGTCACGCACCTGGGCGCGGCTCATGCCGGGCTTGACCAGGGCCGCCTGCTCCCTGGTGACGACGTTGCCCTGGACCACTTCGAGGCGGTAGGGCGTGACGATGCCGAGCAGGTTGTCGGAGGTCTGGAGCGACTCGCAGCCGGACAGCCCTGCAAGGCACAGCAGCAGCGCGGCCGATCGCCGGAAAGCGCGGGACGAAGGCATGGTGGGCAGGAGGGCCGCGCGCGCTGACGCGCTGGGCCTCGATATGATCCGGGGATTCTAACGGCCGGGTGTTCCGGCCCCGCCGAGCCCCATGAGCAATGCCGACGAACTGAAGAACAGCGGCCTGAAGGCGACGCTGCCGCGCATCAAGGTGCTGGAGGTCTTCCAGAACTCGGCCCAGCGCCATCTGAGCGCCGAAGACGTCTACAAGCACCTGCTGGCCGAGGGTTCGGATGTCGGCCTGGCCACCGTCTACCGCGTGCTCATGCAGTTCGAGCAGGCCGGCATCCTGTCGCGCAACCACTTCGAGAGCGGCAAGGCGGTCTTCGAGCTGAACGAGGGCAAACACCACGACCACCTGGTGTGCGTCGATTGTGGTCGCGTCGAGGAGTTCTTCGACGCCGAGATCGAAAAGCGCCAGAAGGCGGTCGCGCACGCCCGCGGCTTCGAACTCCACGACCACGCCCTCGCGCTGTACGCGGTGTGCACCAAGAGGAACTGCGAGCACAAGTCGAAGTAGCGGCGTCCGGGCGGCTATTCCGGTTTCAGCATCGCGCGCTGGTGGCGCTCGATGAATTCCTTGTAGGTGTCGATGCCGCGCAGTTGCAGGATCGTGTTGCGCACCGCGGCTTCGACCAGCACGGCGAGGTTGCGGCCGGCGTCGACCGCGATCACCGCCTTTTGCACCGGCACGCCGAGGATGTCTTCGTACAGCGGTTCGTAAGGCAGGCGCTCGAACTCGCGTTCCATCNNGAACTCGCGTTCCATCGTCTCCTTGCGCACCAGGTGGACGATGAGCTTCAGGCGCATCTTGCGCCGCACTGCGGTCTCGCCGAAGATCGCCTTGATGTCGAGCAGGCCGATGCCGCGCACCTCGAGCAGGTTCATCAGCAGTTCGGGGCAGCGGCCTTCGAGCGCGGTCTGCGAGACGCGGTACAGGTCGACCGCGTCGTCGGCCACGAGGCCATGGCCGCGCGAGATCAGCTCCAGGCCGAGTTCGCTCTTGCCCAGGCCCGATTCGCCGGTGAGCAGCACGCCGACACCCAGGATGTCCATGAACACGCCGTGGCGCGTGGTGCGCTCGGCGAAATGCTGGCTCAGGAAGCCGCGCACGACGTCGATCACATGGCCGGCCGACTCGCCGGTGGCGAACAGCGGGATCTCGGCGCGGTCGCACATCGCGACGAGCTTGTCGGGCGCCACCTGGCCGTCGGCGACGATCAGCACCGGCGGCTCGAGCGTGACGATGCGCGCGATGCGGCGTTCGGACACCTCGGACACCGGGTCGCCGAGGTAGGCGACCTCGCGCCGGCCGACGATCTGCACGCGGTACGGGTGGATGTAGTTCAGGTAGCCGACCAGGTCGGCGGCCGACTGCGCGTTGCGCACCGCGGCTTCGTCGAAACGCCGCTCGGGGTGCGCGTGGCCGGCGATCCACTCCCAGTGCAGGGCGGTGCGGTGCTCTTCGAATAGCGCCTCGGCGCTGATGACGTTCGGCTTCAACGGCGGCCGTTCGGTGTGTCGCTCAGGCCACCGACTTCAGCGGTTCCCAGTTCGAGATCAACTCGTGCACCTTGGCGGCATCGCCTTCGCTCTTGAGGCGTTCGCGCAGCTCGCGGTCCGACAGCATCTCGGCGATCTCGGACAGAATTTCGAGGTGGCGCTGGGTCGCGGCTTCGGGCACGAGCAGGAAGATCAGCAGCAGCACCGGCTCGTCGTCGGGCGCGTCGAAAGGCACCGGCTGGCGCACGCGCAGCACTGCGGCGAGCGGGTTCTTCAGGCCCTTGATGCGGCCGTGCGGGATGGCCACGCCGTGCCCCAGCCCGGTGGAGCCCAGGCGTTCGCGGGCGAACAGGTTGTCGGTGACCGTGGCACGCGCGATCGCGTGCTGGTTCTCGAACAGCAGGCCGGCGTGCTCGAATGCGCGCTTCTTGCTCGTGGCATCGACGTCCACGACCACGTTGCTGAGCGGCAGGATGGCGGAAAGGCGGTTCATCGGCGACTCACCTCGGAGGCCTGGCGCGTGGCCCGGACGACCGCTGTTGGCTAAGGTAGAAGATTATCGGCGTCCGAGGGGGGATCGAGAAAGCCCTACGAATGCGCCGACGTTCGATTTTGCACGCGGTGCTGCGTCGCAGCAACGCCGCACACATCCCGGGATCGCGGGGTCATGAAAAAGGCGGCCCGAAGGCCGCCTTCGGGTGCGGGATTCGGGATCAGGGCGTCGGCGCGTCCAGGCGCTTCGCGGCGGTGTGGTGGTGGTCCTGCAGCCGGTCCTTGTGGCGGCAGACCTGGCGGTCGAGCTTGTCCATCAGCTGGTCGATCGCGGCGTACAGGTCTTCGTGGGCCTGCTCGACGAAGATGTCCTTGCCCTTGACGTGCAGCGTGACCTCGGCCTTCTGGCGGCGTTCCTTCTCCTTCAGCTTTTCGACTGACAACAGCACGCTGACATCCACGACCTGATCGAAGTGACGTGTGACGCGATCCAGCTTCGTGAGCACGTACTCTCGCAAGGCTGGCGTCACTTCGAGGTGATGCCCGCTGATCGTCAGATTCATGGGGTGTCCTTTCACAGGGGTGGGAAAGCCGGTACGACGAGGGCCGCGAAGGCAAGGGGGCGGGCAGAGAGGGCGCGCAAGCGAACGCAACGACGTGTTGTTTGCAGCCCAGTGTGCCCACGTTCCGGCGCCGTGACAAGCCGGTGACAAGCGGGCCGGATGTGCGATCTGCCACGCTTCGGCCGCCCGGTGAGCGATGCGATAATTCGCCGTTCAGGTCTTCGGAGATGTCGTTGGACAGCACCGCTTCCCGGTGACCGTCCGCTCCCGGCGGGTCGCGCCACGCAGTGCGCAGCGGCTCGGAGCGAGGCGGTCACGAGTGCAAACCTCACCGTTCTTGCCCAGGCTGCCGGCGCGCATCAGGCGCCCGCCCTGCTCGGAGCCTCCATGCTGAATGTCTTCACGCTGGCCAACGGCCGGCTCTTCCAGGAAGAAATCGAAAGCCTCGACGCGCTGCGCCGCCTGCAGCCGGTATGGGTGGACCTCGACGCGCCGACGCCGGACGAAAAGGGCTGGATCGCGCAGCACTTCGGGCTGACGATCCCCGACGACGTGGTCGACGACGACCTCGAGGAGTCGGCGCGCTTCTACGAAGAAGACAACGGCGAGCTGCACATCCGCTCCGATTTCCTGATCGACGACGACCGCACGCCGCGCAACGTGCGCGTCGCCTTCATCCTGTACCGCAACGTGCTGTTCTCGGTGCACGCCGAGGACCTGCCGGTGTTCCGCCTGCTGCGCCTGCGCGCGCGGCGCATTCCGGCGCTGATCGAAGACGCGAAGGACGTGCTGCTCAAGCTCTACGACGCCGACGCCGAGTATTCGGCCGACGCGCTCGAAGGCATCTACGACGCGCTCGAAGCGGTCAGCGCGCGCGTCCTCAAGCAGGACGTGAACGACCAGGCGGCGGGCGACGCGCTGTCGGCGATCGCGCGCGAGGAGGACCTGAACGGCCGCATCCGCCGCAACGTCATGGACACGCGCCGCGCGGTCAGCTTCATGATGCGCAGCCGCATGCTCAACGCCGAGCAGTTCGAAGAGGCGCGCCAGATCCTGCGCGACATCGATTCGCTCGATTCGCACACGACCTTCCTGTTCGACAAGATCAACTTCCTGATGAACGCGACCGTCGGCTTCATCAACATCAACCAGAACAAGATCATCAAGATCTTCTCGGTGGCCAGCGTCGCGCTGCTGCCGCCGACGCTGATCGCGAGCGTCTACGGCATGAACTTCGCAGCCATGCCCGAGCTGAACTGGAAGCTCGGTTATCCGTTCGCGCTCGCGCTGATGCTGGCCTCGGTCGCGGCGCCGTTCATCTATTTCCGGCGCAAGGGCTGGTTGCGTTGATCAGGCGTTGACCCGTCGCTTCAACCATCGGATCAAGGCTCCGACCACCGGCAGCTTCTCGTACAGCTCCTCGGCCGCGTCCCACCAGTCGCGGTGGTCGGCGATTCGGCCGTCGCCGTCCAGCCGCCACTGGGTCGCGCCGCGCACGGTTCGCAGTTCGCGGCCGAAGCGTCGGAAGCGGAACACGAAATCCCAGGTCACGAAACACTGGTCGCGCTGGACGACGATGTCGCGAACGACGAAACGCGGCTCGTCGAGCGAGCGGAACATGTGTGCATACACGGCGCGCACCGCGGCCAGGCCGCGCACCTCGTTGAACGGGTCCTTGA
>CXWJ01005007.1_pt1 | contig 11431 bp, 9 predicted proteins | sample 590841 | NCBI WGS metagenome assembly CXWJ01 (sample SAMEA3498367, study PRJEB10139) | wastewater metagenome | biome: wastewater treatment plant; material: activated sludge | place: Austria | collected 2015-01-21 | reverse complement strand
TGGCTGGTGGCGCTGGCCATGACCCTCATCGCCGTCAGCGGATTCCTGCTCTATGTCGCCGGGGCCACGCTGTTGGTCGCGGCCCGCGAGCACCTGCCCGTCGCTCCCGTCTTCCTCGACGAGTTTCGCGCGGCCAGCGGCCTGTCGGCAGCCCTGAGCGCCACGGGTGCCTTGGTGGCCTTGGCGGCCGACGCGGTCGGGCTGCTCGCCATACCGCTGTATCTGTCGCCACTGCTGCTGACGCAGTTCGCCGTGCGTCGGCAAGCAGGCATTCGCGAGACCTACGCCCAGACCATCAGGACACTGGCTCGGATGACGGAGGTCGCGGGCTACACCGCGGTCGACCACGGGGCCCGCGTGGCGGCGCTCGGACGTGCCGTCGGTCGTGAGCTCGGGATGCGTGAGCGGGAGGCGCGCGACCTCGAGGTGGCCGGACTGCTGCATGACATCGGCCAGCTGGCGCTGTTCGAGGCGATCCCCGCTGGCGCGACCGTGATGGCCGCACCAGCCGACCAGCGACAGATCGCGCTCGACGGGGCAGCGATCGTGCGCACTGCGGGCACGCTGGACACGGTGGCACTCATCATCGAAAGCCAGACCCACCAGTTCCGGCAGGTGCGCGAGTTCGGCGAGGAGCTGCCACTGGCCAGCCGGATTCTCAAGGTGGTCAACGCCTTCGACGACCTCACGGCCGGGTCGGCCGATCCGGCCATCGTCGATGCCGCGCTCGAGCGCATCTCGCTCGGGCTGGGCTACGAGTACGACCCCGCCGTGGTGGACGCGCTGATCAGCGTGCTCACCCGCGGCCGGGTCTCGAGCCGTGGCACCCTGGACTGAGCGGCGCCACGCCGGCGCGCCCTACGCCTTCTTGGTCTCCCAGAAGATGCCGGCGATCTCGTCGATCTTGGCGATCAGGTCGTCGGCGACCGCGACATCCCAGCTCGCCTTGGTGCCACCGGCGCCGGCGAGCTTGGTCGCGTCGTTGAACAAGCCCGAGAGGTGGGGGTACTTCTCGAAGTGGGGCGCCTTGAAGTAGTCGGTCCACAGCACCCACAGGTGGTGTTTGACCAGGTCGGAGCGCTCCTCCTTGATCTTGAGCGCCCGCGCCTTGAAGTCGGCGTCGGGGTTGTCCTTGACCTTGACCATGCACGCCTTGACCGACTCGGCCTCGAGGCGTGCCTGAGCCGGGTCATAGATGCCGCACGGCAGGTCGCAGTGCGCGCTGACGTCGATGGTGGGGGCGAACAGTCGGATCATGAGGCGAGCCCTTCATGGTCACGTCGCGGCGCGATGCCAGTGCCGACGACAGGAGTGGGTCGAACAGTCCTCAACTTACCTCGCGCGGCGGGCCGTAAACGAGGCGGTCCGCGCCCGCGGGCGGGTCAGCCCGCTCGGTCGTAGCGAGACGGGGGCCTCGTGACGGGTCGCCGGGCCGGGGTGCGGGCTGGAAGCCGCACCAGCACCCGCGCCTTGACATCGGACTCGGGAATCGGGCCGACGGTCCAGGAGTCGACGCCTTCGTGGGGGTTGTCCCGCTCGACCCACCAGTGCGTGCGGCTGTCTGGTGGGCGTCCGGTCACTCGCTTGACCGCCCATGGCCGGGGAGTATGCGGTGCGTCGGGCAGCCGGACGACGGCGAGTCCGCCGGCGCGCGGCTTGGCGCCATAGAGGACGACGAGCCGGTCACCTTGGTGCAACGTGGGCTCCATGGACCGGCCCTGCACGCGCGCGATGCCCAGGTGCAGACCCCGGCTGCGTACGAGCGCGACGAGTCCGACTGTCGTGCCGATCAGGCGAGCGATCCGCATGCACCCTCCGATGGTCGAGCTGGACTGACGGGCGACGCCCGGCCGGACAGGCAGCCAGGGTGGCGGTCGTATCTGCGACGCCTATCGCATGCTCTGCACGAGTAGATGCACGTCACACTCCGTCATCCTTCACCCTTGGGACCGATCGTGCCACCATGAGGACGCGAGTCACCCCCTCGCGGCTCTAGTGACCACACCCGGCACTGCTGCACTCGGCACCGTTCTACGACACCGACATGCCGGCTGTCTCCCGCCCACTCGTCACTCGTTTCGCTGAGGAATCCCATGACCGCGACACTGCCGTCGCCCGCTTCGCTGGCCCCGGACCTCGGGCCCCCGCCGGACCTCGGGCCCGCCCCGCACGCCCTGCCCGCTGACTCTCGGCACCGGTTCGACCTGCTCTCTGCCGACGCGGTGTTCCGCGCCCATGAGGGGGGCAAGCTCGGCGTCCACGCCACGTCCCCGCTGCGCGGCGCCGCCGACCTGTCCCTGCTCTACACACCCGGTGTCGCCCAGGTGAGCCTGGCCATCGCCGCCGACCCGTCGCTGGCCGACATCTACACATCGCGGCGCAACACGGTGGCGGTCGTCTCCGACGGAACCGCCGTTCTCGGCCTGGGCAACATCGGCCCGCTGGCCGCGATGCCCGTGATGGAGGGCAAGGCGGTGCTGTTCAAGCACTTCGGCGGCGTCGACGCTGTCCCCGTCTGCCTGCAGACTGGCACCGTGGACGAGCTGGTCGACGCGATCGCTCGGATCGCCCCGACCTACGGTGGAATCAACCTCGAGGACATCTCGGCCCCGCGGTGCTTCGAGATCGAGCGTCGGCTCAAGGAACGGCTCGACATCCCGGTGTTCCACGACGACCAGCACGGCACCGCTGTGGTCGTGCTCGCAGCACTGATCAACGCGGCGATGGTCGTCGGCAAGCTGCTGGCGGACCTGCGCGTCGTGGTCTCGGGTGCCGGCGCGGCCGGGCACGCTGTGAGCACGATCCTGCGGGGTGCCGGTGTCGGTGAGGTCATCGTGGTGGACTCCACCGGCGTCCTCGGGCTTGATCGAGCGAGACTGCCCGCGCACAAGGCCGACCTGGCCGCGTGGACCAACCCGCGTGGGATCACGGGTGGCATCGCGGAGGCGATCGTGGGAGCGGACGCGTTGGTGGGCGTCTCGGGCGGGACGATCCCCTCGGCATACCTCGCCTCGATGGCGCGTGATCCGATGGTGTTCGCACTCGCCAACCCCACCCCGGAGATCCACCCGGACCTGGCGCACGAGCATGCCGCCGTGGTGGCCACCGGGCGCTCGGACTTCCCCAACCAGATCAACAACGTGCTCGCGTTCCCGGGCATCTTCCGTGGGGCGCTCGACTGCGGTGCGCGGGACATCACGCCGGCGATGATGGTTGCTGCCGCCGAAGCGATCGCCGGGCTGGTGCATGAGCCGACAGCCGGCGAGATCGTGCCGAGCGTGTTCGACGAGCGGGTTGCGCCGGCCGTGGCTGCCGCGGTGCGGCGGGTCCACGAGTCCGTGCAGCAGAGCTGAGCACCCGAGCCCGCGAGCTCGCGAGGCCCACCCCCCAGCGACCGGGCACGCGGTAGTTCCCGATCACGCGCCTGACCGGCGCTGATCGGGAACTACCGCGTGCTCGGTCGTGAAGTTGTGCACAGGTGCCGGGCGATCTAGAGAAGATGGGGGCATGCTCGCCGCCGTTGCCGTCAGCCAGTCCGCCACTGACCCGCTCTCGGGACTCGTCGTGGCCGACCGTCCCGAACCGGTGCCCCCGCCGGGTTGGGTGAGCGTCGAGATCCGCGCCGCCGGTCTGAACCACCATGACCTGTGGTCGCTGCGCGGGGTCGGGCTGCCGCCAGACCGCCTGCCCATGATCCTGGGCTGCGATGGGTCCGGGGTGCTGTCCGACGGCAGCGAGGTCATCGTCCACGCGGTCATCGCCTCACCCGACTGGCCCGGTGACGAGACCCTCGACCCGCGCCGGTCACTGCTGAGCGAGCTCTATGACGGCACGCTCGCCGAGCGCGTCGTCATACCGGCGCGCAACGCGGTGCCCAAGCCGCCTGGCATGTCGTTCGAGCATGCGGCGTGCCTGTCGACGGCCTGGCTGACGGCCTACCGGATGCTGATGACCAACGCGGGGGTGGCGCGGGGGGACACCGTGCTCGTCCACGGTGCTGGCGGAGGAGTGGCGACGGCCCTCGTGCAGCTCGGCGCTGCTGCGGGGCTGCGCATGTGGGTCACGGCGCGTGACGAGGCCAAGGGTGCGCGCGCAGTGCGCCTTGGCGCCGAGCGGGCGTACGCCCCCGGTGAGCGGTTGCCCGAGAAGGTCGACGCCGTCATGGAGACGGTCGGGGCGGCCACTTGGTCGCATTCGGTCAACGTGCTGCGTCCGGGCGGCACGATCGTCATCTCGGGCGCCACGTCGGGCGATGCGCCGGCCCGGGCCGAGCTGACCAAGATCTACTTCCGCCAGCTGCGGGTCATCGGGTCGACGATGGGCACCCGCGCGGAGCTGGCGGCCCTGGCCGACTTCGTGGTGGCACACGACATACGGCCGGTCGTCGATCGGGTCCTGCCACTCTCACGAACCGGTGACGGTCTGGGCGCCATGCTCGAGGGGGGGCTGTTCGGCAAGGTCGTCATCACGGTCTAGCCACGCCAGATGTCCCGGGGTCGGCGCTCACCGACCGAGCACGCGTTAGTTCCCGTTGGGGAGCCCTGGCGGCCCTGAACGGGAAGTAACGCGTGCTCGGTGGGTGCGCAGGGATTGCGCTAGCGGTAAGTGACTCGTCGGAGGAAACTCGGCACAGCGGACAACGTCACTTCACGCCGCGCTGGCGGCACGGCAACCAGCGCTCGGGGCAGTGGTCACGCCGCCCATGCGCCGAGAGTGCAGGCACGGTAACCCGCACGCACGGCACGACACGCGAGCCACAGGGAGGTGTGAGGATGAGCACCGACATACCCCGGGAGATCCTCGAGCTGCGGGTGCACGGGATCAACAACACGTCCCCTCCCAACATGCTCGACCTGCCCGAGGACGGCATCCGGCAGGTCGACGGCGACCAGCTCGGGTCCTTTTGGCGGCCGACGCCGGAGGCGCGGGCGACCCTCACGCCGGGCGACCGGGGCTACGTCCCCGATCACATCGAGCGCGAGGCCTACTCGTGGGGCGGTCTGGCGCGCTCGTCGTTCTCGGCGGGCACGGGCACCCTGGGCAAGATCGTGGCGCCCATCGCGCGGGTGCTGTGGACCATGCTGCTGCCCTTCGGGCTGGTCAACGTGGCCTACTGGAGTCGCCGTCTGCACCACGAGCGGGTGACCCCGGATGCCGAACCGGTCATGCTCACCCCGAAGGATGCCGGTGGCGCGTGGGCGATCCGCCTGGCCGGCCTGGCGCTGACACTGCTCACCACGGCCACGGCGGCCGTCGTCTTCCTGGACTATCTCGGCGTCCAGTGTTTCGGGTCCGCCGGTGCGCGATGCGCCAACATCCCGGACTGGGCCAGCGGGCTCTACGAGCGGGACCTCGGCGAACGCCTGGTGATCCTCGGGCTCGGACCGATCGGACTCATGCTCGCGCTCTACGCCCTGTCCTCAGCGACGCGGACCAAGTTCGAGAGCGCGACCCGTGGGCAGGCGTTCACCTCGGACAAGGACCCGCGGATGGCCGAGTCCGACCAGGCCCAGCCCCGATGGCCGCTGCTGTCCACGCCGGGCTTCTGGAACCACGCCCGCGCCACCGCACAAGCGGCCAACATCCACCTCGCGGCGGCGGTCGCCTTCGTCGTGCTGCTCATCTCGTGGCACTACCAGGCGGTGCTCAACAACGCAGCGGACTGGGGAATCACCAGCGGCCAGGACCGACGCTGGATCTGGCTGGCGTATGCCGTGGCCGCCTTCGTCCTGCTCCTGGCGGCGCTCGTCCTGCTCATGCGGATGGCACCGCTGGCCGCCGACATCGGACCCGTCAACGTCGAGGCGGCCATGGCGCCGGGGCGAGCCAGCGGGCGCAGCGCCTTCGTGCTCCTCATCCTCGGCCTGCTGCTGCTGGCCGCCATGGGACTGACGAGCTGGACCTCGGCTCCGACCCCCGGCAACACGGTCGAGAGCGTCCTGCGGCCGCGGCAGATGGTGGGCCTGTCGGCGGCCCCCGACATCCTCATCGCGATCCTCATCGGGTTGGCGGCGATCGGGGTCACGCTGCGCGCGACCTCGCGGCGGGTGAGCCGCGCTCTCACGGTCGGCGGGCGCACCGTGCCGCGTTCGGTGCGGGTCGTGGCCAACACGCTGCCNNGCGCTGTGGGTGGCAGTGGCCGTGGCCGCGGCGCACGTGGTGTGGAGCCTCAACCACGAGCCCGACCCGGCTCGGGCGACGGCGATCTGGTCGGGCGCCGGGCCGGGGGTGGTCCTGACCATCGCGCTGCTCTTCTGCCAGACGATCGCCAGCGCGTTCGTCGTCATCGTCGGCGACGTGCTCAACGGCCCTCACTCGGCGGCCACCTTGGCTGGCGTCGACGAGAGTGCCAGTCCCGCGCGCCTGACCCGTTGTCCGGCTGAGTGCGTCGAGCCCACTCTCGTGCTCGGCGCGCCGCGGCCCTACGTCTGGCACGGGGTGGCGACGGCCTTCACGATCGGCCTGGTCCTCGTGCTCTTCGCCATCGTGTGGGCGGTCAACCGCAAGGGCAGCCGCCTGCAGCAGCTCGCCGAGGCGGGGTCGCTGACCCCCATCCCCGGACTGTCCCCCCGACGGGGAGCGCCGATGGTGGCGATGCCGATCGGCGGGGCGGTCGAGCGCGCCGTCCTCAAGGCGCGCGAGTCGGCGCGCTATGCCCACCGCGCCGAGAAGATGCTCGCGGCGCTCGCGATCTTCGGTGGCGTGTCGAGCGCCATCGCCTTCCAGCTCTCGGTCAGCATCGAGCAGGTCGGGCAGTGGGACTGGGTCGCCGCGATGCTCAGCGCCGGCACCTGGGTGCTCGCGCTGGTCGGCGCGGGCATCGTCGCCATGGCGGCCGGCGGCGGCACGGCCGGCTCGGCCGCTCGGCCACTTGGCTTGCTGTGGGACCTCATGTGCTTCCTGCCGCGTGCTGCGCATCCCCTCGGCCCGCCGTGCTACGGCGAGCGGGTCGTGCCCGAGCTGCTCGGGCGCTACCGCTTCTGGCTGACCGAGGAGGGCACGATCGACGCCTCGAACCCGACCGAGCTGCTCAGCAGCCCGCGCCGGATCGTCGTGTCGGCGCACTCGCTCGGGGCTGTGCTGTCGGTGTCGAGCCTGCTCGCGATCACCAACCCCACGGCGCGCGATCGGATCAGCCTCCTGACGTATGGCGTGCAGCTGCGGGCCTACTTCTCCCGGTTCTTCCCTGAGCTGCTCGGGGCTGAGGTGCTGGGGACCCGGCCGGTCCTGGCGGCCGGGCTCTTCACGCCGGACCCGTGGGCCAAGGACAAGGCCAAGAACTCCTCGTCGGCGACGGCCCCGCCGGCCGTGCGGCCGAGGTCGGCTCGCTCGGTGCTGGGCGGCTACGACCCGAAGACCCGGCGGTGGATCAGCCTGTGGCGTCAGACCGACTATCTCGGGTTCCCGGTCATCGGCTACCCGGCCACTGACCCGCTCTATCCGGGCACCCGGGTGCTGGGGGAGTGGTACGCGGACGAGGTGGACGACTCGGCATACCTGCTGGCGGTGTTGACGCATGGGGAGTACCCGCGGACCAGGCTGTATGAGGCGGCACTGCTCGAGCTGGCCCCCGCACCTGCTCCGCCGGCTGCGGCTCCGGCTNNCCGAGGCGGCAATCGCCCTACCATTGCCGACGAGCTGGGGTAGCAGCCGGGGTTAGGCACGACCACACGTGCCGGGTAGGGGCCGATCGAGGTGTCCGACGCAGTCGCGCTGGTCGAGGGTGAGGTGCGTGAGCTCATCCGTCAGACCGGTCTTGACCCGGCGCGGCGACCACAGGACTTGGACACGTTGGTGCGCGAGGCCCTCGCCGACTACGACGAGCGCTCGGTTCACGGCGGTCTGCCCACGCTCCGCGACGTCGACTCGGCGGTCAAGGAGATCATCGACTCGGTCGCCGGCTTCGGTCCCCTGCAACGCTACTTCGACGACCCCAGCATCGAGGAGATCTGGATCAACGAGCCGTCCAAGGTCTTCGTGGCCAGAGGGGGCCTGGCCGAGCTGACGACGACGATCCTCACCAGCGACGACGTGCGCGACCTCGTCGAACGCATGCTTCGGTCCTCCGGTCGCCGGGTCGACCTGTCCAGCCCCTTCGTCGACGCGACCCTGCCCGACGGATCGCGCCTACACGTCGTCATCCCCGACATCACCCGCGAGCACTGGCACGTCAACGTGCGCAAGTTCGTCGTCAAAGCCGACCACCTCGACGATCTGGTGCACCTGGGCACCGTGACCCGCCAGGCGGCCGACTTCCTGGCTGCGGCGGTCGAGAGCGGACTCAACATCCTCGTTGCCGGAGGCACCCAGGCCGGCAAGACCACACTGCTCAACTGCCTGAGCGCCGCCATTCCGTCACGCGAGCGCGTCGTGACCTGCGAGGAGGTGTTCGAGCTCAAGATCCCGCTTCGGGATGTCGCGAGTATGCAGTGTCGGCAGCCGAGCCTCGAAGGCACCGGCGAGGTGCCGCTGCGCCGACTGGTCAAAGAGGCTCTGCGGATGCGGCCGTCGCGGATCATTGTCGGGGAGGTTCGTCAGGCCGAGAGTCTCGACCTGCTCATCGCGCTGAACTCGGGACTGCCGGGCATGTGCACCATCCACGCCAACTCGGCCCGCGAGGCCGTCACCAAGATGTGCACGCTGCCGCTCCTCGCCGGCGAGAACGTCGCCTCCAAGTTCGTCGCGCCAACCGTCGCCTCGTCAATCGACCTTGTCGTGCACATCGCCCTGGCCGGTGACGGGGTCCGTCGAGTTCGCGAGATCGTCGCCGTGCCTGGCCGCGTCGAAGGCGACATCGTCGAGGTCGCCGACGTGTTCACGACCGTCAACGAGCGACTCGTGCGCGCACAGGGGTACCCGCCGCATGCTGACCGGTTCGAGCGAGCGGGGCACGACCTACCGGCCCTGCTGGCGGCAGGTGACTGACGTGCCCGGCATCCTGGTGGGTCTGACCCTCGGAGTCGGTCTGTTCCTGATCTGGACGTCGTTCTGGACCCGGCCCACAGTCGTCGTCCGGCCGCGACGCACCAACACGATGGCCACCCGGCTGCGCGACGACATCACGCAGGCGGGGTACGAGTCGGTCAGCGTTGCCAACGTCGTGGTGGCAGCAGCGATCGCGGGGGTGTTGACGTTCGTCCTCGTGACCGTGCTGACCCGGGTTCTCCCGATCGGGCTGTGCTTCGCGATCATGGCCGCCTACGCGCCGCTCGGTATCGTCCGGATGCGGGCCCGGTCGCGGCGTTACCACCTGCGCGACGCCTGGCCGGACGCGGTCGACAACATCGCCTCCGCAGTTCGCGCCGGGATGTCGCTCCCCGACGCGCTCGGTCAGCTGGCGGTTCGCGGCCCAGAGGAGCTGCGGCCCGCGTTCTCCTCCTTTGCCCTGGACTACCGCACGTCCGGACGCTTCCACGACTGTTTGGACCGGCTCAAGGACCGCCTGGGCGACCCGGTCGGCGATCGGCTCGTCGAGTCGTTGCGCATCGCCCGAGAGGTCGGTGGCTCGGACCTGGGTCGACTGCTGCGCACCCTGTCATCCTTCCTGCGAGAGGATGCCCGCACCCGCGCCGAGCTGGAGACGAGACAGAGCTGGACGGTCAACGCGGCCCGACTGGCGGTCGCGGCGCCCTGGGTCGTGCTGGCGATGCTGGCCACGCGACGTGAGTCCGTTGCCGCATACAACTCGCCCAGCGGCGCCTTGGTGCTGGCTTTTGGCGCCGTCCTGACGATCGTGGCCTACCGCCTGATGGTCCGCATTGGCCGACTTCCGGACGAAGATCGGGTGCTGCGATGATCGACCTCACGGCCCCGGGCACCCTGCCGCTGCTCGGTGGGCTGCTCGGCTTGGTCTGTGGACTCGGCCTGTGCCTGGCGCTCTCACGCCTGCCCGGGCTGCGCCAACCCACTCTGGAAGACCGCGTCGCCCCCTACCTACGGGACACGGCGGTGCCGTCCCGCCTGCTGACCCGCCACGAACCGCTAGCGTTCCCTGGCCCAGCGCGCATTCTCACGCCGGTCATCGCCGACCTGGGCCGACAGATCGAGCGCATCCTCGGTGGTGCACCATCGGTCCGCCGACGTCTCCAACGGGCTGGCCGCGTGCCGTCGGTGGAGCGGTTCCGGGCCGAGCAGGTGATCTGGGGTGCGATCGGTGGTGGTATCGGAGTGGCCATCGGCGCCTTCGGCCTCGTGGCACGCCGCACCTCGGCGGTGACGTTCGTGATGCTCGTCCTGGTCTGCGTGGTGAGCGGGGTGGTTCTGCGCGACGTGATCCTCACGCGATCCGCCGTGCGGCGTGAGCAGCGGATGATGCTGGAGTTCCCGACGGTGGCTGAGCTCCTCGCCCTCGCCGTCGGCGCCGGCGAAGGGGCTGCCGGGGCATTGGAGCGGGTCTGTCGTCTCTCCAGCGGAGACCTGGCCGCCGAGCTGCGCGTGTGCCTTGCCGAGTCCCGCAGCGGAGCCAGCCTGCCGTCGGCCTTGCAGGGTCTGGCCGACCGCACGGGCTTGGTCAGCCTCTCCCGGTTCGTCGACGGCATCATCGTGGCGGTCGAGCGCGGCACACCACTCGCCGACGTCCTGCGGGCCCAGGCCCAGGACGTTCGCGAGGAGGGGCGCCGCGCCGTCATGGAAGAGGGCGGGCGCAAGGAGATCGCCATGATGGTCCCGGTGGTCTTCTTGGTGCTGCCCGTCACCATCCTTTTTGCGCTGTACCCGGGTCTGGCNNCCAGCCACGGCACGACCGACCTCGGCAATACTGTCCATCAGTCTCCATCCACGAATCACCAGGGGGAACCCGATGCTCATCACCCGCACCACGTTGCGCTCCGCCATCACGGCCCGGCTCGCGAGGGTCCGCAACCGAGCGATCAGCCAGCCCGAACGAGGCGACCTGCCCGGATGGGTGCTCATCACCGTCATGACCGCTGCACTGGTGACGTTGATCTGGGCATTCGCCGGCGACACACTCATCACCATGTTCCAGGATGCGATCAACAGCGTGCGCCCGTAGCCGCCCACAGCCGAGCCGAGTCCGGTTCGGCCATCGCCGAGTTCGTGATGGTGGCCATCCTGGTCATTGTCGTCGCGATGGGTGTCTTCCAGCTGGGGCTGGCCCTGCATGTGCGCAACACGCTGCTCTCCTGTGCCAGCGAGGGGGCGCGGCTGGGGGCGCGAGCTGGTGCGCAGCCGACTGATGGGGAGCGCGTCACCCGTGAGCTGGCTGCCTCCGCACTGTCGGCAGGCTTCGTGCAGGACGTGCGGGTGCGCACGACGACCGTCGAGGGGGTCGAGGTCGTCGAGGTGACCGTGAGCGCGCCGATGCCCGTGATCGGGCTGCTGGGGCCGTCGGATGCCTTGACCGTCATCGGCCGAGCCTTCAAGGAGGACCAGTGACCTGGGTGCTCAGGCGCCTGAGCGTTCGGGTGCGCCG
>CXWJ01002214.1_pt1 | contig 11432 bp, 13 predicted proteins | sample 590841 | NCBI WGS metagenome assembly CXWJ01 (sample SAMEA3498367, study PRJEB10139) | wastewater metagenome | biome: wastewater treatment plant; material: activated sludge | place: Austria | collected 2015-01-21 | reverse complement strand
CGGGCCGAGCAGCAGATGCGCCAGCGGCGGCGCGAAGCGGTCGCTGAGCAGGTAGCCCACGGCCACCGCCGCCAGCACCGCGAGGAAGCCGATGACGTCGTGCCGCGCCGCGGTGGGCAGCCGCTCGGGCATCGGCACCTTCGGCAGCAGCAGCGCCGAGAGCCCGGCGGCGCCGAACATCAGCGCGGCCATGAAGCGGTAGACCATCGGCCAGTCCCAGCCGCCGCCCTGTGCCGGGTCGGTCCAGATGAGCGCGATGCCGCCGGACAGGATCATCGCCAGGCGATAGCCCATGACGTTGAGCGACGAGCCCAGGCCGCGCTCGCGCGCCGGCAGCAGGTCGGTGCGGTAGGCGTCGATGACCACGTCCTGCGACGCCGACATGAAGGCCACCGCCACCGCCAGCAGCGCGAAGGCGCGCGTCGCGTTGCTCGGCGAAGTCGAGGCCAGCAGCAGCAGCGCGCCGCCCAGCGCCAGTTGCGTCAGCACCAGCCAACCGCGTCGCCGGCCCAGCCATGGCAGGTCGAAGCGGTCCATCAGCGGCGCCCACAGGAACTTGAAGGTGTAGGGCAGGCCGACCAGGCTCAAGAAGCCGATGGTGGCGACGTCCAACCCTTCCATGCTGAGCCAGGCCTGCATCGCCTGGCCGGTGAGGGCCAGCGGCAGCCCCGAGGCGAAGCCCAGCACCAGCACGACGAGCAAGCGGTGCCAGGTGGCCAGTCGCTGCAACGGGCTAGGTCTGCTCACGTCGGGCAAGGGCCTGGGCCAACGCTTCCTCGACCGTTGCCAAGTCCGTGGCTGCCGTGCGATAGAGCGTCTCTTGGTCGATTCGCTCGTAGCCGTGAGCAAGGATGTTGCGCAAGCCGATGATCTGCCGCCATGGCACGCCGTCAATGGTCGCGCGATCGGCGTCGGCCAGCCGTTGAGCTGCTTCGCCCAGGTTGATGAACAGCTTTTCGGTCGCCAGGCTCAGGATGCGGTCGGCGACAAAGGCCTCGAGAGCGCAGCCGGCCGCGATCGCGCGAAGCTCGCGCACGAAGCCGAGCATGTCGGCCAGATGAGCCGCTGCACGGTCGAGGCTCATGCGCCGGCAGCGGCCGGAAACAGGGGCCGCAGTTGCGGCTCGATCGCACGCCGCCGGTACCGGTTCTCGAGGATGCCCGCGAACGCCAGATCCACGGGCCGCCCCTCGAAGACCCGCGACAGCGCCTCCCGCAGATCGACGAGTTCGAAGGCGCCCGGTGCCTGCCCTGGCGTGAAATCGACCAACAGATCGACATCGCTTGCCGGCGTTTCGAGCCCGACGGCAGCGGAGCCGAACATGCGCAGCGAGCGCACCCGGTAGCGACGGCACAGGGCATCGATCGCACGCTGTTGTTCGGCCGTGATCTCCATGCGCGGCATTATCGGACGCCGTTGCGCCCGCTGTGGCGGGCGGTGGACGGCGGCGGCGAGGCGATCTCCCGGCAAATGGGCGGCACCGGCTGTGATCTGCAACATGCTGGCATTGCCGGCCGGCTTTGCGCGCGCAGGACCAGCCGGTTCGACAGGCCGTCCCCAGCCCTCGGCACGCATCGCACTTGCCCGAACCAGTGGCAGCTTTGCGCTACCCTCCCTTCGCGGGAAAGCCCGACGCTACTTCGGCGGCGCACTGGCTCCAGCTGTCCCCGCCCCCGGATGCTGCCGGTAGATCGACTCGGCCAGCGCCAGCAACTGCTCCTTCGGCAGCGCGCCGACCAGCGCGTAGCCGGCGCCGGATTCGACCCAATAGAACACGCCGACGTCACCCTGGCGCTCGTAGCGGAAGGCCGCGTCGGTGGGCGCATCGGGCTTGCGCAGGTAGACGGTGACGCGCAGGCCCTGCGCGTCCTGGTACATCAGCTGCGCGCTTTTTCCCGCGCCGTCGGGCAGCAGCCGGCCGCCGACCAGTTCGAAGCCGAACTCGCGCAGGTCGAAGAGCTTCACCGGCACGTCGATGCGCCGTGTCAGCCAGCGCGCCAGGTGCTCCTCCTGCGCCTTGACCTCGACCGCATGGCGCGGCTCGGGCACGTACACGCCGTGCGCGAAGGCCGCGCGCTGCACCCAGCCACCGGGCTGCGCCAGCACGGGCTCGGCCGCCGGCCACTGCCGGCCAAGCCACCCGCCGATGACGCCGCCGGCCAGCAGCAGCGCCGCCGCCATCGCGGCCTGCAGCCAGCGCCGCGGCGCCGGTCCGAGCACCAGCGCACGCAGGCGTGGCGGCAGCGGCGCGTCGAGGCCGCCGGCCAGCCGTTCGCGCAGCGCGTCGCGGTCGGCGGCCCACTGGCGCACGCGCGCCGCGTCCTGCGGGTGCTCGCGCAGCCAGGCTTCGACCCGCTCGCGCTGCTCGGGCTGGGCGTCGAGTTCGCCGTCGACCCAGGCGCTGAGCAGTTGATCGTCGATCGCTTCGCGGTCCATGGTCACACCACCCGGCGCAGCTTGGCCGGGGCATCGAGCAGGCCGCGCAGCAGGGCCCGCGCGCGGCACACGCGCGACATCACCGTGCCCACCGGGATGTGCATCACCTCGGCCACCTCGGCATAGCTGAACTGCTCCACGCACACCAGCAGCAGCGGCTCGCGCTGCTCGGGCGACAGGCGCGCCAGCGCGGCCAGCAGGTCCAGGCGCAGCCCGACGTCCACGCCGGGATCGCCGCCCAGGCTGTCCTGCGCGGCCTGCAGCAACGCCGGGTCGAAGCTCTGCATCCGGGCCTGCTTTCGGCACATGTCCAGGTGCGCGTTGTGCGCGATCGACAGTAGCCACACCAGCATGTCGCGCTGCTGGTCGAACTGGTGCCAGTGGGTCAGCGCACGTTCGAGCGTGCTTTGCACCAGGTCGTCGCTCTGCGCGTCCTCGAACACCAGCGAGCGCGCATAGCGCCGCAGCCGCGGCACGGCGCCGAGCAGCTGTTGACGGAAGGCGCTGGGGGCCGGGTTCACCTGATCGGTCTACGTGGGTGCCGGGGCCATTATTCCCCGGCCCTTGAGATGCCCTGCGCCGCACCCATTTGAAAGGCATGAACGACACCGACACCCCCCATGTCGCCTGCCCGCATTGCGGCGCCACCAACCGCATTCCTGCGGTCCGCCTGGGCGACGACCCGGTCTGCGGCCGCTGCGGCGAGGCGTTGCTCGACGGCCAGCCGGTCGAACTGAGCGATGCCAATTTCGAGCAGGTGGTCGAACGCAGCGACCTGCCGGTGGTGGTGGACTTCTGGGCACCGTGGTGCGGGCCGTGCCGGCAGATGGCACCGCAGTTCGAGCAGGCCGCACGCACGCTCAAGGGCCGTGCGCTGCTGGTCAAGGTGAACAGCGACGACAACCCGCGCACGGCCTCGCGCTTTGGCATCCGCAGCATCCCGACGCTGGTGAAGCTGCAGCGTGGCGCGGAGGTGTCGCGCGTGGCCGGCGCGCGGCCGGCCGGGCAGATCGTGCAGTTTGCGGAAACCTGAACTCGGGGTTCAGCCGTGGCGCAGTGTCGGCGACCCGCCTGCGGTCGGCCCGGTCATTCGTGCTGGCCTGACGCTGGGGATCCCTTCGAGCTGAGCCGGATGGCGCGTGGTGTGAGCGCCCGCTTGACCACGACTACGACACCGTTTCGATGTATGGCGCCTCTGAAGGCTTGCGCACGCTGGTCATTCGAGTGCGAGTCGCCGGGCGGCCAGACCGAGACCTTTTCGCACATAGAGAATTTTATGGCGGCGGCTGGGGGCATGAGCTGGTCGTCGGTTTCGCGCACAGCGAGAGCGCGGCTGCGCCGTAGGTGAATTTCTGGCAGGTCATGCCGGTATCGCATTGCGGCGCGGTCGTTCGGCAACGCTGGCACTCGGCGCCGTCGCGGCGGTCGCCATCGCCATCGCCATCGCCGCCGCCGCACGAGGCCACGGCCATTGACGCGAGTGGGAACCACAATGCAAGCAGTGACTTCTTCATGCTGGCTCTCCTGGAGCGAGTAGATGATCGGTTTTCGGCTTGAGACTCCGGTGTCGACGAGTCGGTAATCATAGACGTTGTCGCTAGCGCTGCCGCAGAAGTTCTAGATCGCGGCGCCTTGCTACAGCGGCGCGCAGAACGGCCCTTTGGCGGTCAGCGGCGTGTTCGCGACGCGGCGCCGGAACGACGGCTCGGGCACCTCCCGCTCCGCGCCGGGCTCGCCGAGAAGGCGGACGATGCGTACGCTGCAGCCGCTCTCCTCTCGCATCAACCAGGCCCGGTAGCGCGCGTTCGGCTCTGGGAAGAACGAGACGTACATGCTGCAGTAGCGCAGGGGGCTCTTGTGGCGCCCGTCGTAGTAGAACGCGAACTCTTTGTTAGCCGTGACCACCAGCGGTGCGGCGTCGGCCGACTGGGCGCCACTCAGGCGCTCACTCGGCAGGTACAACAGCGTGCCTGAACAGTCCAGTCCGTTCTCGTAGAACGTCAGGCTCTCAGGCACCGAGTTGTAACGCAGGTGCAGCATGGCGTTGCCTGCCGCAGGGGGGTCGGCGTAAGGCCTGACCGTAGGGCAGCCGGCCAACCCAACCAGCGACATGACACCGGCCAGAGTACCGAGGAGGCCGATGCCAAGCTGAGTCCGCGCTACCGGACGAGCCGCGTCGCCGGGTTGTCCGTTTCGATCAGGATGCAGCATGCGCGAATCTCCGTCATGGCCCGGGACGCCTCGATGGCGCCGCTCTGATTGTTCGAGAAGTCGGTGCGCACGAAGAGCGCTTGACCCGGCTGCACGCGGACGTGCACATGGTCGAAACGAGGGCTGTAACCGACCGGCAGCCGCAGCCACGATGTCGTCGGATCCCAGCCGACCCAGAGATCGTGTTCGCCGGGCGGTACGGAGATAAGCCTGTAGGTGCCGCTGTAGATGGTGCCGATCGCTCGCCCGTTGATGGTCGCAGGCATGCCTACCTGCAGGTGCTTGTCGACAATGGGCCGCTTGCCGGGAAAGTAGACGTAGATCGCGGCCACGTCAGGCGCCACGGCAAAGGTCTTGGCCGCCGTGTCCTGCGCGCTCTCGCGGTATGGGTGGGTGGAGCACCCGGCCAGCAACCACAGAGCAAATAGCCCGGCGAAGGCAGGACTGTGGGCCATTTCACTTCTCCTTCGGCTCGGCAAAGCACGCTCGTGGCTCAGCCGCCGAGGTTAGGCACCCCTGTACCGCGCGCATCCGCACCGCCTGTTCACCCGACCAGCGTGCGAGCCCTGCATACTGATTGCGGATCGACTCGATGCTGCCGGTGCTGCCGATCGAGTAGTAGCCATAGCCGGTGCCGCTGAGGCTGGTGCGCGCCTGCTGCGCCGCCCCAGCGGAAGCGACAAGTACTGACAACACGTTCAGGAGCTGCGTCTTCGTCACCTCGGAGGACAGATCGTCAGCGCGGGCTTGCAGGTCTCTGTGCAACGCCTCGAAGACGGCCTGGGCGCGTGCGGCCAGGGCGGAGGCCTTTGGACGGTCTTGTGCTACCGCCTCGCGCTCGGCCGCGAACCGGTAGACGAGTGCGGTGCTGAAGCTGCCGACCTCCCCCGTGGCCGGTACTACAGCCGCACCGCGTGCGTACAACATCTCGGCCATCGCCTGCCGATTGCCGAGCAAAGCCCCGTGCAATGCGGTCCGCCCGTCCGGCAACGCGGCGTCGATCGCGGCGCCCGCCTGGAGCAGGCGCTCGGCAAACGGCAACTGCCCCCGGGCCGCAGCAACATAGAGCGGGGTTTCGCCCAGCCCGTTGCGGCGTTCGACGTTGGCGCCAGCTTGCAAGAAGCGCTCGAACAGATCCATGCGCTCGGTGCGCATAGCGCTGAAGAGGGGGCCCGCACCTTCGGTCCTCGGGTCGATGCGCGCGCCGGCGGCCAGCAGGCGGTCGATGACGTCGCCGTAGCCCTTGTCCACCGCCAGCGTCAGCGGCGTGGAACCGTCGGGCGCGATTGCGTTCACGTCAGCGCCGAGGTCGATCAGCTCTAGCGCAAGCTCGCGCCGGCCGAGGAAAATCGCCGCCTGCAGGGGCGTCATACCGCGGCCATAGCGCTCTTCCAATGCGCCTTTCACCTTCGCCTGCTGCTGCAAGTCGGCCAGGTTCCCGGCACGCACCGCGCGATGCAGCGGCGGCTCAGGCGGCGCACTCGCACAACCCAGAAGGAGCGCCGCCGCACCCGCCACTAGGGCGACCCCGAAACCGCCCCGACGGAGGTGGTTCTTCATCAGAGTGAAACCTTGCAGGTTTGCGCCGCGAGCAGCACGCGCGATGCATTGACTTAAATGCTACGCCGGAGCTTCACTACCGGCAAGCGGGACTGCGTGCGTCGGTTTCGGGCGCCTGGCTTGGCCGTTGGAGCACCTGCTCCTGGCTGTCAGCGTGAGCAGGCCGATGAATGGCAAGCGACAGCAACCGCACCGCATACGCCCGACGGCGCCCGACCCAAGTACCGATGCGCCAGGACCCGACGCCGCCTACGCCTGCGCCCGCCGCTGCGCGAGCTGCACGAACCAGTCCACACAATCGGCATTGGCCATCGCATCGCGCTTGAGCACGCTGTCGGGCTCGGCACCCATCAGCAGCTTCTTCACCGGCAGCTCCATCTTCTTGCCCGACAGCGTGCGCGGGATGGCGCTGACCTGGAACACGTCGTTGGGCACATGGCGCGCCGACAGCGCCTCGCGGATGACCAGCTTGATGCGCCGCGTCAGTGCCTCGTCCAGCACCAGGCCGTCGCGCAGCACCACGAACAGCGGCATCCAGCTTTCGCGGCCCAGGTACTCCAGGTCTACGACCAGGCTGTCCAGCACCTCGGGCAGCGCCTCGACCGCGCGGTACAGCTCCGACGTGCCCATGCGGATGCCGTGGCGGTTGATGGTGGCGTCGCTGCGGCCGTAGATGATCGCGCCGCCGCTCGGCGTGATGCGGATCCAGTCGCCGTGGCGCCAGACGCCGGGGTACATGTCGAAGTAGCTGTCGTGATATCTGCGGTTGCCTTCATCGCCCCAGAAGTACAGCGGCATCGACGGCATCGGCTGGGTGCACACCAGTTCGCCGACCTCGCCGACCAGGGATGAGCCGACGCCGTGGGCGTCGGGCTCGGACCAGGCTTCGACGCTGGCGCCCAGGCAGCGGCACTGCATCTCGCCTTCGACCACCGGCAGCGTCGGCAGCCCGGCGATGAAGGCGCCGGCGAAGTCGGTGCCGCCGCTGATCGGCGTGAGCCAGATGTTCTGGCCCTCCACCTTGGGCAGCTTGTCCCAGACCCAGCGGTAGCAGTCCTCGGACAGCGGCGAGCCGGTGGAGCCGATGGCGCGCAGCCGCGACAGATCGGCCACCGCCTGCGGTTCGACGCCGGCCTTCAGGCAGGACGCATAGAAGGCCGCCCCGGCGCCGAAGAAGCTGCAGCGCGCCAGCCCGGCAAAACGCCACAGCGTGCTCCAGTCGGGCGCGCCCTGCGGACCGGCCGGGCTGCCGTCGAAGATGCAGATCGTCGTGCCGCCGAGCAGCGTGCCGACCTGGCTGTTCCACATGATCCAGCCGGTGCTCGAATACCAGTGGAAGCGGTCGCCGTGGGACGGAGCCGGCTCCGCCGCTGCGTCCGAAGCGCCGCAGGGGGCAGACCGGGCGTGCCCGGCCCTGGGGGCGGAGGGCCCCGCGCTCGGGCCGACATCGTTGTGCAGCGTGCCCAGCTTCAGCGCCTCGAGCATGACGCCGCCGTGGCCATGCACGATGGGCTTGGGCAGACCCGTGGTGCCGCTGGAATAGACGACCCACAGCGGGTGGTCGAAAGGCAGCGGTGCCGGCACGAAGGGCACATCCTGCGCCAGCAGCGCGTCCAGGTCATGCGCCGCACGTCCCGGCGCAACCAGCGCCCGAGGTTCCGCCGCGGCCAGCGCCTGCGGGTCGGCCGCCGCGTCCAGGCAACGCCACAGCACCACGTGCTGCAGCGACGGCCGTTCGGCCAGCACCTGCTGCAGCAGCTCGCGCCGGTCGTGCGCGACGCCGCCGTAGCGGTAGCCGTCGCAGGCCACCAGCACCTTTGGCTCGATCTGGCGGAAGCGGTCGAGCACCGCCACCGGCCCCATGTCGGGCGAACACACCGACCAGATCGCGCCCAGGCTGGCGCAGGCGAGGAAGACGACGATGGTCTGCGGCACGTTGGGCATGACCGCACAGATCCGATCGCCGCGCTGCACTCCCATGCGCTGCAGCCCCGCCGCACAGGATCCGACCTGGCGGCGCAGCTCGGGCCAGGAGATTTCGCGCAGCTCGCCGCGCGCCAGCATCAGCTCGTCGCAGAAGACGATGGCCGGGTGGCCGGCCGCATGGCTGGCGTCGGCATGGCGCAGCAGGTGCTGCGCGTAGTTCAGCTGCGCGCCCGGGAACCAGCGCGCGCCGGGCATCGCCGGCTGCTCCAGCACCGCGCGGTAGGGCGTCGGCGACTGGATGTCGAAGTAGTCCCAGATCGAGGCCCAGAAGGCGTCGAGCTCGGTGACCGACCAGCGCCACAGCGCGTCGTAGCTGTCGAAGCTCAGGCCGCGCGTCTGTTGCAGCCAGCGTTGGTAGCGGGTGATGTGGGGCTCGTGCGGCATCCGTGGCCTCCGGCAGCGCATTGCAATCGATGATGCCAGAGCGAACTGCGGCCGATCGGGCCGACGGGCCGGCGCCTATTTACATGCGCAATAGGAAGGCAGATGCTTCGTGCCCCCGAAACCAAGGAGGGAAACGCCCATGAACCGCATTCTCGACGCGCTGCCGTTGCCGGCGGCGCTGCTGGCGCTGGCTGCTGCAGCAGCGCTGCCCGCGCAGGCCCGCGTCACGCGCATCGTGATCGACGACGTCCAGCCGCTGGCCAACTCGGCGGGGCAGACCATCGCCTACCAGCAGCTGTCGGGCCGCGCCTTCGGCGAACTCGACCCGCGCGACCCGCTCAACGCGCTGATCCAGGACATCCAGCTCGGCAAGGACGCCGACGGCAAGGTGCGCTACACGGCCAGCTTCGTGCTCACACGGCCGGTCGACCTGGCGCAGTCCAGCGGCCTGATGTGGCACGACGTGCCCAACCGCGGCTCGCCGATCACCATCGGCGTGGCCGAGCGCAACTTCGGCGACATCGGCCTGGCCAGCGCGTGGCAGGGCGACAACTCCGCCATCAACGCCTCCNNGTGCCCTATCTGCCGGCCACGCTGGACACCGCGCAGGCGCGCCTGGTCACGCGCACCGGCGAGCTGCAGGACGGCACGGCGCTGGGCGAGGCGGTGGTGCCGGCCGGCGACTGGGCCTGGGCCGCGTGCAGCGAGGCCAACCCCTTCCCCGGCACGCCCGACCCGAAGCAGATCTGCGTGCGCGGCGGCTTCGACGCTGCCAAGCTCTACATGGTCACCTACAAGGCCAAGGACCCGTACCTGCTCGGCGTGGGCTTCGCCGCCTGGCGCGACGTGGGGCACTTCTTCAAGACCGCCGTGGCCGACGACCTGGGCACGGCCAACCCGGTGGCGCAGCGCGTCGGCTACAGCATCGCGCGCGGCAACTCGCAGTCCGGCAACTACCTGCGCGGCTGGCTGCACATGGGCTTCAACCAGGCCGAGCACCGCGGGCCGCAGGTGCACGACGGCCTGTGGCCGATCATCGCCGGGCGCCGCATCGCGCTGAACTTCCGCTGGGCCCAGCCCGACGGCGTGCTCGAGCTCTACCAGGCGGGCAGCGAAGGGCCGCAATGGTGGTCGGACTACAAGGACAAGGTGCGCGGCCTGCCCAAGGCGAGCATCCTCGACCGCTGCGAGAAGACGCGCACCTGCCCGAAGATCATCGAGCATTTCGGCTCGGCCGAGGTGTGGGCGCTGAAGCTCACGCCGGAGTGGGTGGGCACCGATGCGCGCAAGGACATCCCGCTGCCGCAGAACGTGCGCCGCTACTACATCGCCAGTTCCACGCACGGCGGCGGTGCGGGCGGCTTCAACAGCAGCCTGCCGGGTGTCGGCCTGCTGACCACCGGGCCCAACTGTCCGGGCAACAACTTCGGTACCGGCGTGCTGCCGGCCAACCCGGTGCCGCACACGCAGATCGTCAACGCGCTGCGCGTGCACTTCCGCAACTGGGTGATGCTGGGCACCCAACCGCCGGCCAGCGTGTGGCCGCGCATCAAGCCCGAGGCCGACGACCGCGGCCACGGGCACGACCGCGATGACGGCGACGACAGCGGCAAGCGCGGCAGGCCGCGCCCGCAACTGGTGGAGGCCTACAAGGCGGCGATGGGCTTCCCGACGATCCCGGGCCTGCGCGCCACCGCACCCGAGGCCGACTTCATCATGCCGGTGCTCGACTACGACTGGGGGCCGCAGTTCAACTATCTCGACGCCTCGGGCATCCCCAGCAACGCGCCGCCGCCGATCAAGCAGGTGATCAAGATGCTGGTGCCGCGCGTGGACGCCGACGGCAACGAGGTGGGCGGCGTGCCCAACGTGCTGACCGACGCGCCGCTGGGTACCTATCTGGGCTGGAACATCACCACGGCCGGCGGCGCGCGGCCCTTCCACCAGGGGCAGATCTGCAACTACGTCGGCGGCATGCTGCCCTTCGCGAAGACGCGCGCCGAACGCCTGGCCAGCGGCGACCCGCGGCTGTCGCTGGAAGAGCGCTACGGCAGCCACGACGGCTACGTGGCGGCGGTGACGCAGAGTGCCGCCCACGCGGTGGCGGGCGGCTTCCTGCTGCAGGCCGACGCCGACGCGCTGATCGCGCTGGCGCAGGCCAGCCAGGTCTTGAAGTGATGCACGCCGGGGGCCTCGGCCCCCGGCTCTTCAGGGCTTGAAGTCCCCCGCGAAGACCATGTCGAAGCTCTGCGGCTTCAGGTATTTGCGCAGCGCGGCGTTCACCTGCTCCGGCGTCAGCGCGGCCAGTGCCGCATCGACACGCGCCGAGATCTCGAAGCTGCGGCCCAGGTACAGGTTGGAGGCCAGCTGCGAGGCCAGCACGTCGTCCTGCGCGCGCGACAGGCGGCGGAAGCTGAGCAGCCCGTTGCGCCCGGCGTCCGCTTCCGGCGCGCTGAAACCCTCCTTCAGCGCGCGCGCCACTTCCTCGCGCAGCGCCATCTCCACCTTGGCGCGGNNTGGCGCTGGCCAGCCAGTTGGAGTTGGGCTCGAAGTTGTTCCAGGCGATGTGGCTGCCGACGCCGTAGGACAGGCCCTCGGTCTCGCGGATGCGCTTCCACAGCCGCGAGTTGCCGCCGCTGCCGAGCAGGTGGTTGGCCAGCGTCAGCGCCGGGTAGTCGGCATCGGTGTCGGCCAGCGCCACCGGCTGGCGCACGCGCATGTCGGCGTTCTGCTTGTCGGGCGTGGCCAGCAGCAGCGTCTCGCCCTTGGCCGCCAGCAGCGGCTGCGGCACGCGCGTGAAGGGCTCGCCCGCGTTCCAGTCGCCGAAGCCGGCCTGCAGGGCGCGCTGCAGCGCC
>CXWJ01005597.1_pt1 | contig 11441 bp, 10 predicted proteins | sample 590841 | NCBI WGS metagenome assembly CXWJ01 (sample SAMEA3498367, study PRJEB10139) | wastewater metagenome | biome: wastewater treatment plant; material: activated sludge | place: Austria | collected 2015-01-21 | reverse complement strand
CTCAAGTCGGCCACGCCGGCCAACGCCCCGGTGCTGCCCGGCCACTACGCCGGCCCCGGTGAGGTGGACAAGCACGGCCTGTATACGAGCACGTTCGAAACCGTGTGGGCCACAAATAAAGACCTGGCCTTCGCCGGGCAGGAAGAGTTTGTCAGCCACGTGCTGACCAGCCTGCCCTGGACACCGCCGGAGTACGTGGAGATTAAGCGCATCAACGGCGGCCTGGCCGAGGTTAATCCGCGGCGGGCGCTGGAGCTGGAAATGGGCCGCAACGTCTGCGCCCTGAGCACGGCCTACACCTCATTCGCGCCTGTCCCCGGCTAATCGGATTCATCACTTCTCTTCTTCCAGAGCTTTGGGGGCGGTTTAACAGACGCCGCCCCCAAAGCGCCCCCTTCTGACCCGGCTCGCAAATTTTACGGGCTGGTGGCCGCATTCTTGCCAAATATATCCCTGCCTGTACCTCACTTCATACCAGGACATATAGCCACGCGCCGCTATTTCCGTAGACTGCACAGTAGATTTCAATCCGAGTGAACAACTTGTGTATCAGTCAGATACAAATCACCCGTATGGAGGTTGATGATGAAAATCAATTCGCTGGATAAGCTATTTGAGCATGAATTGGAAGATTTGCTGAGCGCCGAGCAGCAATTGCTGGAAGCGCTGCCGCTGATGGAGCAGGCCGCCAACGACCCCGAACTCAAGGCCGCGTTCAAGAATCACCTGAAGCAGACCAAGGCCCATATCACGCGCCTTGAGAAGGCGTTCAAGGCCTTGGGCCAGGAACCGAAAGCCCACACCTGCAAGGGGATGCAGGGTCTCATCAAAGAAGGTGATGAGATCATCAAGAACGCCACCGACCCCGCAGTGATGGATGCCGGCCTGATCGGCGCGGCCCAGCGCGTGGAGCACTACGAGATTGCCGGCTATGGCACGGCCCGCGCCCACGCCGAGACGCTCGGCCATATGGAACTTGTTGACCTGTTGCAGACGACCCTCGATGAAGAAGGCGATGCCAACAAGCTGTTGACCCAATTGGCCGAGGGGCGCATGACCTTCGCCGGGGCCAATGAGAAAGCCGCTGTCCACTAGTTGCAACGGTTAGTCATAGGCAATGAATGTAAAGCGGTCGCTGCGGGCGACCGCTATCCCATTACAGGAGACGATTCCCATGACCGAAAAAATCAGCACTGTCGATGAACTTTTCGTTCACGAACTGCAAGACCTGTATAGCGCCGAGGAACAACTGGTGCAGGCGCTGACCAAGATGGCCAGCGCGGCCGATACGCCCGAATTGCGCTCCGGCTTTGCCCATCACCTGGAACAAACTCGCCACCAATTGCGCCGCGTCGAGCAGGCGCTGAACGAAGTTGGGGAAAAGCCGGATGGCACGGTCTGCCAGGGCATTCAGGGCCTCATCACCGAGGGCGAAAGCCTGATGGCGGCCACCTACTTTGGCCCGGTGCTCGATTCCGCGCTCATCGACGCCGCCCGCAAGGTGGAGCATTACGAGATTACCACCTATCGCGCGGCCATCGCCAAGGCTCACGATCTGGGTTTCAACGACGCGGCGGCCTTGCTGGAGATGAATCTACAGGAAGAGGAACTGACCGATCACCGGCTGCAACAACTGGCCCAGGGCATGATGCCCTATAGCGGCCCGGCGGCCGACCCGCGCGATGACGGCTCGGAAGTTATCGTCGGCGAGTCGGTGCAGGCCTGATTTTGGTTGTTAGACCTGACAGGTCGGCGGGTGTCGCTTTCGACATGACAGCGATCCCAACCCGCCGATCTGTCAGGTCTATTCATTCGTGAGCAAGCGCACATTCCCCATGCCGCCCACGTCATAGCCCGGCATCGCGGCGACGGCGGCGCGAAAAGCCGGGTCGTGCACGAGAGCCAACAGCGGTTGCAGCCGCTCGCTTTCGTAATGGGCGCGGGGGATGATGAGTTCGTACGTCTCGTGGGCCAGCGGCGCGAAGTCGAGGTTCAGGGCGCGGGCGGCGGCGCGGATGCCCAACCCGGCATCAGCCGCGCCCGAGGCCACGGCCGCGGCCACGGCCAGATGGGTGTACTCCTCGCGCTCATAGCCGCGCACGGCCGCCGGATCGATCCCCAATTTCCCCAACTCATAATCCAATAACACCCGCGTGCCCGCGCCGCGCTGGCGGTTGACCAGACCCACGTCGGGCCGGGCGGCGTCGGCCCAGTCGCGCAGGCCCAACGGGTTGCCCGGCGCGACGATCCAGCCCTGCTCGCGGCCGACCAACGACACCACGGCCACCTCTTCGCCCGGCAGATAGCGGCGGATGTAGCTCAGGTTATATTCGCCCGTCGCCGGGTCCAGTAGGTGGGAGCCGCCCAAATGGGCCTCGCCGCGCCGCAGAGCGATGAGACCGCCCAGGCTGCCGACGTTGGCCGAGATGAGGCGCAGGCCGTTGTGGCGTTCGGCCAGGAATTGGGCCAGCAGGTCCAGCGTCAGATCATGGCTGCCGATGGCGACAATGGCCTGCTCGATGGCGCGCGGGTCGCGGTAGAGATGGACGGTGACGCGCGCCCCGGCGTCGTGGCCCTCGCTGAAGCGGGGCACGCGGACGATGCCGTCGGCGCGGACGAGCGAGGTGATGATGCCCGCGCCGCGGCTGATGGGCGTGACGGTCACGTGCTCGCCCACCCGGCCGACGACGACACGCACGTAATCATCATCGCCGGTGTGGGAGACGATCTTGCGCGTCAGCGCCCCTTCCAGCGTGGCCGGGCGATGGGGCGGCTGTCCCTGCCAGCGGGCCAGCAGCGGCTCGACGAAGATCTCGCCCGTCAGCGCGGCCGACACGGGGTAGCCGGGTACACCAATTATCGGAGTGGCGCGTGGCGAGTGGCGCGTGGCGAGTGAAGAAGGACGGTCGTCGTGGCTCTCCTCTTTATTCGTAATTCGTAATTCGTAATTCGTAATTCCCAGCACCACCGGATGCCCCGGCCGCACGGCCACGCCATGAACGAGCAGCCGGCCGAGCGACTGGACGACCGGCGCGGTGAAATCCTCGCTGCCGGCCGAGGAACCGGCGTTGAGCAGGATCAGATCGTGGTCGGCCGCGGCTTCGGCGGCGGCGGCGCGAATGGCGGCCAGGTCGTCGGGCACGATGGGCCAACGGGTGGGCAAGCCGCCCCAGTTCGCCACCTGCGCCGCCAGAACGAGCGAGTTGTACTCGATGATGCGGCCCGGCTCCGGCGCGCCGTCCTCCACGGCCACCAGTTCGGAGCCGGTGGGGATGATCGCCACGCGCGGGTGGCGGTAGACGCTGACCGTGGCGTGGCCCGACCCGGCCAGCGCGCCCAGATCGACCGGCCGCAGGCGGTGATTGGCGGGCAGCACCAGCTCGGTCGCCACCATGTCCTCGCCCATGGCCCGGACGTGCTGCCAGGGCGGCACGGCGGCGCGGATGGTGATGCCGGCCCGGCCGTCGGGCAACGTGACCGGCTGGACGTGCTCGATCATAATGACGGCATTGGCCCAGGCGGGCAGGGGGTGGCCGGTGTTGACGGGAGTGGCGGAGAGCGGGGGAGCAGGAGAGCGGGGGAGCAGGGGAGCATCCTCTTTCCCCTGCTCCCCTGCCCCCCCGCTCCCCTGCTCTTCGATCAGGGCGAATGCCAGCGGTATACCGTCCGTCGCCCCCACCGTCTCCTCCGCCCGCACGGCATAGCCGTCCATGGCCGCGGCGTGGTAGTGGGGCGAGGAGAGGCGGGCCCAGACGGCGGCGGCCGTCACGCGGCCGTTGGCCTCGCTGAGAGGCACGGCCTCGGCGTCGAGCGGTTGCCACAGCCCGGCGGCGTCAAGCGCGGCGCGGAAGGCGGCCCAGGCGTCGTCGAGGGGGATATCTTCGAGGTAGATTTGGCGTTCCATTGGGTTAGCGTCTCATCTGGAACTACGCCGGACAACCCGGCTTCTATGGTGGTATTGGCTCAACTATCGGCTGTCCAGTCGTCGTCGGCGCCGTTTTCCATCAGGGTGCGATATTGCATCTCCGCCAACACCGGATCAAGCTCGGACGGTTCGGTCGCGTAGACCGCATTGAAGGCGGCGGTGATGGCCGCCGGATCGCGGGGCAGCAGCTTTTCCAGCACGAGAAAATGCGACAGCCCAAGCACGGCCAACGGCGTCCCCTCCGCGGCGTAGAGCGCCCGCCGGATGGCCCCACCCAGTCGCGGAGAGCGCCGGGCGATATTGTCATAGCCGCCAAAGATGCGGCCGTAGTGCAATTCGCGCACCGGCAGCCCGGCGAACAGGCGGCGCAGCCCCCCGGCGGTATAGGCCCGCACGTGGGGGGCCAGCCGGTCGCGCAGCGGGTCGGGCAGATAGTTGACCAGCGGCGCGTTGCCGAAGCGGTAGTGGCCGCGCCAGTAGACCCCATGCTGCTCCACCGGATACCAGCGGTTGGGGGCGAAGATGACGATGCGGCCGCCGGGCCGGGCCACGCGCGCCATCTCGGCCGCGCAGGCACGGTCGTCGGCCACGTGCTCCAACACCTCGTTGCTCAGGATCAGGTCGAAGCTATCGGCGGCGAAGGGCAACTGCTCGCCCACCCCCAGGGCGATGCCGTCGGCCCGCGCCAGGGCGGCCACGGCCCGGTCGAACTCCACCTCCAGCCCCACGCGCAAGCTATCGGGGTTGACCCGGCCGCACGCTTCCAGATACGTGCCCAGCCCCGCGCCGTTGTCGAGGATGCGGCCGTCCAGATCGGACCATTGGCGGATCATCGCCAGCCGTCGCTCCTGGCCGGCGCGCCAGACGTAGCCCGGTTCGCCGCGCTCGGCGGCCTTGTCGGAATGGGTGGTGGTCATGGCTTCGGCTCACCCCGCAGGATTTCCAGGAAGTCACCGGGCGTCAGCAGGCGATAGGCATCGGTGCGCAGTTCTTGCAGGAAATGGCGGTTGTCGGAGATGAGATAATCGACACGCAGCCATTCGGCGAAGGCGCCGATGGCGGCGTCGCCTTTCTCGCGCAACCCACGGGCGATGTAGGCCGCCACCAAATCGCCCGGCACCGGGATATCGATGATCTGACCGCCCGACGTTTCCGAGAAAAGTTGGAAGAAAGTATGAATGGCTTCGGCCGAGCGCAGATTACGGACGACTTCACGCACAACCAATCGCGGGATCACGACCGGCAATTCAGGCTTGAGCAACTTGATCAAGCGGGCCGCGTCCGAGGCCGGCGCATCAAAGGCACGGATGTAGACGCAGCTATCGATACAGATGAGCATATTCGGCTTCGAATATCTCCCGACGCGTTTGGCGCATCTGCTCGACAATGGCTTCCGCATTGTCACCAAAACCCAACCCCCCGATCGCGGCAACCTGTTGTTGGATTAGGGCCAGTCCCTCAGCCCAGGTCAGAGGCCGGTCAATCGTATTAAGGATGCGTGCGGTGACATCGGCGGTGATTTCTTCCTTGAGCGCCGCCAGTGACTCGGCTTCATAGATCGGGCCGGGTTCGCGGACGTGGGCGGTTGGCTCCGACTGATAGGGGACGAGAATAGCGACCGGCCGGCCATAGCGCTCGATGACGATTTGCTCACCCGCGGCGGTTGCGTCCAGTATGTCGCGCCAGCGCGCCCGCGCCTGCTCGCTTGAAATGTGTTGAACCATTTGATCACCTCGCCCAGATCATGCTCCAGATTGTACAATCTGCCAGTCCTGTACAACTAGTATAGCATAGTGAGAGCGACCCGTCACTGCGCGGGTTTGCCGACTAATTCATCATACTTGCGCCGCGCTTCCTTTATATCCTGCCACATCTGCGCCTTGGGGCTGCCCGGCTCGCGCGACGGGTTGCGCAGCAGGTAGGCCGGATGGAAGATAGGCATGGCCCAGCGGCCGTCCACCTGGAACCATTGCCCGCGCAGCCGGGTGATGCCCGTCTGCCCCAGCAGCGATTCGGTGGCGACGTTGCCCGTCAGCAGCATGATCAGCGGATCGACCAGGCGGACGATCTCCAGCAGATACGGCTTGTAGTAGGCGATCTCGTCCGAGGTCGGCTTGCGCAGCGGCTTGCCGTCGTCGCCCGGCGGCAGGCGAAAGACGGCGTTGGTGATGAAGACGTCGTTCTCCGGGTCGAAGTCGGCCGAGCGCAGGATTTGATCGAGCAACTGGCCGGAGCGGCCGACGAAAGGCTTGCCCTGGCGGTCCTCCTCCGTGCCCGGCGCTTCGCCCACGATCATCAATCTGGCCTGGGGGCTGCCGCGATAGATGACCATATTCGTGCCCGCCGGGAAAAGTGGGTCGTCCTCCAGCTTCATCATGGCCGCCACGAGGGCGTCGAGGGTGGGGTAGGATTGCGGTCGTTCTTCAAAAAGGCCGAATTGCATTGTCATCCTCCTCAAATGGGGCATCGATAATTTTCAAAATAGCGTCGGCAACGAAAACGCGATTGCGCGATTGGCCGGTCATTTCGCGAACCAAGCCAGCTTTTTCCAAGAGCTTCATGTGCCGGCTGGCTTTTTGAAAAGGAATGTTCAATTGGCCGGCCGCCTGATTGATTGTGAGGAGTGGCTGGCTGAACAAGAGATCGATCATCTGACGCAAACTGGAGGAGATGCGGGTCTGTTGGCCGATGAGGTTCCGATAGTTGTCTTGCAAAGCCCGTAAGCGCTGGATACGCTGCTGCGAATCACGCGCTTGCACGTCTATGCCACGCAGAAAGAACTGCAACCACGCCTCCCATTCTCCCCGACGACTCACGTCCAGCAATTGGCCATAGTACTCCCGGCGGTGTCGTTCAAAATAACCGCTTAAATAGAGAAGAGGTTGCGTTAGCAAGCCCCAGGCGCATAATAAGAGCGTGACGAGCAGTCGTCCCACCCGTCCATTGCCATCCAGAAAGGGATGGATGGCTTCAAATTGATAATGGATAAGGCCTAGACGCACAAGCGGCGGTAACTCGTTGGCCTCATGGATATATCTTTCCAACTGAGCCAGCGCGTCCATCATTTCCGGCACAGGCGGTGGCACAAAAACAGCGTTGGACAGTATGCTCCCCGGCGGGCCGATCCAGTTCTGGCTGCGCCGAAATTCGCCCGGTGTTCGTTCTTGCCCGCGCACTCCGGTCATTAACCGGGCATGTAACTCGCGCATCAAGCGCAGGCTGATCGGCAAAGATGATAGCCGGCCTAGACCATATTCAAGCGCCTGCACGTAGTTATGTACTTCGCGAACATCGTCCAGATTTTGTCGCTCCCAGAGTGATAATTGAACGGCTTCATAGGTGAATAGATCGGTCAGTGAGGCTCTCGTACCCTCAATTCGCGAGGAGAGAACAGCCTCGCGCCGCACAAACGGCACGGCTAAAAGATAAGGATTGGCCATGGAACGACTCAAGCCGGAAAGTTCACCCAATGAACGATCTGCATCAGATAGCGCTTGCATGAGCGCTTCTAACCAAACAAGTTTGGGTGGCAAATCATTGGGCACGAACGCATGATAACCTGACGGTACGTAGAGAACCTTTCCACTTTTACTGTTCTTGAATTCATCCGGTTTCATGACAAGACGCTCACACGGGTTTATTCAACCACGAATTGGCCTACTTAACATCTTTATATTCACACAAATGGCCCAAAATGTAAATAAGGAAATCCATATTTACATGAGTGATTATTGTTATCTAACTCAGGCAGCGACGACTTGCATTTCGGCCGCCATCGCCCGCAACCCCTCCTCCGGCGGCGGATAGCCTGCCCCAATCGCCGTCCCCAACGTCAGCACCACCGTTGCCGGCTGCCCGGCGTAGACGCTGGCCGCAGCCAGCCCGTCGTGCAGCAGGGCAAAGGCGCGAAAGCGGCCGAGCGCTGCCGCCAGTTCGTCGCGTAAAAACGTCGCCAGATGCGGCGCGAGCCGTCCCAGCCGGCTATAGCCGCTGCGGTCAGTGGTCAGCGGATGGCCGTCGCGCAGATGGGTGGCCAGCGTCAGGCCAATAGCCGCGCCCCCGGTTTGGCTCGCGTCGCGCAGCGCTTGCCAATCGGCCAGGATGAGTTCGCGCATCGCTGCCCAACGCCGCGCGGTGGCCGCCGGTGGTTCATCCAGCGCGCCGCGATTGGGGGCCGGCAGCGATGGCCGGCGGCTTAGTTCAACCAGCGCGCCGGCACGATAGATCGCCAGACCCCGCTTGACTGACGTTTGGCCGAAATCGAACAGCAGCATCCGCGCCGTATCGGGCGGGGCGTGGCGAGCCAGCCCGACCAGCGGCAGGGCCTCACCCCACGGGGATCGCTCGACCGTGATAGGGCAGCCGGCCCCGGCCAGGAACTCCGCCGCCACCGCCACGGCCGCCGCTCCCAGCCGCCCGGCGAATAGCCCGCCGCCGATGACAACCCGCCGTACCCCGTGCCAGTAAGCCCAGTGCACATCGTCCCACTCCGGCCGGGCGGCGCGGTTGGCCGGGTCGCCGCGCCACAACACCAGCAGCAGCGCGCCCAGCCGCCGGCCAACGACCCCGGCTACAGCCACCGCTGCCGCGTGACTGCGCGGGTCATCGAAGCAGCGATTGAAGGTATGCAGGAGTTGCGGATCAGCCGGATCGAGTCCCAGCGCCCCGGCCGCACCCCGGATCAAATCGGCAACGGCCGCGGCCGAGAGTAATTCAAACGCCGTGTGGCCCAGAACCCCGTCCGTTTCCACCGCACTCGGTACCACGACCAACCGCGCCCGGTTCAGCGAACGAATCAGGGCGTCGCCGGTCGTCAGGAAGGGATTGGCCGTGTGTTCAGCGGTAGGGCCGGTGAAGAGGGGGATGTCATCAGGGTGCACAATCGGCATCCTCGCCGGCGCAGACCACCTCGACCCAGCCCGCCAGATAGACGCCGTTGGGCTGCAATTCGCCCTCGACCACCACCGGCAGGCGCTGGCCCGTGGCCGGGTCATAGAGGCCGATCCACACCGGATAGGGGCCGGGGGCCAGACCGCCCGGAATCAGCAGAAAATAGCGGTCGTCAATCGTCTCGCCGTTGCGCCAGGCGCTGGTGGGATACGCGCCGCCCAGTGGCGGGCTATCGCCGGTGCTCAGCGGCGGCGCGTCGGGCGGGCCGAGGTGGATGAGCGTGGTGTAATCGCGTTCGGGCGCGCCGACGGGCACGTACCAGCGCACCAGCACCTGGACGCGCTGGCCGGCCGTGGTTTGAGCCGGGCGGATGGTGGCGTTGACCAGGGCTATGTGGTCGCCCAGTTCGGCCGCCCAGCTATCGGGCGCGGGCGGCGGCTCCAGCGGCTCGATCTTCACCGTGGCGACCTCGATGCCCGGCGCGCCGTTATCGATCCGGGCGAAAACGCGGCCCAGCACCGGCGCTTCGGCCGCCGGATCGATGCGCACGGCGAAGCGGTCGGCGATGACCGCGCCCGGCGGCCACAGTGTGGCCGGGTAGAGGCCGCGGCCGTGATAGCTGTGCAGGTTGGCGATGCGCTCCACCTGCCGGCCGAAAATTTCCAGCACGAACTCCGGCGGCTCGGCCGGCGGCTCGTCGGCCTGCCAATAGAGCGTCAGCCAGATGACGTCGCCCGGCCGGGCGGTGTCGGTGTCGACCTCGGCCGCCAGCAGCGCGATACCCTGGCCGCGCTCGACTAATTCGGGCAATACGCGCCGCGCCCCGGCCGGAATGGCGGCGATGGTCGGCGGCGGCCGGTAGGCGGGTTCGATGACGTAGAGCAGGCTGTAGACGCTGGTCGCCAACGCCAGCAGGGCCAGCAGCGGGGCCAGGCGACGATTGAACGTGCCCAGGGCCTGGGGCGCGCAGCGGCTCCAGCCGGCCAATCCCCAGGCCGTCCCCAGCGCCAGGGGCAAAATAGCCGGGAAGAGCAGCCGCCCCTGGGCCGCCTCGGTGCGTAGCATGAAGGCCAGCAGCCCGGCCAATACCAGCAGCGGCCAGACGGCCAGTAGAGCGGCCAGGAGCCAGTCGGCGTTCAGCGGTAAGCGGCGGGCGGCCGTCCTACGCTGCCGCCGGTAAGCCTGTGCCGCGCAGACCAGCCCACCGGCCACCGCCAGCCCGGCGATTGCCAGCCAGACCCAATACACCCATACCGGCGGACGCAGATTGAACCAGCCGAACACGCCGATAAATGAGGCCAACAGCCCGCGCCATTCGCCCAGCGCCTGCCACAGCGTATAACCCCGGTCGCCGCCGGCGATGGCGATGAACGGCGCGGTGGCCGTCCAATCGCCGTAGAGAGCCTGATTGCGCGCCCACAGCCATCCGGCCATGAGCAGCGCCGGCGCGGCCACCAGCAGCCCGGCCGGAATGATGGCCCGCGGGCGGCCGGCGCGCCAAGCCACGACCGCCAGGAATCCCAGGCTATAGAGCAGCAGCAATACACCGGCGTTCTTGCTCAGCGCCGCCAGCCCGATGGTGATGCCCAGCAGGATAAGCCGCGTAGACCTGACAGGTCTTTCGAGACCTGTCAGGTCTAGTGTCCTTTGCCACAACCAGATCAATTGATAGAGCGCCAGACTACACAGGAAGGTAATGAGCGCGTCGTTACTGACGGCGGCGTGGACGAAATTAAATTGCGGCAGAAAGGCCACCAGCGCCGTCGCCACCAGCGGCCGGGTCGTGCTTTCCGGCCACAACAGGCGAGCACTGCCGTAGATACACAGCAGCGTACCCAGGCCAAGTAGCGTCGAAAAGGCGCGCAACAGATGAGCGGCCAGCGCCCAGCCCTGCCACGGCCAGGCTTCGGCCGGGGTATGCACCATACGGTTGACGTTAGCCAGCGCCGAGGCGTCGCCAATCCAGGCGTAGGGATTTTCCCAGATGGCCTCGCGCCAGCCGGCGGTATCGAACGGGGCCAGCAGCGCCGCGCCGAGGGCGTAGTAGAGCGGCGGTTGGGCCGCTTCCTGGCCCAGCAATGTGTCCGGTGGGTCGGCCACGCGCGGCAGGCGGCCGGTGTCGGCAATGGACACGGCGGTGAAAAAGTGCCAATGCTCGTCGGGCGCTTCGAAGAGCGGGTTGAGCGCCCCATAGGCCAGCGTGATCGCCACATAGCCCAGCAGGATGAGCGCCAGCAGGGCGCGGCGGCGGCTCATGGCCCGGCCTCCTCTGGTGCGGGCGCGGCTTCCGGGGCTTCGACACTGATCTCCCCGGCCCAGACCGCTTCCCCGATGGGCGCGTCGCCGTGGAGCAGCGTCCAGTGCAGCCGGTAGCTGCCGGGCGGAGTCTCCGGGCGGAAGTAGAGGGCGACGATCTCGCGCAGCAGCGCGCCGGGCGGGGCGGCATCCAGCCAGGCCGCGCCGGGCCGGGCTTCCTGGGCGCGCAGCACCGCGCCATCCGTCCCGACGACTTCCAGCAAGTAGCGCGTGTCGCGCAGGTCGGCCCCATCGTCGCCGGCGCGCCAGTAGACGGTCAGCGGCAGGTTGTTGCCGGCGATAACGCTGTCGTCCCAGGGGATGACGGCGG
>CXWJ01012293.1_pt1 | contig 11444 bp, 11 predicted proteins | sample 590841 | NCBI WGS metagenome assembly CXWJ01 (sample SAMEA3498367, study PRJEB10139) | wastewater metagenome | biome: wastewater treatment plant; material: activated sludge | place: Austria | collected 2015-01-21 | reverse complement strand
GTAATTAATGCTAACGCTTATATCAATTGTTCCGCATGATTTTATCAGATCAATAACTTCCGGCTTATTTATTTTGGGTGTATGAATAAATTTTGCACCAATTTTTTTTGCCAGTGCTTCAAAATCTTTTGATGTGTAATAATATTCCGGTGCTTCTTTAGCCGTAATAATAATGGGTATATCGTAGCCGTGCTCTAATAAAAGAAGCGCGGATTCGTATGTATATTCTGACCTTCCGATTATTGCTACGCGCATTTTATTTCTTTAGCTGAAATACTCATTTATGGTTAAAAATTTTATCTCCTTCTTTTTATCAAAGAGTAACTTTAAAAACGATAACGTCCCTTCGCCATTTTCTATAAAAGGTAATATCTCCTCTCGCGGTACTGAATTTATGTCAGGGTGTTTTTCTTTGAGTTTTAAATAGGTTTCAAATTTAGAACTGTTTAAGTAAATATGTATTGGGTGAAAGTCATAAACCTTAATTCCCTGTATATTTAATATGTTTTTTCCGTGCCAGTTGGCATTGGGATGTTCCATTTCAAAATCATCTTCCCAGTTGTAGGGTAATCTTTTGAGGTATTTGCCATTTGCCCCCCAAAAAAAATCAACACTTTGCAAGTGCGGGTGGTAAGCAAGAAATAAAGAGACATCATACTTTACAGGTGTCTTCTGAATAGCCTTGCTTAAAATTAAAGTTGATTGTACCAATGCATGTGTGCGCATGCTTACAGCTTCAGGCACAAGGTTCATGCAAAAATCCAGTACCTCATCTACTGTATTTCCGTGCGATGAGTTGGGTAAAAAATTAGGATGAATTCCAAGTTCAAATAAATGGGGGTAATCTCTTAGTCTGTCAACCGCTTTGCTTTTATGAGTAACAAACCATGTGGCTTTTACATTATTTGCAATAAATAAATCAGCAACATAGTCAATAACAAAATCCGGAGCCCAATCAATGTCAAGAGTAATGTATGAATTGTTTTGCATTATTTATTTAAGGCGTGTTGTAATTGATTTTATAACATGGTTTGCAGACGAAACGATGGTTTTATAATTCGCTTCTTTTAAAATTAAAACTTTATTGTCGCCACATACCACACTTACGCCATTTGGGTTAATGCTAACCACCTGCCCGGGTGTTCCGTAAAATGTATCGTGCAATATTTCAGCTTTTAAAATACTTAGTTTTTCGGATTCGAAAAATGTAAATGCACAAGGGTAGGGAGGAGCCTGCGCACGAATAAAGTTATAAATCTTTTGAGCCTGCCAGTTCCAGTTAATTAATCCGTCATCGGGTGTTCGTAGAGCACAAAATGTAGAGTCTTTAAGATTTTGCGCCTTAGCTTTTAGAGAACCATCAACAATTGCTGCAAAATTTTTCGCAAGCATTTCAATAGCTGCATTGTTACACTTATCTAATACATCGGAAACGTAATCAGTATTTGCAATTTCAATTTTTTGTTGTGCATAAAGAGGGCCATCATCCATGCCCGGAGAAAATTTAAAAATGGAAGTACCAGTAAACTCATCCCCATTAATAATTGACCAAACAAGTGGAGACCCACCACGGTATTTGGGCAGTAATGAATGGTGAATACCAATAAAACCATTAGGCACTCTATTTAAAATTTTCTCTGAGAATATGTAATACCACCCGGCAACAAAGCAAATGTCAGGGTTTACTTCTAAAATAATTTTTTCTGAATCGGTACGATTTGCAGCAAAAAAAAGAGGAATGTTATTTTGAGTAGTGAAGTTTTTTATCTCAGGCAACTCTGAACNNGGCATCACTGTTATCATCAACTGTGAGCATACCTACTATATTGCTTCTTCCTACTTTAAAAGAATGTTTTAGTAAAGACAAACCAATTTGTTTACTTCCTATAATTAAAACTTTACTATCGCTCACTCTGGTTATGCGGTTAGGGTATTAATATTCTGTACAACATAATTAACCTGCTCATCAGTTAATTTTTCAAACATGGGTAATGCAATCCCGTTTTCGTAGGAGCGCATTGCATTCGGGAATAAATTTTTACAATCTAAGTTATATTTATTCAAATAATATTTTTGGTAAGGAATACACTGCGCACCATAATTGGTTCCAATATTTTTTTCGCGTAGTTGTTTTATTAATGTATTACGTTTAACCGCATCATCAACCACTACATGAAATGTTTGCCATGTATGATTTTTATTAGAGTATGTTTTTGGAAGTTTCAGTTTTTTGTTTCCCTGCAATCCTGAAAAATATTGCTGCGCAATTTTTTCTTTAACAGCAACTATTGTTTCCATACGGCTAAATTGCGATTGGGCAAGCGCTGCTTGAAAATCCGTAAGCCTGTAATTAAATCCTGCTTCCTCAAAAATCATTTCACCATCAACAGTTCTTTGTCCGTGGTTTCGCAATAGCATTATTTTATCCGCAATGGCATCATCATCAGTTGTAATTATACCGCCTTCGCCAGAGGTAATACTTTTGCGTGGGTGTAAACTGAAAGAGCCAATATCACTTATCGTCCCAACAAATTTTCCGTTATACTTTGCACCTAAAGCACATGCTGCATCTTCAATAATTTTTAAGTTATGTTTTTTAGCAAGTTTTGTTATTGCATCCATATTGGCTGCTATTCCAAACTCATGCACAGGCATTATTGCTTTTGTACGTGGTGTAATATGTTTTTCAATTTGTGATGTGTCAATATTAAAATCATCAATACTTACATCAACAAATACTGGAGTAGCGCCAACCAATTCAACAACGTTGGCAGTAGCCACATACGAAAATGCGGGCACTATCACCTCATCTCCTTTTTCTATTCCCAATGCAATTAGAGCAAGATGAAGTGAAGCTGTTCCATTGCTAACTAATATTGAATGTTTACATCCCAAATAGGCAGCTATTTCTTTTTCAAATTCTAAAGAAGATTTCCCCTGCACCAGCATGCCACTGCGTAAAACATTTGCAACAGCTTCAATGTCGCTGTCATTTATACCTGGCTGCATTAGTGGAATAAAATTCATATAAATAAATTAGTAGGAAATGCTTTTAAAGAACTCTGCTGTTTTTAAAATGCCTTCGTCTAAATCAACTTTAGCTTTAAAGCCAAGCAAATCGGAAGCTTTTGCAACACTTGGTATGCGCAATTCAATATCGGCACTAAGTGCCTGTTTAAAAATGATTTTAGAGTCTGAATCCAATACGCGGCAAACAGTTTGGGCAAGCCCTAATGTTGTAATTACGGCTCTTGCATTGCCAAGATTAAAACTTTCACCAATTGCTTTCGGGTTTTCCATACACATCATCAGGCAGTCAACAAAATCATCTACATAACACCATGCTCGTATTTGGTTGCCATCTCCATGTATGGTAATGTCCTCATTTTTTAAAGCACGTTTAATAAAAATTTGTATGGCACCTTCTCCTGTTTGCCCGGGTCCGTATACATTAAATGGCCTTACAGTTACCACAGGTAAACTATATTGTTTGAAGTAAGCATGTGCAAGATGTTCGCCCGCAAGTTTGCTTACGGCATAAACCCAACGGGCCTCACCTGCACTACCCGACACTGTTTGGTCTGTTTCGGCAGATTTAAACGCCATGCTGCCAAAAACTTCTGATGTGGAAAAATCAATAAAGCGGTCTTTAACACCATTAATTTTTGCTGCTTCCAGTGCACAGGCAGTACCCATCATGTTTACACGCATGGTGTGTACAGGATTTTTTATTACAGTATCAATACCTGCAATACCGGCTGCATGAACAACAATGTCTGTTCCTTGCATTGATAGGGTAAGTAAATCCTGATTAAGAACATCACCTTTTATAATTTTTAAATTGGGATGTGCCGCTACCGAACTTGATGATAAAGTATCGCGATGAAAATTATCGTAAACGGTAATTTTATTGTTATCGGCTAAATTTTTAATAAGCGCATTGGCTATAAATCCAGCTCCACCGGTAATAAATATGTTTTTGTTTTTTATCATAGAAAATTGTTAGCTTAATTTTATCCATTTAGATGATGCTTTAACGTAACCATGCATCCAGTTATATTTATATTCATTTTCTTTTTCGCCAAAGCGGAGTACGTTAAAGTTGCAAATGTTTTCGGCATAGCTAAGTGTTTTGCCATCAGGATTATGAATGCCTGCGGTAATGCAGTATGCACCGGGGTGAAGATGATTTTCAACTTCAACATCAAACTCGTGCGTTCCTTCGCTTAATTTTATTGGCATAGAGCCATCAAAAGTATTAACTGAATATGTAATAACGATGCCATCGCGCGAAATAAGTTTTATGTCAAGCAATGCTTCCTCCACTTTTTGCATAACGTCTATTGTTATGCGCACATGCAATGGGTTTAGATACAAAACCTCGTTTGACCCTTCGGCAGCTTTATTATGAAGTCTTACTTTTCTAATTCTTGCAAAATCAGATTTGTAGGTGAGGGATTCGGCCGGTATTTCTCCCGAAGCATTTAATGCTGAATTTTCGTCAAGATAGGTGCCTATTGCATCAGCAGTGTTGCCATGAAAAGCAACGGTACCTTTTTTTAACACTACGGTTTTAGAGCAAAGCTTTTTAATGGCCGCCATGTTATGGCTCACAAATAAAACAGTGCGGCCGCTTCGGGATACTTCATCCATTTTGCCCATACATTTGTTTTGAAACTCTGCATCGCCAACGGCAAGCACTTCATCTATGATTAAAATTTCGGGTTCTAAATGTGCAGCTACGGCAAAGGCTAACCGCAACTGCATACCGCTTGAGTAATGTTTTAAAGGAGTGTCTAAAAATTTTTCTACACCTGAGAAATCAACTATGGCATCAAACTTTTTTTCAATTTCTGTGCGCTTTAAACCAAGTATGCTTCCGTTAAGGTAAATATTTTCTCTGCCTGTTAACTCCGGATGAAATCCTGTTCCTACTTCAAGCAAACTTGCAAGCCTGCCACGGCAAATAATTTTTCCGCTGCTGGGCGGTGTAATTCTTGAAAGAATTTTTAGTAAGGTTGATTTGCCCGCACCGTTTTTTCCGATAATTCCCAGGGATTCGCCTTGTTCAACATTAAAAGTTACTCCGTTTAATGCAAAAAAATCTTCTGTTGATTCGTTTCGTTTAAATAAGCCGCGCAAAGATTCCTGCACTGTAAGGTATGGCTTGTGCACGTGAGCAATGCTGTACTTTTTTACAATTTTTTGTATTTCAATTATGGGTTGCATCAGGCTATATCAGCAAAGTAGGCTTCTGTTTTTCTAAAAGTAATTATACCAACTATAAATAACACAAGGCTTATGCAAAAACCTGTTGCTACAACCTGAACATTTATTTCGGTATGCGTTAACGCTGCTCTAAAAATATCTAAAGCGGCAGCCATTGGATTAAGCGTTAGCAACGTTTTTATAAACTCATTTTTTATCATGGCAAGCGGATAAATAACAGGTGTAACAAACAAAAGCGACTGCACAAGAAATGGAATTACGTAACGGAAGTCGCGGTACTTTACATTAAGTGCTGACAAAAAAATACCAAGCCCAAGCGTGGTTAGCGTGGTGATGAGTAAAGCCAATGGAAGGAATAGAAACAGCTTTCCAAAATCGGGTGTTACATTGCAATAAAAAAGTAAGCCGGCAAATAATACCAACGTAAATAGAAAATCAAAAAGTGATACCAGCACCGCGCTAAAAGGAATAATTAACCTGGGGAAATAAATTTTTTTGATGATGTTGGCATTTGTTACCATGCTGTTTCCGGCACCGGCAATACCTGTTGCAAAAATGTTCCAGAGCATAAGTCCGGCAAAAACAAAAACACGGTAATCAATATTTCCTGAATGTGCGCTTAATATTCTGCCAAAAAAGGCGGTAAAAATTATCATCATTAAAAGCGGTTGTAGTACCACCCACAATACACCAAAAAATGTTTGCTTGTACTTTATTTTAATATCCCGCCAGGTAAAAAAATAAAGTAACTCGCGGTAGCTCCAAAATTCCTTTAAGTTAAGCTGAAAGCCGCTTTGTGGTTTTATCTCTATTTGCATATCAAGGCGTCAAATATATTAATCGTAAATCTTAATGATGGTATGGCATCTTATTAATTATAGTAAACGCTCTGTATAACTGTTCCATAAATATAACACGTACCATTTGGTGAGTAAAAGTCATTTGCGAAAGCGCAATTTTTTCGTTAGCTCTTTCATAAACAGCTTTGCCAAAACCGTAAGCCCCGCCCATCACAAACACACAGTTTTTAATGTTTTTGCCCTGTAGTGATTCAATTTTTTGAGCAAAACCTGTCGATGTAAAATTTTTACCTTTTTCGTCAAGCAATACTAAATAGTCTGAGGGCTTTAAAGCTGATAGTATTTTTTCACCTTCTGCTTTTTGTTGTAACTCAGGTTCGGGGTTGTCACTGTCTTTAATTTCGGTAAAGGATATAGGACAAAATCTACCAATTCTTCTCTCATAATCAATTAGTAGTGAGATAAAATCGTTCTTTCTGGTTTTACCAACCCCAATTATTTTTATGTGCATTTGTTTAAATTATATTTGTGCGAACTATAAAAGAATTTACTTTTGTTCTTGATTAATAGAGGGATTTGAAACAGAAAAAAGTTTCGCGTATTCATAAAAACTTAAGAGTTGTTGGCTTGATAATTGCGTAAAAGTATGCGTTATAATATAACAATGAGTCTAAGATTATTTGTTACAGGTTTAATGATGTGCTTAGCATCTTTAACATTTGCGTTTAACTTGCAGGGAATTTTTGACGATGTGAGTAATGCAATTAAGAGTGGAGATGCAAGAAGCATTGCCCGTTATTTTAACGGAAATGTTGATTTAACAATTATCAATCAGGAGGATGTGTACAGTAAAGCGCAGGCGGAAATGGTTTTGAGAGATTTTTTCTCAAAAAATACTGTTAAAAGTTTTACAATAATTCATAATGGTGTTTCTAAAGAAGGTAATAAATATGCTATAGGAACCATGGCCACTAATCAGGGAGTTAACTATCGTACGTATTTTTATATTAAAGAAACCGGGGGCAATGCCTTTATTCAGGAGTTGCGTTTTGAGAGGGAGTAAATAGTTCTTTAAAATATTTAACCCGGTTGCTAAGGCAGCCGGGTTTTTTTGTTGCTTTGCGGCCATGTATTTAAGAGAGTTTATTATTAAATCGTTAGAAGAGGATGTAGGTCCTGGAGACTACTCCTCGCTTAGTTGCATTGACCATGATAAGGAAGGCAAAGCGCAATTAATAGTTAAAGAAGATGGAGTGCTGGCAGGTATGGAACTTGCCGAACTAATTTTTAAAGAAGTAGAGCCCAATATTTACTTTGATAAAAAAATAAATGATGGTGCTGCGGTTAAAAAAGGCGATGTGGCATTTATAGTGCACGGCAAAGTTTTAACGCTACTAAAGGCAGAAAGATTGGTGCTTAATTGCATGCAGCGTATGAGCGGAATTGCCACCACCACAAATAAATATGCTAATGTAATTAGCCATACCAAAGCAAAAGTTTTAGATACAAGAAAAACAACTCCATTAAACAGGCTTATAGAAAAATGGGGAGTGAGATTGGGTGGGGGAGTTAACCATAGGTTTGGTTTGTATGACATGATTATGATTAAAGATAACCATGTTGATTTTGCAGGTGGAATAAGACAGGCAATTGAAGCAGCCAACCGATACAACAGACAGAATAATTTGAATATTGATATTGAAATTGAAACACGCTCTCTTGACGAGGTAAAAGCTGTATTAGCAACAGGTAATGTTAAAAGAATAATGCTTGATAATTTTTCTCCTGCGCTAATTAAAGAGGCAGTAGCATTAATTGCCGGTAAGTTTGAGACTGAAGCATCAGGTGGAATTACGTTAGATAACATTAAAGACTATGCCGAAGCAGGTGTTGATTTTATTTCGGTAACTGCATTAACACATTCGGTTAAAAGCCTCGATTTAAGTTTAAAAGCCATTAAATAAAACTTGAAAACATTTTTTCTTTTTCGGACTAAATTATTTAAGGAGGTATTGGATTTTTCAAAAAAAATTTCTTTGCCCGGGTTTGATGGAATTTCGATTTACAACGTTGCTTCATTCTTTTTAAAAGAAATTTTTCAGGGCGATATTCAAACAAGAGCACGCTCTATTGCTTTCAGTTTCTTTTTGGCTCTATTTCCTACTGTTATTTTTTTATTTACGCTTATACCTTATATGCCTATTGATGGTTTTCAGGAAAAGGTATTATCAAGTTTGCAAAGCTTTTTCCCATATAGCACCTACGATGCTGCGCGAACTACCATTGAAGAAATTGTAACAAACCAAAATGGCGGATTGCTGTCGTTTGGTTTTTTGTTTGCGTTGTTTGTTTCTACCAATGGCGTTAACTCTATCATTAGTAGTTTTGATAAAACACTTTTTTCTGAGCATAAACGCTCTGGATTTAAAAAGAGAATAGTAGCACTGTACCTTACATGCCTGTTGGCAGTGCTTACTATTATTGCCATTGTTTTAATAATTGTTACTGAGTTGGTGTTGTTGTTTATCAGTAAAGAAATTATCAGCCTTGATCAATCATCGGTTTATTTATTACTGGCAGGTAAATATTTAATTCTGGTTATTCTGTGTTTCACTGCCATATCATCTCTTTATTATTTTGGGCCATCGGGCGGGCGTGTTAAGTTCAGGTTTATTTCAGCGGGCTCTACACTTGCTACATTTTTGGTGATTCTCACTTCTGTTGGTTTCAATTTTTTTATTCAGCATTTCGGGCAGTTTAATAAGGTATATGGTTCAATAGGCACATTAATAGTTATACTTATTTATATCAATTTTAATTGCCTCCAACTTTTAATCGGATTTGAGTTGAATAACTCCATTAACAAAGCCAAAGTAAAACCTGTAAAGAATTGATGCATGAATAACGTTTTTATTTCTGAACTGAAAAATGGATTCAGAGTAGTTTTTTACCAGGATAAAAATGCTGTGGTTGGGCACTGTGCAATAATGATTGGTGCTGGAACACGAAACGAAAAAAATAATCAATCTGGTCTTGCACATTTTATTGAGCACATGCTTTTTAAGGGCACAAAAAATCGTAAATCGGTTCAGATACTTAACAGGCTAGAAGTTGTTGGCGGAGAGTTAAATGCTTTTACATCTAAAGAAGAAACCTGTATACACGCATCATTTTTAACTCAGCATTTACATCGTTCGGTAGAGTTGATTGCCGATATTGTTTTAAACTCTGTTTTTCCGGCTAAAGAAATTGAGAAGGAAAAGGAAGTGATAAAGGATGAGATTAGAATGTATAACGATACTCCTTCTGAACAGATTTATGATGATTTTGAAGCACAGCTTTTTAAAGGGTCAACTTTGGGCAACCCTATTTTAGGGACTAATGAAACATTAGAAAGATTTAAGCAAAGTGATTTGGTTTCATTTGTGAAAAATAATTACAATGCCGGTAAAATGATTTTATCTGTTTATGGAAATTATTCTACAAAGCAAGTTGAAGAAATATCTGAGGAGTTTTTTAACAGCATAAAATCAGGTAAAAGAAATACGGATAATTCAAAGGCCCTAAAGAGTAAAGAACATCAAATAATAAAGAAGCCAATAAGCCAGTGCCATTTTATTATTGGCAACCTTTCCTACTCATTACACAGTAAAAACAGAACAGCCATGGTGTTGTTAAATAATATTTTGGGCGGGCCAGGCATGAACTCAAGATTGAACTTAGCCGTGCGCGAAAAATTTGGATACACCTATGCTATAGAGTCCGGCTATCATGCTTATACCGACAATGGAATTTTTCACCTCTATCTTGCTACCGAAAAAAAATATTTAGATAAATCTGTAGCGCTTGCAATAAAGGAATTAAAAAAACTAACTGACAAGAAAATTGGCAATACTGCATTAAAGAATTATAAAAATCAGTTTATTGGTCAATTGGCTTTAGCAAACGAAAATAAGGGTAACGTTGCCATATCTGCATCAAAAAGTATGTTACACTTTAATAAACCATTTTTATTAGGGGAGGTAATAAAAAAAATAAATGCTGTTACCGAAAGGGAAATTTTTGATTGTGCCAACCAAGTGTTTGACCTGCAAAACATGAGCACATTACTTTTTGAAAGCGAAAACTGATTTGTGCAATGGAAAGTTTTATTGATAAATTTATTGATGAGCTTTTAGCTAAACATAAAAATAGTTTTAATGACACCTGCATTGTTTTCCCCACAAGAAGAGCATGTGTCATTTTTAAAAATAAATTAACCTCAAAACTTAAACAAGCATCATGGCTTCCTGCTGTTTATTCTATTAGTGATTTTGTAACGCTTGTTTCACCATATAAAATACTGCAACGACCTGCATTGTTGTTAAAACTGTTTCCGGTTTACAGACAATTTTACACCAATTCTACCTACAATAATTTTATTGGATGGGGCGAAATGATGTTAAAGGATTTTGATGAGATTGACCGTTACCTTATTGATAAAGATGTATTGTTTGGTGGCATTGAAAAAATAAAGGAGATAGATGCAGAGTTTCAGTTTTCTGAAGAAGAAAGAAATGACTACGCTGAGTTCTGGAAAAATTTTTCTAACAAAGAGCTTAGCTCCAGCAAAGAAACTTTTTTAAAAACATGGAAAGTATTGCCCCAAATATATGACCGCTTGCAGGCTGAGCTCGTTTCTTCCAACTGCAATTACGAAGGATTTGTTTATAGGCTAATAGCTGTTTCACCAAATCAGTTTTTAAATAAACTTATGTTTAAATATTTTCATTTTGCCGGATTTTATGCCTTATCGCCTGCTGAAGAAAAAATAATGAAGCACTTAATAAGCGAAGGCAGGGCCACGGTTTATTGGGACGCTGATAATTACTATTTGAATAACCCTAAGCAAGAAGCAGGAAAATTTATTCGTGAGAGCGAATTTCAACTGCCTGAAGTAAAATGGTCAGGTAACTATTTTGAAAACGGAAATAAAAGTATTGAGATAATTGGTGTTAATGGTAAAACATTAATGGCGCGGCATGCAGGAGTTATTCTTGAAAATGTTTTGAAATCTAACCAGCAAAGCGAAGGTGAAACAGCAATGGTGCTGCCCGAAGAATCTATGCTGATACCTGTGTTAAATTCTTTACCCGCAAATATTCAAAACCTGAATGTTACAATGGGTTTTTCCATTAAGGACCATTTTTTTTATTCGCTGTTTAAGTCGATAAAAAAAATAAACGACACCAAGAAACAAAGAGGGGAGGGGCTGCTTGTTTTTACCGATAGTATTCGTGAGTTATTTAATGATGTTGCTCTGACACAAAACACAAGCCCATCTTTTTTTAAAGTAGTTAATGATTATAAAAAAATACGAAGTTCCTATCTTGACATTAACATTGTATGGGGAAGTATAAATGATATGGAGACAGG
>CXWJ01013084.1_pt1 | contig 11450 bp, 8 predicted proteins | sample 590841 | NCBI WGS metagenome assembly CXWJ01 (sample SAMEA3498367, study PRJEB10139) | wastewater metagenome | biome: wastewater treatment plant; material: activated sludge | place: Austria | collected 2015-01-21 | reverse complement strand
GGCGCCGAACTCGCGCACCGCGAGTTCGGCCAGCGCCCCCCAGCCGCAGCCGATCTCGAGCACGCGGTCGCCGCGCCGCACGCCGCATTCGGCGAGCGCGCGCCGCACCTTGGCGTGTTGCGCCTCGACCAGGTCGCCGTCGGGCCGGCCTTCGAACCAGGCGCTGCTGTAGTTCATCGTCGGGTCGAGCCACAGGCGGTAGAACTCATTGCCCAGGTCGTAGTGCGCATGGATGTTGCGGCGGCTGCCGCGGCGCGAGTTGCGGTTCAGATGGTGGCGCACGCGGTGCAGCAGCGAGCCCCACCAGTGGCCGTAGACCACGGCTTCGACCTCGTCGCGATTGGCGATGAACAGCTCGAGCAGCGCGACGAGGTCGGGCGAATGCCAGTCGCCGGCGATGAAGGTTTCGGCGAAGCCGATGTCGCCGGATTTGAGCGCCGCGGCGCAGACCTTCCAGTTGTCCAGCCGGATCGCGGCGCGGCGACCGGCGTGGCCGCCGAAACGCACCGAGCTGCCGTCGGGCAGCTGCGCGTCGAGTGTGCCGTGCGCGAGCCGCGCCATCAGCCGGAACACGGCGCGCGCGGCGGTCGGGGCGGAATCGGGGGCGGTGGTCGGCGCGTAGGCGGTGCTGCGGTTCATGGCGTCGGCGGAAGGAAGATCAGCGGGTGACGAAGGACGTCGGCGGCGGCGGCTTGTGCACGAAGGGCACGCGTTTGCCCCACAGCCGCAGCGCCTGCCAGTGGATGCGGGCGACGACGCCGAGCGTCATCAGCGGCATGCCGAAGAAGGCCGCGCGTGCGCTCGCCGCCGTCAGCGGCGCCAGCCGGCCGCTGACGCTGGTTTCGATGAGCAGGCCGGCGTCGTCGTGGTGGTCGATGCGCGCCACCGTGCGCGGTGAGTCGCCGCCGGTGCGCATGAAGCGGAAGCGGTAGTCGCCATGCACCTCGCAGAACGGCGAGACGTGGAATACCTTGCTCGCGTGCAGTTCGCGGCCGAACGCCAGGCCCGCGCCGGCGAGCAGGTAGCAGTGGCGCTCGCCGAAGGTGTTGTTGACCTCGACGACGACCGCGGCGAGCGAGCCGTCGGCGCGGTGGCAGTACCAGAAGCTCACCGGCTTGAAGGTGTAGCCGAGCACGCGCGGATAGGCGTGCAGCCAGACTTCGCCGTCGGCATCGGCGATGCCTTCGCGCGCGAGCAGCTCTTCGAGCCAGGCAAGGCTGTCCGCGCGGCCGTCGCCATGGTCGAGGTCGTGGAACGAGATCAGCCCGAAGCGGTTGCGCCGCAACGCCGGCGACGGCGCTTCGCGCAGCGCGCGCATCGGCAGCATCAGGAAGTAGGTCGGATAGGCGAACCCATGGCGTGCCGGGCGCAGCCGGGTGTGGCGCACCTGGCCGATGCCGATCAGCGGCACGGCAGCGGCGGTCATGGCACCCCCCGAGCCCTGCGGGCTGCCCGCCCGAGGGGGTGCGAGTGCCTTCGGAGCGGCCGCGCGGCGCTCACGCAGCCTCCCGCAGCGCGTCGTCGTCGTGGCGCGCGCTCAGCGCCTGCACGACCGCCTGGCCCGACATCAGGCCGTCTTCGTGGAAGCCGTACCGTGTCCAGGCACCGCAGTACCAGGTGTGCGCCCGGCCTTGCAGTTCGGGAACACGCTGCTGCGCGGCGATCGCTGCCTGGTCGAACACCGGGTGCGAATAGTCGAAGCTGCCGAGCACGTGCTCGGCGCGTGGTGAGCGCACCGGGTTCAGCGACACGATCACCGGCGTGCGGAACGGCAGCGGTTGCAGGCGGTTGATCAGGTAGTGCAGGCAGACGGCGGCCTGCTCGCGCGGCGCGTCGAGCGCACGTTCGTAGTTCCACGCCGCCCAGGCCAGGCGGCGCTGAGGCAGCAGGGCCGTATCGGTGTGCAGCACGGCGCGGTTGGCGTGGTAGCGGATGGCGCCGAGCACCTGGCGCTCGTCGTCCGACGGGTCGGCCAGCAGCGCGAGCGCCTGGTCGGCGTGGCAGGCGAACACGACGTCGTCGAAACGCTCGCTGCCGCCGTCGCTGGCGACGAACACGCCGCCCGTGCCCTTGCCCGGCGGAACGCGGCGCACGCTGCGCACCGGAGTGGCCAGGCGCGTTTCGGGCACGCTGCGCAGCATCTTCTCGACGTAGGTCCGGGCGCCGCCCGCGACCGTGTACCACTGCGGCCGGCCGCTCACCTGCATCAGGCCGTGGTTGTGGCAGAAGCGGATCAGCGTGGCGACCGGAAAGCGCAGCATCTGGTCGGTCGGGCACGACCAGATGCAGCCGATCATCGGCAGCAGGTACCAGTCGCGGAACTCGGCGCTGAAACGCTCGCGCGCCAGGAAGTCGCCGATCGGCTCGACCAGGCTCGCTTCGAGCCCGGCGCAGGCCAGGCGGGTGGCAAGGCGGTTAAAGCGCAGCAGGTCGGCCAGCATGCGCCAGAAGCGCGGCCGCAGCAGGTTGGCGCGCTGCGCGAACACGCTGTTCAGGTCGCTGCCGCTCCATTCGAGCCCGAGGCCCGGCACCTGGACCGAAAACGACATCTCCGACTTGGCGATCTTGACACCGAGGCGTTCGAACAGCGCCAGCAGCCGCGGATAGGTGAGCTCGTTGAGCACCAGGAAGCCGGTGTCCACGCCGTGCGTGACGCCGTCGAGCGTGACGTCGACCGTGTGCGTGTGGCCGCCGAAGTGCTCGCCCGCCTCGAAAAGAGTGACGGGCGCGCGCCCGGCCAGGCCATGCGCCACCGCCAGGCCCGAGATGCCTGACCCGATGACGGCGACGCGCCGCACCGCTCAGGCCCCCGACGCCGGCAGGCGCGCACCGGCCAACAAAAGGCCGGCGCCGCGAGAGCGGCAGCCGGCCGGGCAGAAGAATGTCGCGAAGCGCCCCCGGGCGAAGGAGGGAGGAGGGAGGAGGGAGGAGAACCGCCCGGGGATTTCAGCCAGTGTGCGTGGAAGGCTCCGCAACGAAAGGTCTACAGGTTCCGCTGTGACACGGCGCCGCGAAAGAAGTTCCGCAGGCGCCACAGGCTGGAGGGATGAAGCGTTCATGTCGGCAACGGTCTTAGACTTGACGGTATGAAATATAACTCATCAGTTCAGATCTTGCATCGAGCAGTTTCAGGCGACCCTTGACCCGGCTGGGTTTGGGCTCGAAACACCTTGCCGACCGACCTGCATGAGACTCCATGTCTCACAGTTGTCTTGGTCAAGATGACGTCATATCGCTATATTAGAAGGACTTGCTGCTTCATTCAACGGATTTGACTTGGACAAATATGGGTCGCTGAGCCCTTCGGCTCTGCCCTCCCGGGTCTCGAGCGACGCGCAGTCGGGATCGCTCGGCCGACTGTCGATCGCCGCGGTCGAGCGCGACACCGGGCTGACCAAGGACACCTTGCGCATCTGGGAGCGTCGTTACGGGTTTCCGCAGCCCGAGCGCGACGCCGCAGGTGAACGCGCCTACCCCGTCGCGCAGGTCGAGCGCCTGCGCATCGTCAAGCGTCTGCTCGACGCCGGCCACCGGCCCGGGCGCGTCGTGACGCTGGCGTTCGACGACTTGCAGCGGCTGTCCGAGACCGTCGCGCAGCGCCGGCCGCAAGGCGCTGCCCCCGGCTCGCAGGCGCCCGACTTGCAGGCACTGCTGGTCACGCTGCAGCGCCACGACCTGCCCGGGCTGCGCCGGCAACTGGCGCAGGCCCAGGCCCGGCTCGGCCTCGCCCGCTTCGTGGCCGACGTGATCGCGCCGCTGAACACGCGCGTCGGCGAGGGCTGGATGCGCGGCCAGCTCGAGATCTTCGAAGAACACCTGTACAGCGAGGCGGCTGCAGCGGCGCTGCGCGAGGCCATCGGCGCCGTGCCGCCGGCCGCCGCCGACGCCCGCCCGCGGGTGCTGCTGACGACGCTGCCCGGCGAACCGCACGGCCTGGGCCTGCTGATGGCCGAGGCGGTGTTCGCACTCGAAGGCGCGGCGTGCGCCTCGCTCGGCGTGCGCACGCCGCTGTGGGACATCGTGCTCGCCGCCGCGGCGCTGCGCGCCGACATCGTCGCGCTCAGCTTCACGGGCTGCATGGCGCCGAACCAGGTCGTCGACAGCCTGGCCGAACTGCGCGCCAAGCTGCCGCCCGCGGCGCGGCTGTGGGCCGGCGGCGCCGCGCCGGTGCTGCACCGCCGGCCGGTGGCGGGCGTCACGCCGATGGCGACGCTCGAGATGATCCACTTCGAAGTGCAACGCTGGCGCGCCGAGTACGCTTGATGCCGGCGCCGAAAGCGCTTGCGAAGTGCGTATCCCGTCAAGTCCCGTCATATGCGCCGTCTAGAATCGGTGCCACTGCGAGGTCCACCATGCTCTATCCAGAACTCTTCAAACAGCTCGAAGCGGTGCGTTGGGACATGGACAAGGACATCCCCTGGGACCAGTTCGACGCCAGCCTGCTCAGCGACGAGCAGGCGCAGACGATCAAGATGAACGCGATCACCGAGTGGGCGGCGCTGCCGGCCACCGAGATGTTCCTGCGCGACAACCGCGACGACAGCGACTTCTCGGCCTTCATGAGCGTCTGGTTCTTCGAGGAGCAGAAGCACTCGCTGGTGCTGATGGAGTACCTGCGCCGATACCGCCCCGAGCTCGTGCCCACCGAAGCCGAACTGCACGAGGTGCGTTTCGAGTTCGACCCGGCGCCGGCGCTGGAAACGCTGATGCTGCATTTCTGCGGCGAGATCCGCCTGAACCACTGGTACCGCCGCGCCGCCGAGTGGCACACCGAGCCGGTGATCAAGACGATCTACGAGACCCTCGCACGCGACGAGGCGCGCCACGGCGGCGCCTACCTGCGCTACATGAAGCGCGCGATGCAGAAGTTCGGCGACGAGGCGCGCGCCGCCTTCGCCAAGGTCGGCGTGCTGATGGCCAGCGCACGCCGCACCGCGCAGGCGCTGCACCCGACCAACCTGCACGTCAACGCCAAGCTGTTCCCGCGCGACACGGTGCAAAGCCGCTTGCCGAACCCGGACTGGCTCGAAGCCTGGCTCGACAAGCAGATCCAGTTCGACGCGTCCTGGGAAACCAAGGTCGTCGAGCGCATCCTGCACAACATGAGCCTGCTGATGGAGCGCAGCTTCGCCAGCGTCCAGGAGCTGAACCGCTTCCGCAAGGAAATGACGGCGGCGCTCGCGGCGGCGGCCACGAAGCCGGCCTGAACCTCCGCCGATGGCGGACTTCCTCGACAAGCTCTGCGCGCGCAGCGAACTTGCGGCGCGGGTCGCGGCCTTGCCGAAGCCGGTGGTCTTCACGAACGGCGTGTTCGACATCCTGCACCGCGGCCACGTGGTCTACCTCGCGCAGGCGCGTCACTTGGGCGCGAGCCTGGTCATCGGCCTGAACAGCGACGCTTCGGCGCGCGGCCTCGGCAAGGGTCCCGATCGGCCGCTGAATACGGAAGCCGACCGTGCCTGCGTGCTCGCGGCACTCGAAAGTGTCAGCCTGGTGACGCTGTTCGACGAGCCGACGCCGGTCGAGCTGCTGGAGCTCGTGCGCCCGCAGCTCTACGTCAAGGGTGGCGACTACGACATCGAGGCGCTCGAGGAGACGCAACGCGTGCGGCGCTGGGGCGGCGACGCACGCGCGCTCGGTTTCGTCGACGGCTATTCGACGACCGCCCTGGTGCGGCGCATCCGGTCCTGAGGCCGGTTGACGAGCACGATGCCCGCGGCCACCGCGGCGAGCGCGACCCCGAGGCGCAGCGTCACCGGCTCGCCGAGCAAGCCGGCGCCGAGCAGCAGGCCGAACACCGGCGTCAGCAGCGTGAACGCGGCCAGGCGCGTCGCCGGGTAGCGGCGCACGAGCCAGAACCACAGCAGGTAGCTCGCGAAGCTCACCACCACGGTCTGGAACACGAGCGAGGCCCAGATCAGCGGCGTGAGCTTCGGCGCCCAGCTCGCGCCCTGCACGAACGCGGCGGCGGCGAGTGCCAGGCCCGAGACGCCGAGCTGGTAGAGCAGCGTCTTCTCGGCCGCTGCCGTCGACAGCGGCGTGGCGCGGATCACCAGCGTCGTTGCGCCCCAGAACAACGCGGCGCCGACGCCGAGTGCGTCACCGAGCCACTGGTTCGCACCGGTCGCCGGTTGCGTGAAGCCTTCGGCGAAGGCCCAGGCGACGCCGGCGAAGGCCAAGGTCAGACCGCCGAGCTGCGGCGCCGACAGGCGCTCCGAACGGGAGATGAACGGCATGCCGAGTGCGACGACGAAGGGCGACAGGTAGATGAACACCGCCATGCGCGAGGCGCTGGTGAATTGCAGGCCGATGAAGATGCAGGCGAACTCGGCCGCGAACAGCAGCCCCGCGAGCAGGCCGCCGCGGCCGGTGGCGTCGCGCTTGAACAGGGCGATGCCGCGCCAGCGTGCCCACGTGAACACCAGCGCCGCCGCACCGAGCGAGCGCCCGGCGGCCTGCCACAGGGGCGGCACTTCGGCCAGTGCGACCTTCACGGCGACCTGGTTCAGGCCCCACAGGAAGGTGCAGCCGACGAGGCAGGCGACCGCGAGTGCATCGAGCTGCAGCTTGCGATCAGGCATCGCGGGTCGCGGTTTCGATCGGCCGGCGCCGAACCAGCGCCTCGGCGAGCAGGCCGCACAGCAGCCCGGCGAGCGTGCCGCTGGCGTGCGCGACCGGGGCGATCGCGATGTCCCAGCCCGGGAGCGAGCGCAGCGGCGGGCCCCAGGGTGATTCGCCGATGACCTTCAGCGCCAGCCCGGCGAGCAAGGCCGCGCCGACCATGCGGCGCTGGCCGTGCGCAGTCGCGACCAGGTGCAGCGCGACCACGGCCACGCCGGCGTGCAGCACACCCGACAGGCCGCCGAAGTGCATCAGGCCGGGGGCGAACAGCAGGCCGAGCTGCGTCGCCGGCCAGGCGGCGAGCCAGGCGAGCGTGCAGCGCTCGGGCACCGGGGCGGCGATGCCGAGCGCTGCAACGAGCAGCGCGCCGGCCAGGTTTGCTGCCAGGTGCAGGTGGCTGTAGTGCACTGCGGCGGCGCTGAAGACGCGCCAGGGTTGCGCAGCGGCAAGCGCAGGTTGCCAGTCGATCGCCGCGGTCGGCCACGCGCCGCCCAAAAGTGCGAGGGCAGCGAGCAGCGCCGCCAGCCCGGCCCAGAACCGCGCACCGCGCGTCACGCCGTGCCGCGCCCAAGCAGCCGCCGCGGATCCGGCTCCGCCGGTCCGCCAGCGGCGCCCCCCTGGTAGGGAGCGCCGAAGGCGCTACGGGGGGGGGCCATCAAAACACCGCGCGCCACAACGCGAGCACCGCATCGCGTGGCGCGGCGAGCGTCTCGGGGTCCACCTGCGTGGGCTGCTCGTCCAGGCGCGCGCGGTGCTGGGCGCGGCGCAGTTCGCGGTAGGCGTCGGCGGCGTGCGTGCCGACGTGGTCGGGCAGCAGGCCGGCGTCCTGCGCGCGCTGCAGCAGCGCGATGTTGCCCTTGTTGTCGAGCAGCTCCGGGTGCGCGTGCGCATGCGCCAGCACCAGGTATTGCACGGCGAACTCGGCATCGACCATGCCGCCCGGACTGTGCTTGAGGTCGAAGCGTCCGGGCTTCACAGGCCGGCCGGCGCGCAGCTTGTCGCGCATCGCCAGCACCTCGGCGCGCAGCGCTGCGGCGTCACGCGGCGCGGCCAGCACCTGGCGGCGCACGGCCTCGAAGCGCGCTTCCAGCGCGCCGAACCCGGCGCACCAGCGCGCCCGGCTCAGCGCCTGGTGCTCCCAGGTCCAGGCGGTGTTGCTGCCGCGCCCGGTCTGGTAGTTCTCGAACGACTGGATCGAGGTCACGAGCATCCCCGAGTTGCCGTTCGGGCGCAGCGCGGTGTCGATGTCGAACAGCTCGCCGGCCGCCGTGCGCAGAGTCAGCCAGCCGATCAGCTTGCGCACGAAGGCGGCGTAGATCTCGCCGGCGCGTTCGTCGTCGTCGTCATAGACGAAGACGACGTCGAGGTCGCTGCCGTAACCGAGCTCCTTGCCGCCGAGCTTGCCGTAGGCGATGACGGCGAAACGCGGGTCCGGCCGATGTGCCGACTTCAGGTGCTTCCAGGCCCAGCGCAGCGTGCGTTCGAGCGTCGCGTCGGCCAGCGCCGAGAGTTCGTCGGCCACCTGCTCGACGGTGATGCGGCGCTCGACATCGCGCACCAGCGTGCGGAAGACCTCGGCATGGTGGGCGCGGCGCAGCGTGTCGAGCAGCGACTCCTCGTCGGCCTGGCCGGAACGCTCCCAGGCCGCGTGGCGCTCTTCGAGTTCGGCGCTGTACGCGGCGGCGTCGAAGCGGCCGTGCATCAGGCGTTCGTCGGCGAGTTCGTCGATCACGCCCGGGTGGCGCATCAGGTAGCGCATCGGCCATTTCGCCAGGCCGAGCAGGCGCAGCAGGCGGCGCTGCACCTCGGGGCGTTCGACGAGCAGCGCGAGGTAGCTCTCGCGGCGCAGCAGCGGTTCGAGCCAGTCGATGAAACGCGTCGCGGCTTGCATCGTGCACGACGCGTCGCGCGTTGCCGCCGCCGCGCGTTGCACCAGGCGCGCCAGGCGCTGGCGGCTGTCTTCGCGCAGCATCTTGATGCGCGGGTGGTCGCACATCGGGCGCACGCGCGCCGCCAGCTCCGTGGGCAGTTGCTCGAGAAAGCTCTCGGCGTCGACCGCGGCCGGCGCCGCGCCGCAGCCCTTGCCCTTGCACGCGCCGTTCGCGCTCGGCGCGCGGCCGTCGTGCAGCAGCGCGTCGAACTCGATCGCGACGAACTCGCGCAGCTCGCCGAGACGGTCGAGCAGTTCGCAGGCGTCGGCGCTGCACGTCATGCCCATGCTGCGCGCGATCCAGTCGAGGTCGCCGTCGGCGGTGGGCAGCAGATGCGTCTGCTGGTCGTCGAGGTACTGGATGCGGTGCTCGACGCGGCGCAGGAAGGTGTAGGCCTCGGCGAGGCGGGCCGCGCTGTCGGTTTTCATCAACCCGCCTGCGGCAAGCTTGGCGAGCGCCTTCAGCGTCGAACGCGTGCGGATCTCGGGGAAATGGCCGCCGCGCACGACCAGCAGCAACTGCACGATGAACTCGATCTCGCGGATGCCGCCGCGCGAGAGCTTGACGTCGTTGGCGCGCTCGGGTCGGCCGGCCGCGCGCTTCTGCGCTTCGTCGCGCACCTTGCGGTGCAGCTGGCGCAAGCCCTCGAAGACGCCGTAGTCGAGGTACTTGCGGTAGACGAACGAGGTGATGATCGAGCGCAGCGCGAGCGCGCGGCCGTTGCGCACGCTTTCGCGCGGCGCGACGACGCGGCTCTTCAGCCAGGCGAAACGCTCCCACTCGCGCCCCTGCACCATCAGGTATTCCTCGAGCATCGCCAGGCTCACCGCCGGCGGGCCCGAGTTGCCGTTCGGCCGCAGCATCAGGTCGACGCGGAACACGAAGCCGTCGTCGGTGGCCTCGCCGATGAGCGTGTAGAGGCGGCGTGCGAGCTGGCCGAAGTACTCGTGCGCGCTGATGCGCTGCGGCCCGTCGGTCTGGCCGTCTTCTTCGTAGACGTAGACCAGGTCGATGTCGGACGAGACGTTCAGCTCGCGCGCGCCGAGCTTGCCCATGCCGACGACCCAGAAGTCGATGGTTTCGCCGGCCTCGGTGCGCGGCGCGCCGTGGCGCGCGTCGAGGTCGGCGCGCGCCTGCGCGAGCGCCAGGTCGAGCGTGGTCTCGGCGAGTTCGGTCATCGCGCGCGTGATGTCGGGCATCGCCGCGGCCTGTTCGACATCGAGCACCGCCAGGCGTTCGAGCACGAGCTGGCGCGCCACGCGCAGCGCGCTGTCGAGCGACCGGCCGGCGCCGACGAGCGTCTGGATCAGCGCCGCGACTGATTCGCGCTGCGGCAGTCCGGCCGGCAGCATCGCCAACTCGGCGGCGTAACGCCGGCGGACGCGCTGCACGAAACGGCTGTGCGCAGCAGCGGCCGTCGCGAGCGCCGGCGTACCTGCCGTTTCAGGCGTCGTGGAACCCATGCCTCCCCCCGCGATCTGTCTCCACGGGCTGCGGCGCGGTCGCGCGCACAATCCCGTCCTGCTGCCGCGCCAGGCGGCCCCGCATCGTGCCCATGTCTTCGTTTTCGTCCGCCATCGACACCGCACTCGCACCCGACCCGCGTCGGTCGCCGCTGCGCCGGTGGGTGCGCGCCCTCGCGGTGCTCGTCATCACGGGCTGGAGCTTATTGCTGCTCGCCTGGCTGACATTGCACTGGGGGATTCTGCCGCACATCGAACGCTGGCGCCCGCAGATCGAGGCGCAGGCGAGCCAGGCGCTCGGCGTGCCGCTGCGCATCGGCGCGATCACGGCGCGCACGGGCGCCTGGGTGCCGGCGTTCGAGCTGCGCGACGTCGTGCTGCTCGATGCCGAACAGCGCGAAGGCCTGCGCCTGCCGCGCATCGCCGCGGCCTTGTCGGGGCGCTCGTTGTGGGCGCTCGAATGGCGCTTCGACCAGTTGCTCGTCGAAGGTGCGCAGCTCGAGTTGCGGCGCGACGCCGGCGGGCGGCTTCATGTCGCCGGCTTCGCACTCGATGCCGCGCCCAGCGGCGACGAGGGGGCGCTCGCCGACTGGGTGCTCGCGCAACGCGAGATCGTGATCCGCGGCGCCACGCTGCGCTGGAGCGACGAAAGCCGCGGCGCAGCGCCGCTGGCGCTGTCGGACGTCCAGTTCGTGCTGCGCAACGGGCTGCGCCGCCACGATCTGCGCCTCGACGCGACACCCGACGCGGCCTGGGGCGAACGCTTCAGCGTGCAAGGCCGTTTCACCCAGCCGCTGCTCGCGCGTGCCGGAGACTGGCGGCGCTGGAGCGGCGAGCTGCACGCCGAGTTGCCGCGCGTCGACGTGCGCGAGCTGCGCCGCCAGGTGAAGCTGCCCTTCGAGCTCGACCGCGGCGAAGGCGCGCTGCGTGCCTGGGTCGAGTTCAAGGACGGCCGGGCGCGCGGCGCCACCGTCGATGCGGCGTTGCGCGAGGTCGCGATGCGGCTCGCGGCGAATGTCGCGCCGCTCGAGGTTGCACAGCTCGAAGGCCGGCTCGGCGTGCAGCGCAGCGCCGACGGCACGACGCTCGAACTGCAAGGTTTCGGTTTCGTCACCGGCGACGGCCAGCGCTGGCCGCAGGGCGACCTGAAACTCGCCTGGCACCAGCGCGACGGCGAGGCGGTGCGCGGCGGCGAGTTCTCGGCGCAGCGCCTCGACCTGGCGGTGATGGCGCAGATCGCCGAGCGCATCCCGATCGGCGACGCGCTGCGCCAGTTGCTCGAAGAGCTCGAACCACAAGGCCAGGTCAGCGCTCTGACGGCGAGCTGGACCGGGCCGATCGACGCCCCCGAGCGTTACCAGGCCAAGGCCACGCTCGCCGGCCTGTCGCTGGCGGCGCGCGCTTCGCCCGAGCCCGGCGGCGTCGGCCGGCCGGG
>CXWJ01004139.1_pt1 | contig 11462 bp, 9 predicted proteins | sample 590841 | NCBI WGS metagenome assembly CXWJ01 (sample SAMEA3498367, study PRJEB10139) | wastewater metagenome | biome: wastewater treatment plant; material: activated sludge | place: Austria | collected 2015-01-21 | reverse complement strand
GCTGTGTCGTGACGTTGGCGCTGTGTCGTCACGGGACGGCGGCTACAACCGCTGTGTCGTGACGTTGGCGCCGTGTCGTCAGGTGGACGGCACGTGGGTGACCGCACGGCGCTTCGGTCACCACACGGCTGCTGCAAGCGCTGTGTCGCGACGGAAGCGCTGTGTCGCGACGGAAGCGCTGTGTCGCGACGGAAGCGCTGTGTCGCGACGGAAGCGCTGTGTCGCGACGGAGCGTGAGGCGACGCCATGGCCCGGGGCTCGCTGCGAACTGATGCGAAGGACGGGCCCGGGGGCACATGCGCTGCGGCTACCCGGCCGGTCAGGACGAGGCCAACCCGCCCGCTCCACTGAAGGTCGAGCCGTACAAGACCCACCTGGCCTACGTCAAGGAACGGCGCAGCGACGCCGACGGTGCGGCGATCCTGGATGAAGCCCTGTCGTCGCTGCGGGGCCGCGGCCTGATCCAGTAGGCAACGCACCGCCCGCCGCCTCAGCAGGTGACCGTGATCCGGCGCTGAGCCGCTCCGAAGTGTCGCGGCTCCGGGTCCGGGAACGTCGGACGGACCATGGCCCGGGCGGTGATGAGGTAGGTCCGTTCGCCGAGTCCCGCACAGGGGATCGAGCTGTGCCACCCGACTGACTGACCGAATCCAAAGTCGTTGCCGCGGATGCTGAACATGACCTCGGTGGTCGTCAGGTCGACGACGATAATCTGTCCGAGCCGAGCTAGGCCACCCTCCTCACATGAGACGCCGGCCCGAGTGCGCACGGAGTCGGTGCCCTGGCGGTGCGTCAGGCCGACGCTCAGGGTGCAGCCGGTGGAGGTGCCGGAGTCATCGAGGATGAGGAGGCTGCCGCGGGCCGGTTCGGCCTGGGCGCCGGGCGCCAGGCCGACAATGCTGACGAAGGCGAGTAGGCCCGTCAGAATGGCACGAGAAATACGACTCATGCTGCACCCCAGTTCGTCGTGTCCCGCCACAGGTGCGGGGCCCCACCGCTCACCCTAGGCGTCCGCTCCGCAACCCGCCAGGGGTTGCCTCCATCGGTTGGTGGGCCCGTGCGACGACCTACGGAGAGCTGATCCGGATGAGCGCCTTGGGCACATGCGTGGCGGCCGGTCGGTCGAGCAGCCAGACCGTCGAGCGCCGGCCCGAAACGCCGGCCGCCGGAGCCTGCATGATGCCGGCGCCAGACAGGGCCATCCCGACGGCCGCGGCCTTGTCTTCGCCGGCGACGATGAGCCAGATGTCCTTACCGCTGTTGAGGGTGGACATCGTCAACGACACTCGAAGCGGCGGCGGCTTGGGCGACCCGTGCACGGCCACCGTGGGACCGTCATCGGCATACAACGCGGGGTGCTCCGGAAAGAGCGATGCCACGTGAGCATCGGGACCCATCCCCAACAGCACGACGTCGAACTCCGGCAGCTCGCGGCCGGCCCCGGCCGCGCGGGCGAGGGCCTCGGCATACTGGCCGGCCGAGTCCTCCACGCTGCTGGATCGGTCCGGCCCGACCATGGGATGAACCCGCTCGAGGTCCAACGGCACCGAGTCGAGCAAGGCGTCGCGTGCCTGAGTCTCGTTGCGGTCAGGATCACCGTCGGGCAGATACCGTTCGTCACCCCACCACAGGTGCAGCCGGCGCCAGTCGATCGCGTCTCGGATGCGGCTGCTGCCGACCGAGGCCAGGATGGCGATGCCCATGGACCCACCGGTGAGCACGACGTCGGCCTGCCCGCGGGCTGCCTGGGCGTCGACGATGGCCGTCACCAGCCGAGACGCCGCTGCGTCGGCGAGGAGCTCCTTGTCGCGGTGTATGACGACACCAGGGCCCCGCGTCATGGCGTGCCTCCGGCCGGTTCGCCCAGCGACGTCGGGGCGGCTGCGGCAGGTGCCGCGGCGGGGCCGGACCCACCGGTGATCATCGCCATGGCGTCGGTCGAGGACGTCCGGCCGAGCTTGCGGGCAAGCGTGCGGGCCTTGGCCACCGACGGAGCGTCGCCGTCCTTGATCGCCTCGGCCGCCGTGCGACGCGAAGCCGGCACGAGCTTGATCCCACGCAACAGCGCTGCCTGATAGATGTCGTCAGGGTCAAGCCGTCGCAGCTCGTCGGAGAGACACTCCGGCAGCCGCCGCCGCGCCAGGCTGATGCGACGGTCGGGTTGCCCCGCCTGCGACAGCGTCGCCACCGTCTCGCCCGGTCGGACCAGGTCGACGACCCCGGACTTGCGTTCGAGACGCACACTGCTGATGCCTGTGCCCGGGTCGGTGCGCACGATCCGCACGGGGCACTTGAGGGAGTGGGCCAGCCACCCCGCGAGGAGCTCGGTCGACGGCGAGTCGTTGGCGCCGGCCACGACGGCCGAGGTGATGGACTCGAACGGCGGCTGCTCGAGGGCAGCGGCCAACAGCCCTCGCCAGCGGGTGATGCGAGTCCACGCCAGATCGGTGTCGCCGGGACGGTAGGTCGCGGCTCGCGTGCGCAGTGCCGCCCGGGGGTTCTTCGCGGCCGCTGCGTCGGTGATCCGCCGGGCCGCCATGCGACCGATGGGGTCATTCGACACGTCCGGGGGGGCGGCCTGGGGCCACCACGCCACGACGGGGGAGTCCGGCAGAAGCAACGGCACGACGACACTCTCACCGTGACCCGCCAGCTCACCGTAGAGACGCAGGACGATGATCTCGCTCGCGCCCGCATCACCGCCCACGCGGATCTGGGCGTCGATGCGGTTGAGACCGCGCTTGTTGCCCGTGACGACCGTGATGATGCGGCTGGGATGCTGACGGCTCGCGTCGTTGGCTGCCTCGATGGCGTCATCGGCATACTGCTCGTCGACGACGATGATGAGCGTCAGCACCCGACCGAGGGCCATGGCGCCCACGTCGTTGCGCAGCCGGATGAGCTTGCTGCTGACCTTGCGGGTGGTCGTGTTGGGCAGGTCGACGATCATGGCATCCTCCACGTGCGGCCATCGCGACCGAGCATCTCGTGGGCACCGTCCGGACCCCAGCCGCCCGAGTCATACGGCTCAGGACGGCCGGTCTTTGCCCATGAGGCGATGAGCGGGTCGAGAATCTTCCAGCTCAGCTCGACCTCCTCATGCCGGGGGAACAGCGGTGGGTCACCCAGAAGCACATCGAGGATGAGCCGCTCGTATGCCTCTGGCGAGGTCTCGGTGAAGGCGCTGCCGTAGCCAAAGTCCATCGTCACGTCGCGCACCTCCATCTGCGCGCCCGGCACCTTGGATCCGAAGCGGATGGTGACCCCCTCATCGGGCTGCACCCGGATGACGATGGCGTTCTGCCCCAGCTCTTCCGTGGACGTGTCGTCAAAGGGCAGGTGCGGCGCTCGCTTGAAGACGATCGCGACCTCGGTCACCCGCTTGCCGAGCCGCTTGCCGGTGCGCAGATAGAACGGGACCCCGGCCCATCGGCGCGTGTCGATGTCCAGGCGCACGGCGGCGTAGGTCTCAGTCGTCGAGGCCTGGTCGACGCCGTCCTCCTGCAGGTAGCCGATGACCTTCTCGCCGCCCTGCCAGCCGGCGACGTACTGTCCTCGGGCCGAGTTCTTGGCCAGGTCCTTGGGCAGGCGAACGGCCGAGAGCACCTTCTCCTTCTCGGCGCGCAGGTCCTGCGCCCCGAACGAGACGGGCTCCTCCATGGCCACCAGCGCCACGAGCTGCAGCAGGTGGTTCTGGATGACGTCGCGGGCCGCCCCGATGCCGTCGTAGTAGCCGGCCCGGCCACCGATGCCGATGTCCTCGGCCATGGTGATCTGCACGTGGTCGACATAGTTGGCGTTCCAGACCGGCTCGAACATCTGGTTGGCGAAGCGCAGCGCCAGCATGTTCTGCACGGTCTCTTTGCCCAGGTAGTGGTCGATGCGGAAGACCGCATCGACCGGGAAGACCGTCTCGACGATCTCGTTGAGCTCGCGAGCGCTCTTGAGGTCATGACCAAACGGCTTCTCGATGATCACCCGGCGCCAGCTCTTGGCCGACGCCGTCGACAACCCGGCGCGTTCGAGCTGCTGGCAGACCTGGGCGAAGAAGCCGGGCGGGATCGAGAGGTAGAACGCCTGGTTGCCACCGGTGCCTCGCTCCTCTTCGAGCTTGTGCACCGTCTCGGCGAGCAGGTCGAAGGCCTGCGGGTCATCGAAGGTGCCCGGGACGAACCGGAAGCCTTCGGCCAAGTTGCGCCACACGTGCTCGTTGAACGGCGTCCGTGCGTACTGCTTCACCGCGTCGTGGACCACCTGCCCGAAGTCCTGGTCGGCCCAGTCGCGCCGCGCGAAACCCACGAGCGCGAAACCGGGCGGCAGCAGGCCCCGGTTGGCCAGGTCGTAGATGGCCGGCATCAGCTTCTTGCGAGCCAGGTCGCCGGTGACGCCGAACATCACCATGCCGCACGGACCGGCAATGCGGGGCAGGCGCTTGTCCTCCTTGTGCCGCAGGGGGTTGACCCCTGGAGCGACGCGGGCCGGAGCCATCAGGCCGTGCCCCCCGACGCCGACAGCGCAGCGCTGACCTGGCCCAGACCACGGTCATGGTCGGTCAGGTGCAGCCGCAGGACCGGGCGCCCATGATCGGCGAGGACGGCGGCGTCGCCACCAGCCTGAGCGGCGATGAACGTCCCGAAGGTGAACTCTCGCCCGGCGATAGCCAGGTCCTGGCGCGGCGCCGTCGTGATCTGGAGGTAGACCCCGGTGTCCGGTCCGCCCTTGTGGAACTGCCCGGTGGAGTGCAGGAACCGCGGCCCCCAGCCGAAGGTGACCGGCCGCCCCGTGCGCGTCGCCAGGGCGCTGCGAGACGTCGCCAGCTCGGCATCGCCGAGCCGGTCGAGATAGGCCATCACCGCGACATACCCGAGGCTGGGGTCGAGCTGGGACAGCAGGGCCGCAACGGCACTCGCCACGGTCGACGAATCGCCGAGCCACCCGGGGGTGCCTCCGAGTTCGTACACCTCGACGGCACCATCGGTGTATGCCGGGGGAGCGGTCTCGCTCGTGCCGCCGTCGAGCAGGCCTCGTGCGGCGTTCTTGGCACTCTCGACGTCGGGCTGGTCGAAGGGACTGATCGCCAGGATCTGGCCGGCCACGGCCGTCGCCACCTCCCAGAGCAGGAGCTGGGCGCCGAGCGACCCGCTGACGTGCACCTCGGAGCGCCCGCCCATGGTCGGTGTGACAGCGCTCATCACGTCGTCGTCCTCGTCACCGACGAGCCGAGCGACCGTGACGTCAGGCTGCGGAGAGACGACCTCGGGAGCGTGCGGACCCTCGACGACCACCGGCAGGATGCCGGTGCCGGACTTGCCCGTCGACTCGGCGATGAGCTGTTCGGCCCAGTCGGCGAACCCGACGAGACCTGAGCGCTCGTCGACGATCACCAGCTTGTCGCGCAGTGGCGACGTGGCGGCCATGGCGGCCCCCAGACGCAGAGCGGGGTTGGCCTCGTCGTCGGCGGCCAGCAGATCGGTGACCACCTCGGCCTCGTCGAGCAGCGCCGAGATGTCGGCGCCGGCGAGACCACTGGGCACCAAGCCGAAGGCCGTCAGCGCCGAGTACCGCCCGCCGACCTGCGGGTTGGCGTTGACGACGCGGTAGCCCGTCGCCCGGGACTGCTGGTCGAGCGGGCTGCCCGGGTCGGTGACGATGACGATGCGCTCGACCGGGTCGATCCCGGCGTCGCGGAACGCCTGCTCGAAGGCGCGCTTCTGCGAATCGGTCTCCACCGTCGAACCGGACTTGCTCGACACGACGACGACGGTGACGTCCAAGTGCTCGGACACCGCGTCGCGCACGACGTCGGGGTCGGAGGAGTCCAGCACCACGAGGTCGACCCCCGCCGTCCCGCAGATCACCTCGGGAGCGAGAGACGAGCCACCCATGCCGCACAGGACGACGCGGGTCAGCCCTCGGGTATGCAGGTCCTCACGCAGCGCGGCGATCTCGCCGACGAGGGGTCGCGAGGTGCGGGCCAGGTCGACCCACCCCAGACGGATCGAGGACTCCGCCTCGGCATCAGGACCCCAGAGCGTCGGGTCCTTGGCGAACAACCGGCTGGCGAACCGACCGGAGACCAAGCTGGGGACAGCCGAGTTGATCGCATCTGCGGCGGCACCCAAGGCCGTCACGCTCAGCGCAGTCGTGCTCATACGGACTCCATTTCCTGTGTGACATCGGCAAGCAACTCGGCCCAGGACTTCTCGAACTTGTCGACGCCTTCGCGTTCGAGCAGGTCGACGACGTCGTCGTAGTCGATGCCGACCGCATCGAGAGCGTCGAGCGTCGCGGCTGCGTCGGCATACTCACCGGTCACGGTGTCGCCCCGGATCTCGCCGTGATCGGAAGTGGCATCAAGCGTCTTCTCGGGCATCGTGTTGACGGTATGAGGGGCGACGAGTTCGGTGACATACATCGTGTCGGGGTAGGCCGGGTCCTTGACCCCCGTGGAGGCCCACAGCGGACGCTGCGGGTGGGCGCCCTCGTCGGCGAGTGACGTCCAGCGCGGCGTCGAGAACACCTCTTCGAACGCCTGGTAGGCCAGTCGGGCGTTGGCGATGGCCGCCTTGCCCTTGAGTGCCGCAGCCTCGTCGGTGCCGATGGCGTCGAGCCGCTTGTCGATCTCGGTGTCGACCCGGGAGACGAAGAACGACGCGACCGAGTGGATCGTGGACAGGTCGTGGCCGGCCTCGTGGGCGCGTTCGAGCCCGGTGAGGAAGGCGTTCATGACCTCGCGGTAGCGGTTCAGCGAGAAGATCAGGGTCACGTTGACGCTGATGCCCTCGGCCAGCACAGCCGAGATGGCCGGCAGGCCGGCGAGCGTTGCGGGGATCTTGATCATGACGTTGGGTCGCCCGACCGCCCCGTGCAGGGCCTTGGCCTGGGCAATCGTCTCGTCCGTGTCGTGAGCCAGGCGCGGGTCGACCTCAATCGACACCCGACCGTCGACCCCGTCGCTGGACTCGTAGACGGACGACAGGAGGTCACAAGCGTCGCGGACATCGGTTGTCGTCAGCTCGAAGACTGTGTCCTCCAGCGAGGAGCCCGCCGCGACCAGGCTGGCCACCTGCTCGGTGTAGGCGTCACCGAGCTTGATGGCAGCAGCGAAGATAGACGGGTTGGTCGTCACCCCGCGGATCTGCCTCGTCGCGATCAGGCTGGCCAGGTTTCCGCTCTCGATGCGGTTGCGCGAAAGGTCATCGAGCCAGATCGAGACTCCGGCAGCGGTCAGGTCGGCGAGATAGTCACGGTTGTCACTCATGATTGCTCCTTCGCCGCCTTGATGGCGGCCTTGGCGGCCGCGACGACAGCTTCAGGAGTGAAACCGAACTCGCGGAACAGGGTCTTGGCGTCGGCTGACGCGCCGAAGTGGTCGATACCCACGATCTGCCCCGCGTCACCCACAATGTCGCGCCAGCCGCTGCTGACCCCGGCCTCCACGCTGACCCGAGCCTTGACGGCGGGCGGGAAGACCTTGTCCCGGTAGGACTTCGGCTGCTTCTCGAACCACTCGCGACACGGCATCGACACGACCCGGGTGCCGATCCTGCGCGACTCGAGAAGCGCCCGCGCGGCCATCGCCAGACCGACCTCGGACCCGGTCGCCACGATGAGCACGTCAGGGATCTCGGTGCTCGACTCGGCCAGCACGTAGGCCCCCTTGGCGACGTTCTTGGCCGCTGCATAGGTCGAGCGGTCCCACGTCGGCACATCCTGGCGGGTGAGACACAGTGCCGCCGGGTTGCTCCGGTTGCTCAGGATCGTCGCCCATGCCACCGCGGTCTCGTTGGCGTCAGCCGGGCGCACGACATCCAGGCCGGGGATGAGCCGAAGCGAGGCCACGTGCTCGATGGGTTGGTGCGTCGGACCGTCCTCGCCGACCCCGATGGAGTCGTGCGTCCAGACGAAGGTCACCGGCAGCTGCTGGATCGCGGCCAGGCGCGCCGAGGCGCGCATGTAGTCCGAGAAGACGAGGAAGGTGCCGCCATAAGGGCGGGTCAGGCCCTCGAGCGCAATCCCGTTGAGGATCAGCCCCATCCCGAACTCGCGGATGCCGAAATGCAGGGTGCGGCCGTATGGCCCACCCTTCCAGGTGCGCGTCTGCTTGCGGCTCGGGACGAACGACGGGGCGCCGGTCATCGTCGTGTTGTTCGAGCCGGCGAGGTCCGCGGACCCACCCCACAGCTCGGGCATGACATCGGCGATGGCGTCGAGGACCTTGCCGGAGGCCACCCGCGTCGCCATGCCCTTGGTCTCGTCGGCGGCAAAGGTCGGCAGTGCCTTGGCCAAGCCGGCGGGCAGCTCCCCGGCGGCCAAGCGGTCGAGCAGCTCGGCGCGGTCCGGGTGGGCCTTGCGCCAGGCGGCGAAGGTCTTGTTCCAGGCAGCGTGAGCGGCCTTGCCGCGCTTGACGACCTGGCGGGCGTGGGTGAGCACCGCGCGCTCGACCTCGAAGGCCTTGTCGGGGTCAAAGCCCAGCAGAGTCTTGGTGGCCGCGATCTCGGCCGGGCCCAGGGCCGACCCATGCGCAGCGTAGGTGTCCTGCTTGGTGGGAGCCGGCCACGCGATGATCGTCTTGAGCACGATGAAGGAGGGCTTGGAGCGCACCTTCTTGCCCGCCTCGATGGCGCTGAGCAGCGCGTCGATGTTCTCGACATACCCATCGCTGCTGGCGTCGCCTCGCCAGTCGACGATGCGGACATCCCAGCCGTAGGCCTCGTAACGCTTGGCCACGTCCTCCGAGAACGAGATGTCCGTGTCGTCCTCGATCGAGATCTGGTTGGCGTCGTAGATGAGGGTGAGGTTGCCCAGCTCCTGGTGCGCCGCGAGTGCGCTGGCTTCGTGCGAGACGCCTTCCATGATGTCGCCGTCAGACGCGATGACGTAGATGTGGTGGTCGAACGGGCTCTCGCCGGGCTTGGCGTCCGGGTCGAAGAGCCCGCGCTGGCGGCGCTGCGCCATCGCCATACCCACGGCGCTGGCCAGACCCGAACCGAGCGGACCGGTGGTGATCTCGACGCCCTTGGTGTGGTGCACCTCGGGGTGCCCGGGTGTCTTGCTGCCCCAGGTGCGCAGCGCCTTGAGGTCGTCGAGCTCGAGGCCGTAGCCGTTGAGATAGAGCTGGACGTACTGGGTCAGGCTGGAGTGGCCGCACGAGAGCACGAACCGGTCGCGACCGAGCCACAGGGGGTCGCTGGGGTCGTGGCGCATGACGTTCTGGTAGAGCAGGTAGGCCACCGGCGAGAGCGACATCGCCGTGCCCGGGTGGCCGTTGCCGACCTTCTGCACAGCGTCGGCGGCCAGGAGCCGGCCCAGGTCGACCGCCCGTATGTCGAGTGCCGACCAGCCAGCGCGTCGGACGACGGGTGCCTTGAGGCTCGGGTCGCGAGAGGGAAGAGCGGCGGGCTTGGCGGGGGCCTTGGCGGCGGCGCGCGAGGTCGGCTGCGTGGTGGTCGTTGGCGTTGTGGTCGTCACACGCTTCAGCCTATTGGTCCCGGCGAACGCGGCAACATCATGGCGCGCCTGCGCGCATACCCGCGTCGGGCAGGTCCGCCGTGCAGACGGTGAAGCGCTGGGTAGACTCGCCGGGTGACCGACATATCGCCGCGGGCCGACCTCGCGGCCATCCCGTCGGCGCACGGGTCGGGGTGGCGGTTCACCGTCGGTCAGTATGTCGCGCTCACCAAGCCCCGGGTGGTCGAGCTGCTGCTTGTGACCACTGTGCCGGTCATGTTCCTGGCCGGTCGGGCGGTACCCTCCCTGATGCTCGTCCTGGCCACCGTCGTCGGGGGTGCGTTGTCAGCGGGCGCGGCCAACACCTTCAACTGCGTCTTCGACCGCGACATCGACCAGGTCATGCACCGCACGAGCTCGCGACCCCTCGTCACAGGCACGATCTCCCCGCGCGCGGCCATGGTCTTCGGGTTCGTGCTGACCGTCGCGTCGACCGTCATACTCGCTGCCGCCGTCAACCTCCTGGCCGCCGCGCTGAGCTTGGCCGCGATCGCGTTCTATGTGTTCGGCTACACCATGGTCCTCAAGCGGCGCACCCCACAGAACATCGTGTGGGGCGGGGCCGCGGGATGTATGCCGGTGCTGATCGGCTGGGCTGCCGTCACCGGCTCGTTGTCGCTGACCCCTGTCGTGCTGTTCCTCGTCGTCTTCTTCTGGACGCCGCCGCACTACTGGCCGCTGTCGATGCGCTTTCGAGACGACTACATCGCCGCCTCGGTGCCGATGCTGCCCGTCGTCGCTGGTCAGGTGGGCGTCGCCCGACAGATCGTGGCCTACTCCTGGGCCATGGTGGTGGCGTCGCTGCTGCTCGTCCTCGTGGCACCGATGGGCTGGATCTATCTCGTCGTGTCGTTGGGCGCCGGCGGGCTCTTCTTGGCTGAGGCGCACCGGCTCTTGGCGCTGGCCAGCCGCGGGGCGTCCGAGCGCGAGCTGCGCCCGATGCGGTTGTTCCACTACTCGATCAGCTACATCAGCCTGGTGTTCGTCGCTGTTGCCGTCGACCCCTTGCTGTACTTCGCGCTTCCTGGCGTCGCCGGCTGAGCTCTGCTGTCGCTGCTGTCGCTGCTGTCGCTGTTGGGGCGGCTGTCGCCGACGTGGCCGATGTTCGTCAGATGGGCTGTCGGCGCAGGCTCAGCACGGCGTTGGTGAGAGCGGCGGTCAGCAGCGCGGCGCCCGCCATATGCAGCGCGACCAGCACCTCGGGCAGTCCGGTGAAGTACTGCACGTAGCCGATCGCTCCCTGGGACAGAGCGACGATGAGCACAAGCCGCCAGGCGCCTATCGTGCGCCGGGGCGCATCGGCAAGGTGGACGGCGACGAGCGTGGCCACGAGCAGCCCGACGAAGAGCATGACGACGTCGGCGTGCAGCCAGGCCACTGTGCGTGGGTCGACCGGGATGCGGGCCGGCTGGTCGGCATCACCTGAGTGAGGGCCCGAACCCGTGACGATGGTGCCCAGCAGGAGCACCACGGCGCCGACGCCTGACGTGGCCACCGCGAGCCGCTGGACGACGGGCTTGACCAGCAGCGGGCCGGGTCCGTCGGTGTCGACGCGGTCGGCCAGGCCACGCACGATCGCGGTGCTCACGGCGATGAGGGCCATCGAAGCGAGGAAGTGAAAGGCGACGGTGAAGGGGTTCAGTCCCGTCCGGACCGTGATGCCACCCACCACGGCCTGTGCGCCCACACCGGCAACCACGACTATGGCCAGCATCTGCAGCCGGCGACGCTGGGGGTGGCGGGACCACACGGCATACAGGGTGGCCAGGGCCAGGAGCCCGACCACGCCGGTCAGAGTCCGGTTGCCGAACTCGATGAACCGGTGGATGCCCTCCTCCTGCTCGGCCACCGGCACGAAGGACCCGGGCACGCATTCGGGCCAGGTCGGGCAGCCCAGGCCGCTGCCCGTGAGCCGCACGACCCCGCCGGTGATGACGATGCCGATCTGGCCC
>CXWJ01001597.1_pt1 | contig 11466 bp, 11 predicted proteins | sample 590841 | NCBI WGS metagenome assembly CXWJ01 (sample SAMEA3498367, study PRJEB10139) | wastewater metagenome | biome: wastewater treatment plant; material: activated sludge | place: Austria | collected 2015-01-21 | reverse complement strand
GCCCATATCGCCGGTGGCGATGCCCACCACTTCGCCGTTGTCGCCATAGAGCACTTCAGCGGCGGCGAAGCCGGGATAGATTTCCACGCCCAAAGCCTCGGCTTTGGTGGCCAGCCAGCGGCAGGTGTCGCCGAGCGAGCCGACGAAGCAATGATGATTGTCCATCAGCTTCGGCATCATGATGTTGGGCAATTGTACGGCGGCGGTCGAAGTCAGCCAGTAGAAATGATCGTGCTGAACCTGCGTCTTGAGCGGCATGTCGGGATCGGTGCGCCATTCCGGGAGAAGACGGTCGAGACCGACGGGATCGACCACAGCGCCGGACATGATATGCGCGCCGACTTCCGAACCCTTTTCGACGACAACGACCGACAATTCGGGATTGATCTGTTTGAGACGGATCGCAGCACTCAATCCCGACGGCCCGCCGCCGACGATCACAACATCGAATTCCATGGACTCGCGAGCCGGCAATTCCTCAGCGCTCATAGTTCTACCCCATAACAACCTGTTGCTATATTATTCCGCCCTCTCGTTTTCATGATTTTGGCGGCCCTGACAACCCTCTCTCACACTTTCGTCGAAGTTTCGAGGCTGTCCACCCCTTTGGCAGGCGCAAACAGGGAGCCGATACCGCTTGCCGCGAAAGGCTGGCAGGCTTTCCTGCGATGTCGACCCTTCCCGCGCGACATATAATTTCAACAAGACTTGTCCCGCCCCGCCCGCTACGTTGCCGGCCATGACAACCATCCACGATCCGCAAAAAGCGCTGCGCGAACTCCTCGCCTTTTATGTCGAGGCCGGGGTCGATGCGGTTGTCGGCGAAGAGCCCGTGAACTGGCTGTCGCGCGGGGATCAGGGCGTGAGCGCGCAGCAAGAGAACATGACAAAGCGCGACGCCAGCGCGCAACCCGCGCCTGCGCAGCCCAAAGCGCCTTTGCCCAAAGCTTCCTTCTCCAAAGCCTCAACACCCCTCGCTGCATCGCCTGCGCCAGCCGATAGCGCGCCGCCCGCCCCCGAAGCCGCCATCATGGCCGCGCGCGAAGCTGCGGCCCGCGCGCCCGATCTCGATACGCTGCGCAGTCTGATGGAACGCTTCGATGGCTGCGCCCTCAAGGCCACGGCCAGCCGCCTCGTTTTTGCCGATGGCAATTCGCAGGCCCGCCTCATGCTGGTGGGCGAAGCGCCGGGCCGCGACGAGGACATTCAGGGCCTGCCCTTTGTCGGCCGGTCGGGACAATTGCTCGACCGGATGCTCAAGGCGATCGGCCTCGACCGCACGCAGGTTTACATCGCCAATGTCATTCCCTGGCGTCCGCCCGGCAACCGCACGCCGACGCCGCAGGAAACGCAAATCTGCCTGCCCTTCATCCGTCGCCAGATCGAGCTGGCCAATCCCGAGATTCTCGTGTGCCTCGGCAATCCGGCGACACAAACGCTGCTCACCACCAGGGACGGCATCACGCGCACGCATGGCCGCTGGTTCGATTACGCCAATGGCGCGCGCACGATCCGCGCGATTCCGACATTCCATCCCGCTTATCTGTTGCGTTCGCCGATCTACAAGCGGCTGGCTTATGCCGACCTGCGCGCCATTCGTGCCGCACTCGATGCGTTGCCCGCCTAGCGAGCGCCCGCCTGCGGACGCACCACGGCCCAGCCGATCCGCAGCAACGGACGGCGACCCTGCACCCAGCGCTCGAACGCGCGCGGCACTTCGGGCGCAAGATCGGGAAACAGCGCCTTGATCTCGGCCGGCACCTGCGCGCTGGAATCGGCCACCCGCCACACGACGATGCCGCCGCGTTTGACGAACTCCTCGCGCGTGATCCACGGCGATGCCTGCGCAACATCGTCGATGAACACATGCGGGCGGCCCGGCGCGCCCACGGCGACCAGCATCGCCATCTGCGGATCGCCGGCAATCGCCGTGAGCTTCTGCCCGGTGCGGCGCGCAAAACTGTCGGCAAAGAATTCGCCCATCTCGGTCGCGGGCAGGCTCGTCTTGAGGTCCGGCCCCGTGGTCCACGGATGAAGCAGCGTCTGCACCGCAATATAGACGGCGGGCGCGAGCAGGATGCCCGCCCAGATCATGCGCAGCGTGCGCTGCTGTCGCAGAAGGATGATGTCGCCTGCAAGGATCACCACCGCCAAGCCTAGCGTCATCAGCGCGAGGCCCGCGCCGCCGATCATCGTCGCATAGCCAACCAGCGCGGACGTGAAGGTGAGCACCAATGGCGGCGCCAGAGCGGTCGCGTAGACAAGATTGCGCGCGAACGGATCGACCGGCGCGCGATAGGCCATCGGCGAATCCTCGGCATCCTTGCCGAACTTGCCCGCATTGAAGCCAACCAGCAGCGCGACGCCCGCCAGCGACACCACGACCGCGCCCAGCATGTTCGGCCAGCGCATCAGATTGTCGCCGGCATTCGCCCATGTGACGGCAGGCGGCAGCACTGACTGAAACGTCGCGGGCTGCAACAGCCAAATCAGAAACGGCGCGAGCAGCGTCACCACCACCAGCAGCGCATAAAGCGGATCGGTCGATTTGAGCGCCGCGCGGCCGCGTTCATGCGCCAGCGTCACGATCAGCAGCAAGACAACAAGCCAGATGCCGGCGTAGCTCGTCAGCATGAGCAGGCCGATCTCTATCGACAGCGCAAACCAGGCGTTGCGCTGTCCCTGCCCCACCGCGCGCCAGTAATGCAGCAGCACCAGGGCCCAGAGCGGACGCGCGACAATCGCCGGTCCGAATTCAAGATTGGGAAAACCGAAAGCGGTGATCGTCACCGTCAGCAACACCGCCAGCACCGCATGCTGCGCGCCGGCGATTGCGCGCGCGAACTGGTAAAGCGCCCAGAAGCTGACGACCAAACACATCTGCGAGAGCACATAGACGCCGATCATGTGCCCGCCGGCGAGACGATAGGCCGCATCGGCCAGCCAGAACGCCAGCGGCGGCCCGAATTGCGAGCCGACGCGATATTCGCGGCCCACCGCCAGCACCTGCGCGACATCGCCGGGCGGGCTTGCGTAAAAAATCAGCGGAACCAGCAACCACAGCGCCGCCTGCGCCAAAATCACGACCCAGAAAACGAGGCCGGCACGCGAACGCAGCATTTCGACGGCGAGTGACGTATAGCGCATGGGCCTTCGCGGAATTGTGGCGGCCCGCCAGCGCGGGCAATGTCATGTCGGATATGATGCAGCCTTGATAGTGGGATTGGGAGGAAGTTTCAATCGCCGCGCATGGCGGCAATATGTGCAGGCTCTTTTTGCGGCTGTGGCGCAAAAGCCTCGGCGGCCGCGCGCACCGGCGCGAACGAGCGACGATGATGCGGCGTCGGCCCCTTGATGCGCAGCGCTTCGAGATGCGCGGCCACGCCATAGCCCATGTGTTTTTCGAAACCGTAGCCGGGATGCACGCGGCCAAGCGCCACCATCAGGCGATCGCGCGTGACCTTCGCCACGATCGACGCCGCCGCGATGGACAGCGAACGCGCATCGCCGCCGATCAAGGCGTCGCACGCGCATGTAACATCAATGCGGTCGCGTCCGTCCACCAGCACATGACGCGGCACCAGCGGCAAGGCGCGCACCGCCTGCGCCAGCGCCCATAATGATGCGCGTAGAATGTTGTCGCGGTCGATACGTTCGGGCGGCGCGAGCGCGACGCCCACCTGCGCACTTTGACAAATCGCCTCGAACAAGATGTCGCGCTTCTTCGCGGTCAGACGTTTGGAATCATCGAGGCCCGCGGGGATATTCGCCGGATCGAGCACCACCGCCGCCGCAACCACCGGCCCCGCCAGCGGCCCGCGGCCGGCTTCGTCGCATCCGGCCACCGGCCAGATGCCGCGCGCCTGCAACGCCGCTTCATGCGAAAAATCCGGCACATCCGGTTTGGGCTGCAAAGCGGATGGCGCACGGCCACGGACTTTAGAAGATTTGGAATTGGATGGCGCACAAGTCATCGCGCAAATGTGCCCTTGCGGCGAGCCGCGATCAAGCCGGCCCGGCCAACTTGGCCGCAGATCCATGCGCCCCTAGTCGGACAATTGCATGCGCCCTGCCGCATCGAGCGGCATGAAGGGATTGAACGCGAATTCCCACGGATGGCCGTCGGGATCGGCGATGTAGCCGGAATAGCCGCCCCATTCCGCCTTGACCGGGCGCTTGAGCGCGCTCGCTCCCGCTTCCAGCGCATGGGCGAAGGCGCGATCGACATCGCTTTCGCTGGCATAATTGATGGCTAGCGTGATGCCGCCGAAGCCGGGCGGCGTATTCTCGATGCGCGCATCATCGGCGAGATGATGGCGCGGAAACAGGCCGAGCACGAGATTGTCGAGCGCGAAAAAGCGGATGTTGTCCTCCCATGCGCGCGCTTTGCGCATCCAGCCGAGCGCTTCGTAAAATTGCGACGCGCGGATGAGATCGGCCACGCCCAGCGTGATGAAATTGACGCGCGCGGGAACAGGCCCGGCGGCGCTTGCCCCGTCATTGTCGTGAGCGCGTGATGCATTCGTCATGCTGGTCCTTCTTTCTTGCCGGAGGAGCGCACATCGCGCCATCAAAACAAACTCAATTGCGCCTTGGGCTGCTCGGGCGGCGAAAAATGCGCAAGACTGACACGCGCGCGTTTCTTGTTGAGGCCGAGTTTTTCCGCCGCGACATCGAAGCGCCGCCCCACCATCCACGCAATCGGCCCGGCGCCCTTCATGCGCACGCCCCAGTTCGAATCATAATCCTTGCCGCCGCGCATGTCGCGCACCAGCGACATCACATGGCGATAGCGGTCGGGGAAATTGGCGGCCAGCCATTCGCGGAATAGGTCGCGCACCTCCAGCGGCAGGCGCAGCATGATGTAACTGGCTTCGCGCACGCCGGCATGGGCGACGGCCTCCAGAATGCGCTCGATCTCGCTGTCGTTGAGCGCGGGAATGACCGGCGCAACCATCGCCATGACCGGCACGCCAGCGCGCGCGAGCGCACTGAGTGCTTCGAGGCGCCGCGCGGGAGTGGACGCGCGCGGCTCCATCGCGCGGGCAAGTTTGGGATCGAGGGTCGTGATCGAAATGCCGACCTTCACAAGCTGGCGCTCCGCCATGCGCGAGAGAATGTCGATGTCGCGCATCACCAAAGCCGATTTGGTGACGATGCCCACCGGATGGCCGAAACGCTCCAGCACCTCAAGAATGCCGCGCATGATTTTGTATTGCCGCTCGATCGGCTGATAGGGATCGGTATTGGTGCCGATCGCGATCATGCGCGGCTGATAGGAGGGATGCGACAATTCGCGCGCCAGCAATTCGGGCGCATCCGGCTTGGCGAACAAATGCGATTCGAAATCCAGCCCCGGCGAGAGGCCGAGATAGGCATGGGTCGGACGCGCGAAACAATAGATACAGCCATGCTCGCAGCCGCGATAGGGATTGATCGAGCGGTCGAAGGGAATGTCGGGCGAGTCGTTGCGGGTGATGACCTTGCGCGCGGCATCGATGCCGACTTGCGTCTTGAACGGCGGCAGGTCGTCCATGCTCTGCCAGCCATCGTCGAAAGCCACCCGCGCTTCGGCCTCGTAGCGTCCCGACGCATTGGATTGCGCGCCGCGGCCGCGTCGCCTTTCGGCATCCACCCTGGCATCGCCAACCGGATCGGTGAGCGCGTCCGGTGCCTCCACAAGTGCGGCCTCCGTACCCGCATGATCGGCCGCGCGAACGGCGGCGCGCTGGCTGGCAGCATCCCCGCCCCGCTCCGCCCGGCGCACCAGCCTGGCCGCGGGGGGAGGCGGCGTTTGGCTGGCATTGCGGGGCGAAGCGGTGCGGGGCATGGATGGGAATCTATCCCTCGAGTGAGAACATAACAAGAACTTTTTTGTCTCATGCTGAACCCATCCCCGCTTTTCCACGACCAAGATTTGACCTTCCCGTCCCGGCGGCCCACGCTGGGCGGCAATGGCGTGCAAAAGGAGAGCTTCTCATGAAAAAAACGCTTTTACTGGCTGCCACCGCATTCGGCGTCGCATTCAGCGCCTTCGTGCTCATGCCCATGGAAGAGGCCAAGGCCGAGGTGGTCTATCCGTGGTGCGTGCGGTATAGGGACAAGGACGGCACAGAGAATTGCGGCTTCACGTCCTATGCGCAGTGCATGGGCACCGCGCGTGGCAATACCGGCTATTGCTACCGCAATCCGCAATATGTCGATGGACCGCGCTATCAGCGCCGCGGCTATCCGCGTCGCGGCGTCATTATCGAGGAATATTGATCCGCCCCGCTTCCTGCGCCTGGAAGCATCCGGGCGCAGGCAACAGGATTTGAATGCTCAGCGTCATCATCCCCACCGAAAATGACGAACGCACATTGGTGCGCACGTTGTCGTCGCTCGTGCCTGGCGCGATGACGGGACTGGTGAGCGATGTGCTGATTGTCGATCATGGCTCGCGCGACGGCACTGCGAAGGTTGCCGACGCGGCCGGATGCGATTTCATCCCCGCGACCGGCAGCCGCGGCGAAGCGTTGGCCTATGCCGCACAGCGTGCGCGCAGCGCCTGGCTGATGTTCATCACCTCAGGCGTGACGCTTGAATCGCCGTGGATCGACGAAGCCACACGCTTCGTGCAGGACGCGATGCTCGACGACGACGGCATCGCACGCTCCGCTTTCTTCCGTCCCGGCACTTCGCCCTATCAGCGCCGCACCTTGTCGCTGGTCGCGCGGAGATGGTGGCGCATCTGGCGTGGACCGACACCCGAACAGGGGCTGATCATTCACCAATCGCATTACCGGGATATCGGCGGCCATCGCGCCCACGCGCGCAACCCCGAAGCGGATCTCATCGCGCGCCTGCGCAAGCCGCAAACCTTCATGCTCAAGGCCGACGCATTGGCGCTTTAAGATTGGCTGCGCATTAGTTTTGGCTGCGCGGCATCCGCGCCCGTCGCAGCCGTGGCGCATCAGGATGCGCAGGCTATAATTCAGCTACCATCATCCAGTTGCAATCAGGATTTCGTGCGTCTGAGATGCTCGTCGAGGCGCGGCATGATCTCGACGAAGTTGCACGGCCGCGTGCGATAATCGAGTTGCTGCGCGAGAATGCCATCCCAGCCATCCTTACAGGCGCCGGGCGATCCGGGCAGACAGAAAATATAAGTGGCGCCGGCAACGCCTGCGGTGGCGCGGCTTTGGATTGTCGCAGTCCCGATCTTCTGAAAGCTCATCAGATGGAACAGCGTCGAAAACCCCTCCATGCGTTTTTCGAACAATGGTTCCACCGCTTCGGGCGTGATGTCGCGGCCCGTGAAGCCTGTGCCGCCCGTGGTGACGACGACATCGACGCTCTCATCCGCGATCCATGAGCGCACCCGCGCGCGGATGGCCTCGACGTCATCGGTGACGATGGCGCGATCGGCAAGCGTGTGCCCGGCTTGCGTGAGGCGCGACACGAGCACGTCTCCCGACTTATCGTCGGCGAGCGTGCGCGTGTCGGAGATCGTCAGCACCGCGATCCGAAGCGCGATGAAATCACGCGCCGGGACAGACGCACCATCGGCCATGACATGGCTCCTTACAGCGGATTGGCTGTAAACGTGTTGCAGGCCGCGACCGTGCCCTGCTGATAGCCGACCATGAACCAGCGTTTGCGCTGTTCCGATGTGCCGTGCGTGAACGAGTCAGGCACCACGCGCCCCTGGGTCTTGCGCTGCAACGTATCGTCGCCGATAGCAGCGGCCGTCGAGAGCGCGGCATCGATGTCGCCAGGATCGAGGAAGTTGCGCTTTTTGTTTTCGCGATTGGTCCACACGCCGGAGAAGCAATCGGCCTGCAATTCGACACGCACCTGCAAGCGATTCGATTCCGCTTCGCTGCCCGCCCGCTGCTGGGCGCTATGAACCTTGTCGAGAATGCCCATCAGGTTTTGCACATGATGGCCGGCTTCATGCGCGATGATATAGGCCTGCGTGAATTTACATGCCGAACCCGAGCAGCCGCGGAAGCGTGTTTCCACGTCCTTGAAAAACGCCGTGTCGAGGAAGATCTGCCGATCCGGCGGGCAATAGAATGGCCCCATCGCGCTTTGCGCCATGCCGCAGCGTCCGCCATTGGTGGCACGGCGGAACAGAACAAGCCGCGGCCCGCGATAGGTCTGCCCGCTTTCGGCAAATATTTCGCTCCAGCGATCGTCGATCTCGCCAAGCACGCCCGCCACGAAACTTCCCATCTCGTCGCTCGGCGCACCCGCTTTGCCTTGACGCTGAACCGAACGTCCCTCCGANNGAGAATTTCCGCACCGCCGATCAGAATGCGCGGATCGATGCCAAGCGCCCAGCCGACAAGGCCGAGCACGAGAATCGTGCCGATGCCGAGGCCACCGCCGCCGACCGGAAAGCCCATGCCTCCGCCGGGCATGCCGCCACGGCTAAAGCCGCCGTCGTCGTCGCCTCCGAAACCACCACCGCCATCGCGTCGGTCGTCGATGTTGTCACTGCGGCGGAAATCATCCCAACGCATCGGCGTCTCCTTCGGTTTCATTTTGCGCGGCGCGCGCGTCAGATCAATGCGGCATCATTTCCACTTGTGCATGAGCATGCAACGCTCAAGCCGCACGAAAGTGCCGCCCCATTCATATCGTGCTCGGCAAAATTTGCCTAGCGCATTTACGATTTCGATTAAGTCGTTTTTTACCTTGCGCGGTCATATTGCGTGCAGTCGGTTTGTTGGTCCCGCGTCGCCGACCGCGTCGCCTGAGTTCAGAGTACTGAGTTATGGCTGTGTCGCGTCGCGGGGCGTCTTCAGGGGCGCCCCGCTCAAAATTTCAGGCTGCCCCCAGCACCCGCATTCTCATCGGCGATTGCGTCGCGGAGATGTCGAAACTGCCGGCCGCATCCGTCGATCTGGTTTTTGCAGATCCTCCCTATAATCTGCAATTGCAGGGCGATCTGAAGCGCCCCGATGACAGTCGCGTCGATGCTGTCGATGACGATTGGGATAAATTTTCCAGCTTCGGCGCCTACGACGATTTCACCCGCGCTTGGCTGCTTGCAGCGCGGCGAATCATGAAGCCGTCCGCCACGCTGTGGGTGATCGGCTCCTATCACAATATTTTCCGCGTCGGTTCGATCATGCAGGATCTGGGATTCTGGATCCTCAACGACATCGTGTGGCGCAAATCCAATCCGATGCCAAATTTCCGCGGCCGCCGTTTCACCAATGCGCATGAAACGATGATCTGGGCCGCGCGCGATGCGGGTGCCAAGGGCTACACATTCAATTACGACGCGCTCAAAGCCGCCAACGAAGATGTGCAGGCGCGTTCCGACTGGCTCATTCCGTTGTGCACCGGCGATGAGCGCCTCAAGGATAAAGCCGGCAAGAAGGTTCATCCGACGCAAAAGCCCGAAGCGCTGCTCGCGCGCGTGCTGCTGTCCTCATCCAAGCCCGGCGACATGGTTCTCGATCCGTTCAACGGCACCGGCACGACCGGCGCCGTCGCCAAGCTGCTGCGCCGTGAATATATCGGCATCGAGCGCGACAAAACCTATGCACGCGAGGCGCAAAAGCGCATCGATGCGGTGGTGCCGCTCGCCGAAGATACGCTGGCTCCTTTCATGACTGCGCGCGATGCCCCGCGCGTGGCCTTCGCCGCGCTCGTTGAGCGCGGCATGATTGCGCCCGGCACCAAACTCGTGGACGCCAAGAAGCGTCATCACGCGCTGGTGCGGGCCGACGGCGCGCTCGCCAATGGCGACAAGGTTGCGTCGATTCATCGCATGGGCGCGCTGGTGCAAGGCGCGGAAGCCTGCAACGGCTGGACCTTCTGGCATATCGAAACCAAGAAGGGCCTTCAGTGCATCGATGAATTGCGCGCGAAAGTGCGCAGCGAGATGAGCGCCGGCTGATCGCAATCAACGCGACTACACAATGCCCCCATGTGTCAGCACCTTGCGCATGACATTGGGCAAGGCTTCCCCCGCCACATCCTCAAGCCTGACCCAGCGCATGCCTTTGGGTGCGCGGGTGCCGCTTGGCACATGGCCCACATAGACACTTAGCTCCAGCGGGAAATGCGTGAACACATGCGTCACGACACCGGGCAGTTTGCGCCAGCGCGGCACTTTGAGCGGCGCGAAGTCTTTCGCGCGCGCTTCGTCGAAATCCGCGCGCCATTCCGTGCCGGGCACTTCGCTCATGCCGCCAAGCAAGCCCTTGTCGGGGCGCGTGCGCAATAAAATTTTGCCATCGGCGCGCACCACCACGAAAGCCGCGCCGCGCCGCGTCTTGCCGGTTTTCTTCGGTGTCTTGCGCGGAAAAGTCTCCATGTCGCCGCGGGCGCGCGCTGCGCAATCGGCTTCGAATGGACAAGCCGGGCAGGACGGATTTTTCGGCGTGCAGATGCCAGCGCCCAGATCCATCAGCGCCTGCGCGACATCGCCCGCGCGGCCATGCGGCGCGAATTCATCGGCGCGCGCATGGATCATCGGCTTCGATTTCGGCAACGCCTCCTCGATGGCGAACAGGCGCGTCATCACCCGCTCGATATTGCCATCGACCGGCATCACCGCCTCGTCGAACGCGATCGCGCCAATCGCCGCCGCCGTATAGGGTCCGATGCCGGGCAAGGCGCCAAGTGCGCGCGCATCGCGCGGAAACACGCCGCCATGTTCGCGCGCGATGACCTGCGCACAGCTATGCAGATTGCGCGCCCGCGAATAATAGCCAAGCCCCGCCCAGGCCCGCATGACATTCTCGCGCTCCGCCGCCGCCAGCGCCGCCACGTCCGGCCACAAGGCCGTGAATTTCTCGAAATACGGTGCCACCGCGCGCACCGTGGTCTGCTGAAGCATGATTTCCGACAGCCACACGCGNNAGCGGTAAGCGTCCATGCGCTCGCCCGCGCGCGCACGCCATGGCAATTCCCGGCGATGGCGATCGTACCAGGCGAGCAGACGCATAACGCGCCTGAACGCGGCCTTGTCGCGCGCGCCATCCTTGGCGGCTGGAAGACGGGCTGCTAGGGTCATGATCCCAGCATTGGCAAAGTGCGCCCATGCAAACAAGGCCTTGCCGCGACCCGATGTCAGATCATCCCCACCCAGCCTCGCGCCCCTATGCGCGCAAGATCACGGCCCGCCCGCTGGCCGATATTCTGGGCAAGACGATCAATGACGTCTTTGCGCGGCAGGGCTTCGCCTCGCGGGAACTCGTGACCCGCTGGCGCGAGATCGCGGGGGCGGAACTGGCCGCCCATTGCGAGCCGGTGAAAATCGCCTGGCCGCGCCCGAACGACAACGCCCCCGACCGGCCGCAGGAACCGGCAACGCTGATGCTGCGCGTGTCCGGCCCCATGGCGCTCGAAATCCAGCACGCCTCGGATGTCCTGATCGAGCGGGTGAACCGCTTTTTCGGCTGGCAGGCGATTGGTAAAATCGTGTTGCGGCAGGCGCCATTGCGGCACAAGGCACCCCCCGCC
>CXWJ01000975.1_pt1 | contig 11467 bp, 10 predicted proteins | sample 590841 | NCBI WGS metagenome assembly CXWJ01 (sample SAMEA3498367, study PRJEB10139) | wastewater metagenome | biome: wastewater treatment plant; material: activated sludge | place: Austria | collected 2015-01-21 | reverse complement strand
TTCCTGCACCATTGGGACCGACCACACCGACGATCCCGCCTTTCGGCAGGCTGAAATTGACCTTTTCATAGAGCACATTGTCCCCGAAAGCTTTACTGATCCCGGTGGCTTCGATGACCACATCACCGAGACGCGGTCCCGGGGGAATATAGATCTCCAGATCTTCCGCCACCTGCTCCTGCTTTTGATTGACGAGTTCCTCGTACCGGTTCAATCGCGCCTTACCTTTGGATTGCCGCGCCTTCGGCGACATGCGGATCCACTCCAACTCATGCTCCAGCGTTTTCTTCCGCTTTGACTCCGCCTTTTCCTCTTTTTCCAGCCGATCCTTTTTCTGCTCCAACCAGGACGTGTAATTACCTTGAAATGGAATACCGTGGCCTCGGTCCAGCTCCAAAATCCAGCCGGCGACATTGTCCAAAAAGTATCGATCGTGCGTCACCGCAATGACTGTCCCCTTATATTGTTGAAGATGCTGTTCGAGCCATTGCACTGATTCCGCATCGAGGTGGTTCGTCGGCTCGTCGAGTAACAGAATATCCGGCTCTTGGATCATCAGGCGACAGAGTGCAACCCGACGCTTTTCTCCTCCGGACAAGGTCTCCACTTTCTGGTCGGCAGGCGGACAGCGCAATGCGTCCATTGCAATATCGAGCTGATTCTCGAGCTCCCAGCCATTCGCCGCTTCGATCTTCTCTTGCAGCTGCGCCTGCTTGTCGAGCAGCTTTTCCATTTCGTCCGGGCCGACCTCGCCGATCTTGTTGCTGACGGCTTCGTATTCATGGATCAGCGCCACTAACTCCGCCTTACCTTCTTCGACGACTTCTTTGACCGTCTTGCTTGGATCGAGCTGTGGTTCCTGTTCCAGCAGACCGACGCTGTAGCCTTTGGATCTCGTGATCTCGCCGGTGTAATTTGGATCCACACCGGCAATGATCTTCAACAGCGAACTCTTGCCCGAACCGTTCAAGCCCAGCACTCCGATCTTCGCCCCGTAGTAGAAACCGAGGTAGATCTCCCGCAACACTTGCCTCTTGGGCGGATAGACCTTCCCGACATTGACGAGTGAAAAAATAACCTGCTTATCATTCGTGGCCATGTAGTCCCCTACTATTAGCTGGTAATGTGCTGCCGAATTAAAAAAAACGATCACTTCCAGGAAGTGGTGCACCCGCCGCCTACAGCGAATGCAGGACTTGGAGCCCGGCGCTCGCCTGAGCGGCCAGGCCGGCCAAGCTGTCTCTGACTTCTGATTCGTTACGCACAGGGATGGGAAACGCCACACGCCCGCCCTGTATCCTGCCAGGAATAGTGAGCCGAAGATGAAACCCCAGCCGATCCAGTGCGGTCACCGTCGCCTGCTGCACCTCTGTATCGCCTAACGTGCGGGCCAGTCGCAACAACGTCTCCGATTGCTCCGTATTGAGCTCGTGGATCAGATTGGGGGATGCAGTTGCAAGCGGGTCCACAGCCGCCGCGACATAGTCAGCCGGGGTCACCCAGCCCATCGACCCAAACCCACCGACAAAGTACATCTCCGAGATGGCCATGCGGAAGAAACCGAAATCCTGATAGTCCACCCAGTAGGAGGCATTGGCATGGCGGTCCAGGTAACAGGCGCGAATCTCAGCGTTCTCCTCTTTCGGCACCTTGGTCACGGAGCCCATCACCGTGACCCTGGCTGCCCCAAGTGGATCAACCCTGCTCTCCGGTGGAGTCACCAGTAAACTGGCACGTGGATCGCCCAGGAGGTTTTGCGTATGCATCGCCATCGTGCTGATCAGAAAGACCGGATGCCCTTCGGCATCCAACCCGTAGGGCATCACCGACCCAAAGGGCCACCCTGGCTGTTTGCGCGAGAGGGTTGAAAGACTCCCTGTCTGCTGCAAGTACACCAGCGTCTTCGCCCGCTCAGCATGGGTTGGTTCAGGAACCTCAGGACCGTCTGACTCCGGCCCGCTGTTATGTTGTCGTGATGAGGACATGCACTGATCGCTTTCCAGTACTCGTTGAGTTGAGGGACACATTACTCGGATCTGTTGAACATTTCCACTGAGGGCCCGGCCGGGGCAGGGAAGTGTATGAGATAGAGGCTACGGTGCTCAGATGCAGACACCGTCGGATGCGAGAGTCTGGACCCGATCGAACCTGGCTCGGTCAATACCTCAGTCTATCCAGCAAGATCCTACTGCCTTGAGCGGTACTCCTCTTTGCGTTATGGTACTCTGCGTTTTCATACGTAGGAGGCCTTCGTCGGATGCCCAGCGTCTTTCTCAGCTACTCACGAGCAGACCTGCTGTTGATCGAACAACTTGCGGCCCGCCTTCGAGCATCGTCGCCGGAGATTTCGATCTGGCGTGACCAAGAGAAGATCTACGGAGGGCAGAAATGGCCTAAGGTCTTGGGCGAAGCAATCGCCGATCAGGAGGTCTTTCTTCTCGCCTGGTCGAAGAACTCGGCGATCTCGCATTTCGTTGAGCTGGAATGGAATACCGCCATCGCGCTCAAAAAGACCATCATCCCTTGCCTGCTTGACGACACACCCCTCGCTGCATCGCTCAAGGCGTTTCATGGGTATTCAGCGCAGGATGTCGCGGGACTCGCCGCTTGTCTCGCAAACGCGCCGCCGGCTGACCAGAGCAGACGAACACCCGTCCTAGGTAAGTTGCATGACATCACAGCGCTCGAAGAGACTGCCGTGCTGGCACAGGCCAAGACCGTCTTCGCCCAACAACAATGGACGGTTCAAGGAAACATCTACCAGGCCAGTGGCGATATCCACATCCACAATGCACCCTCGACAGCGACGACGCCGGAGAAGGCTAAACCGTTTGTCGAGCGATGGCAGGCCTGGGCGGGTCTCGCTGTGGCTGTTCTCACGGCAGTGACACTCCTCCTGGATCTGCCGGCAAAGTGGGGTGGAGCGACTCCATCAGCCGTGCCGTTGGAGCAGCCGCTCGCAGGAACGGTGTTGGACGAAGGAACCGGGGAGCCCCTGCCAGATGTCGTCATCTCCCTTCCGGACTTCGACATGAAACGAACGTCGGAAGGGGATGGGTCGTTCCGTTTTCGCGTGACCAGCCAAAGGCAATCCTCGATTAAATTTACGGCTCAGAAGAGTGGATACAAGAGTTACTCAAACTACGCCACCTTGGGAAACACAGATCTGCGTTTCCCAATGGAGAAGGGGGAATAATGCGCACACGAACCTCCCTGATTGTGTTCGTCCTGATGCTCCCGATGTCGGTTGGATTCGCACATGCCGAGAACTGGTTACATGGTCAAGTCCTGGAGCAACATGGCGGCACGAAACGGCCGGCAACCGGCGCACAGATCTGGATCGTGAACGTCGGCAATCCCTACCTGACGCAAGCAGATGGGGGCTATCGTGTGCTGGTACCCGATGCCATTCGAATCGGTCAAACCATCGCGCTGTATGTCAAGCGAAAGGGTTGGGCCATTGCCACACCCCTGGCCGGCAAAGTGCAGCTCTCTCCGGAACTCACAAGCGACATTGTCCTCGCCCCCGAGGCCTCTCCCATATTTCTCTCCGCGGCACAATTCGAAAAATTCCTGGAAAGCCTGCCGGAGCAGCTCAGGAAACAGGTCACACTCACCGGTAAGGATGGTGCCGTCGACCCAATGCAGGCGGTGAAGGAGTATGCGGCTACCCACGGACTTCCGGAACAAGAGGTCAGAGCCAAGGTCGAAGCGTTGGTCAAGCAGTACGAACAATCCGATGACCGAGGGAAACAGTGCCTTGCCGCCATCTATAACAAGCGCCTCAAACAGGCCGCCACGTGCCGTCAGCAGAACACGATCAATAAGCTGGACTTGCTCAAACGGAAAAGTGACGAGATTGAAGCCCTGTCCCGAACGATCCGGAAAACCGAGAGCCCGAATGAACCCCCTGTTGCAGGAAGATTCATGACGGCGCTCCGAGTACCGGCTGAACCCACGCCCATGCCCTTGGCCGGGTCACGACACGACCGACCGGGATTCTTTCTGGCCAGTGGCGCCATGATTACGATCGCCGATTCTACTCAATTGGACGAGGCCAAACGCGAACTGATCCAACTCACGGAAGATGTCGTGGAGGATTTCCGTCTCGCGGGACATGTCTATTACGCAAATTATGAATTTGATCAGGCGTTGGCCGCCTATCAGGAAGGCTTGCGATATGTCTCAAAACAAGCGATGCCGACCCTCTGGGCAACTCTGATGATCGATATCGGAAACACGCAGCGATACATCGCGGTTCGGTCAGAGGAGGAGGGCCTTCATCAACACTTCCGTGCTGCAGCCGTGGCCTTACGAGATGCCTGTACCGTGTACTCGAAAAAGGATTTTCCAGAGTTGTGGGCCAAGATCCAGAACAACTTGGGAAATGCGCTCCAGGAAGACGGTGAACGCACCAACGGGCCGGAGGGTGCGAAGCTCCTTCGCGAGGCCGACGAAGCCTATCGGAAAGCCCAGTCAGTCTCTACAAGTCAGACACCGTAAGACCCAGCGGGATGGCTAGATGCGGCTAGATCCCCAGTTCCTCCGATAGCCGCACTTCGGATTCATCGACGATCTCTTCCAGGCAGGTGAAGCAGGAGAAAGGGAAGCGATCGATAGGAATCGTGCACACTTCACCGACCGGTGACTCTTCCAGGGCAGGGCCGCCGCATTCTTTGTGAATCAATACGAGCATCAGGTTTCCCTCATTTGTACTGAAATAGTTCCATGTGTTTGGACTTACTCGGCCGATGATTGTTCTCTATCACCCTTTACGGACTCGCAGTACCATATCAAACATTCGGCACTGCCATCCATCCACAATACCCCCTGTGAGTGAGCCTTGATATACCTCCAAATCATATCGCTGACCTTGCAACTTGCACGACAGAGATGCGGGAGAACGAAATCAAAAATTAGTGATTGGCGGAGGACTCCACTTTTGATACAGTGCGGCGCCATATTGAGGGTATCGGTTTGTTCAGTTTTCAGGAGGATGATTAGGAGAATGAAACCACTGGCCGAGTGTGGACTGTCCCAACTATTACTGGATACAAACAGATTTGCGCTTGCCATAGTGGTGATGCTGGCGTCTGGCTGTGCGGTAGCCAAAGGATCACCTGCTCCTTTGATCGCCGCTCCCGAACAGAATGTTCAACCCATTCTGCTTGCTGATGCATCTGCTCAAACGCCGCCATCTGTCACGAGCAGTGATGCTGCTCAGGATGAGCCATTCGATCCCTTCGCCAAACCGGATACGGAAGGGATGGAAGAGTATGATCCTTGGGAGTCGCTCAATACGAAGTTCTTCGAATTCAACCGACAACTTGATCGATGGATCCTGAAACCCATCGCCAAAGGCTATAACGTCGTCGTGCCGAACATCGTCCAAGTCGGGGTCAGTAACGTGTTCTACAATAGTCGGGTGACACCGCGATTGCTGAACAACCTGTTTCAGGGAAAGTTCAAGGGTGCAGGGATCGAGGCGGGACGGTTTCTCATCAACACCACCGTGGGAATCGGTGGATTTTTTGATGTGGCCCAACGCTTCAATCTCACCACACCTGAAGAGGATACCGGGCAAACGCTTGGATTTTATGGGGTGAAACCAGGCCCCTACCTGATGGTACCGCTTCTAGGGCCCTATACGGTACGAGATCTGATTGGGTATGGCGGCGATATCGTTCTCAATCCGATTTACTGGTTCATCGTCCCCACCATGCATAATATCGATGCCATTCCGACTGTGGTTGATGTAGAGGAACGAGCGGCCACGTATGCCATTTCGATTGGCGCACGCGCGACGGAGATCGTCAACGACCGTTCTCTGAATTTAGAGAAGTTTCAGGGTGTTGAAGAATCTACCCTCGATCTCTACGCTGCGGTTCGAAATGCCTACCTGCAGAAGCGAGCAAAAGCCATCCGTGAATAGCTTGGGGACACCGGTGACTTCCAAATAACTTGCGGTTCTGGATGATCCCAACGAGCGGTTTCTTCTAGTCTGTAGTCTGCCTCGTCTCCCTTTCTGGTCGGACAAGGAAATAGGAACGGCTACTGGAGCCTACCCTGCTGCAGAGATCAGCAGGTGATTCTACAAACAGACCACACGTAGACAGACCAGGTCCCATCCCGACCACCCGCTGATCATCAGCCGAGATGGGTCACCTTAGCGCCGTTGTTACAGCCTATACGGGAAGACGCACAGTGTACTGCTACTGGCTTTTCTTCCATACAAACAGGCCACCGACAAACAGGATGAGCATCACGATGATGAACATGATGAGAGTATCCATAACTACTCCTTTCGTTCGGACCCGTCACGCAACGAACATAGTAGGAAACAGCATACCCCCTAAGGAAGGAGACCGATGGACATCTTCCCCTGAACTAAGCTGCATGAGACATCAACAGGGTTATGACGTCATAAACAACTCGGCCCACCGCACCCTTGGGAACCAATGTCGGGCCTATATTTATTCCGCTCACAATCCAGTGTCAAGTGCATTGTATACAATACTGCGCCTCTCTGTAGAGAAACTATGTTGCATAGCGCCGTTGGATAACGGCCAGTTGCAAGTGCATGTAAATACAAGCTTCTTTCATCACTGACTTCATGACGGGCACACAATCTCCTTTCCTGGAGTAGACCTTGATCAACTCAGTTGAGACTCCACCGGCTTCTTCTTCTCTGTATTTTATGGAGTTCAATTGGATGTCGGCCATCTCAAGACCATCCCCTCCATAACTGTAGAACGAGCAGATTCAGCGTCGTATTTCTATCTACACAACAAAGATACTCGGGGTGATATTCATCAAGACTGTGGAGCTCTATGGATTGAGAACCATAGTCCCTTCACGTTTCGGGAGGACACCCGCTGCACGTTCTTCCACAACCTGCCTGCTGTAGTTTCCCGCGAGTCGGATAAACAAGTTGTCCTAGAAACCAGTATTGAGACTGGAACCCCTCCGTTCTGTGCAACTCCTACCAAGGGGAAGACCAAATGGTTCGTCCAGGTAATAGCCCGCGTGGAAGTTTTGAGCCTACGTTGCCCGGAAGGATGTGAAGAGGAAGGGGTACACTCTTGTTGGCTTACGACGAAGCCTTTTGTACAGGACTCTGCTGGGATGCGGTGTGCTGTGCGTCGCTGAACGCCGGATAAACTTGGATTGTATAAGTCCTGTCCGGATCCAATGCGACACGGACCATACCGGTCTTGTTCAGGTAGTCGATTGCCAAATAGACTTGATTCCAAGTCAGGTCAGGGCAGAGTCCCACGACCTCTTCCATCGAGCAGTCCTTGCCGTACTCCTCTAATGCAAGATGCACTCGCTCTATGATGGCTGATACCAGCATGACGCCTCCTAAACACACGGGGGTGGGTACGCTAGACCCCTTGCGTAATTTCCAATAACCCCTTGATCAGCACCACACCGCATGGCAACAGTTGCAGACTGTTTACCATGTGGTATCACCCTAGAGTATATACTTGGCCATTGGTGGAGCTGTGAACTAGGGAAGTCACTAGTAGAACAGGGAGTTCTTACTAGCCGGCCCTGGATTGTTTCGGAATGCGCAGCACATGAACAATCGACGTTGACACGGTTTTGACATCGAGAGAGCAGAACCGAGTATCCGCACCGAGGAACGGCGAGCCCATCTGCATGGCGCTTGGATCGTTCATCGGCTCACCCCTTCGCCTACTGACGGAACAACATCCTCGCACTATCTGGGTAAACCAATTCCGTTCTTTGAGGGATCGATCGTAGACCGGTCGAACCGAGTAGAGAGAATGCAACAATCGCTTTGAGAGCGTGGGCTAGGAGGAGACGCTGACGAGACCTTCGGCGATCGCGTACTTGATTAACTCGGCAGTGGAATGCAGATTGAGTTCGCCCATCATCCTGAATTTGTGAAACTCCACGGTCTTTACTGAGATATTCAGGATGGAGGCAATCGTCTTTGTCCCCTTCCCCTCAGCAACAAGCTGCAAGACCTCGCGTTGCCGTTGAGTCAGCGCGCCGACCAACGGTTTCGTTGATGGACCATCCGCCGATTGGAGCGTAGCAGCCAACACATCCTTGGTAATGAGCGGGGTCATATAGTGCTGGCCTCGCATGACGGCCTGGATGGCTTGCTTGAGTTCCACGGCTGCGGACCGCTTTATAAGATACCCTGCGGCACCTGCTTTAAAGGCTTCCGTGGCATACGTAGGAGTTGCGTGCATGGTGAGAAAGATCAACTTGCTCTCCGGTACCAGCTTGGTCAACTGACGAGCCGCATCCAATCCGTTCAGGAGCGGCATAGAGATATCAAGCAACACGATATCAGGTCGCAGCTCCTGAGCAGCCTCGACCAGCGAGCGCCCATCTTCCACCATCCCCACCACCTCACCCTCGGCTTCGACCAGCTTCCGAAGCCCAGCCAGAACAATCGCATGATCATCCGCCATCAAGATACGCGGCCGTTTCATGAGCTCGCCGCCTCACAGGGTACCCAGGCACAGACCTTGGTCCCTCCGTCCGGTTGAGACTGAATCTGAAAATGCCCGTGCAGCTGTCGTAACCGTTCCTCCATGCTGCTCAACCCCAATCCCCGCTGAAGGGCTTCATGATCACGGAGATCAAATCCCTTGCCGTTATCCGTTATGGACAATCCGACCCCTTTCGACGACCCTCGGAGCTGCACCGTCACAACCGTCGCCTGGGCATGCTTGACGACATTTTGCACGCTTTCCTGCATGACACGGAAGAGACAGGTCGCATGATCAAGCGAAATCGCGGTCGGCACCCCGGCGATCTTGAGAGCAATGGGTNNCTGCTCTAGGAGCGAGGGGTGGAGCCGATACGCGAGACTGTGCACGTCATCGGACAATTGCTCAAGCTGCTCTCGGAGTGGTGCAAGCGCTTGAGCATCTTCGCCTAGTATGGAAGCTTGATTGTGTTCCAACGAGGCGACTTCCAAGACCAAGGCAGCCAAGCGCTGACTCACATCATCGTGCAGGTCTCGAGCGATACGTTGACGCTCTCGTTCTTGGGCGTTCAACAATTTAGAGGTCAGCTCCTCCAATTGCATCTGCTGCTGGTGCAAATCCACCTGGTTTCGATGCAAAGTCTCGTCCGCACTCTTGCGTTCCGTCACATCACGATTGGATTCCAATGCGTAGTCCGTTCCACCGTACGTGACTTGCACCAGCCGACTCTCTACAATTACCTGCCTTCCATCCTTGGTGACATGGGACAGTTCACCGGACCACCGACCGTCTCGAGCTAAACAGGCTTCCATCTCTGTCACTATCCTCAATGGATTCGTGGTGAGCAGTTCATGGCTCCCGCGCCCGATCACCTCATGGGATCGCCAGCCGTAGAGCTCTTCCGCCCCACGATTCCAATACACGATCCCACCCCCGATCTTCCACGCCAAGATCGCATCGCTGGAGTGATTCAATAGGTCGGCCTGCTGTTTGAGCAACTCTTCCGTCTGCTGACGCTCGGTAATGTCAACGGCCACCCCACCGAACAAGACTGTCTCGCCCTGGTGATCAACAATGGGAAACTTACTGACAAGGGCATGTCGAATCTCTCCCTGTTGGATGAATGATTCGACGGTGTGCAGCGGAACTCCGGTTTCCTGTACCGTCCGATCGTTGCGCTCATACGGTTCGGCCACATGAGTCGGCCACAACTGCAGAGCAGTCTTTTCCTTCCAATCCCGTCCTTCCAGAAGGGTTTCTTGGAAGAGTCGATTCACATACAGATAGCGACCCTGAGCATCTTTGATCCACGCAAAGCCGTGCAAGTTATCCATAAAAGAAGCGAACCGGCGCTCGCTGATTTTCAGCGCCTCCTCGGCCTGTTTGCGTTTCGTAATGTCGATCATCGCGCCCAGCGTCCTTGCCGGTCGGCGTTCCGATCCGTCTACGTCGAACAAGGTCCAGGCCCGAAAACTGATCCACCGCACCTGGCCATTCGGCAGCAGCAGGCGATGTTCGATCGAATGAAGATCGTCACCCACAGTACTAGAGGACCGTACGATCGCCCCAACCACCATGGCACGGTCTTCTGGATGGACCAGCTGAATGAACCCCTCAAGCGAAGCAGGGGCATCAGCTTCGACGCCGTAGATTTCTCGCATCAGTGGAGACCAATAAACACTCCCCGTGCGATGGTCCTGATCCAGAATCCCAAAGTTGGCGAGTCGAACGACCTGATCAGACCGTTCCTCCCGTTCATGCAGCACCCTTTTGGCTTCGACCCGAGCCGTCACATCTTCCGTGGCAATGATGATTCCGCCCACCTGATCACCGCGATACCACGGGCGAACATCCCACGTAATCCATTGGCTAGAGCCATCGCTTCGACAGAACTGGTCTTCATCGGCACTGAGCACCTCCCCTGTCAGGCCTCGCTGATGGACGTCTCTCCAGCGCAGGGGACCGTGCGGGAAGACATCGTAGTGCGATCGACCGAGGATCTCATCAGTCAAGCGGTAGTCTTCAATCCATCGTCGGCTGGCCGCCAGATACCGCATATCTCGATCAAACATCGCAATGGCAGCCGGTGCATGTTCTACGAATAAGCGAAACCGCTCCTCACTCTCCCGCATCGCGGCATTGGTTCGCTTGAGGTCCGTCGTTCGCTCCCGAACACGTTGCTCCAATTCCTCAGAGGTTCGATGCAACGCCTCCTCCGCCTTTATTCGATCGGTAATGTCATTGCCGATCGTCAGGATGCAGGGCTTCCCTCGGAGCGTCATTAAGTTGGCAGAGATCAGAAACTGTCGCAGTGCACCGTGCCTGGTCCGCATCGACACTTCGAGATTTGTGAGAGCCCCTTGAGACCGAAGATGATCGACCAGTCTGGCCCGATCTTGCGCATCCGGCCAAATCCCCAACATCAAAGTGGTCCGACCGATGACTTCCTCACGACGAAAACCGAAGGTGTTGAGGCAGGCGTCGTTGATCTCCAGGCAAAGCCCGGTTTCAAGTTCCGTAATACCGATCGGATGGGGACTGAGGCGGAAGGCTTCGGCGAAGAACTCATCTCTTGCTGGTTCGACCGCATTCCCTTGGCGATCGCCGGTTTGATGTACCGGTGCACGCGGACGCGCCCTGACCCAACGCTTTTTCTTCGTCGCTTTTGGTGTCATAGCCAGAAATTGATTCTAGTCCACTTACGTACCTCCCGCAAGGTCCAATTCCTGAGCACAGACGGGTCCTGAACATACTGCCATGACTCCGTTCCCATGAGAGGCGAGGATCCCGTCGTGAGGGTCCACATACGAAAGGTTCATCGGTCACCACACATCCGTACATTGGAGAGTCAGTTCCGGTGCAGGCACCCTTATGTGATATCCAACCACTCACCCCTGGAAGGTTATGGAAAAGTGGGTTCACCGGTGTTTCATCACTAGTGGCCTGTAACGGGTAATTGTGAACCGATGCGTCGAGACGGATCACGGTATTTCCAC
>CXWJ01044248.1_pt1 | contig 11468 bp, 8 predicted proteins | sample 590841 | NCBI WGS metagenome assembly CXWJ01 (sample SAMEA3498367, study PRJEB10139) | wastewater metagenome | biome: wastewater treatment plant; material: activated sludge | place: Austria | collected 2015-01-21 | reverse complement strand
CGAGCAGTACCTGGATCATGCGGTTCAGAACTATTTCACCGCAATGCAAGGAGACCAAGCGGTTGTCAGCCAGAAAACGACTCCAGAGGTCACTCGACGAGATATGACGCGGGCGGAGATCAGCCGGCCTGTGGTTGAGGGCTTGCCCAGCCAGGAAGTCACGATGGCTCGCAGTCACTGCTAAGGGCCGGCACCGCCAACTGCAAAGAATTGTTGCCTGGATACTTGGAGCGAGCATAAGTGTTCGGGCCGACAGGTTCCACGAGTGAGAGAAACCCGTGAAATGTCAGATAGCCGAGTGGGTGGTCGTCCGCGACGACGATCAGGGTCGAGCAGCCGCGGCTGGAAAACGCTTCGTATATGTCGGAGAAGCTGGCGTTGTTATTGATCGTCTCGGGCGATTGGATGGGTAAGGCGGCCAACCGATTGGTACTGAGCGCGCCGGCAGTAGCATCGGCCGAAGCGACGCCCGTTAATCGGCCGTTACGATCAACGTAGGGACAAACTGGAACGCCGGCACGGCGAAGCGCGGCAATCGTGTCGGATTGATCCGCATCGCAGGTAAGAACGGCCGGAAAGAATTCCATGATGTCTTGGGCCACGACGCCCGCGAACGGATTATCTTCCGCGACTTCCTTCACCCATGCAGTATGCTCCTGGCTGAACTCCCCCTGTTCGAGGATGCAGTCTCCGCCAGACTGTTTGGCAATCGTCAGCGTCTCAAGGCCGGCCACAATCAACTCATCGGGCGTATTGCCGTTTATCCAGGGGACAATCGCGGTTGTGAGGGTTGGCTGGCCAAGGCTGTCTCTCTGGCTGTCTCGGCTTCCGAAATCATCCGCAATGCGTTTGGCAATGTTTTTCGCAGCCGCCGCAGATTGGCACGACACGAGGGTTACGAAAATGCCATCGCCCAGGTAGGCGGTGAGACCCTTGTCACCGGCACCGCCGCGGATTGCGCGAGCGGCGGCGGCTACGGTTCGTTCACCGGCGTTTTGACCGCTTTTGGCAACGATGCCTCGGTACCAATCGATGGTCGTGGCGAGCAGGACGTGGTTCGATTCTCGTGGCGGCGTGGCGTTGTTCAGGCGGGCAAGCTTACGCACGAAGCCACGACGCGAATACACTCCAGGCAGTTGAGTCGTAGCGGACCATCGCTTCAACCGGCGCTCGAACTCGAGGTATCGCGCAGCCGTTCGTACTCGCGTCAACAGTTCGCCGCGGCTTACTGGAATGCCGATCGCGTCGTTCGCTCCGGCCGCTTGCCAGGCGGAAAAATCGGGCGCGGAGGCCGCGTCGTAGAGAAGAATCCGATAAACCGGGTTATGCGATTCGTAGGCTAAAGCCGCCTCGTACGGGGGATGAACGGCTCGGCCGTCGACGAGGAGTACGTCGCAATCCGCGTAACGGCGCCATAAAGCGCTGGCTTCGAAGTCTTTAGTCGTTTCGACGGAATATCCCACGGCGGAGAGCATCCAGGCCACGTCGTGCAGCAATTTGGTGTCCGCCGATAGAACGGTGATTTTGAGTGCTTCTTGATCGAGTGACATAGAATCGTGCCAGCCGGTTAGCGGGATTGAAACGTTTGATCCACTCACAACTTTAGCACGGCGGCGGAACGCTCGACGGCGGATTTCCTTGGCGACGGTCTGAATTAGGAGGTAAATGCTATGCTTTCGATGGGACGTTCCAACTATTCGCTCCAAATCCATTTTCCGAGCCTCTCCCGACTGGCAGCGATCGTGCGCAGCGAGTGCGCGTCTGACCATGCCCATCGAGAGCGGCTCGACGCCGGCATCGAACCATGCGACAGATTAGTTTTTCCAACAAGAGTCATGGGAAGCCACGGCTAGAAGTGCGCGCGGACGGCAGCGGCGAAGTACAACGCATGGAAGTCGAAGGGAGTCTTTTTAAGATCGGTCGATCTGAAACGGCGGATTTTCAAATCGACTCCGCTCAGGTGTCTCGAGAACATGCCGAGCTTGTGGAACGCAGCGGCGTGTGGTTTGTGCGCGACTTGGGGAGCATGAACGGCACGCAGGTGAATGGCAAGGCAGTTAGCGAAGCTTTGCTTTCGGACGGCGATATTTTGACGATTGCCGACACCGATTTGACCTTCATCGCCTCCACGGTCAGCCAGTTTCAGCGGATGGTTACGCAGCCGATTCCGTCGCGGCAAAGGCCGGCCGCACTGACGTCGCTTCCAGCCGACGTATTGTCGGCACGGGCCGCCACGGAGGTGGCGCTCTGGCAAGTGATTCCGGTGGAACTGTCCGAGTTGGTGTCCTTGAGTGGAGGCACGACGGAGGCGCTATTTGCGACAAATTCGAGCGCGGAGGGGCGGACGCAAACAAGTCCCCCGATCGGCGCGCGTTATGTTGCCGCGGAACATTGCCGCGAGCTGCAGCGGATACGCGCTGTGGAGCTGGCAGCTGAGCATGAAAGCGCGACACGCGTGTTCGTCAATGTCGATCCGGCTGAATTAGATTTCCCAAATCAGCTGTTGACGAGCCTGGAACGTATCCAAGAAATGACGCCAAGCGACTTCGAACTGGGAATTACGATCTCTCTGAGGACTATTCTCGACACGCTGAAAATCGAGGAGATTTACCAAAACGCCCGAGACTTGGAATTGCTGATTGCCTACGACGAATTTCAAGGTGGCGGCGGACAGGTGCTGCAACTTCAATCTCTGCCGCCCGACTATTTGTTACTGGGCGAAAGTATGGTCAAAGACCTCATGTCCACGCGGCAAAAGCTGCGACGGTTGGAGTCTGTGCGGGCGGCTTGTGAGCAACTGGCGATTGCGCCCGTCCTGCCGCAAAACGAGTGCGAACATACAAGCGTTGTGTGCCAACAAATTGGCTATGATTTAGCGCTTTCTAGCGCGGCAACTTGCAACGAGGTTGCCGCGGCGACGCCTCGTGCTGCACAGTTGTCGTCCGTGAATAAGTTGAGCCTCGAAACCTAGGCCGTCATGTCAATCGCCATCCAATCACAGGACGAAATCCTTCCCGGCTATATTCTAGCCGAGCGGATTGGCTCGGGTGGCTACGCCGAAGTATGGCGCGTGCGAGCTCCAGGCGGGATCGACAAGGCGGTCAAGATCGTCAACGGGTACTACGACGAGGAGTTCGCCTGTCAAGAGATGAAGGCGCTGGAGCGGATCAAGGACGTTCGCCACCCCTTTCTGCTTTCGTTGGAACGGTTCGAAGTTGTCGGCGGCCGACTGGCAATTCTCACCGAACTGGCCGACATGAGCCTTGAGCAGCGGGCTCAAGGCTGCCGGGCACAAGGGCTACCGGGAATCCCGCGGCAAGAATTGCTGCGCTACATGTCCGATACGGCCGAAGCAATCGACTATCTCGTTCAACGCCACGCCTTGCAGCATTTGGACATCAAGCCGGCGAATTTACTGATCCTGGGCGATCACGTGAAAGTTGCCGATTTCGGGCTCGTCAAAGAGCTAGCGACGCGCACGCAGAATTCACTGGTCGCCGGAATGACACCAACGTACGCGTCGCCGGAAATGTTTGACGATTCGCCCTCGTCGAACAGCGATCAATACAGCCTGGCGATCGTGTACCAGGAAATGCTCGTCGGCGCGCGAGCGTTTCCGGGCAGAACCGCGGCGCAGCTTGCCAAGCAACATACGCAAGCTCAACCTCAATTAGTTGCACTGCCGGCTTCCGATCGGCCGATTGTCGCACGCGCTTTGGCGAAGAACCCAGCGGAGAGATACCCGTCTTGCCGCGATTTTGTCGAAGCGTTGATTAATGCAAATAATATTAGCTTTGGGCGTTCCGACGCTATCGATCGAGAAGCGTCGGCGAAGTCTGGACCCCCGAAGGTGGGCAGAGCCGAAGTCCTTGAGGACACGAAGAGTGGCGCTATCAGCAACACTCAACCCAATATCCCGGCGGTTCCTGAGACATTCACGCAGCCGATCGGCCGAGGTCAAAGTTCCCCGCCAGTGGTCTCACATAGCGCGCGGCAGGCAATAATCGAGGCTCAGGCGCTTGAGGAGACTGTGGATGTCGCCGTACCCAGTGTTACGCCGAATGGGAACGCTACGCCGCCGACGCTGTTTATCGCCGCCGGAGGCATCGGGCTTCGTATTCTGCGCCGTCTCAATGAGATCCAGGAAGATCGTCGCGCGGCGGGAGGAGCAGTCGAAACTAACGCCATGATCGCTTTCGATACCGATCGGAGTGAATTGAAAGAGGCGTGTTCACAACGTTGGACAAGCCCGCTGGCGATGGAAGACACCTTGCACGTGCCGCTGAGGCTGCCCCAAGATTATGGCGACGATTCGCGTGGTCTGTTGACGTGGTTGAGCCGTCGTTGGTTGTACAACATTCCCCGTTCGCTCGAAACGCAAGGATATCGTCCGCTTGGTAGAATCGCGCTGGTGGACCATTCCGAGAAGGTTTTTGCACTGCTCGATAGAAAGCGGAAGCGACTGCAGGCTGATTGGAGTAGTCGCGAAAATCAGGCATCGCTTTCCACTATTCGTGTCATCCTCGTCGCGGGCATGGGGGGAGGGACGGGTGCTGGAATGGCCATTGATTTGGCCAATGCCGCCCGCGCTCGCGCTCGTGCAGTAGGTTTCGAGGCAGAAGTCCAGGGCATACTTGTCGGTACTTGTCTGGGTGCGGCGAGCTCATCGGTGCTTGCCGCGGCCAACACTTACGCGTTGTTGACCGAATTGGATCATGCCTCAAGATTCGGAAATCGCGGGGCACTCTCTCAATCGAGCGATGAGCATCCGTTTGAGTCGCATGGCGCCCCCTTCGACCACGTCTACTGCGTTCCAAACCAGAGCCGCACGAAGGAGGCCAGCGCCGACGAGCTACTGAACGAAGTAGCTACCTACTTGTCATTGGAAACTACCGTCCCAGTTTACGAAACGCTGCGGAGTTGCAGGCAGGTTCGCACACCGAAGGAGGAGACGAACGCTCAATCGCTGTCTTTGCGATCCTTTGGCTGCGCGCCCCTTTCAGAGCAGCGAAGAAAGCGGGCCGATCAAATGGCAATCGAACTGGCTTTGCAGGTCAAGCGATACTGGCTCGATACCGTGCCGGAGAACGAATGGCATCATCTTACTCGACAGATTGATATGCTTCACGCGCAAACGCCTGTTGGTGCCGAGGGCGATGCAAATCAACCTGATGGAGTGTCTGCAGTTCAAGCGGTGGCTACTGTCAATCCGGTCGATCAGGCCCGTCGTCGGTTTGGATCGCTAGAAACTTCGCGATTCGCTTTGGAAGTAATATCACGTCTAGTTCACCACAGCAATCGACCCAGTAATCAGGACGCAGGCTGCTTAACCACAAAAAAATCAAGCTCCTTATTAACCGCCGCCGCTCAGATCCTGGCCGTAATACGAGACGCAAATACTCAGAGCTTGATCCAACGGGATGGTTCCGCTGTGGACAAGTCCGCAATCGTAGCCAAGGTAGTTGAGGTGAGCCAGCGAGCGCTGCCAGGAATCATTGATAAACTGGCGACATCCCGCGGCGACACGAACGGTGAAGCACAAGAGGTTGAGCGTTTGTTGGCGGAGGAATGCAGCGATTCCTACAGAGAACCTTCTCAAGCTTCCAGAAGCGGTGGTTCAGAGCAGCCTTTCATAGAAGAAGATGTTCGCAAGACGCTGGAACGCGCGAGTGTTGACTTGCTTCAATGTGGAGGTGACCGCCGCACGCTGTTGGTCGTGTCACAGCCGAAATCGGAATCGACGGCCACAGAGGCGGTTGCGGCGGCGCGGCCCACTGCGGCGGTACTTGGCGCGGACGTGAATGAAGAGTTCATCATCTGCGAGACAGCCGGGATTCGTCCGCGCTCTGTCGCGATCGCGCTAGAACGCGTCTATCCGGGCATTGCCGAAGCCGCGGGGCGTTTGCTGACGCGCGTGGATATCGATTGGCAGCCTTTGGTTTAAGCCTTGGTTTGAGCCATCTTCTATTGACGGGTTTGTTGACGATTTCCGTCCCGTCAGAAATCCTAGAATAAAGCGGATGCCGCTGGGCCCTCTTGTTGCTTATAATCAACCAGAACCAAGGAGGTGATATGGTTGCGACTTACGTGACGGCCGTGTTGATTTGTACTGCTCTGTTGACAGACGAAGCAACGGACAACATGAAGGCGTTTCCACCAGCAGAAGCGGGCATGGTGCGTTATGTGCTAAAGCTGCCCAAGCAAGAAGATGAATCCGCTTTCAAAGTGGAACTACAGGTAGGCAAGACCGTGCAGCTCGACGAAGCGAACCGCTACTTCTTTGGCGGCAAAATTGAGGAGAAAACGATCGAGGGTTGGGGTTTTCCACGTTTTGTCGTCAGCAAGCTGGGGCCGATGGGAGGTACGCTGATCGCCGTTGATCCTAAGGCGCCAAAAGTGGATCGATTCATAACATTGAGAGGCGATCCCCATCTGATTCGCTATAATAGCCGTCTGCCTATCGTCGTGTATGTGCCGGAAGGAGCTGAGGTGCGCTATCGGATTTGGCAGGTGGGCAAGGAAGTGAAAGTAATGGACAAAGGTTAAGAAGCTGGCAAGTGATGGTCAGCTTCTAGGTTGTGTGGTGATGAAGCGGCTCATTTCTTACTTGAGATGTTGGCCCCACGTTCAAACCAGACTTAGCTTAAGACTGGCCTGTTTTCTCTTTGCAGCGATTGTCACCGACCCCGAAACGAGAGCAGCCGAAATCAATTTCAGCCGCGACATTCGGCCCATACTGAGCAATCGTTGCTTCAAGTGTCATGGTCCCGACGAGAGCGCCCGCAAGGCGGAGTTGCGACTTGACACGCGCGAGGGAGCGGTTCGCGATCTGGGGGGGTACCAGGCGATCAACGCGGAGCGTCCAGCCGAGAGCGAGCTCCTCACTCGTATTAAGTCGAGCGACGACTCGCTTCGCATGCCGCCGTCCGACTCCGGGTTACATCTTTTGCCGGGAGAGATCGGTTTGCTCCAGCGTTGGATCGAGGCGGGGGGCCCTTACGAGGTACATTGGGCCTTCAAACCAATCCATCGACCATCCCCGCCTCCGCAAACATCCGAATGGCCGCGGAATGAGATCGACGCCTTCGTACTCGCGAGTCTTGCAGCCCAGAATATCGCGCCTTCCCCCGAAGCAAGTCGAACGACGCTAATCCGCCGGGTTTATCTCGACGTTTTGGGGCTTCCACCCTCACCTGAGGATGTAGCGAAATTCGTGGAAGATACTGCCCCGGATGCCTATGAGCAGATGGTAAATCGTGCCCTGGCAAGTCCCCATTATGGAGAGCGCTGGGGCCGTCACTGGCTCGATCAAGCGCGGTATGCCGACACTAATGGCCACACCATTGACTCACCTCGCTCCATTTGGCCGTATCGTGATTGGGTAATCAAGTCCTTCAATGAGGACATGCCTTTCGACCAATTCACGATCGAACAACTGGCCGGTGATCTGCTACCCGACCCCACGCGGAGTCAGCTTGTGGCGACAGGGTTTCATCGCAACACGCTGATCAATGAGGAAGGAGGCACCGATCCAGAACAGTTTCGAAATGAAGCGATCGTTGACCGCGTTAATACGACCGGGGCCGTGTGGTTTGGGCTAACCGTGGGCTGTGCCCAGTGTCACGCTCACAAGTTCGATCCGATCAGCCAGCGCGAATACTACCAGTTGTTCGCATTCTTCAATACGAGCGAAGACATCAATGCGGCGGCACCGGTGCTTTCCTTGACGACAGCCGAGCAGCAGCAACGGCTGGACGAACTCGATCGGCAAATTGCTGATGCTAAGGCAGCAGTTACGGCGTTTGATAAATCCTCCACGGCGTCGGCGCCGGCTGCCGGTGGCGCGGCGCCAAGTGCCGATAACGAGGCTCGGAAAAAGCTTCTAGAAACGCAGACCTCCTTTGAAGAATCGAGGAAAAAATTTGCTGCGGCGATTCCGACAACCATGATTGTCAAGGAGCAGGCCGCGCCGCGCAAAACACACGTTCTTATTCGGGGTGATTTTCTACGGCCTACCGATCTCGTTGAACCGGGAGTGCCCGCGGTGTTGCCGCCGCTAACCAAGATGGATGCCCGCGGAACCCGCCTCGATCTGGCACGCTGGCTTGTCGATCGGCGGAACCCTCTCACGGCTCGCGTCACGGTCAATCGGATTTGGGCTTATTACTTTGGTCAGGGGTTAGTCGAGACGGAAAACGACTTCGGTTATCAAGGTTCTCCGCCGACGCACCCGGAGTTGCTCGATTGGTTGGCCGACGAGTTCATGGAGCGGGCGTGGTCCCTCAAACAGCTTCATCGCACGATTCTCACTTCGGCAACGTATCGGCAGTCCTCAGCAAAGCGGTCGGAATTGGAAGGAATCGATCCACTGAACAAGCTTCTTGCCAGGCAGAAGCGGCTACGTGTAGACGCGGAAACGGTCCGCGACGTGGGTTTGTCTGTCAGTGGTCTATTGAATGCCAAAATCGGTGGGCCGAGCGTCTACCCGCCTCAGCCGTCCGATGTTTACGTATTCACCCAACGAATGGCCGAATGGCCAACGAGCACTGCGCCCGATCGTTACCGGCGCGGCATGTACACATTCTTCGCTCGGAGCGCGCCCTACCCATTCTTGACAACGTTTGATTCCCCCGATTTTACCTCTACATGCACCTTCAGGCGACGCTCCAATACGCCGCTACAATCATTGACCATGGCCAATGATGAAACGATGGTCGAGTTTAGTCGGGCGCTGGGAAAGCGCCTGCAGGAGCATGCCCAGGATGATGAGCAACGGATTGACTTCGCCTTTCAGCTCTGTTTTGCACGCCTTCCGCGCTCGCTAGAACAAGAGCGATTGATCCGATACCTTAATCAGCAGCGGGAGGGCTTTGCGGCCGCGCCTAAGGAGGCGAAACAAGTGGTGGGCACGGAGGCGGCGGAGCCCGTCGCTGAGGTAGCAGCCTGGACCGCCGCGGCACGTGTCTTGATTAATCTCGATGAGTTTGTGACGCGAGAATGAAGATGAACCAGTTCTCACCAGATCACGAGGCCGACCGACTACGCGAAGTGACGCGACGGCATTTCTTTGGAAATTGCGGCGTAGGGTTGGGTGCGATGGCTCTCGGCTCGCTCCTTGGCAGCGAGCAGGCCGTGGGCGCGGCTTCCATTCCTTCGGGGAGTAAAACGCCCCATCTGCCTCCGCGGGCTAAAGCGGTTATCTTTCTTTTCATGGCTGGAGGGCCCAGCCAACTCGATTTATTTAGCGATAAGCCCGTCCTTCGCAAACATCACGGCCAACTCCCTCCCAAGAGTTTTATGGAGGGAAAACGCTTCGCATTCCTCAAGGGAACGGAACCATTGCTAGGAAGCGCGCAAAAATATGGCCGTTACGGCGTCAGCGGTCAGGAGATCAGCCGCCTGCTGCCCTATCACCGTCGGATCGCCGACGAAGTCTGTTGGCTTCACGGGATGAAGACGGACGCTTTCAATCATGGTCCCGCCAAGCTCTTCGTCAACACAGGGGCGCAGCAGCCGGGGCGACCGAGCATGGGTTCCTGGGTAACTTATGGGATAGGCAGCGAGTCGCACGATTTGCCGGGGTTTGTGGTTTTGCAGTCGGGGCCGCGGGGGCCGCGGGGCGGCAATGTTCTGTGGTCCAGTGGATTTTTGCCGACAAGCTTCCAAGGGGTGCCGCTGCGTAGCGGTGGAACTCCGATTCTCAATTTGGCGAGCCCGGCCGGGATGACGCGCAGCCGTGAGCGGGAATTTGTGGATGCGCTCGGTGATTTGAACCAGCTCAAGTTCGCAGAGACGGGCGACCCGGAAATTCAAACGCGCATCACGGCCTACGAAACGGCCTACCGCATGCAAACGAGCGCGCCCGAGCTGATGGCACTCGATCAAGAACCGCAACATATCTGGGATCTGTATGGCGCGTCACCCGAGCAGCCATCGTTCGCAAAAAATTGTCTTCTTGCGCGTCGCCTCGTCGAGCGAGGAGTGCGCTTTGTGCAGATTTATCACACGAATTGGGATCACCACGGCGGAGTGTCGGAGAATCTGGAGGAACACTTGCCCAAGGTATGTCGAGAAGTGGATCAGGCGTCAGCCGGCTTAGTGCTCGATCTGAAGCAGCGCGGCCTGCTGGATGATACGATCGTCATTTGGGGAGGCGAGTTTGGCCGAACGCCGATGGGCGAAGTCCGAGATGCGACTGGGCGCGACCATCATATCGACGCGTACAGTATGTGGTGCGCGGGAGGCGGGTTCCGTGCTGGCTTGATCCACGGCAAGACGGACGATTTGGGGCTAAGTGTCGTCGAGGAAGCCACCCATGTGCATGACCTTCAAGCGACTATTTTGCACCAGTTGGGGTTGAATCACGAGCGGCTGACGTATCGCTTTCAGGGCCGCGACTTCCGCCTCACGGACGTGCATGGCGAAGTCATCCACGACATTCTCTCGTGAGCGGACTGTAGCTCCGATTGCCGTTCTACGAGGACTTCAATTTTTCGATTTCCGCGCGGGCGGATGCGATGTCCGTTTCGAGTTGACGGACTTCGTCCGGATCATCCATCTGTTGCTTGGCGCCGGCCAATCGTTGTTGCAGGTCGTTGATTTTCTTGCGCAGCAACTCGATGCGTTTGGTGGCTTTTTTGTCCATGGTGTGAGCTTCCGGCTATCCGCTGCTAGCAAGAATCTGGGAGCAAAGTTATTTCGTCAATTGGCTGGAACAGAGTTCGCCGGAGCGCTGAGGGCGGGTGGTTCGGCGGTCGACTTCGGGTTGTGTGGGTAGGTCCGCAGCACCGCCCCGAGCACGACGGTGACGATCGCCAGACCAAGGGCCACGCGAAGCCACATCGGCATTTTCTGTCGCACCTGTTCGGCCGCCGCACTGCGACCGGCGAGAAGTGCGGCGAGAAAAAACAGGGCCAGCCCCGTCAGCATTTTCATGCCAGCGACCATGTGATACGACTTGGCAAGGTCGTACTGCTTGGCACCTTGAACGTAGTTCCACAAGCCGGTTACCAACAGGAGCAGCGTGGCGATGCCGACCCACTTAGACCAGGCAGCTCGGCGGCCGCCAAAGTGTTGATCGACTGCGGCCGACGTCGGCACTGCCGGCGTAACAACGGCGTACAAATAGAATAGCCCGCCCGCCAGAATGATCGCGCCGACGATGTGGAGCACACGCGAGACAAGCATGAGCCAGTAGTTGACGTTTAGTGCAGGGAGCGCGTTCGACTGAGCGAGCAGGCTAAAGGCATTAAGCGAATCCAGCGTGGTTACAACAAGTGGGGCGAACAGTGACATTTCTATTTCAACTCCTGGCGATGATCCCTACGACACAATTTGACCCTGCCCAGGGCCAATTGTGCAAGGGCGCGGAAGGAGAGATTCTAGCCGGAAGCGGGTGGGAATAGTTGATCGGCAATGGCTAGAGCGGCGTCACGTGTATGGATTTCGCCGTTTAGCTGAGCGTCGCG
>CXWJ01007747.1_pt1 | contig 11474 bp, 13 predicted proteins | sample 590841 | NCBI WGS metagenome assembly CXWJ01 (sample SAMEA3498367, study PRJEB10139) | wastewater metagenome | biome: wastewater treatment plant; material: activated sludge | place: Austria | collected 2015-01-21 | reverse complement strand
GCAGAAAATGTTCTTCGTCGCGACCGCGCCGCTGTCGGGCGAAGGCCACGTCAACGTCAGCCCCAAGGGCTACGACGCCTTCCGCATCTTGGGGCCTAAGCAGGTCGCCTACGCCGACCTCGGCGGCTCCGGCATCGAAACCGTCGCCCACGCGCGCGAAAACGGCCGCATCACAATCATGTTCTGCGCCTTTGAAGGCCCCGCGTTGATCTTGCGCCTCTACGGCAAAGCAAGCGTCATGCAGTTCGACGACCCGCGCTTCGATGCCGAACTTGCACGCTTCCCGGGCTTCGAACGTGCGCGCAACATCGTCTTCGTCGACGTCGAACGCGTCGCCGACAGCTGCGGCTGGGGCGTACCGTTCTACGACTTCAAGGGCGAACGCGACCAACTGAAACGCGCCATCGACCACCGCCCGCGCGACGAATGGGCCGAACGCCGCTACACGTCGAACGCCGAAAGCATCGACGGACTGACGGGATTGATCAGACCCTAGCGCTGCCGCTCCTCGAGCGCGACCTCCAACGGGCCGCCGACTTTGAGCGCGCGCAACGAAATCAGCGAGCGCATCTCCTTGATCATGGGCAACTTCAAAAGCTTGTCCATCATGAAGGCTTCATAAGCGCCCAAGTCGCGCACGATCACCTCGGCGATCAGGTCCGCATCGCCAGAAACGATGTGGCACGCGACCACTTCGGGCAGCGCCACCAGCCGCTTCTGCAGCAGGCTCGCATTCCGTTCGTGATGCCCCTCGATCTTCAGGTGCAGGAACACGGTCAGCGACAGCCCGGCACGCCGCCGGTCGAGCCGCGCCCCATAGCCCGCGATGATCCCCGCCGCTTCCAGCCGCTGCACCCGCCGCTGCGTCGGCGTGGCGGAAAGCCCGATGCGGTCCGCCAACTCGACCATGGGCAGGCGCCCCTCGGCTTGCAGAACGTTCAAAATCTTGAGGTCGAAACCATCGAGACGAAGATCACCGTCAGACATGGAAGTTTTCACCAACAAATGACATCATTGTAGTGAAAGGCACTACCATGAAGGCCGTCAGCGCACCAAATAGCTAGGAAACACTAGGCCGGGATCGCCTAGCGTTGCGCCATGCTCAACGAAACCATGCGCCGCATCGCCGCCGTGGCGATGCTTCTCCTGCCCCTCCAAGCCTGTTCCGGCGTCGACCCCGTTCGCGCGCGCTGCGTCAGCGGGCTGTGGCACGTGCCGGACGGCACCGCAGCGGCCCTGACCGTGCGCGAAGGCAAGACCTTGCGCATAACGGCGTTCGACGGCCGCGCCTGGACGTTTTCCCCGGAAGAAAATCTCTGGCGCGGCAGCGCGGGCCATTCCGCCGCCCCCGGCGATGCCACCCTAGACGACCGGCGCTGCAGCGAGGGCAGCGTGCAGCTGCGCTTCAAGGGTGCCGCGATCGAACTGCGCAAGGCGCCGCTCGAACAACGCACGATCCGCTTTGCATCGGGCACCGAAACGCTAATCGGAAAACTCGTGCTACCCGCCGGCACCACACCGGACGCCTTGGTCGTGCTGCTTCACGGCTCCGAAGCACGTTCCGCAATCGCGGCCAATCCGCTCCAGTACCTTCTGCCGTCGCAGAACATCGCAGCGTTCGTGTTCGACAAACGCGGCACCGGCGACTCCGGTGGCGCTTACACGCAGAACCTCAAAGTGCTGGCCAACGACGCGAACCAAGCCATCATCGCCGCGCGCCGCGCCCTCGGACGGCCAGCGAAAACCGTCCTCCTCGGCGGCAGCCAAGGCGCCTGGGTTGGCCCGCTCGCCGCCGCAACGGCTGAAGCCGCGGCGCGCCCCGATCGTGTGATCGCAGCCTACGGCCTCGCCCAACCGCCGATCGAAGAGGACCGCGAGGAGGTCTTCGACGACCTGCGCCGCAAAGGCTTCGGCAACCCAGCCATACTCGCGCAAGCACGCGAGATCACGGATGCAACCGCCACCGTCATGCGCTCCAACTTCACGCAGGGCCTCGACCGCCTCGATGCGATGAAAGCGAAACACGGCAGCGAACGCTGGTACGGCGCAATCGACGGTGAATTCACCGGCGACTTCTTGTCGATGCCCTCGTGGTTCTTGAGTTTTATCGGCCCGTTCTTCGACGAAGGCATGCTCTGGGACTACGACCCGCGCCCCGTGCTCGAACGCCTCGACGTGCCGATGTTGTGGGTGCTGGCCGGCCAAGACAGCGAAGCGCCGCACGCAACGACACTCGAAATCCTCCGCCGCCTGCAAGCCGAAAAGGCCCGCCCCATCGACATCGCCATCTTCGAACGCGCCGAGCACGCGATGGTCCTCTTCCGCGAGACCAGTGGCGAACGCACGCCGACGGCCGTCGCCCCCGGCTACTTCGCGCTCCTCGCAACGTGGATTCGCAACGACACACTTCCGCCGCCACAACCCGACGTCACGACATTCGCGCGAACGCAATTAGTGGACTAGCAGGAACACGCGCCCCTGAGCGAAGCCCTGCGCCCGGGAATCGAACGGGCGTCACATCTTCAATCGCGCCGCCTACGGCGAACTCTCAAGCCGCGCGCAAGAACGGCTGCGCCGCACCACCCGAGACACCTCGCGCCTCGGTCGTCTCCGGCTTCGCGCACGCGCGCCGTGGCTGTTCTTTCTGGCAATGCTTCGGGTACGTTGGCAGTCGCATTCCAAGAAGACAAATGGGCTAAGCCCCACGCTGCCGCTTAACCCGGCTCCCCCGCCCGGATCAAATTGCACACCAGATCGTTCAGCGGCACCGCGATCCCGTGCTTCGCAGCCAAGCGCACGACCACTTCGTTTCGCGCCTGCCACTCCGTCGGCACGCCGTTCAACCGGTCCACCACGATCGACGACACGTGCCCGCGCGCGCCGTGTGCGAGCACTTGAATCAGCCGCTCGCCGATATCGTCGGGAAGCTTTGCACCCTCCGCGCGCCCGACCGCCGCAGCCTCTGCCGCCAGCGCCACGAAGTTGCGCGCGACGCCTTCGTCTTTCAGCACCTCGTTCCCGCGCCGCGTCAACACCCCGATCGCCCCGCTCGCCGCGTTTAGAACGAGCTTGCCCCACGCTGAAGAAAGCCAATCCTCGACCATCCGCACTTCGCCGTAAGAACCGTCGAACACGCGTTGAAACGCGGCACTCGCCTCGCCTTGCGGCACGTCGAGCCGCGCCGGCCCCGTCACCTGCACGGCGCCCGGCGCCGAGCGCGTCGCGGGGCACGCCACCATCGCCGGCACGATCGCCACACCTTCAGCGACCAACGGCTTCACCCGCGCCACATGCTCGACCCCGTTCTGCAAGACGGCGAGCACCGTGCCCGGCCCGCACAGCGCGCGAAGCCAAGGCGCCGCGTCGAGCGTCTGATGCGCTTTCGCCGCTAATATCACCACCGGAAACGGCCGCGCCTCGGCGAGCGACAGCGCCCGCACCGCCGCGCGCACATGCCCGCCCGGATAGGTCACGTCGAGGGCCGCGAACGTCGTGCGCGCGGCAATCGAAACCGCATGCCCCGCTTGGGCTGCCGCCGCCGCAAACGCACACCCGATCGCCCCAGGACCAATCACCGCAATGTCGCCCATCGCACCACCGCCTAATTTATCACGCCAAGGCCGCGACCATAGCAACGGACCACCAGCCCATGTCCACCGAACTCGCCAAAGCCATCGAACTCTATGCCGCCGTCCACATGACGGTGATCGGCCTATCGCACGTGCTTCAGCCGGCGGCCTGGGTGCGCTTCTTCCAACTGCTGACCGCCCACGGCACGACGGGAGCTTTCGCGAACGGCTTCTTGAGCCTGACGTTCGGCTCGATCATCGTCGCGTTTCACAACATCTGGGAGGGCGGCGCGATCGTGTTGACCCTGCTCGGCTGGGCGCAAATCGTGAAGGCGGCGGTCGCATTCTTGGCGCCGGAAGTCAGCCTGCGCAGCATGCGCCGCATCTCCCTTGACCGTCTATGGGAGTTCCAAGTCGCAGGCTTTATCTTCCTCGCGCTTGCGGCCTGGCTCGTGTTTCGCTTGAGCTAGGGCGTTTAGAGAAGCCTCTTCTGATCAGGAATCAGTGCCGAGTCAGCCTCACCAGCAAGCCTATCGGGCAGCGGCCGCGACGAGGTGCGCGTTGACGTCAATATAAGTAAAGAATATTTCTTGCTTAGGAAAAACGGCCCCAAGAACGTGCTCGTCGGGCCAAACGCACACATAACGGATATCTAACACCAATCTAACGGATAAAACCGCAGAACTCTGCCGATCTAACGCATCTAACGGATACGATTTTGCATCAGACGTGTTTCAAAAGGCATCAACCGGATAGGATTTGTCCTTCGTCATGAAATCAACAGCGCAGGAACTCTTCGCCGAACTCGACCGGCTGGGCATCGCCCACGCGACGATCACGCACCCGCCGGTCTTCACAGTCGAAGAGGCAAAGCTGCTGCGCGGGAAGATCGAAGGCGGACACACCAAGAACCTGTTCGTGAAGGACAAGAAGGACCGGCTCTTCCTGGCCGTAACGCTCGAAGACGTCCCCGTGGACTTGAAGGCGCTCGGGCCCCTGATCGGCGCGCACGGCCGACTGTCGTTCGCCTCGCCCGATCTGCTGCGCGAGCACTTGGGCGTCGAGCCGGGTTCGGTGACGCCGCTCGCGCTCATCAACAACCGCACCCTATCGGTGACCCCGGTCTTCGACGAGACGATGCTGGAGACGAACCCCCTGAACTTCCACCCGCTTGAAAACACGGCGACCACCGCCATATCGAGCGGCGATCTGCTGAAATTCGCAAAAGCCCAGGGGCACGTACCCCTGACCTTGCGCTTTCCGCGGCGCGCGGCAGGGTCTATAAGCGAGCCCGGGCAATGACTTATCCGACAAAGGGCTAACAGGACTGCCATGCAAATTCTTGGACAAAAGACGGGCGGCGCAACCGCCGGCGCAGCCGCGGGCGACCTGATCAAGGACTCATCCGAACGCACCTTCGTCGCTGACGTCATCGAGGCCTCGCGCGAGGTGACAGTCCTCGTCGATTTTTGGGCCCCCTGGTGCGGCCCCTGCAAACAACTGACGCCGGTCCTCGAAAAGGTCGTCAAAGAAGCGAAAGGCGCGGTCAAGCTCGTCAAGATCAACATCGACGAGAACAAGCGCATCGCGGCCCAAATGCGCATTCAGTCGATCCCTGCGGTCTACGCGTTCAGAAACGGCCAGCCCATCGACGGCTTCATGGGTGCGCTCCCTGAATCTCAAGTGCGCGACTTTATCAAGCGGTTGGGCGGCGAAGCCGGCCCCTCGCCCGTCGACGAACTGCTCGCTATCGCCGCCGAAGCAGTTGCGGCCAACGACCTCGGCACCGCGGCCCAAGCTTACGCTCAGATTCTGCAGGAAGACTCGCAGAACCCGGCGGCGCTCGGCGGTCTCGCGAAATGCTACCTCGCCAGCGGCGACGTGGAGCGCGCGAAGCAAGCGCTCGCCATGGTCCCGCCGGAGCATGCTAGCCACGAAGCGATCGCAGCCGTCCAAGCGCAGCTAAAACTCGCAGACCAAGCCGAAGCCGCGGGCGACGTTGCCGCGCTGCACGCGAAGGTGCAAAAAGACCCGAACGATCACCAAGCCCGCATGGACCTCGCCGCCGCCCTGGCCGCGCGCGGCCAGTCGGAAGCGGCCGTGGGCGAACTGCTTGAGAGCGTCCGGCGTGACCGCAACTGGAACGAAGGCGCAGCCCGCAAGCAGCTCTTGACGCTGTTCGAAGCTCTCGGCGCCGCAGACCCCGCTGTCCAAGCAGGCCGCCGCAAACTCTCCTCGCTCCTCTTCTCTTAAGGTCCAAGATGCCAAGCGTACCGATTCCAAGCTTGGCGGACCTGCCGAAGACGATCCCGGTCTTCCCGCTCGCGGGCGCCCTCCTGCTCCCGCGCGGACGCCTGCCGCTCAACATCTTCGAGCCGCGCTATCTAGCGATGGTCGACACGGCGCTGCGCACCACGCGCGTCATCGGCATGATCCAGCCGGTCACCGAAGACGAACGCCGGCCGAAGCTCTACCCCGTCGGCTGCCTGGGGCGGCTAACCTCCTGGAGCGACACCGGCGACGGACGCTTCTTCATCACGCTCTCGGGAACAATCCGTTTCCGCGTGATGGAGGAACTGAAGACGACGACGCCCTACCGCCAAGTGGAGCCCGACTACGCGCCCTATGCGGACGACCTGAGCGACGCAGACGATGACAACTACGTCGACCGAAAGCGCCTGGGCGTGTGCCTCAAAGCCTACATGGAGCAAAAGCGCATCGAGGCGGACCTCTCGCTGATCGACCGCGCACCCGCCGAGACCCTGATCAACTCGCTATCGATGATCTGTCCGTTCGCGCCGGCGGAAAAGCAGGCGTTGCTGGAAGCCGGAACACTCTCCGACCGTGCGCAACTTCTGACCACTTTGATCGAGATGGCCGCGACCGGTCACGGAGGCACGCTGCAATGAGCGAAACCGCAGCCCGCGTCGATCCGAAACTGCTTGAAATCCTCGTCTGTCCGATGACGAAGGCCCCGCTGAGCTACGATGCCGCGAAACACGAGCTGATCTCGAAGGCAGCCCGCCTCGCCTACCCGATCAAAAACGGCATCCCCATCATGCTCGTCGACGAAGCCCGCGAACTCACCGACGAAGAGCTCAAATGAGCGAGGCCCCGTGGGTCACGGACCTGCACTATAAGAAGGCCGATCGCACGCTCACTGTGACGTTCGCAGACGGCACGAAGTTCGCGCTCACAGCCGAGTACCTCCGCGTCGAAAGCCCGTCTGCCGAAGTTCAAGGCCATGGCGCCGCGACGAAGGTGACCGTCGCCGGCAAAAGGAACGTCGCGATCGAACGCATCGAACCCGTCGGCCGCTACGCTGTCCGCCTCGTCTTCGACGACGGCCACGACACCGGCCTCTTCTCGTGGGACTATCTGCACCAACTCGGACGCGACAAGACGAAACGCTGGTTCGAATACGAGCAACGTCTGGCAAAGGCGGGCCTCAGCCGCGATGCTGCTTGACCCGCTCTGGACACTCTGGCCGTTCGTCGCGGCGCTCATCGCCATGGTCGCCTGGCGCCTCTGGGGCGATCGCGTGAGGCGTGCGCTCCGCGCCCATGACCAGCGCAGGCTCGACGCAGACCTGCAAGCCTACGTCGATCGCATGAATCCGAACGCCCACTTCCGCCAATCGGTGGACCAGATCAATGACGCCACCCCGCCTGTCGAACCGCAGAAGGACGGCGCCGCAACCTGGATGAACCAAACCTTCTCAACTCGCGAAGAAGCGGAAGCCGCCCGCTGGCGCCACGTCATCACCGAAGCCCGAGCCTTCTATCAGGACGTCGACCGCAATTTGGGCCACAAAATCCGCGGACCGCAGCGCTAACCCTGCATCAGCTTCGGCAACGGCACCGCCCCGTCGCTCGCCTGTTGCATGAAGAAGCGCTTCAGCGGCGCGATCGAGTCGACGATATCGAGGCCCATCCGCCGAACCGCAGCCAGTGGCGCAATGTCGTTCGAAAAGAGCCGATTGAGTGCATCGAATGACGCCGTGAACAGCGCATTGTCGAACCGCCGCCAGGCTTGATACCGCGCGAGCGCGGCTTCAGATCCGATGTCGAGCCCGAGCGAGCGCGCTTCGACCACCACCTCGGCAAGCGCCGCAGCATCGCGCAAGCCTAGGTTCAACCCCTGCCCCGCGATCGGATGCACCCCGTGCGCCGCATCGCCGGCGAGCGCAAAGCGCGGCCCCACATAGGACATCGCCAGATGCATCGACAACGGATAGGACCACCGCGGCCCCTCAAGCGTCAGCGCGCCCCACTGATCGCCGAACCGGCGCGCCACTTCGCCCAAGAAAGCCGCATCGTCGAGCTGCAGATACGCAGGCGCCTGATCCGCGCGCTCCGACCACACGATCGACGAGCGATTACCCGTCATCGGCAAAATCGCAAACGGCCCCGACCCGAAGAACAACTCGTACGCCGTTCCCTCGTGCGGCTTCTCATGCCCGATCGTAGCGACGATCCCGGTCTGCTTGTACGACCAGCCGACCGTCTTGATCCCCGCCGCATCGCGCAGCGGCGAGTCCCGCCCATCCGCTGCAACGATCAACGAGGCTTTAAGCCGCCGGCCTGAGCCGAGCGTCACGACGGAAAAATTGCCTTCAACCGCCGTCGAAACCACGCGCTCCGGCGCAAGCAGAGTCAGCGCGGAAACACCCTCGACACCGCGCTGCAGCGCCATGCGAAAATGCCGATTCTCGATCATATGCGCGAGCGGCACATCGCCCATCTCGCGGTGAGCGAAGTGGAGCAGTGCCGCCGACGCGCCATCGCGCACCGATCCGTCACCGACGATGATGTCGCCGATCGGCTGCGCGTGGGGGCCCAAGAAACCCCAGAGACCGAGCGCCTCCAACAACCGCCGCGACGCCGGCGAAAACGAGCTGACCCGCCCGTCGAACTTCGCATCGACGACAAGCTTCGGATCGAACCCGTCCACGACCGCCGTCGCGATGCCGGCCTTTGCCAGCGCCAGCGCCAGCGTGAGCCCCACCATCCCCCCGCCGGCCACAACGACGTCGAACTTGTCTTGCACGTTTGCCATACCGATCAATCACATAGGCCCGGAACCTTGATCCTCCAAGCCCGCCAAGGGCCGCATTGACCCTGCTCAAATTAACGGCAATCGCCCAAAAAACTGCCGCCACTTGAGGCACGCAATTCGGCGCGCCCCCGGCCGATCATTCCCTCGACACACCACTCACAAAACGAGGGTTCCCATGAAGTTCATCACGGCGATCATCAAGCCGTTCAAACTCGACGAGGTTCGCGAAGAACTCACGAAACTCGGCATCGAAGGCATGACCGTCACCGAAGTCAAAGGCTTCGGCCGCCAAAAGGGCCACCGCGAGATCTACCGCGGCGCCGAATACGCGGTCAGCTTCGTACCCAAAATCAAGCTCGAAATCGCCGTCGCAAGCAATCTGGCCGATCGCGTCGTCGAGACGATCACGAAAACCGCGAAGTCCGGCCAGATCGGCGACGGCAAGATCTTCGTCTTCCCACTCGAACACGTGGTGCGCATCCGCACCGGTGAAACCGACGCGGGCGCCCTCTGATGCCCGCGCACTCGATCAAAGATAACGACGCCAACAAGAGAAACTCCATGTCCCGCACCAAAACGATGTCCCTTGAGCCTTTGCGCATCGCCGCAATGGCGCTAGCGCTCGCAACGATGCTCGCAATTCTTATGCTGGCCGCGCCCGCCAAAGCGCAGCCCGCGCCCGAGGCAGCGCCGCCAGCAGCCGAAACCGCAGCTCCAGCAGGCGAAGCTGCGCCTGCAACGGCAGATGCAGCGCCCGACGCGCCCGCGGCCACGCCTGCGGCACCGGCACCGGCAGATGCACCCGCCGCAACCGCGGAAGCCGAAAAGCCCGCAGCCCCTGCCCTTCCCGCGCACGCCGTCGCGCTCGCGCTCAACAGCGGCGACACCTCCTGGGTGCTCACGTCGACGGCGCTTGTCCTCATGATGACCGTTCCGGGCCTCGCGCTCTTCTATTCGGGCATGGTGCGTAAGAAGAACATCCTCGCGACAGCCGCGCAGAGCTTTGCCATCACGGCGCTTGTCACCGTGCTCTGGGCGATCATCGGCTACTCGCTCGCCTTTACCAACGGTGGCGGCAATCAGTGGCTGATCGGCGGCATGGAGCGCTTCATGCTCGCCGGTATGGGCAACAACGAGGTCGCGCACTCGCTTGCCGCGTCGATTCCGGAATCGGTCTTCATGACGTTCCAGATGACGTTCGCGATCATCACGCCGGCGCTCATCACTGGCGCCTTCGCCGACCGCATGAAGTTTTCGGCGCTTCTCGTCTTCATCACCGCCTGGCTGCTTCTCGTCTATGCGCCGATCGCGCACTGGGTGTGGGGCGGCGGCTTCTTGGGCGGCAAAGGCGTGCTCGACTTCGCCGGCGGTACGGTCGTGCACTTGAACGCGGGCATCGCAGGCCTTGTCTGCGCGATCGTGCTCGGCAAGCGCCACGGCTACGGCACCGAGAACATGGCACCGCACAATCTGCTCTACGCGTTGATCGGCGCCTCGCTACTCTGGGTCGGCTGGTTCGGCTTCAACGCGGGCTCGGCGGTTGCCGCGAACGCGCTTGCCGGTATCGCAATGGCGAACACGCAAATCGCCGCTGCTGCCGCGGCGCTGTCGTGGATGCTGGTCGAGTGGATCTTCCAGAAAAAGCCAAGCGTCCTCGGCATGCTCTCCGGCGCCGTCGCGGGTCTCGTCGCGATCACGCCGGCCGCAGGCTTCGTCGACCCGTCGGGCAGCCTTTGGATCGGCCTCATCGCAGGTGCGGTCTGCTACGCGGGCGCCGTCTGGCTGAAGCACAAGATCGGCTACGACGACTCGCTCGACGCCTTTGGCGTGCATGGCATCGGCGGCGCCGTTGGCGCGGTCCTAACCGGCGTCTTCGCGCTCAAGAGCATCAACAGCTTGGGCAGCGGCGCCATCGACGGCAACACAGGTCAAATCTGGACACAGGTCGAAGGCCTGCTCTACGCCGGCATCTACTGCGCGATCGCCACGTACGTGATCCTGATGGCGATCAAATTCACGATCGGCCTGCGCGTCACGAAGGACGAGGAAGTCGAAGGCCTCGACCTCACCCAACACGGCGAACGCATTCACTAGCGGATCGAGTTCCTCCCGATCTGCAAGGCCGAGGGCGCCCCCTCTCCGGGGCGCCCTTTGCTTTTGCCCAAAGCCGCGTGATCGTATATTTCCTGGGCATGGCCCGCTTAGACGCCCTGCCCACCTCGCCGTTCACGCGCCTGAACAAGCTGCTCGACGGCGTGACACCCGGCCAAACGCCGATCCACATGCATATTGGCGAGCCGCAGCATCCGGTGCCGTCGTTCGTCGGCGAAATCCTGGCAAAGCACATCGCCGACTTCGGGCGCTATCCGCCGATCATCGGGCCTGATCATCTCCGTCAAGCAATCGCGATCTGGTTGGGGCGCCGTTACAAGCTGGGCACAAGCGTCGATCCCGCACGCCACATCCTGCCGCTCGTCGGCACGCGCGAGGGCTTGTTCAGCGCTGCGTTCATGACAATCCCGGAAGAAAAGGCGGGCAAAAAACCCGTCGTGCTGATCCCGAACCCCTTCTACCAGTGCTACGCGGCGGCCGCACTCTCGGCGGGCGCTGAGCCCGTCTACGTCAACGCGACGCGCGAGACGGGCTTCCTGCCGGACTTCGCAAGCTTGCCCCGCGATACGCTCGCCCGCACCGCCGCCGTCTATATGTGCTCGCCGTCGAACCCAGAAGGCGGGGCCGCGAACGCAGATACATGGTCGCGCCTGTTCGCGCTCGCCGATGAGTTCGATTTCACAGTACTCGCCGACGAGTGTTATTCCGAGATCTACACCGCAACGCCACCGGCTG
>CXWJ01002093.1_pt1 | contig 11477 bp, 9 predicted proteins | sample 590841 | NCBI WGS metagenome assembly CXWJ01 (sample SAMEA3498367, study PRJEB10139) | wastewater metagenome | biome: wastewater treatment plant; material: activated sludge | place: Austria | collected 2015-01-21 | reverse complement strand
GCGTACTGCGTATTAGTGTTTCCGTGTGTACTTGTTTCCGTGTTTACGTGTTTACTTGTATCCGTGTCTACTTGTCTACTTGCATCCAGAACAATCAACTCTGCCAAACGCTTCGTCGCGCCGTAGATGGACGATGGGTGGACGGCTTTGTCGGTGGAGATGAGCACGAATCGTTCGACGTTGTGACTAAGCGCGGCTTGGGCGACGTTGCGCGTGCCGATGACGTTATTCGTGACCGCTTCAACGATGTTGACTTCCATCAACGGGACATGCTTGTGCGCGGCGGTATGGAAAACAACTTGCGGTTGATGTTGCTCGAAAATTTGCGCGAGGCGTTCCGCGTTGCGAATATCGGCGATGACTGGCGAGAGAGTAAGATTTGGATAATCCTGATTCAATTCAAGCAGAATTTCAAAGATGCTATTCTCGCCGTGACCGAGCAAAACAAGTTCGGATGGATCTCGCCGCGCGATTTGGCGGCAGAGCTCGCGTCCGATAGAACCGCCCGCGCCTGTGACGAGTACGCGCTTACCCTCAAGCGCCGCGCCCACCGCTTCGTCATTGATGCGGACAGGTTCGCGGCGGAGCAGGTCGGTGATATCCACTTCGCGCAGGCGGTTGACGCTGACCTTGCCGCCGATGAGTTCATAAATCCCAGGCATCGTGCGCGAGGGGATTCCCTTCACGCGGCAAACGTCGTTGATCGCGCGCACAAGTTGACCGGGCGCGGAGGGAATGGCGATGATGACTTCGTCCACGCGATGGAGGTCAATCGCGGAGGATAGATCGCTGACCGCGCCGATGACGGTCACGCCGTGGATGGAATGGTTTTGTTTAGCGGGATCATCATCGAGGAAACCAACAGGTGTCAGATTCAATTGCGCTGTTTTTTGCAATTCACGCACAACCAACGCGCCCGCGTCGCCTGCGCCGATGATGAGGGCGCGTTTGCCCTTTCCATTGGCGCGCGCGGTCATGGATTGTTCGGCAAGAATTCGCAAGGCAAAACGCGAGCCGCCGATGAGGACGAGGGAGAGGAGCCAGTCAATTCCTAATGCCGAGCGAGGCATACCGGGCAAGACGCGTCCCGCGCTGATGAGCAGAAGCATCACGCCAGAGACAAGCACGGATGCGGATGTGACGGCAACCGTGATCAATCGCAATTCGCCTGTGCTCGCATAAATCCACAAGCGGCGATACAAGCCGAAGAAATAATAGACAGGAATTTTGATTACAAGCGCGACGGCGCTCATTAACACAACGGCGGGAAAATAAAACGGTAATTCCTCCACATTCAACCGCAGGGCGAAACTTCCCAACACCGAGACGACGATGAGGGCAATGTCGCCGATGAGGACGAAGCGGTTGCGGATGTGGGGAGGGCGGGAGGGCATGGGGGGATTGGTAATTGGCAAGTGGTAATTGAATGAGGAGAGAATTGGAGACTAGTGATTAGAGATTGGAGACTGTTGGCGGAGGATGTTGACGGTTTCTTTTAGACCTTCGGCGAGGGGTGTGTTCGCGCTGAAACCAATTATATCTTTTGCTTTTTGCGGGCTTCCGATGGAGCGGTAGATGTCGCCTGCGCGAGGTGGGGCGAATTCGGTCCTCGGCGCGTTGGGAAAAATTTCGTACAGCGCTTCGAGCAGGTCGAGCAAGCGCGTTTCGATGCCGGTGCAGATGTTGAAAGTTTTCCCTGCGGCGTTTGGATGTTCTGAGGCGATCAGGTTAGCGCGCGCGACATCATGGATGTTGATGAGGTCGCGGGTTTGACCGCCATCGCCGAAGATGGTGACGGGTTTGCCGTCCAACAATCTTTGAATGAAGATCGGAACTGCCGCGGCGTACATTGTGTCGGGGCGTTGGCGCGGACCGTACACGTTGAAATAGCGGAGCGCGACAACTTCAAGATCGAGTTCATTCGTGAACAACTCCGCGTACATTTCGTTGATGCGTTTGGATAACGCGTACGGGGACTTCGGTTGAAGCGGTGTCTCCTCGCGGAGAGGCAACACAGCGGACTCGCCGTAGACTGCCGCGCTGGATGCCAGGACAACCCGCCTCNNGAAAGCCGCAGAATGGAAAACGGCGTCCATGCCGCGCACAGCCTCCCCGACGCGCGAAGCGTCTCGAATGTCGCCTTCGATGAGCGCAAGCAGGGAACGTCCGCTCTTTTGAATCAACGCTTCTATATTTTCGCGCTTGCCTGTGCTGAAATTATCCAGCACGCGGACCGAGTCGCCGCGCGCGAGCAAAGCCTCCGCAATGTGCGAGCCGATGAAACCCGCGCCGCCGGTGACTAGAAATTTCATCAGCGTCCCGTTCGGCGCAACATCGTGCCGATGGTGCGGAGGATGATCTGAAAATCCATCGTTAGGGAGCGGTGCTTGATGTAGTAGAGGTCGTATTCCAGTTTGACCGCCATCTCGGTCACAGAGGCGTAATAACCGTAATTGATCTGCGCCCAGCCCGAAACGCCGGGTTTGACAAGCAAGCGCGCGCGATAAAACGGGACTTGCTTTTGAAACGCGGCAACGAGTTCGGGGCGTTCGGCGCGCGGACCGACGAGACTCATGTCGCCGCGCAGGACATTCCAAAATTGAGGAAATTCATCGAGCCGAGTCTTTCGCAGAAAATCGCCAACCCGCGTGACGCGCGGGTCGTCCTTCTCCGCGAGTTTCGCCTCGCCTTGCTGTTCCGCGTCCTGGCGCATCGAGCGGAATTTGTAGATCGTAAAACGACGCGCTCCCTTGCCCAGGCGAGTCTGTTTATAGGTGATGGGAAAACCGCTATCGAGCACGATGGCAAAGGCGACAAATGGGAACAATACGAGTAGAACCATGATTCCCACCAGCCCCCCCGCAACGTCGAGTATGCGCTTGGTCAATTCGTACATGCCGCTCACACGCACCTCATCCACGAACGAGCGGATGATCCAATCCGATTCGAGGTGGTGGATGGGAAGCCGCCCGGTCATCTCTTCGTAGAGGATGGGCATGCGCATGACTTCGACGCCTTTTTCCTGCGCGTCCAAAATGGATTGAAAGGTCTTCCCCTGGATCTCGCCGTTGATGGCGACTACAAGGTCGGTCACCTGGTGCTCGTCGATCAGGGCAAGTAATCTCTCGCTGGAGCCAAGCACTTTCGACCCGTGAAATGATTTTCTGACCTTCTGGTTATCATCGTCGACAAAACCCACGAGGTTAAACGAGCGCGTCCCGAGCGTCTCATACAATTGAGCGAGGGTCTTCCCCGCCTGCCCGGCGCCGATGATGAGCATGCGCCTCAGTTGACCTGTCCGTTTGTAGATGCGGATGAAGATCATGCGCCAGGCAAGCGTGAGGAGCGACGCGAAGATCAGGTACGCGCCCACGCCGACGCGCGGCAGGTTGGTTGGGTCTTGCGTAAACACAAAGATGAATGAGTACAACGCCAGCGCAATAAACGCCGCAATGGCAATGCCGCGCGTCGTTTTGCGCCCGCTCCCCGCGATGGACGGCTCGTATAAATCCACCAGCAAAAGCATCCACAAGATCGGCAGAAGATAAAACCAAAATGGGACCTCGATATCCACCCTGGTATTGAGAATTGCGATGATCCGTGGTTCGGGGATCGGGGGCTTCTCTGCCAGCAATGCCTGATATTGCACGTTGTAGTTATACGCCCGCCAGATCGATAACGCCGCAAACACCGAGATCATAGACAGCACAAGGTCGCCGAAAAACAACAAGGCGCGATGCTCGCTGGGGCGTAACCTCAATGGGGTGGTGCGAAGATTTTCAGCCATTCTTCCTAAAACCAGAGGCGAGCATGCTCCACAACAATCCGCTTCCCCACGCGATGTGCATGATGGGAATTGCCAGCGGCAAACCCACGCTCAAAAAGTTCTTCCTCAATCGCAGTCTTGCTTGAATTCCCGCCGTTAGGCAGATGAACAAATACAGGAGAAGTTCGCCAAGCAAAAGGAATTTCATTAACGGGAAGAATATCGACAACAGCCCCAACCCCGCCAGACTCAAGACAAACAACGGAGGCAGAGCCTGCCTCCAGCGAAGGGTGTTCGGATATCTGCGGAGCATACGCCACTTCCAATAACCATAACGCCAATATTGGCGCGCCAGTTCCAACAACGTTGCGCGCGCAAAATAGATCGAGCGGATGGACGGGTCGAGCCAGATTCTACCACCCGCCTTTCGCACGCGCGCGTTGAACTCATAATCTTCATTTGTGAGCAGAGACTCGTCGAACAGCCCCACTTTTTCGATCAACGCGCGGCGGAACGCGCCAAACGGGACTGTATCCACTTCTGCGGCATATTTCGCATGACGATACAGCGCGTCGCCGACACCGAGCGGGTGCGCCGCGGCAACTGCGATGGATTCGGCGATCCATGTTTTTGCGCCCGCGTGGATCTCCCACACGCCGCCGACGTTGTCGCCCCGCCCTGCTTCGAGCGCCTTCACGCAATTTTCCACGTAATCGGGATACGGCTTCGAATGCGCGTCGAGCCGAATGATGATCTCGCCGCGCGAGGCTTCGATGGCGCGGTTTACCGCGGAGGGAATCGTGCGTTGAACATTGTCCACCACACGCGCTTTGAGGTCTCGAAACTTTTTTTGAAACGCGGCGATCTCGTCACGAGTTCCATCGGTTGACATGCCGTCCGAAATGATCACTTCCATTTTGGAGCGCGGAAAGGTCTGCTCACGCAGAGCGTCAAGCAAAGGTTGAATTGTGGATTGCTCGTTGTAACAGGGAATGATGATGGAAACTTTTGGCATTTTACTTTTGCGCGAGCGGCAGGCGGATCGTGAACGTCGTCCCATGCCCCACCGAACTTCGGACGCCAATTTTACCACCATGCGCCTGCGCAATCTCGCGCGCAATCGCCAGCCCAAGCCCCGCGCCATGACCTTCGCCGCCCGCGCGGGATGGATCAACCTGATAGAACCGATCGAACAAGCGCGGCAACGCTTCGCTTTCGATACCGACGCCTGAATCAGCCACCTCAACGTCCATCCACGCCCCAGCGGACTTTGCCGACAGCGCAACTCGTCCATTGGCGGGCGTGAACTTCAAGGCGTTGTCCACCAGATTCGTAAACACTTGCGCGAGTCTGTCGCCGTCGCCGAGGAGAGCGGGCAAATCGTCTGGGATATTCACTTGCAGGTCAATGCCTGCTTTTTGGGCTTGCAAGGAAAATTTTTCCGCGATGCCGCGCAACAACACCCCCGCGTCCACAGCAGACATGTTGAGGTCAGCCGTGCCAGCCTCCAATCGCGCAAGATCGAGCAAGTCCAGCGCCATGCGGTGCATCCGCCCGGCTTCATCGTAGATAATTTGCGCGGCTTGCTTGCGCGCTTCGGGCGAATCGGCGGTGTTATCGAGAATGGCTTGCGCGAATCCCTGAATGGCTGTGAGCGGGGTCTTCAACTCGTGCGAAACATTTGCAACAAAATCGCGTTGCGATCGTTGGCTGTTGTCCACGCGTTGAACCATCGAATTGAACGCTTGAGCCAAATCCCGCACTTCGCGCGGTCCGCGCGGCGGGACGGGGTTTGCCTCGGCGGGGTAATTCCGCGCGGCGAGGACAATTTTCTGCAACGGGTCTGCCACTGAGCGTGAGATCGCGAACGCCAGGACGAGCGAGAGCAACATGGCGATCAAACCGCCTTGCAGGATCGGGGTCAGCAGTTCGTCGGCAAAGATATTCAGGAATTTGGTCGCGGGTCGAGGCGCGGCAGACACGATCACGTTCCCGTTCGGCAAACGAGACTTGGTCTGCAACCACGATCCGCCTTGCGCATCAGTGGCGAATTGCGAGTTTCGATTGATCAGCGTATTGCGCGGAAACGGGAGGGCAGGCTGGCCGGGATGCGAATCGAAGACAACTGCGTGAGTCGAATCGAATATCACAATGCGGGCGTTATTTGCTTCGGCGATTTTTTGAAGTTTGACAGTGTCTTGCAAGAGTTCGCGCGGGTTCGCTGAGAGTTGCGTTTGAACGTTCCGCAGCCGTTGCAAGGTTTCGCGGTACAGGATCGGGTTGCGAATCAAGTAGGCAAGCAAAACAACGATCACCGCCAGTAACGCAACGGTGATCACAAGGGCATAACTCAGCCAAAGGCGCGAACGGAGTGAGGTGAACATTCTAAAGGAAACGACCGCAGAGTATGGTTTTCAACCTCGCGAAATCCGCAATGATTCGTCAGGTTTGCTGGTTTGCTTTTCGATGCTCCCGCAATTTCTCGCGCAGTTTGGGAAGCGCCACTTGCAATTCATCAAGTTCGTCCTGCTTCAGCGTCGACCATGGAGCGAAAAAATATGCGTCGGTTTGTTGTTCGACCTGCTCGCGCAACCCGACTCCCTGTTGCGAGATGCGGTAATTACCGGAGTTGCCGGCTTGTTCGAGCCATCCGATCTCCTGCGCGGCTTGCAACGCGATCGAGTACTCGTCGGCATCATACCCGCGAAAGGCGAGTTGTTCCGCCAGTGTTTCCGCGGTCACCGGGTTGCCGCCGGCCGCCGCCCCTAACACGCTCCAGACGACGCCTGCCTGATTGAAGTGCGGACGCGCCGCCGCGAGGTGCGAATCGTCGCGATAGGCGAACAAGTCCAGCAGGTATTCCCGGATCTTTGTCATCACCGGGCTTTCCCGGTCCGCCACACGGAAGCGTTTGATGATCGCCCATTTCTCCGGAGGCTCAGGAGCGTTGTCGTTTGCCAGCACAATTTGTTTGAGCAATACTTTGAGTCGTTCCAGGTCGATCTCCGGCATAAACCTGGGCGGCGGGAGTTTCGCGTCGCCAGCCATAATGGTAAATTTGACGCCCGCCCGCGCCATTTCGGTCACTTTGTATTGATCCTCAGGCTGAGGCTGGATCCATCCCTTTACATCGAGGTGAGTAAACGTCTTTTCGAATTTCTCCGGGTTGGTGAACGGATCGCGCTTTTGAAAGTTAACGAGCGAGAAATAATCCAGTCCCAATTCGCTGTACAGGTACAGTTCAAAGGGGATGTCGTTACGCACGGCGACTTCTTCGATCTCAGGCTCGGTGATCGCCCAAAACTCCTGAATGACGGCGTGCATCTGCGTCCAGATCTTTGGCAAGGGGTTGGTCTGCTCGTTCATAATCCAACCTAAGTGTACGCCTCGGCGGGCGGAACAATCTTGCAATGCCGTAACGAACCGTTTCAGGCAACCACCAGTTTATACCCAACACCGGTCACGGTTTCGATCTTCACGGAACTCGCCTCCAGTTTCTTGCGCAAATGCGCCACATGGACGTCCACGGTGCGGGTCTGCCCGTAGAAATCGAAGCCCCACGCTTTTTGCAGAATTTGTTCGCGTGTAAGCACCAACCCGCGATGCTCTGCGAACGTGAGGAGCAGGTCGAATTCCTGGGCGCGCAGGTTGGGGATGGAGGCAGAACCGATTCGCGCCTCCCGCCGGGCTGGGTCCACCGTCAGGTCGCCGAGGTGAATCGTGGAGGCGTTTCCCGCTTTAACGCCATGCTCGCCGCGCCGCAAAATCGCCTTGACGCGCGCGACCAATTCGCGCGGGTTGAACGGTTTGGCGAGGTAATCGTCGGCGCCGAGTTCGAGACCGAGAATTTTGTCGATATCCTCGTCGCGCGCTGTGAGCATGAGAATCGCGGCGGGATGATTCGCAGAACGCAAGCGGCGACACACGTCAAAACCGTCGAGCTTCGGGAGCATCACATCCAGCACGATCAAGGCGGGTTGTTCGCGCGCAGCCGCATCCACCGCCGCCTCGCCGTCGCGCGCGGCTTGGATGCGAAAGCCCTCGCGCTCGAGGTACATGCGCGCCAGCTTGATGATGGACGGTTCGTCGTCGACGAGGAGGATGAGTTCGTTCAAGGTAGAGAACAGAGACTAGGGTTTGGAAGTAGAGAGTAGTCGCCGCGAGGATCGTTAAGCGCGCGAAGAAAAATTCTTAAACCTTTGTGATCTTAGCGCGCTTCGCGCTAAAAAAATATCAGTCGCCGCGCGAGGGGTTGAGCAAGGCAATACATTCGATCTCGACCCGCGCTCCTTTGGGCAAACCCGCCGCCGCCACGGTGCTCCGCGCGGGAGGGTTCTCCGGGAAGAATTCAGCATAGATCGCGTTCATCCTGGCGAAGTCGCTCATATCCTGCAAAAAGACGAGCGTCTTGACCACAAAGTTCAGCCCTGAATCTCCCGATTCGAGCACGTGCTTGAGGTTGGTCAACGCCTGCCGCGTTTCCGCTTCGATGCCGCCCGGGACAATCTCCATCGTGGCGGGGTCAAGACCAATTTGCCCGGCTGTGAAGATCAAACTTTCGGTGCGGATGGCTTGCGAGTAGGGTCCGATCGCCTTGGGCGCTTTATCGGTATGGATGATTTTTTTACCTTCGGATGTGTACATAATCTGCCTCACTTTGTTTTTTTCGGTGAGGCGATTGTACTGCCTATTATGAGTTTGTGGAAAAGTCTTTTAGCCACAGATTACACGGATCGGCGCGAATAATCAATCCGTGTAATCCGTGGCAGAGGTTGTAATTTACGGCGTAGGTGTTTTCTCCGGGCGCGGGTTGGCTTCACGGAAAGCGCGGAGCGCGTCGCGCAGGGTTTTACCTGTGCCGCCCATCGCATCCTTGATCTCCTTCAACTTCTCGCCCATCGCGCGGATCGTCGCTCTGGCTTGTTCAGAGTCCGTCACCTTACCGTCCGTGTCGAAGCCGGTGTGCGAGTCAACGAGGGGTTGCGCAGTAGCATAGATCGACTTGGCATCTTTCGCCGCATCCGTAAACGCATCCAACGCGGCTTGCGCCGCAGAGACGTTCTTTCCCTTCTGGGCGGCATGGTCAAGCAACTGTCGGGTTTTGCCGATGAACTCTTCGGTTTTGCCCAATACTTCATACGCGCGGAGTTGCTTCGACCAGATTTGCTCGATACGCTCATCGGTCATTTCACCCTGCGGCGGCGGAGTCGGATCGTTCGACCCCGCGGCTGAAACGCCAATCACCAACAGACTCCCCAATCCCAGCGCCGCCACCAACGCCAGCAACATGGTTTTCTTGAAAAATATTTTCATCATCATAGTAAACCTCCTTTCAAGGTTACGATGACAATTGTAGGGCGCGCGGGTTATACCTGTATGGCAGGGATGTAAAATCGCTGTAAAAAAAATCCGACCCTGTCGCTTATCGCGTTCAGACGCTTCCTTTACCTATGAGCCAATGATAAAATGAGCCCTACCCGATATAATCTGCCAATCTCCCGACGCCGGCAGATGTCACGCAGACACGGCTGGCGTGGACGACAAATTAAAAAACTTAAAAGTGAACAATGACGAAGAAAAGATATGAAAACAAGTCTCGATAAACTAAAGAAGATCTCTGAAAAGCCATGGTTTTATCCAATGGCTTTATTTTTGATTGCCATTGCCTCCTACGGCTACGCATTGACCTCGCTGGGCTATTACTGGTCCGACTGGGAAGTCATGTTCTTCACCAAACTAGGTTCTGCCTTTCAATTTGGATACTATGCCGAGGACAGACCGTTCCCGTGGGCGTATCAACTGATCTATTTTCTGGTCGGTTCAAAGCCGATCGGCTGGCAGGTTGCCTCGTTATTGCTTCGCTGGGCAGGGACTTTGTTTTTTGTCTATGCGTTAATTCAAATTTGGTCCCCGTATAAAAAACAATTCTACTGGCTAGGCGCATTAGTCCTTGTGTATCCGGGCTTTATCCAACAAGAACAATCCGCCGCGTTTTCGCGCCACATCATGACCTTGTTCCTCTTCGGCTTATCGCTATACCTGATGACGCTTGCGATCAAGCAACCCAGGTGGGCAACCCTGCTCTTTCCTGTATCGTGGATCGCCACCTTCATGCACCTCTTCACGATCGAATATTTTTCGGGGCTGGAATTGACGCGCCCTGTGCTGATCTGGCTGTTAGTTGCAAATGGAAATAAAACAGATTGGCGCTTACTGAAGAAGGTCGCGCTATATTCCCTGCCCTACATCCTGGTTACCGCATTCTTTTTCTGGCTGCGCTTTGTATACTTTCCCAATGTCTTTCAGACCTTCGCCCGCCTCGAAAGCATCAATTCCACCATCGGCGCATTTCAAGGTTCTTTTATTGGGACCCTGCTGAGCTTTTTCAATAAAGGCGCGCTAGACATTCTATTTTCAACCGTGCAAGTCTGGACCGATGCCATCACCGGCTTCGGTGATTTCACCTTCCAGCGACCGCTTGCCTGGTTCGCGTTCGGGCTGGGCGCATTCTTTGCGCTTGCGTTTTCCTTTTTTTACCACACCTCTGAGGACGAATCTTTAAATCGCCCCTCCCCACTCTGGCTGGCTGGTATCGGACTTTTGATGTTCATAACGAGCGCAATTCCCATCTGGGCAATCGGCAAAGAGGTCGGCACAGGCGGATGGAACGAACGCTTCACCCTCGCCCCCATGTTTGGCGCCAGCCTGCTGGTGATCGGACTCACGCTTGCGCTTGTTCGCACCGCCGGACAAAAATGGATTTTCGGATTCCTGCTCATGTTTTCAGTGGCAACGCAAGTTTGGATGGCAAATTCGTATCGGCGCGATTGGACGATCCAACCCGATTTCTATTGGCAACTCCATTGGCGCGCCCCCGCTTTACAGACAGACACGGCTGTGCTCAGCTTTGGATACCCATCATTCATGATCACTCACGACATGGACGCCACGTGGGCAGTTAATCTCTTGTATCATTTTCAAATCAAAGACGGCATCATCCCATATATGTTCATCACGCCCGAATACGAAAAATATTTCCAACCAGACACCCCAATTAAGATACCCGCTCGCAATTTGATGTTCAACGGGAACACATCCAACACCATCGCTGTCTTTCACCAGACAGATTCTTCGTGCTTGCGCATGCTTGATTCAGCCTACCTGTATGACCCCTTACTGGACGAAGGAAGCCAGAGACTGATTCCCATGTCTGACGTGTCCCGCATCATCCCAGACCCTGAGCCTGCCTCGCCGGACACGGACATTTTCGGACCTGAGCCTGCCCACACCTGGTGTTATTTCTTCCAAAAGGCAGACCTTGCCCGCCAAATGAAAGATTGGAACGCGACGATTGATCTATATCAACAAGCGCAAGCGCTTGGCTTTACCCCCAAATACGGCGCGGAATATATTCCCTTCATTGAAGCCTTCGCCCAAACCGGCGACTGGCAAACCGCATACGACCTGACCATTACCGCCAAGGAGTTATCCCAACAGCAAAAGCGGATGCTATGCGCCAATTGGTATCGCTTCGCTGAGCTACCGTCAGCAGATCCGCGGATGATCGACCGGGTTGTTCAAGACCTGCCGTGTTAACGGTTCACCATTGCCGCAGATAAGAAGATATCCCATAAAACTCACATCCCTCACCCTCCACCATATCTCCATGCCGCTCGTCGCGCCGTTCGAGACCTCATTCGGGCGCGAGACC
>CXWJ01008703.1_pt1 | contig 11478 bp, 11 predicted proteins | sample 590841 | NCBI WGS metagenome assembly CXWJ01 (sample SAMEA3498367, study PRJEB10139) | wastewater metagenome | biome: wastewater treatment plant; material: activated sludge | place: Austria | collected 2015-01-21 | reverse complement strand
ACCGCCCCGGCCTACGGCATGGCCGAATCCTCCGCGCAGGCGCTCGACATCGCCCACTCGATCGGGTACCCGGTGCTGGTGCGGCCCTCCTACGTGCTGGGCGGACGGGGCATGGAGATCGTCTACGACGACGCCTCGCTGGCCTCCTACATCGAGCGGGCCACCGACATCACCCCGGCCCACCCGGTGCTGGTCGACCGCTTTCTGGACGACGCCATCGAGATCGACGTCGACGCCCTCTACGACGGGGTCGAGCTGTATCTGGGCGGTGTGATGGAGCACATCGAGGAGGCCGGCATCCACTCCGGCGACTCCGCCTGCGCGCTGCCGCCGCTGACCCTGGGCAGCGAGGTGATGGACGTCATCCGCGACGCCACCACCAAGATCGCCGAAGGCGTCGGGGTGCGCGGCCTGCTGAACATCCAGTTCGCCCTGCTCGGCGACCTGCTGTACGTCCTGGAGGCCAATCCGCGAGCCTCGCGCACCGTCCCGTTCGTCTCCAAGGCGACCGCGACCCCGCTGGCCAAGGCCGCTGCGCGAATCTCGCTGGGGGAGTCGATCGCCGACCTGCGGGCGGCTGGCCTGCTGCGCGCGGAAGTGGACGGAACCGCGATCATCGAGGCGGCGCCGATCGCGGTGAAGGAAGCGGTGATGCCGTTCAACCGGTTCCGCACCAGCGACGGCAGCTGGGTGGACACCCTGCTCGGGCCCGAGATGAAGTCGACCGGCGAGGTGATGGGCCTGGACGCCAGCTTCGGCGCGGCCTTCGCCAAGAGCCAGGCGGCCTCCTACGGCGAGGTGCCGACCTCCGGGACGGTCTTCGTGTCGGTCGCCAACCGGGACAAGCGGCACGCCATCTTCCCGATCAAGAAGCTGGCCGACATGGGCTTCACGGTGCTGGCCACCGAGGGCACCGCGCAGGTGCTGCGGCGCAACGACGTCGCGGTGACCGTCATCCGCAAGCACTCCCAGGGACGCGGGCCGAACGGCGAGCCGACCATCGTGGACGCGATCGTGGCCGGCGAGGTCGACCTGATCTTCAACACCCCGCACGGCCAGTCCAAGGACGGCTCACCCCGCCGGGACGGCTGGGAGATCCGCTCCGCGGCGATCCTGGCAGACGTGCCCTGCGTGACCACCGTGCAAGGTCTGTCCGCCTGCGTGCAGGGGATCGAAGCCCTGCAGCGCCGCGAGATCGGCGTCCGCTCGCTGCAGTCGTGGAGCGAAGCGGTGACCGCCGAGCTGCGCGGCTGAGATGGGACTGCCGGCCGAACTGCTGGAAGGCGGCTACGCCGGACTGCTGCGTCCGGTGCTCTTCGCCAGCCACGGCGGCGACCCCGAAGCGATCCACGAGCAGCTGATCGGCATCCTCGCCGCGGTGGGCGACGCGCCCTTGCTGCGCGGGCTGCTGGAGTTCGTGTCGTCCAGCTCCGGGGCGTCCGCCGAGGTGGCCGGCGTCCGCTTCCCGAACCGGGTGGGCCTGGCCGCGGGCATGGACAAGGACGGTCTGGCGGCCCGCGCCTGGGCCTCGCTCGGCTTCGGCTTCGCCGAGGTCGGGACGGTCACCGCCCAGGCGCAGCCCGGCAACGACCGGCCGCGGGTGTTCCGGCTGCGGGAGAGCCGCGCCCTGATCAACCGGATGGGGTTCAACAACCACGGCGCCGCCGCGCTGGCCCGGACTCTCGCCGAGGCCGGCATCGTCCGCGGCAACGGGGGAGCGGGCATCCCGATCGGCGTCTCCATCGGCAAGACCAAGCTGGTCGCCGTCGAGGACGCCGTGGCCGACTACCTGACCAGCCTGGAAGCGGTCGTCCCGCACGCCGACTACGTGGCGATCAACGTCTCCAGCCCCAACACCCCCAACCTCCGCACCCTGCAGGACGGCGGAGCCCTGGCCGAGCTGACCAGCGCCCTGGTGGCGCGAGCCGCTGAGCTGGAGGCGAGACCCGTCCCGATCTTCGTGAAGATCGCCCCCGACCTGAGCTGGGAGCAGATCGACGAGGTGCTGGCGGCCTGCGAGGCGGCCGGGATCGCCGGGATGATCGCCACCAACACCACGCTGAGCCGCGACGGGCTGGCGTCCTCCGACCACGAGGCTTCGCACCAGGCCGGCGGGCTCTCCGGCGCGCCGCTCACCGTCCGCGCGCTCGAGGTCGTCCGCTATGTCGCCGAGCACACCCGGCTGCCGGTGATCGGCGCGGGCGGAATCATGACCGCGGACGACGCGCGGCGGATGTTCGACGCTGGCGCGGCGCTCGTCCAGCTTTACACTGGCTTCATCTACCAAGGGCCGGGGTTGATCGCAGCGATCAACGCCGCGGACACAAGGAGGTACCCCAGGTGACGACCTACTGGCGTCGGTTGCGCGAGATCGTCTCTGATCGCGGTCCGTTGTGCGTCGGGATCGACCCGCACCCATCCTTGTTGAGCGCGTGGGGGCTCTCGGCTGACCCCGCCGGCGTGGAGAAGTTCAGCCGTCACCTGGTCTCCACCCTCTCCGACCGGGTGGCCGCGTTCAAGCCGCAGTCGGCCTTCTTCGAGGTCTACGGCTCGGCGGGCATCGCGGTCCTGGAGCGGGTGCTGGCCGACATCGGCCAGAGTTCGGCGCTGGGCATCCTGGACGTGAAGCGCGGGGACATCGGCTCGACCATGTCCGCCTACGCCGAGGCCTACCTCTCCGACGGCGCGCCGCTGTCGGCCGATGCGATCACCATCTCGCCCTACTTGGGCTTCGGCTCGCTGCAGCCGGCCATCGACCTGGCGCACCGCAACGAGCGCGGCGTCTACGTGCTGGCCCGCACCTCGAACCCCGAGGGCGGCGACGTGCAGCTTTCCCTCACCCAGGACGGCGAGGGCTCGGTGGTGCAGTCGATCATCGACGCCGCCACCGACGTGAACCGGGAATCCCGCCAGAAGGCAGTCGGACTGGTCGTCGGCGGCACCCACTCCACGCTGGGCTGCGATCTGGCCGATTTCAACGGCTCGATCCTGGTGCCCGGCATCGGCTTCCAGGGCGGCCGGATGGAGGACCTGCCGGCCATCTTCGGTGAGGCGGTCGATCAGGTGCTCGCCGTCGTGGGACGCGGCGTCATCGCCGCCGGACCCGACCCGCAGGCGCTGCGCGGCAAGGTCGACGCGCTGCTCGGCTGAAACCAGACCTGAGTGCCCGCTGAGAACCCCCGGAATCTGCGGAATTTCCTGCGAACCACCTTGTTGCACGCTAGATTGGCGACGTCAGCCAGTTATTTCGTCTGCCGGAGAATCTTGTGACCATTCCACAGCTCACCACCGAGCAACTCCAGGCCGCGCGCGCCGCCGCCACCGCCGCACGTCGCGCCCGCGCCGATCTGAAGAACAACCTGCGATCTGGCAAGATCAGCCTCAGCGAGGCGCTCGAAGCGGCCGCCGATGACGACACCCTCGCCCACGTGAAGGTGGTCGACCTGCTCAAGGCGCTGCCGCGGGTGGGGGAGAAGCGGGCCGCGGTGGTCATGGAGAAGCTGGAGATCGCCCCGAACCGCCGGATCCGCGGCCTCGGCCGCCATCAGGTGGCCGGGCTCAGGGCGGAGTTCGGTGATCGGTGACGTCACCATCGTCTGCGGGCCTACCGCGGTAGGCAAGGGATCGGTGGTCGCGGCCTTGCGCGACCGCTGCCCGCAGGTGTGGGTGTCGATCTCGGTCACCACCCGTCCCGCCCGTCCTGGCGAGGTCGACGGCGTCCACTACCACTTCATCGACGACGCGGCCTTCGACGAGCTGATCGCCGCCGACGGCCTGCTGGAGTGGGCGCTGGTGCACCGCGTCCACCGCTACGGGACGCCGTCCGCCCCGGTGGAGGACGCCGTCGCGGCCGGCCGCCGGGTGATCCTGGAGATCGACCTGCAGGGGGCGCGCCAGGTGCGCGCCAAGCTGCCGGGCGTCCGCTCCGTGTTCATCGCGCCGCCGCGGTGGGAGACGCTGCGGGAGCGGCTGCTGCACCGCGGCACCGAGGACGAGGCCGAGATGGACCGCCGGCTGCAGACCGCGCAGGCCGAACTGGCCGCTGCCGACGAGTTCGATCACATCGTCGTGAACGACGATTTTTCGACCGCGGTGGATCAGTTGGTAGAGTTACTGGGTCTGTGAGCAGCCGGGAGGCTGCCGGGCAGCATTTCTCCCACACCAGAAGGCCTACCTTGAGCATTCAGACTCCCGAGGGAATCACCAACCCGCCGATCGACGAGCTGCTGACCAGCGTCGACTCGAAGTACCGGCTGGTGCTGTACGCCGCCAAGCGCGCGCGGCAGATCAACGCCTACTACTCCCAGCTCGGCGAAGGCCTGCTGGAGAACGTCGGCCCGCTGGTGGACATCGGCATCCAGGAGAAGCCGCTGTCGATCGCGCTGCGCGAGATCAACGCCGGCGTGCTGGAGTGCACCGACATCGACCCCGAAGCCGAGGCCGCAGCCCGCGCCGAGGCCGAAGCCGACCCCGACTTCTCGCTGGATCCGTTCGGCACCGACGAACTCGCCTGACCACCACGCCATGAGCCGGATCGTGCTCGGCGTGGCCGGGGGCATCGCCGCCTACAAGGCGTGCCTGCTGCTGCGCCGGCTCACCGAAGCCGGCCATGAGGTCACCGTGGCGCCCACCCGCAACGCGCTGGAGTTCGTGGGCACTGCCACTTGGGCCGCCCTCTCCGGCCGCCCGGTCGCCACGGACGTCTTCACCGACGCCGAGCAGGTGCCGCACGTCCGGCTGGGCCGCTCGGCTGAGCTTGTGGTGGTGGCGCCGGCGACCGCTGATCTGCTGGCCCGCGCCGCCTCCGGACGGGCGGACGACCTGCTCACCAACGTCCTGCTGACCGCCGGCTGCCCGGTGCTGATGGCGCCCGCGATGCACACCGAGATGTGGCTGCATGCGGCCACCCAGGCCAACGTCGCCACGCTCCGCTCCCGCGGAGTCGTGGTGATGAACCCCGCCAGCGGGAGGTTGACGGGTGCCGACACCGGCCCGGGCCGGCTGCCGGAGCCCGAGGACGTCGAAGGGCTGGCGCTGTCGCTGCTGGACGATCCCGCGCTCGCCGCCCGGATGGCCGGGCAGGATCTCGCCGGACGCCGGGTGCTGATCTCCGCCGGCGGGACGCGGGAGGCGCTCGACCCCGTCCGGTTCGTCGGAAACTCGTCCTCGGGAAAGATGGGGCTGGCGCTGGCCCAGGCCGCCGCCGCCCGTGGCGCTTTGGTGACCGTCGTCGCCGCCAACGTGGCCTTGCCGTTGCCGTCCGGTGTGACGGGGGTTCCCGCGGTGTCCACCAGCGACCTCGCCGAGGCGATGTTCGCCCAGGCCGCGGACGCCGACCTGGTCGTGATGGCCGCCGCCCCCGCCGACTACACCCCGGTCGCCCCCAGCGACACCAAGCTGAAGAAGACCGGCGACGCCGGGCTGACCGTGGAGTTCGCCCAGACCACCGACGTGCTCGCCGAACTGGTGCGCCGCCGTCCGTCCGGGCAGGTGATCGTCGGCTTCGCCGCCGAGACCGCCGGCTCGGACGAGGAGCTGCTGCGGCTCGGCCAGGCCAAACTCGCCCGCAAGGGCTGCCAGCTGCTGGTGCTGAACGACGTCAGCGGAGGCAGGATCTTCGGCGCCGGCGCCACCGAGATCACCGTGATCTCGCCGTCCGGCATCGTGGCGCGACGCTCCGGCAGCAAACCGGCGGCCGCCCACGCCATTCTCGACGCCGCCCTCGGCGTCTTCGAAAGTCACTGAGAGGAACCCCGAGTGAGCCGACTGTTCACCTCCGAATCGGTCACCGAAGGTCATCCCGACAAGGTCGCCGACTCGGTTTCCGACCACGTCCTGGACGCCCTGCTGCGCGAGGACCACCGCAGCCGGGTGGCCGTGGAGACCCTGGTCACCACCGGCACCGTGGTGGTGGCCGGCGAGGTCACCACGTCCGGCTACGTCGACATCGCCAAGATCGCCCGGGACCGCATCCTCGAAATCGGCTACGACTCCTCGGAGAAGAGCTTCGACGGACGCTCCTGCGGCGTCCTGGTGTCGCTGGGCACTCAGTCGCCCGACATCGCCCAGGGCGTGGACGTCGCGCTGGAGTCGCGCTCGGAGGGCTCCCGCGACCTGCTGGACGCCCAGGGCGCCGGCGACCAGGGGCTCATGTTCGGCTACGCCTGTCGCGACACCGCCTCGCTGATGCCGCTGCCGATCGACATCGCCCACCGGCTCTCCGAGCGGCTGGCCGAGGTGCGCAAGCGCGCCGAGCTCGACTTCCTGCTGCCCGACGGCAAGACCCAGGTGACCGTGGAGTACGACGGCGATCGGCCGGTGCGCATCGACACCGTGGTGGTCTCCACCCAGCACGTCGAGGCGGTCAGCCAGGCCACCATCGCCGCCGAGGTGAAGGCCCGGGTGATCGAGCCGGTGCTGGCCCGCTACCCGATCGCGCACGACCGCCTGAAGGTGTACGTGAACCCGACCGGCAAGTTCGTGGTCGGCGGCCCGATGGGCGACGCCGGGGTCACCGGCCGCAAGATCATCGTCGACAGCTACGGCGGCATGGCCCGCCACGGCGGCGGCGCCTTCTCCGGCAAGGACCCGTCCAAGGTCGACCGGTCGGCCGCCTACGCCCTGCGCTGGGTGGCGAAGAACGTCGTGGCTGCCGGGTTGGCTGAGCGCTGCGAGGTGCAGGCCGCCTACGCCATCGGACGCGCCCACCCGGTCGGCTTCTACACCGACTGCTTCGGCACCGAGCAGGTCCCGCTGTCGCAGATCGAGGACGCCGTGCTGTCGGTCTTCGACCTGCGCCCCGCCGCGATCATCCGCGACCTCGACCTGCTCCGCCCGATCTACTCCCGCGTCACCAACTACGGCCACTTCGGCCGCGAGCTGGACGTCATGACCTGGGAGCGCACCGACCGCGCGGACGCGCTGGCTGCGGCCGTCAAGGGCTAGTAGGACTATCCCAGACGACGACCGCGGAGCGGGCCGAGGACCGCTTACGATCCCTGAGCCTGTCGAAGGGTCGTCTCCTACTTCTCCGTCATCCCCGCGAAGGCGGGGATCTCTCCGCGCCGCTTACTGACCGTGGTTGCGTCTGCTTCCGGCGGCAGGGGAACCCGGCCTGGCTCGCTCACCATGACGGGCAGGCGTCACGCTGTCGCGTGAGTGGCTGGTGGCATCGCCCGGGATTCCTTTACTTCGCTCAGACCGGGTTCCCCTGCCACCTTTGGTTTTCACGTTCGCCCACCGCCGGGAAACAACTGGCAGCGAAGTTGTCTTTCGCGACCGTCCCAACCACCGTCATTCCGGGCCCTCTCGCTCGTCCTGACGAGCGGCCTCGGCGTTGACAGACCGCGTCTCCGAGACCCAACGGTGGCCCGTCGGCTCTTCACTCAGCACTAGGCTGGGCCGGCTGAAATGTGCCAGGAAAATCCTACAAATCTGGGTCGGATTCTTTGTCTGACAAGCAAAGACGATAGGGCGCTGGGGAACGAAAACTGTCAGAGGCGACCCATAGAGTCCTTGTCATGGACACCCTGATCACCACCTGGCTGCATCAGCTGGACGCCAGCGAACTGCTGGCCGTGATCGGCCACGCCCTGGACCAACTCAGCCACCCACGCCACCGCCTCGCGACCGGCGCCGACCAACTCGCGGTGCTCCGCGAGGCGCTGCGGATCGATGCCCGCCTGGATGCGTGGCAACGCCAATGGGCCGCCCGCCTCGACAGCGCGGAAGTCGCGTGGACCGAGCACGGCACCTCCACCGCCACCTGGCTCGCCGACGTCGCCAACCTCACCCGCCGCGAAGCCGCCGCCCTCATCCAAGCCGGCCACGAACAAACCCGCTTCCCCCTGATCGGCCAAGCCGCAGCATCCGGTGACGTGCTGCCCGCCCAAGCCGTCGCGATCACCGGAGTCCTGGACCAACTCCCGCCCGAGTTCCCCACCGACGTCGTCGACCATGCCCAAGACCTGATGGTCGGGTTCGCCGCCACCCACAACTCGACCGAGCTCCGCCGCCTCACTGGACGCCTGCTGGAGGTCCTGGATCCTGACACCGCCGACGAACTGGAGGCCGCCCGGCTGGAACGCGACCAGCGCCGCGCCCAACGCAACCGGCACCTGACCTTCACCCCCGACCATCAGGGTTCGATCCTGATCAAAGGCAGTCTCCCGATGGTTGCGGCGGAGCCGTTCATCCGGATCGTCGAAGCCTACGCAGCCGCCGAGAAACGCGCCCTCGACGCACTCGACCCCAACGCCGAGTACCTCTCCCCGGCCATGCGCCGCGCGGACGGGCTGCTGGCCATGGTCAACCACCACACCCAACAAGCCCTCGCACCGATCCACGGCGGCGACCGGCCCCGCATCAGCATCATCCTGTCCTACGACAAACTCCAGAAAGCCGCCCACGACGCGGGACTCCTCACCGGCGCGCTCGCGGGAACCGGCGACCCTGTTCCCGCCGGGCAACTGCGCCAGCTGCTGTGTGACGCCGACCTGCTCCCCGTCGTCCTCGGCGGACCCTCCGGCATCCTGGACGTCGGCCGCGCGCAGCGGTTCGTCACCCCGACCCAGCGCGCAGCCCTGGAAGTCCGGGACGGCGGGTGCGCGTTCCCGGGCTGCGACAAGCCACCCCAAGCGTGTCAGGCCCACCACATCATCCCGTGGTGGATGGGCGGCCCTTCGGATCTGTGGAATCTCGTCTTGCTGTGTCCACATCACCACGGGATCGTCGAACCCGGCCACGACCCGACCGCCGACCGCTGGCAAATCCGGATCGGCGCCGACGGCACCCCCGCGGTCATCCCGCCTCGAAGAGTCGACCCCTGCCAACGACCACGCCGGCATGTCCGCTACCAGACACGCGCCACCCCTTAGGCGAAGCACGCCCAGACCACGCCTCGTCGACTGGGAGCTTGGCCGCCGACTTGACCTGACCCGACCTGAAGAGCACGCGCAGTCCAAGGCGCCTTTGAGGCTGCGACGGTCTGACAGAAGAGTGGAGGTCGTTCAGCTGGCTTCTGACTTCCTGGGTCTGGGTCGAGGTGATCCGTAATCCCAGGAGAGCGACCAGCAGACCGCAGCCTGCGATGACCGCGGCGGTCAGATAGCCGGTGCCGGGCGGGGTGTCCCAGTTCGCGTCGCTGAACGTGATCATGACGATGTACTCGCCGAGGTAGCGCAGCACGCCATAGCTGCCGACCGCCCACAGGCCGATCAGGCTCGGCCACAGATCATCGTCCATGGTCAGCTTCAGGCAGATCACCACCAGCGCGACGAAGGTCGTCACCTCGATCAGGATCATCGCCGGGGCGATCCCCGCTGGTGCGCCGGCACCCCGCGATGACCAGGTCTGAGCGGCGAACCAGCCGATCGGCAGCACAGGCAGCAGCACGACTGCCCGCAGCGCCATCGGCAACCTCAGGCGAAGCGCGTATCCGAGCCAACCCAGCCCCAACAGCAAGGCTGACAATGCTCTGGCCTCGAGGGTTCCAGGGGCTAGCGGGAGGGTGTCGTCGCCGTCCATTCGCATCAGGCAGGCATCACTGAAGTCGGACGGGTACTGGTAGCCCAGCAGGATGCTCCCGTTGAGCATGGCACCCCGGCAGGGCAGCCATTCCAGCCAGGTGGCGACGCCGGCTGCCAGTGCGGCCGCGAACAGTGCGACCGACAGCAGAACGTACGCAGACCTTCCCCCCATCCCTCGAGGGTAAGCCCCTCATCGCCACCTGGGAAGGCTACGGGCGAAGGCTGTTTCGTCCGAGGATGTCTCTGGGGTCGATTCGGAGGCTGGTCTCACGGCCGTCCGGCGTCGATCTCGCGAAGGTGAACGCGGACGATGCTCGTCGCCTGCTCAGCCATCGCTCTGGTCCTCTTGTCGGGAATGTCAAGGTCAGGTGTCAGTAGACCAGGTCCTGGCCAGCCCGAGGTAGTGCCCCAAGGCACTTTCGACCTCAGCGAGCTGGGCGTGAGTGAGGTAGTCGACGGTCTCGCCGACGTAGTCGGTGTCGATCGTCCGGATCTGATCCACGAGCAGCCGAGTCGGGCGTCCGGCTATCTGGACTTCGGGTCTGTGGATCCCGGGACGGGCGCTGGTGGAGGTCGGGATGACGGTGCAAACCGAGAGCGGTGAGTTGGACGGCGACACCACCAGGCCGTAGCGCTTTCCGCCCTGTTCGTGCCCGCGTGGACGACCCAGGTCGATCTGGTAGACGGCGCCGCGGATCACCAGGCGTCCGGTTCGTCGTTCAGATTCTCGTCCTTCATGGCCAGAGCGTCATGGTGGAACTGATCCAGCCACTGTTCGTGGGCGAGCAGCCGGAGGGCGCGACGGATCGTCGTGCTGGTGGTCTCGCCCGCGGCTGCGGCTGACGCGAGAATGCGCTCGTCCTCAGTGCTGGGACGGAATCCGATGGTCTTCGCTGCCATGCATCGACTCTACCTGCGGTGTGCAACATTTGTGCAACAGGCTGCTCGGACGCGACTGGCCTCGGAGACCGGCGTGGTGGAACAGTGCAATGGGTGGCGCCTTTGACCCTGGCCGGGGTCAGCGCGGTGGACTGTCCGAGGCAGGTCCTACGATGCTTGGCATGGAGGACGTGCGGGTGGCGAGCGTGGCGGTGGACGTGCCGCTGGCCAATCTCGACCGTCCGTTCGACTATCTGGTGCCGGACGAACTGGCTGAGGCTGCCGTCGTCGGGGCGCGGGTGCGGGTGCGGTTCGCGGGACGACTGCGCAACGGGTTCATCCTCGAACTGCGGACGGATTCGGCGCGCGACAAGCTGCTGCCGCTGCAGGGGGTGCTGTCGCCGGAGCCGGTGCTTACGGCGGAGGTGACCCGGCTGGTGCGGGCGGTGGCCGATCACTACGCCAGCAGCTTCGCCGATGTCGTGCGGCTAGCGGTGCCGCCGAGGCATGCGCTCACCGAGCGGGCGACGCCGCCGGACTACCCGGCGCCCCGGCTGGAATCGGGGNNCGTGCGGCTAGCGGTGCCGCCACGGCATGCGCTCACCGAGCGAGCCACGCCCCCGGAGTATCCGGCGCCTCAGTTGGAAGCCGGCGGCCCAACCACGTTGGCTGGCTACCCGGCTGGTGAGGGTTACCTGGAGCATCTTGCTTCAGGTGAGCATCCCCGAGCAGCATGGACGGTCGCGCCGCGTCCTGACGGGCTGGGGGATTGGGCCGGCGGGGTGCTGGACGCGGCTGCGGCGGCACTGGCTTCGGAGCGAGGGGCGGTGCTGATCGTCCCGGACGCCCGCGATCTCGCGGCGCTGGCCGCGCGGGCGAAGGAGCGATTCGGGGCGGGCAGCTTCGTCACCCTCACCGCGGAGCTCGGGCCGGCGGCGCGGTACCGGGCGTTCCTGGCGGCCGCGCGCGGGCAGGTGCGGCTGGTGCTGGGCAATCGAGCGGCGGTCTTCGCGCCCGTGCGTGAGCTCGGGCTGATCGCGCTGTGGGACGACGGCGACGACTCCTACGCCGA
>CXWJ01000442.1_pt1 | contig 11481 bp, 12 predicted proteins | sample 590841 | NCBI WGS metagenome assembly CXWJ01 (sample SAMEA3498367, study PRJEB10139) | wastewater metagenome | biome: wastewater treatment plant; material: activated sludge | place: Austria | collected 2015-01-21 | reverse complement strand
CCGCCGCTTTCTTCACCGCCGATCATCGCGTTCGTTTCCATCATCTTTGGCGCCACGTATTTGAATCCCACGCCTGTTTCGTGCACAGGCACGTTGTAAAGTTTCCCAAGTTTGTTCAGCATCGTTGTTGTCGAAAGTGTTTTGACAATATCACCGCGTTCGCCGCGCACTTCGAGCAGGTACAACGCGAGCAACGCATACACGCGTAGTTGATTGATGAACTCGCCGTTCTCGTCGCCGATGCCGCAACGATCCGCGTCGCCGTCGGTGATGAGCAGAACATCGGCGTTGTTATCAACAGTGGCTTTCAACCCAACATCAATGTTCGGACGGATCGGTTCAGGTCGTTTCATTTCAGGGAACGACGGATTACGCTCATTGTGAATCTCGATCACTTTCGTCTTGCCGCCCGCAAGCAAACGCGTAAACCAGCCCGCGCCGTTGCCCCACATCGCATCCACCATCACAACAAAGCCCGCATCCTTGATCTTTTGAACATCCACAAGTTTATGAAGATTCTTGATGTATGACTCAGACGCATCGAAGACGACAACTTTGCCATCGCGTTTTGCATCTTGGATGAAAACCCGCTTCGCCTCCGACGGGGAGTCTGGGATCAACGCTTCGATCCGACTCAACCCTTCGGGGTCTATCGCTCCGCCGTTCTCATCGCGGACCTTGAATCCATTGTCGGTGGGTGGGTTGTGCGATGCGGTGATATTGACTGCGGCGCAAGCCTTTTTATCCACAACGGCAAACGCGATCACTGGAGTCGGTGTCGCGCCATCGGTGAGATACACGTTCAAGCCGTTGCCTACCAAAACTTCGGCGACTGTCGCCGCGAAATTCTCCGAATGGAATCGTTTATCGTGACCGACAACGACCCACTTCCCTGAATTGCCTTGTTCGATGAGGTACGAAGCAAATCCCTGCGTGGCGCGTCGGACGTTATCGAAGGTGTAATCCTCAGCAATAACGCCGCGCCAGCCGTCTGTGCCGAATGAAATTTTGAATGTCATAAGTCTCCCAAGGGTAAGGATGAAATTTTAAATTATCAGTGTTTCAAAATTAATCTAACATGTCACCCTGAGGGAGCGGTTTTTAGCGACCGAAGGGTCTCGCATGTGCCTGAGAGAGATGCTTCGCTTCGCTCAGCATGACATATCTTTCGATTACGGTGTTGCAGTTGCTGTCACTTCCAACGTTGGTTCAGCTGTTGTTGTTGCTGTTGGGCTTGGTTCAGGCGTTGCCGTAGGCGCAACATTGCCCGTCATCAAAATTTGCCATGCGATCTCTAGATCACCCGATGCAACGACAGGGAAATCGGGCAAATTGCCAAGCGCCATGTCGAGGCGTGAAATTGCTTGTGTCAACGTTTCATCGCTTGTTTGTGATTGTAATTCCACTAACAGATCCCGCGCCGATTGAACGTCGGCTTTTGCCAAGCCGAAATTACTTTGCGCAAGGTACAGCCTCGCGCGCGCCAGTGTGTCTAACGCGCGGGTCATCATCACTTCTTGGTTCAGTTTGTTCAGCGTCTCCGTGTTGTTTGCTTCGAGTTGGTTCTCCAGAGTGGTTTGAATCTCTTCCAATTTTTGAATGGACGCTGTGTGTGCTTCGATGGAAGAATCTATGCTGTCGAGGCGGCTGTTCACTTCGGTTAGTTGACTCTTCAGGTCTGCGACTTCGTTTTCCAGTTGATCCACGCGGACGCTGTTTTGCTCCACAGGGACGATGTATCTATCTCGCAGAACGGGCAAGCCGAAATAAAGCGCCGCACCGATTGCCCCAAGGATTATTAGTATTGCGATCAACTTGAACAAAGCGCGGACGAACGAGCGCAAGGCGGCTCCCGCGCGCGACCCAAAGGATGGCTTGTCCTCAACGGCGGGCGTTTCTTTCACGGGCTGGCTTTTTTCAGGGAGTTGCGCTTCTTCCTCGATGGGGGCGATCGCGCTTGCTTGTTCCTCGAGCTGGTTCGCCTCCAATGTGGATTCGATGCGCGAGATCAGTTTCTTATTCATCCCCTTTATCTTTAGCAGTGATTCCACAGAATCAAATGGACGCGCCGCAACCAGATCGTCCGCAAGTTGGCGGGTTATGCCGGGGATCGTTGTTAGTAAATTGGGATCAGCCGAGTTGAGAAAGCGTAATAACTTTTCCATGGTTTGCCTGTGAAGAAATGAAGTCTTGCCTAAAATGATTTCGAGATTATATCATCCGCAAAGAAAAACTCCGAAGCGTGAGCGCTTCGGAGTTCGGCTTATTCTTGTGTCAACCAGCGTTTGGCTGATTCGATATCATCAAAGTATTTGAGCGGTTGACCGGTGATCATTGTGAGCAGGTCAGCTAGTTTTTGTTTAATGCCGGTCACGCCGAGAACAGCTGTTTTCTTCACGTAGGCTTTGGTGGCGGCGGATGCCGCATTCATGGCGGGGAGCAGGTCGGCGTCCACATTAGTGTCGCGCATGTCGGTAAGTACAAGCACGGAGTTTTGCGGCTGGGCTTTCACGATCTCCTGCACCTCTGCCAGTTCCGCCTTCACTGCGGCGGAGTTGTAGAATAATTGCGAAAAGTCCTGATACAAGATTTTTTTACCGTTGTATTCGATCCATTCTGAGCGCATGTAAACCTCCTAATTCTTTTTGGATTCGGAACGAAGAGCAAGCCTGGTCGCTACCGCTCCAACCAATTCCCATGCGCCGACGCCGAAGAAACGCGCGGGCGCAAGTTGCATGACGACGATCAGCGTGAAGACGGTGAATGTCGCACAGCGGAAGGGGACCGTCCATTTGTAGAATTGCTTCACGTCGTTCAGCGCGGCGAGGATGTAGTACGCGCCCATGTTGAACGAAGCCATTGCGGAGGCGGTCATAAAAACGATTGTGTAATCCCCGGCGGCGCGCGAAGCGCGGTCTAGTGCGGTGAAGCCGAGGAGCGATAAAAGCGTCTCAGGGCGGACCAAGCCGACCAGCCCGAGAAGAAGCGCAAGAAGTCCGAAGATGAAAATTGTCCAGCCAGACGAATCCCGTATCTTGAATTTTGTCAGCATAAAGTTTCCTTGCGTCGAATTATACCGGGGGGACTTCTTGCCAGCCTCGACAAATTTGTTTGGCTCGCCTATACTCCGAATATCTCATGCGGAGGCTGTGTGTCGAAATATCAGGTGGTGGTGGCAGGGAATATCGGTGTCGGCAAGACCTCGCTTACGGAGCGGATCGGTTCGCGCCTCGGCTGGCGGACTGGATACGAGTCGGTAGCAGATAACCCCTATCTGGCTGATTTTTATAGTGACATGCGCTCATGGTCGTTTCATCTACAAGTGTTTTTCCTTGGTCATCGCGCCGATCAGTATCTTGAAGCCGCACGCGACCCGCGTTCGGCGATCCTCGATCGGAGTGTTTACGAAGATTTCCATATTTTTGCGCGGGCATTGCATCACATGGGCGATTTTGCCGAACGCGATTATCTGGCGTATCGCCGCTTGTTCGAGCTGGTGGTGAACAGCATGCCGCGCCCGAACCTGCTCATTTATTTGAAAGCGCCGGTCAATGTGTTGATGGATCGCATCCGACGGCGCGCGCGCGGGATGGAATCGGGCATCACGTCGGAGTATCTAACCTTGCTCGATTCTTTTTACGACGAGTGGCTGGGCGCGTTCGATATGTGCCCGGTGCTTACGATCCGCACTGATGACTTGGATTACGTTCACCAACCGAAACATTTGGACACGGTGGTGGAGCGGGTTCAGAATAAACTTTCAGGCAAGGAAGTGGTCGAATTTTGAAGTTACTGAAACTTCAACTCGTTTTCGGTGTTTGTGCTTTCGTGCGAAGTTGATCATCCTATGAGTGAATCTCTAAAAACAACTAATCTTTCCGCAAGCCTGTTAACGCGGATTCCGCTGTTTTCTCAACTTCCCTTCGACGAGTTAAATCTGCTTTTAAACGCGCTGGATCGAGTGCGTTTGAACCCGGGCGATATTTTGTTCAAAGAAGGGGAACTTGCGGAACACCTGTATATCGTGGCGCGCGGACAACTTGAGATCAACATGGCTTCGGGGACTGCGAACGAACTGATCCTCAATGTTATTAATGAAGGCGAATATCTCGGCGAGATGGGTATCATTATGCCCGGCGGGAGGCGCACGGCTGGCGCTCGGGCGCGTGGCGATGTTTTACTGCTCAGTATGAGCCGCACGCAATTTCAGGAGTTATTACAGCGACACCCCGAATTGGCAAATGCGATGGTCAGCGTATTAAGTTCGCGCCTCGATAGCACCAATGTGCAGACCTTTCGCGACCTGACCGAGAAAAACCGTCAGTTGCAGACCGCCTACGATGAGCTGAAAGCCGCGCAGGAGCAATTGATCGAAAAGGAGCGTCTCGAAAAGGAACTTCAAGTTGCTGCAGAGATTCAAATGTCCATTCTCCCGGATGTTTTACCATCGCCGGATGGATATGATTTTGGCGGGCGCATCCTGCCAGCCCGTCAGGTGGGAGGCGATTTCTACGATGTGTTTGAGCTTGGCAATGGGAAGATGGGCGTTTTGATCGGGGATGTTTCCGATAAGGGCGTTCCATCCGCAATCTTCATGGCGAGGGCGCACGCGCTCATTATTGCGGAGGCGGATAATTCCACATCGCCCGGCGCAGTGTTGCGCATGGTCAACGAGCACATCACCCGCCTCGAAAAATCCACGCAGTTTGTTACTGCATTGTATGGCGTGCTGGACACTCTCACAGGTGAATTTTCCTATGCTCGCGCGGGGCATGAACCCCCGCTATTGATCGGCGAACGCGGCGATATCCATCGTTTGCCTCACGAACCCGGCATGGCGCTTGGGTTGTGGGAGGATATGCTGTTGGATGAAAACAGTATCCGCCTGGCAAAAGGTTCGCTGCTGGTCATGTTCACAGACGGCATGACCGATTGCCGCGATCCGAACGGCGTTCCTTTCGGACTCGAACGAATCAAGGAGACAATGAAGGAATTGCGGTCGCTTCCCGCTCAAGCGGCATGCGATCGCCTCTTCAGCACGTTGATGGATTATCAAAACGGGGCAAAACAAGACGACGATGTGACGCTATTGGCGATCCACGCGAAATGATAAGAGGCCCGAGAACCCGGTTTCTTGCTTTTATTTTTCAGGCTTTTTCCAACGCCTGTTTGATATCCTCGATCAAATCAGACTGGTGTTCCAAGCCAACTGACAAGCGGATAAGAGCCGGGTCAACCTCCAATTGCGAGCCGACTACCGATAGGTGAGTCATCGCGGCGGGGACTTCGATAAGCGACTCGACGCCGCCGAGCGATTCGGCGAGCGCGAAGATTTTCGTCGCTTCAACAACTCGGATCGCGGCTTCCTTTCCGCCTTTGACGATGAACGAGACCATGCCTCCGCCGTTTTTCATTTGGTGTTTGGCAATTTTTTCCTGCGGATGGCTCGCGTGGAAAGGGTAAATAACTTTTTCCACTTTGGGGTGGTTCGCTAAAAATTCAACGATTGCCGTCGCGTTTTCGTAGTGACGTTCCATGCGGAGGGGGAGGGTTTTGATCCCGCGTAAAACCAGAAAGCAATCTATCGGTCCCGGCACTGCGCCGACCGCGTTTTGCAGGAAGTACAGCCGATCTGCTAACTCTTTGTCTTTGACGATCACCGCGCCGCCGACCACATCCGAGTGACCGCCGAGATACTTCGTCATCGAGTGGACGACAATATCCGCGCCGAGTTCAAGCGGACGCTGTAAGTATGGCGTGGCGAAAGTGTTATCAACGACGAGGAGCGGCTTGTTCGCGTGCGCGTGGACGATCTCTGCCACGGCGCGAATATCGGTGATGCGCAAATATGGATTCGTCGGCGTCTCCAACCACACGAGGCGCGTGGAAGGGGTCAGCGCTTCGGCGACCGATTCGGGGTCGGTGGTGTCGGCAAATGTAAAGTCGAGGTTGAAGCGGCGGAGGATCTTGTCGAAGAGGCGGAAGGTGCCTCCGTACACGTCGTTGCCTGCCAGCACGTGCGCATCCGCGCTCAACAAGCGCAGAACGGTATCCGTCGCGGCGAGTCCCGAAGCGAATGCCAATCCGAATGTCTCGCCCTGAGCCTGTCGAAGGGAACCGCCTTCGAGCGCGGCGAGACAATCCTGCAAGGCTTTCCGCGTGGGATTCATCGTGCGTGAATATTCGTATCCTTGACGCGGCTTTCCAACTCCGTCCTGCATGTATGTGGAGGTGAAATAAACGGGCGTCATCACCGCGCCGTTGTTGGGGTCGGGGTCCTGACCCGCGTGAATTGCGAGGGTTTCAAATTTCATTCGGTCTCCTTTGTTGATAAGTGTTAATGGCTCTCCCGTTTCTGGCGAGATAAGAGTGGGTGAACCTTTTCTTTGCCACAGATTTCACGGATTTTCACCGATTTTTTTATTCCAATCCTCGTAAATCTGTGAAACTTGTGCTGAGCCTGTCGAAGTATTCGTGGCTGATGTTTTGTTTTTCCGTTAAAAACGGTAGAGCCGCGTTAATAAAATCATACAGGAAGAACTTGATTTGGGCAATGCTCGTGAAGAACTTAAACGGCGGGGAGGATTTGGTCTTATAATTCAAAAAAACTTGGATGAGGTGTTTCTATGTCCACCACTGTCTTTGACGCTCTTCGTCCCTTCTTGAATGCGATACTGATCGGTTTAGGCGGAATTCTCATTGCGCTGATCGTTTCGTGGATCGTCAGCCATTTACTTGCCCGCCCTATGGGAAAAGTGTGGAGTCGGTTCATCGGGAGTTTTCTCGCGCTTGCCATCGGCATCTGGACTGTGAAAGTGATCCTCGACACCACCGGCGCGGCGGGGTTGCTGGTCGTCATCGTGACGGCGATCACTGGCGCGTTTGCGATCGGCTCTGAGCGGATCGCCGGGGATCTATTGGCGGGCGTCAGTCTATTTGTCGGACGCACCTATAGCGCGGGCGACTACGTGGTCATTGCGGGGAAGGAAGGCAGGGTGGCGAACGTGTCGCTCTTCCTCACGACGTTGGAAACCGTGAATGGCGATGAGATCTACATCCGCAATGCGGAAGCGACCAACGGGACGATCATTAATTATTCGGCGCATCCTGGTCATCTGATCTCGGTAAAGGTTCCCTTGCCGATAAATCAGGATTTGAATGTGGCTGTTGATGCGATTCAGAAAGCGATGGCAGGTTTTGCCCCCGATCTTTCAGCCAAGTCACTAAATCAGCCGGCGGTCGTTGTGCAAACTGCGGAAGAAGGTTATTTCATTATTGAAGTCCGCGCGTATATGACGGATCGGCTGGATGCGGGTCCCGAAATGACGCGCCTGTTCCTGCTTGCCGTGAACGCGATCAAAGAAGTGGGGTTAAGTTTGGACGCCAACGCATAGGAAATCGCCGTGGCGCATTCTCAACATTCGCAAACGTCGAGACGAGCAGGGAGTCGTTCATCTGTGCGTCTTTTCGTGGTCGCGCTGACCGCAACCATGCTTGCCACCGGCGGGTTTGGAACGCTTCCAAAGAATCCCATCACCCGCGCGGCTCAGCAACAGATCAGCGAAAATTTTTCCGATCCATTTTTGGAACCGGTCAATGCGTATCTTGAGCAGATATCGGCGCCAACATTTGAATCACGTCCTCGTCCGACGAAACAATTCATTGACCCTGTCGGTTGGATTCTTTCTGGGCTTTCCTCTCAAACGCCCGAAGTTTTGACGCCCGCTTCAACTCCCACCTTTACTTCTGTTCCTGCCTCCTCAGCCTCAGCCACACCGACGATTACATTCAGCCCGACTTCAATGCCGACGTTCACCGCCTCTCCAACCGTCACTGCCACGATCACGGCTACACAGGCTTGTCCTCGCCCATCAACCACCCCGGCTCTAACAACTTTCTTTAATAGCTCCGAACTAACCATAGATGTATATATGGTTGACTCTTCTTGCAAGCTCACCCTCTATTTCACTCTGGGACCGGAACAGTCCGTTACCCAGCAAACAGCCATCGGACAGAAATGGTGGTTCATTGAATTGTCTACCGGCCGCCTCCTTGCCGATCACTTTGTTCAATCCGCAATTGAAAATGTGGATGTGTCTAACGGAGCGGTAACAGTGGTCACTCCCACGCCCACTCCGTTTGGCGGTTTGACAATAAGCAATGTAGTTCTAACCGACGATCTTTATGCGTTTGGAACTTCGATCACGCTTGCGTCGAATCAGGAATTCTATGTCACGTATGATTTTCAAGTGTCGAGCAGTTCTTGCCCCACATGCAGCGTTCAATTGATCACCGGCTTAAGTTATCTAAGCAGTAGCGGAGCTTGCGCCTATACCGGTGTTCCGGGGGGTACGCCGGGAGCGTCTGGTACCGAGAGCGCCACGCTTACCGCGCCATCCTCGCCCGGCACGTATGCAGTTGTGGTCGAATATCATCAGGGGGCTTCGTGCGGGGATGCGCTAGCGAACTATGGAACTGGCGTGGCTGTGTTTAAACAGGTGATCGGGGAGATCGTCGTTTCGGGCACGTCCTGACTCGATTGCAGGGAGCAAGTCAGTTCTTAATTTGATCTCTTGCGAAAGTCGTTTGTGCCGCAGAGATCACAGAGAAAAAGAGAATCTCCACCTGCCCCGAACGTGATTTGCTTGGCAAATCATGCGGGGTCAAAGGACTCTGCGGCTAAGCAGGAAACACTTATGAGCGAACCTTGCTGTGATGGAAGATGTACTCACCCATGTTACGCGGTGACAGCCGTAACGCGAGATTTTGTAGATTAACAATTAAACCGAGCAAAAAACTTCAACGTGAATTACGCGAAACGGTCGAAACCCGCGAATTTTTTTGCGAAACTTGTCCTGAGCCTGTCGAAGGGTTCGCTCAATTCGCGCTTTTCGCGTTAGAAAAAAGCCTCAATCGGGATTGCTCGATGAATTTGGATAAGTCCAATATCTTGCAATTCGCCTGGTTTTTTTTTCTCAGCCAGAGTCGCAAAGTGAACTTTGCGGTACGGAACAGCGTGTAAGGTGAATTACTCAAAGAACCGGGTGAGCCATTCCAGGGAATAATATCCCGCGTATGCAAAAAACGTCATCTTGATCAGTTGACCGATCCAAATAAAGAAAAGGAATGTGCGGATTGGCATTTTAGCAATGCCTGCCGCAACGCCAGCCACATCGAAAAAAGGATTCGGGACGGCGGCTAATACGAGGATTGCCCAGCCGCCATATTTATCCACCCAGGGTTTGATGCGATCNNATGATCGCCACACCGGGCGCGGGGATGAAGATGGTCGCGTTGGCAAGCAAGGCGATCAAGAAGACGCCGGGGTAACCGAACGCCGCAAAACCCTCCACCCGGTCGCGGATGCTGAACACAAACACGGTGATCCCAATGACGATAATGAACGCCAGAACGCGCAGGATATTAGTTTGAAGGTTTGCTCGCTTCTGAATCGGCGCCGACTCTGATTGCGCGCGCGATTTATTCGCTTTCTTCGATGGTGACACGGAGAATCTTTACTGCGGGAGCATTGCGGTTGTTCGGGTCGCGCGCGGGAATGGACATCAACACATCCAAGCCTTCCACAACTTGACCGAAGACGCTGTGGCGGTTATTGAGGTGCGGTGTTGGTCCGTGGGTGATGAAAAACTGCGAGCCATTCGTGCCGGGTCCCGCGTTTGCCATGGAGAGAATACCTTGCTTATCGTGTTTCAGGCTGGGGTGAAACTCATCCTCGAATTGGTAGCCGGGTCCGCCCATGCCGGTGCCGGTTGGGTCGCCGCCCTGCGCCATGAAATTATCGATCACGCGATGAAAGATCACGTTGTCGTAGAACCCCTCGCGCGAGAGGAAGACAAAACTGTTCACGGTCTTGGGTGTTTTGTCGGCAAATAGGTCGATGACCATTGTGCCTTTGTCTGTTTCCATGCGCGCTTTATATTTTTTCTTCGTGTCGATCTGCATTGCGGGTGGGGTNNTCGGTACTGCGCCCGCGTTCGTGGATATCGCGCTCAAGGCGGCGGATGAATCTCAAGTCGGCGTCGGTGTCTACAAAAATTTTCACGTCGAACATTTTGCGCAATTTGGCTTCAGTGAAAATGAGAATGCCCTCCACGAGAATCACGCTGCGCGGCTGGACGATGAAGGTCCGGTCGGTGCGACGATCGGTGGCGAAGTCATATACGGGGACATCCACAGGTTTCCCGTCGCGGAGGGAGGCGATGTGTTCGGTCAATAATTCCGTTTCGAGCGAGTCGGGGTGGTCGAAGTTGATCTCCGCCCGCTGGACGGGGGGCAATCCGCTGAGGTCTTTGTAGTAGGAATCGTGTTGCAGGAAGGCGATGCGGTCATGCCCGACCCTGCTGAGGATGGCTTGCGCGACGGTGGTTTTTCCAGAGCCTGAGCCGCCTGCAATGCCAATGACGAGAGGGTCTGGATATTTCATACAGGTCGATTATACGTGATTTCACGAGGTTGATGATTGTTAGGTATAATACTTCGACGAGTATGAAGAATTGCTATCGAGGAGCCTGCCTTGGCGTTCAACCCGATTAATTGGCTGTTGGGCTTATTTTCACTGGATATTGCGATCGATTTGGGGACTGCGAACACGTTGGTGAACGTGCGCGGCAAGGGCATTGTGATCAATGAGCCTTCATGGGTGACGATTGATAAACGCCTGCGCCAGCCGCTTGCCATCGGTTTGGAGGCGAAGGAGATGATGGGTCGCACGCCNNCGCCCGCGTGTGGTGGTGGGAATTCCCACCGGCGTGACGGAAGTGGAAAAACGCGCCGTGTATGACGCGGTGATGGCGTCTGGCGCGCGCGCGGCATATATGATCGAGGAGCCGATCGCCGCGGCGCTGGGGGCTGGCTTGCCGATGGGTGAAATTCGCGGCAGTATGGTGGTGGATATCGGCGGCGGAACGACGGAAGTAGCGGTGATGTCTATGAGCGGCGTGGTTGCCTCTCGCTCGCTGCGCGTAGCTGGCGATGAGATGGATCAGGATATTGTGCAATATCTGCGCAATAAATATAACTTGCTCGTTGGTGAAGGGGTTGCGGAACAGATCAAATGGAAGATCGGTTCGGCGTATCCGCTTCAACCGGAGAAAACAATGGAAGTGCGCGGACGTAATCTGGTGACTGGCTTGCCGGAAAGCATCGAAGTTTCATCGGTAGAAATGCGCGAGGCGCTGGCAGGTTCGGTGCAGGTCATAATCGATACGATCCGTGACGCATTGGATGAAATTCCCCCCGAGATCGTTGCCGATCTAATGGACGCCGGTATCTGCCTCGCTGGAGGCGGCGGTCTCTTGCAGGGGCTGGCAGACCGCCTGACGGACGAAGTGAAATTGCGCGTTTGGGTTGCCGAAGATCCGCTCACGTGTGTGGCGCGCGGCGCCGGCATGGTGTTCGATGATTTCGATAAGTTGAGCCGCTATCTTGTGGGACTTGAACGCGGTAGCACCCGGCATAGCG
>CXWJ01022154.1_pt1 | contig 11487 bp, 7 predicted proteins | sample 590841 | NCBI WGS metagenome assembly CXWJ01 (sample SAMEA3498367, study PRJEB10139) | wastewater metagenome | biome: wastewater treatment plant; material: activated sludge | place: Austria | collected 2015-01-21 | reverse complement strand
GTGCGGGAACTTCAGCCAGTTCCGGCTGCGGGCTCCCGGCTCGTAGCGCGATCGCAGCCGTTTGCTGACGATCCCCTCGAGACCCTGCTGGAGGGTCGCGCGGAGCAGCATCGGGCCGTCGTCGTAGGCGCCCGGCACCTGCCAGTGAACGCCGGTCAGCTCCAGCCCTTCGAGCAGCTCACGGCGCCGTTCGAGGGGCTCTGGCACCAGGTCGCGCCCGTCGAGGCGCAGGAGGTCGAAGACCAGGTAGGTCACCGGCACCTGCTCGGCCAGCGCTCGCGCCCGATCGGCGCGGCCCACATGCATCCGTTCCGCGAGCGCCGCGAACGACGGGGCGCCGTCCACCAGCGCCACCACCTCGCCGTCGAGGAGCAGGTCCCGGCGGGGCAGGTCGTGCAGCTCGGGGAACGACACGGTCGCGTCCTTCTCGGTCCTGCTGGTGAGCCGGACCCGACGCTCGCCCGGGCCGTCCACGTCGGCGAGCACCCGCATGCCGTCCCACTTGACCTCGTGGATCCACTCGGCGCCCGCGGGCACGTGGTCGCCCTTGGTGGCGAGCATGGGACGCATGGGGGCCACCCTAGAGACCGGGGCGGCCGCCTCGATGCGGGTAACCTCCTTCCCATGCGCGCGATCTGGAAGGGCTCCGTGTCGTTCGGGCTGGTCAACGTGCCCGTGAAGCTCTATGCCGCCACCGAGTCGCACGACGTGTCGTTCCGCCAGGTGCACGCCAAGGACGGTGGCCGGATCAAGTACCAACGGGTGTGCTCGGTCGACGGCGAGGAGGTGGCCTACGCGGACATCGCCAAGGGCTACGAGACCGAGGACGGCGAGATGGTCATCCTCACCGACGACGACATGGCCGACCTGCCCCTGACCTCGTCGCGAGAGATCGCGGTGGAGAAGTTCGTTCCCCGCGAGCAGATCGACCCGATGCTGTTCGAGAAGTCCTACTACCTCGAGCCCGAGAAGTCGGGGGCCAAGCCCTACGCCCTGCTGCGTCAGGCGTTGCTGGATGCCGACCGGATGGCCGTCGTCACCGTGGCGATCCGCCAGCGCACCTCGGTCGCGGTGCTGCGGGTGCGCGACGACGTGATCGTGCTCCAGACGATGATGTGGCCCGACGAGGTCCGGGAGCCGGACTTCACGATCGAGGCCGGCGAGATCAAGGACGCCGAGGTCACGATGGCCCACCTGCTGGTGGAGACGCTGGCCGGCGACTTCGACGCGAGCGAGTTCGAGGACGACTACGCGGAGGCGGTCGAGACCCTGGTGAGGGCCAAGATCGAGGGCGGCGAGGTCAAGAAGACCGCCAAGGCCGCGAAGTCCTCGGGCGAGGTGGTCGACCTCCTCGCCGCCCTGCAACGCTCCGTGGAGGCAGCGAAGGCCTCGCGTGGCGAGGCCGAGGAGCCCCCGAGCACACCGGCCAAGAAGACTGCCGCGAAGAAGCAGGCAGCCAGCTAACCTCCCCAACGCTCGAGAACCCTGAGCGGCACGCGGCCCAGCTCGACGTCTCAGCAATACCTGGCGGGATCTCTTGCGCATTCGGCCCGGGGCTGCCAGGTTGTCCACGCTCGATCCTCCCGACGCCGGTCCGCTCGGTGACTGACGCTCTTGACCCAGAAGGAGATCCCGTGGCGACCGACCCCGGATCAGAAGCGTTGCTCGAGAACACCACCGCTTTCGCCGTCGAGGAGAAGGCGAAGCTCAAGAAGGTGTTCGGCCGGCTGGACATGATCCTGTTCACCGTCTGCGCGATGGTCGGCCTGGACCTGATCGGGACCCTCGCCGGGCTGGGCCTCGAGGCCGTGACCTGGCTGGCCATCCTCGCGGTGTGCTTCCTGCTCCCCTATGCCTTGATCATGTCGGAGCTGGGGACCACATTCCCCGAGGAGGGCGGGCCCTACGAGTGGGTGAAGATGGCCTTCGGTCGTGTGCACGCGGGGATCTTCGCGGTGCTCTACTGGATCACGAACCCGTTCTGGGTCGGGGGAACCCTTGCCTTCACCGCGGCCGTGGCGATCGACTCCGAGTGGTTCACGGTCACTCCAGGCTCGGCGGTCGACTACCTCATCAAGATCGCGTTCGTGTGGTTCTCGATCATCGTCGCGATCGTCTCCCTCGAGCACGGCAAGTGGATCCCCAACCTTGGCGCCATGGCCCGAGTCGTGCTCGTCAGCCTGTTCATCCTCACCACGACGATCTACGCCGTGAAGAACGGGGTCCACGGGCTGACCTTCGGCGACCTCTCCCCTACCGCTGCCGGCTTCCTCGGCATCGTGCCCCTGGCGATCTTCGCCTTCGTCGGCTTCGAGCTCCAGACCAACGCGGCCGAGGAGATGGTCGACCCGCAGAAGGACATTCCCGTGGCGGTGTCCCGCGCCGGCGTCCTCGCTGCGATCGCCTACATCCTCCCGACCCTCGGTGTGCTGTTCGTGCTCCCCGGCGAGGAGATCGACGGCCTGACCGGCTTCATCAGCGCTGCGGAGACGGCGTACCACGACGTCTGGGGGTCCTTCGGTGGCGTGCTGCTGCAGTTGACCGTCGCCATGCTCATCCTCGCTCTGGCGACGTCCGGTGCCGCGTGGATGATGGGATCCGACAGGACCCAGGCAGTGGCAGCGATGGACGGTGCCTTCTTCCCCTTCTTCGGCAAGCTGCATCCCCAGCTCGGGACCCCGGTGCGCGTGAACCTGCTCTCCGGCGTGGTGGCGACGATCATGACGATCGTGGCCACCCTGATCGCCACCAAGGGCGGTGACGGTGCCAACGCCATCTTCAGTGTGCTGCTCACCATTGCCATCTCGACGACTCTGCTCAGCTACCTCTACGTCTTCCCGGCCGCCTACGTGCTGCGCCGCAAGGCCGCCCACGTGCCGCGCGTGTTCAAGGTCCCGGGCGGAGACGCCGGGATGCTCGCCGCCGTCGTGCTCACCACCTTCTTCACCGCGGTGGGGTCGATGGAGGCGGTCTTCCCCGGGTTGATCTGGAAGCTGATGGGTCAGGACTACGGCTCGTTCGAGGACGCCTGGGGTGTCTCGCGGACGATGTTCGAGGCGCTCACCCTCGGCGCCCTGCTGGTGGTGATGCTGGTTGCTGCGTTCGGGTACTCAGCAGCCGCGGGCGTGCGCAACGAGAAGGCGATCCGGCCGGCTCCGCCCGAGTGAGCTGAGCCGGGCTCCCGGCCGGCTGGACACCGGTTCAGCCGGCTTGGAGCAGCCCGCGCACCACGCGCAGTCCCACCGACATCCGGGCCAGGTCCGCGCTGTCGTCGGAGCAGATCTCGCCCAGCGTGTCGGCTGCCCGCTGGACGCGCACCCCGTGGCTCTCCTCCCAGGTGCCGATCCGCTCCAGCACAGCCGTGTCCGCCGTGGTCTCGTCGATCACCTGCGCCGAGAGCTGGGCGTGCACGGCGTAGAGGTCGTCGCGCAGGGCCGCGCGTGCCATCGTCTGCCACCGGTCGTCGCGCGGCAGCTGGAGGATCCGGCCGACCAGTGCCGGCACCCCGAGCCGCTCGCCGAGCGCGAAGTGGATCCGGGCCACCTCGGCCGGGTCCATGTCGTGGCGATCGGCGATCTCGGTGATGTTCAGCAGGAGGTACGCCGGGTGCAGGACCGCGACCCGGGTCGCCAGCTCCTCCGGCACCCCGACCTTGACCAGTCCGTCCCGACGCCGCTCGAAGTGGCCGAGCTCCTGGCCCACCATCAGCTCCGGCAGCTGCGACATGACTCGCTGGACCCGCACCGTGAAGAACTCCGCCACCGCGTCGCTGTCCAGCGGCGGGCGGCGGTTGTTGACCAGCCAACGCGACGCCCGCTCGACCAGCGTGCGCATCTCGACGCGGATGTTGGTCTGCACGGAGGCGTCGAGCACGTTGTCGAACGTCTTGACCTCCTCGCGAAGGGCCAGCGACCCGAAGATCTCCCGGGCCACGAAGTTGGCGTTGGTGAGCTCGGCCGCGGTCGCGCCGGTCTCCCCGGACAGGCGGGGCCAGAACGTCATGCCGGCGCCGTTGACCAGGTCGTTGACGACCTGGGTCACGATGATCTCGCGGCGCAGGGGGTGGTCGATCATCTGCGGCCGATAGGTCTGCCGCATCTTGCTGGGGAAGTACTCGAAGAGGTCGGTGTGCAGGAACGGGTCGTCCGGCAGGTCCGAGGCGAGCAGCTCCTCGGCCAGGACGATCTTGGTCCACGCCATCAGCACCGAGAGCTCGGGCACGGTGAGCGCCTCGCCCCGCTCCAGCCTCGCGGCGACCTCCTTGCGCGAGGGCAGCCCCTCGAGTTCGCGGTTGACGATCCCGTCCCGCTCCAGCTTGCGGATCCACTCCTCGTGCACATGAAGCAACGAGGGTCCGTGTGCTGCCGCGTTGGCGAGTGCGATGTTCTGCTCGTAGTTGTCGCGCAGGACCAGGCGCCCCACCTCGTCGGTCATGTCGGCCAGCAGGGCGTTCCGCTGCTTGCCGGTGAGGTCGCCCTCGTGGACGACGCGGTCCAGGAGGATCTTGATGTTCACCTCGTGGTCGGAGGTGTCCACCCCGGCCGAGTTGTCGATGAAGTCGGTGTTGATCCGGCCTCCGGTCAGGGCATACTCCACCCGGCCCCGCTGGGTGAGGCCCAGGTTGCCTCCCTCGCCCACGCACTTGGCGCGCAGCTCGCCGCCGTCGACGCGGATGGCGTCGTTGGACTTGTCGCCCGCGTCGGCATGGGTCTCGGTGGAGGCCTTGACGTAGGTGCCGATCCCGCCGTTCCAGATCAGGTCCACCGGAGCCAGCAGGATCGCCCTCATCAGCTGGCCGGGGGTCATCGAGGCGACGTCGTCCTCGATGCCCAGCGCCCGTCGTACGGACTCGGGGAGCGGGATCGACTTCAGCGAGCGCGAGAAGACTCCGCCGCCCTCGGACACCAACGAGGTGTCGTAGTCCTGCCAGCTCGACCGCGGAAGCGCGAACAGTCGCTGGCGCTCAGCGAAGGAGCTGGCGGCGTCGGGGTCGGGGTCGAGGAAGATGTCGCGGTGGTCGAAGGCGGCGACCAGCCGGATGTGCTCGGAGCACAGCATGCCGTTGCCGAACACGTCGCCGGACATGTCGCCGATCCCGACCGCGGTGAAGTCCTCGGTCTGGCAGTCGATGCCGCGCTCCCGGAAGTGCCGCTGCACCGACACCCAGGCGCCCTTGGCGGTGATGCCCATCGCCTTGTGGTCGTAGCCCACCGAGCCTCCGGACGCGAAGGCGTCGCCCAGCCAGAAGCCGTACTCCTGGGCCACCCCGTTGGCGATGTCGGAGAAAGTCGCGGTGCCCTTGTCGGCGGCGACCACCAGGTAGGCGTCGTCGGAGTCGTGCCGGACGACGTCCCGCGGGGGTACGACGGCGCCGGACACGAGGTTGTCGGTCACGTCGAGCAGGCCGCTGATGAACGTCGTGTAGCAGGAGATCCCCTCGGCCAGCCAGGCCTCGCGATCACCCGGGTCGGGAAGCTGCTTGCAGAAGAAGCCGCCCTTGGCGCCGACCGGGACGATGACGGTGTTCTTCACCATCTGCGCCTTCACCAGGCCCAGGATCTCGGTGCGGAAGTCGTCGCGGCGGTCCGACCAGCGCAGGCCACCTCGTGCCACGGCGCCGAAGCGCAGGTGCACGCCCTCGACCCGCGGTGAGTAGACGAAGATCTCGAACCGCGGCCTCGGCTCCGGCAGGTCGGGGATGTCGCGCGGCTCCAGCTTGAACGACATGTAGGAACGGATCGAGCCGTCCTCGGCGCGCTGGAAGTAGTTGGTGCGCAGCGTCGCGGTGATGTGGGTGAGGTAGGACCGCAGGATCCGGTCGTGGTCGAGGCTCGCGACATCGTCGAGTGCGCGCAGGATGCGCTCGCGGACCTCCTGCTCCCGGGCCGCCCGGATCGCGGCGGGGTCCTCACCGCCGCCCACCGCCGCGGACGGGTCGAACCTGGTCTCGAACAGCTTGACGAGCAGTCGGGTGATGTCGACGTTGCTGCGCAGCGCCTCCTCGATGTAGTCCACGGCGAACGGGCTGTTGCCCTGCTTCATGTACTTCGCGTAGGCCCGAAGCACCGTGGCCTGGCGCCAGGTCAGGCCGGCACCCAGCACCAGCGTGTTGAAGCCGTCGACCTCGTTCTGCCCGTCCCAGACCGCGCGCAAGGCATCCTGGAAGAGCTCTCGCGCGTTGCCCGGGAGGCCGGGGGGGTAGCGCAGCCCGAAGTCGTAGAGGTAGGTCGGCCGCGGCAGGTTCTCCAAGTCGTAGGGCCACTCGTCGATGACCTCGACGCCCATCGACGACAGCACCGGCAACACCGTCGAGAGGGACAGCGGCGAGCCGATCCGATAGACCTTCAGCCGAGCATCGCCGGGCACGGCGTCCACCGGCTCGTAGAGCGACATGTCCAGGCCCTCGTCAGCGGTGATCCCCTCCAGTCTGCCGAGGTCGACCGCCGCCGTGCGCGGCGAGTAGTCCTCCTTGTAGGCCTCGGGGAAGGCGTCGAGGTACTGCCGCGCGAGGCGGGCCCCGACCTCCTCGCCGAAGTCGGTGCGGACGGCGGAGGCCAGGTCGTCACGCCACGACCGGGCGGCCTCGCCCAGTCGCCGCTCCAGCTCGGCCAGGTCGAACTCGGGGATGATCTCGCCCCGGGGCGGACGGACCACGAAGTGCACCTGGGCGAGGTAGGACTCGTTGACCCGCACGGTGAACTCCACGCTCTCGGCGCCGAGCTCGTCGCGCAGGATCTGCTGGAGCCTCTGCCGGACCGTGGTGTTGTAGCGGTCCCGCGGCAGGTAGACCAGGCACGACACATAGCGGCCATAGGTGTCGCGCCGGGTGAACAGCCGCAGCTGGCGGCGCTCGCGGGTGAGCATCGCCGCCTCCGCGATCGGGGCCAGCTCGTCGATCGGGGTGTGGAAGAGCTCGTCGCGCGGGTAGTTCTCGAGCACGTTGAGCAGGGCCTTCCCCGCGTGGCTGGTCGGGTCGACGCCGGCGCGGGCCAGCACCTCGGCGACCTTCTCGCGCAGCACCGGGATCCGCTGGACGGACTCGGTGTAGGTCGCGGCCGAGAACAGCCCGAGGAAACGACGCTCGCCGACGACCTCGCCGGCCTCGTCGAACGTCTTGATCCCGACGTAGTCGAGGTAGGCCGCCCGGTGCACGGTCGCCTTCGAGTTGGCCTTGGCCAGCACCAGCAGCTTCTTCTCCCGGGCGCGCTCACGCACCGGTCCGGGCAGCTTCTGGAACGCCGAGGACTGCAGCTGGTCGCCGCGCAGGATGCCCAGGCCGCTGGCGGGCAGCGCGTGCAGGGACAGATCGTCACCCTCACCCTCGAGCTGGTACTCCCGGTAGCCGAGGAACGCGAAGTGGTCGTCGGCCAGCCACCGGAGGAGCTCGATCCCGCGGGTCAGCTCATCGTGGGGCAGCGCGACCGGCGGCTGCGCCTCGAGCTCGCCGACGATGTCGAGCAGCCGTGCCTGCATCCGGGGCCAGTCCTCCACCGCGTCGCGTACGTCGCGCAGCACCTGCTGGAGGCTCGCCTCCAGCTCCGCGATGTTCTCCTCGTCGCTGATCCGGTCGATCTCGACGTGCATCCAGGACTCGCGGAGCACCTCGTGGCCGGCATCGAGGTCCTCCTGGGTCACCCCCACCGATCCGGGGTGCACCTCCAGCAGCTCACCGGTGACGGTGCGCACGACCTCGAACAGCGGGTGCACGACGACGTGGATCGTGCGCTGCTGCTCCCCCAGGGCCAGGGTGACGGAGTCGACCAGGAACGGCATGTCGTCGGTGACCACCTCGACGACGGAGTGGCCACCGGCGGACCAGCCGTGCTCCTGCACCGTGGGGGTGAACACCCGCAGCCGCGCGGTCCCCTGGGGCCGCTGGCCCGCCAGCCGGAGCTGGGAGGCCACGGCGCCGTACAGGTCCACCTCTCCGCGCTCGCACACGTCCTCAGCCGCCACCCGGCGGTAGTAGGCGTGCAACAGGTCGGGAGTGATCGCCGACGGGGACCCACCGGAGCCCCTCCGATGGGCGGCGATCTCCGCAGCCTTGTCGAGCAGATCGGCCTTGGTGTCCTCGGGGGTGACTGCCACTCTCCGACAGTAGGACCCCGGTGCAGTTGGGACAACAACAGGGTGTCAGCGACACGCTCGAGATGAGACATCATGTCGCCATGAGATTCGTCCACGAGATGACGTACGACGCCGCACCCGAGGCCGTCGCGGAGATGATGGCGGACGCCACCTTCCGAGAGCAGGTCTGCGAGCACCAGCAGGTCCTCGAGTACACCGTCTCGGTGAGCACCGACGCAGGGATCCTCCGGGTCGCCGTCGACCAGGTGCAGGAGGCGCGCGGGATCCCGTCGTACGCGCTGAAGTTCGTGGGCGATCGGATCGAGATCGAGCAACGCGAGACCTGGCACTCGGCGTTGGCGGCGGACCTGGAGGTCGTCGTGCCGGGCAAGCCCGCTCGGATGAGTGGCGCCATCGCCCTGAGAGCCGAGGGGAGCCGCACGGTCGAGTCGGTGACCGGCGAGATCAAGGTGTCGGTCCCGCTGATCGGGGGCCGGATCGAGGAGGTGGTCGGTGACGTGATCCGGCTGGCCCTGGACGCGGAGTACACCGTCGGCCAGCGCTGGCTCGCCGGGGTCTAGCGGTCCGCGGGTCCGGGCGACTCCCGATCGGCAGGCTCGACGGTGCCGCCACCCACAGACTCCCCGCCCGCCTCGTCGCCCTCCTCGTCGCCCTCCTCGTCGTCCGCGCGGCGGCGCAGCGCGATCACCACCGCCAGCACCACGAAGGGCCCGAAGGCGAGGAGCAGCGCGAGCACCTGCTCGTAGGCATGCAGGCTCCCGAAGTGCCACGCCACCACCTGGGCTGGCACGGACGTGGGGATCGCGTCGGGACCGGTCATCGACCTGAGTGTCGCACGAGCCCCGACCGACTGCCGGCCGTTCCGCTAGCCCATGTGCGGGTAGCGGTAGTCCGTCGGCGCGTTGAACGTCTCCTTGATCGAGCGGGTCGAGGTCCACCGCAGCAGGTTCTGTGGGGCGCCGGCCTTGTCGTTCGTGCCGGAGGCCCGGGCACCGCCGAACGGCTGCTGCCCGACCACGGCACCGGTCGGCTTGTCGTTGATGTAGAAGTTGCCCGCCGCGAACCGCAGCGCGTTCTGGGCCCAGTCGACCACCCGGCGGTCGCGGGCGATGATCGACCCGGTGAGCGCGTAGGGCGCGAAGCTCTCCATCTGGGCGACGACCGTCTCGAAGTCCCGGTCGTCATAGACGTGGATGGTGAGGATCGGGCCGAAGTACTCGGTCGCGAACATCTCGTCCGTCGGGTCGTCGGAGACGACCACGGTCGGCCGCACGAAGTAGCCCACGGAGTCGTCGTAGGTCCCTCCCGCGACGACCGACAGCTTGCGGCTGCGCTTGGCGCGGTCGATGGCCCGCTTCTGGATCGCGAACGACTTGTCGTCGATGACCGCGCCCATGAAGTTCGAGAGGTCCGAGACGTCGCCCATGGTGATCGCGTCGACCTCGGCGAGGAACCGGTCGGACATCTTCTTCCACACCGACTTCGGCACGTAGGCGCGCGAGGCCGCCGAGCACTTCTGACCCTGGTACTCGAACGCGCCGCGGATCAGCGCCACCCGCAGCACGTCGGGGTCGGCCGACGGGTGGGCGACCACGAAGTCCTTGCCGCCGGTCTCGCCGACCAGCCGCGGATAGGTGCGATAGGACGCGATGTTCGCGCCGACGGTGGACCACAGGTGCTGGAAGGTCCCGGTGGAGCCGGTGAAGTGGATGCCCGCCAGGTCGGGGTGGCCCAACGCGACCGACGAGGTCTCCAGGCCGTGTCCCGGCAGCATGTTGATGACTCCCGGAGGCATCCCGGCCTCCTCGAGCAGCTCCATCAGGTAGTGCGCCGCCAGGGTCTGGGTCGCCGCGGGCTTCCACAGCACGGTGTTGCCCATCAGCGCCGGCGCGGTCGGGAGGTTCCCGGCGATCGCGGTGAAGTTGAAGGGGGTGATCGCGTAGACGAAGCCCTCGAGGGGTCGGTGGTCCATCCGGTTCCACACGCCCGGGCTGTTGGCCATCGGCTGCTCGGCGACGATCTGCTTGGCGAAGTGGGCGTTGAAGCGCCAGAAGTCGATCAGCTCGCACGCGGAGTCGATCTCGGCCTGCCAGGCGGTCTTGGACTGGCCCAGCATGGTGGCCGCGTTGAGCCGCGCGCGCCATGGTCCGGCGAGCAGATCGGCCGCCCGAAGGAGTACGGCGGCGCGCTCGTCCAGCGGCATCGCCCGCCAGCCGGGCGCGGCATCCGCAGCGGCCTTGATGGCTGCCTTCGCGTCCGCCTGGGTGGAGCTCCCGACCACGCCCAGCACGTGCTGGTGGTCATGAGGCTGCACGACCTTGATCTCGGGGCCCTTGCCGGTCACCTTGCGCCCGCCGATGGTCGCCTTGAACGTGTGCTGGCGGGCCGCGAGCCGGGCCAGCTCGGCTTCCAGCGCGGCTCGCTCGGCGCTGCCGGGCGCGTAGTCCAGGTTGTGCTCGTTGACCGGAGGCGGGGTGTGGGTGAGAGCGTCCATGTTCCCGATGTTGTCAGACAAGCCGGGAGCCCTCAAAGGAGGGCGGCGACCTCCTGCGTCGCGAACCAGGCGAGGTCCTCCTCGGCCAGTGCCTCCTGGTCCCGCAGGTCCTCATCGGCGAGGTCGTCGGCGTCGGCGTGCAGCGCGGCCACCTGGGCCCACGTGAGCCCCTCGGGCAGGGTCACCGCGGTGCCCGCCCCGACCTCGACCTGTCCGGCGTCGGCGGCCAGCACGTAGCGGCGCGGCGGGTCCCCCGTGCCCCGGCGGCCCAGGGAGTCAGCGGCCGCGGCCATCAGCGCGGCGTACTCCCACTCCTCGTCGTCCCCCTCCTGCCACGCAGCTCGCAGCTCCCCGGTCACGCTGTGCGCCGGTAGTGGGCCGGGCAACCGGCCCTCGATCACCAGCCGCCGCACCATCGACCGGCTGGCCGCCACGTAGACCCGAGCCATCAGGAGCTCTCGGGCCGGCGGGGAGCCTTCCGGCGTCCTCGTGGCGCGCGGGTCCTCGCGGCCCCCACGCTGTCGAGCAGCTCCTCCAGCGACTCGCGCAGGCACTGGGCCAGCACGTCGATGTCGGGCAGCGCGTCCCGGTCGGCGGTGATCCCGTAGCAGACCGCCCCGTCGTACGACGTCACCGCGATCGCCAGGGCGTGACCCGGCAGCAGCGGTGGCACGGGGAAGGTCTCGACCATGCGGGCCCCCGCCGCGTAGAGCGGGAACTGAGGGCCCGGGACATTGGTGACGCTGAGGTGGAAGCCCCGCCGCACCTCGGCCGCGGCCACCCGCGACCCGAGGGCGTGGAAGGTCGTCGGAGCGAACCCGGCGATGCCGGCGAGGCGGTTGGCCGAGACGGCGCGCCCGGTCTCGGAGTGTGCCCGCAGGGAGTAGGAGACCTGGTGCAGGCGG